>Ga0207667_10000180_pt1 | contig 92094 bp, 73 predicted proteins | sample KBSCornC52_FD_184301 | JGI IMG/M metagenome (GOLD analysis project Ga0207667, IMG submission 184301) | Corn rhizosphere microbial communities from Kellogg Biological Station, Michigan, USA - KBS Corn C5-2 (SPAdes) (version 2) | ecosystem: Host-associated > Plants > Roots > Rhizosphere > Soil ... | reverse complement strand
CTTAGCCATGTAGAATTTTGTTGTTGCAAACTAAAATTACTACATACAAGAACTGCTTGAGCTCAAGCAGTTCTTTTTCTTTTTCACATAACGTGAATAACTCCCTTTTTGGTCAGCCCCAATGTATTATTAGAGTTTGAGAAAAAGTTATTTTCCAGCGAACGGATAAATAATTGTGATTTTTATTCTCGACGGCATTTGCTTTTGGAATTCTTTTTGTGTCGATATAACAACAAAAGCTAAATTATGGAAGAACAAAAGTTTCAATTTCAGATTGACGAGATACCTTATATGGTAACGATTATTCCTTTTGATTTCAATGATGAAAAACGATTCCGCGTAAGTTATAATGGTGGGCAAGAAGATATTTTTGCATGGGATTCTGATATAAAAAGATTGAGAGCCATTGATGATGATGCTTCTACCCTACCTGACAGTCTCGGATTGGCAATTTCTAATAAGATTGAATCGTTGGGATATTAGATTCAAATTACAGGAATGATATTGAATTATTGCGATATTAATATAATAATACAACAATATAACTATTGAGCATTTACCATTATTCCCGATTTTTTGTATCAATGAAAATCGTAACAGGCCCATCATTTAATAATTCAACTTTCATATCGGCACCAAATTCTCCTGTAAATATTCCTTTTCCCAAGTCAGCTTTTAGTCGATCAATCACTTTTTCATAAATAGGAATGGCAACTTCTGCCTTGCTTGCTTTTAAATAAGAAGGCCGGTTTCCTTTTTTGGTAGAAGCGTGTAAAGTGAACTGGCTGACGATTAAAATATCGGCGTTTACATCCTTGACAGAAAGATTTGGAATTTTATTTTCATCATCAAAAATGCGAAGGTTAACAACTTTGTTACTGAGCCATTTGATGTCTTCATCTGTGTCGGCGTCCTCAATGCCAATAAATACCAGCAAACCCAGTTTTATAGCGGATTTCTCTTTATTATTAATAGTTACAGACGCTTTAGATACTCTTTGAATAACCGTTTTCATTAAATCAAATTACTAAAAAAAGGTATGCCAAATTTTAAGAAAAAGAAATTATTTTTTACCCATTCTGTGCAAAAATCACTGAAAGCAACGCCTGCCTGCATTACAATTTATGCACAATTTCTTATCCACACGCTGTTAATATTTTAGGATATGTTTTGTCGGGGAGAAAAAATATTTTCGTTGTCCCGCTTTACAAAAATAAATTATAAACAAAAATATTAGAACAGATGTCTGACACAAAAAAAACCGGTCTTCACTTCTCCCGGCATTTTACAAAAGAAGGTATTTCTCCGTTTGATATATTTGAATATGATTACCGCACTTCGGTGATCAAAAATACCACTGGTGAAGTGGTTTTTCAAATGGATAATGTAGAAGTGCCGAAACAATGGAGTCAGATAGCGACAGACATTTTAGCTCAAAAATATTTTCGCAAAGCGGGCGTCCCACAAGCTGATGGAACTACCGGGCGTGAAACTTCAGTAAAACAAGTCGCCCACCGTATGGCTCATTGCTGGCGCGTTTGGGGCGAAAGAAATAAATACTTTGCTTCAAAAAAAGATGCACAAATCTTTTACGATGAACTTATTTTTTCAATTCTCAACCAGGCTTGTGTGCCTAATTCTCCTCAATGGTTCAATACCGGTTTGCATGAAGTTTATGGAATTACCGGCAAGCCACAAGGGCATTATTTTGTGGATGCGAAAGATGGAATTTTAAAAAAATCAACTTCAGCATACGAGCGTCCGCAACCGCATGCATGCTTCATTCTCAGTGTGGATGACGACCTGGTGAATGATGGCGGCATTATGGATTTGTGGGTTCGTGAAGCCAGAATTTTTAAATATGGAAGCGGCGTAGGAACAAACTTCAGTTCTATTCGTGGTGAAGGTGAAAAGCTCAGCGGTGGCGGCACTTCTAGTGGATTAATGAGTTTTCTTAAAATTGGTGACCGGGCTGCCGGGGCAATTAAAAGCGGAGGGACAACCCGTCGTGCAGCAAAAATGGTTTGCCTCGATATTGACCATCCGGAAATTGAAACTTTTGTAAACTGGAAGGTAGAAGAAGAGAAAAAAGTAGCGGCATTAATTGCCGCTGGTTATCCAAGTGATTATGAAGGCGAAGCTTACAGAACTGTGAGCGGTCAAAACAGTAATAACTCAGTCAGGATCTCAAATGAATTTTTCCATGCTCTGGAAAAAGACAGCGACTGGCAGTTAAAAGCAAGAAGCGACGGACATACAATGAAGACCGTCAAAGCAAAAAAACTGTGGGATGAAATCACCTTTGCAGCCTGGGCTTGCGCAGATCCGGGAACGCAATATGATACGACAATTAATGAATGGCATACCTGCCCGGAAGGTGGAAGAATCCGGGCGAGCAACCCGTGCAGTGAATATATGTTTTTGGATAATACAGCCTGCAATCTGGCATCGGTAAATCTTCGTAAATTTTTTGATGAAAAGAATAACACCTTTGACGTTCCCGGTTTTGAATATACTGTTCGCTTATGGACAACCGTTTTAGAAATTTCCGTGCTGATGGCGCAATTTCCAAGCAAAGAAGTAGCACAGTTGAGTTATGATTACAGAACGTTGGGATTGGGTTTTGCAAATCTTGGCAGCATGCTGATGGTAAGTGGAATTCCCTATGACAGCGATAAAGCGCGTGGAATTGCGGGTGCGATCACCGCAATCATGACGGGTATCGCTTATAAAACTTCTGCAGAGCTTGCTGAACAACTGGGTGCTTTTAGCAAATATGAAAAGAATAAAAATCACATGCTTCGTGTAATGCGCAATCATCGTGCTGCGGCTTATGATGCGATGGATGCATATGAAGGAATTGAAATAAAACCACAGGGGATTAACGCCAAAGATTGCCCTGATTATTTATTAAAAGCGGCTACCAAAGCCTGGGATGACGCTGTAATACTCGGAGAAAAATTTGGCTATAGAAATGCACAAACTACAGTGATCGCACCAACAGGAACTATTGGCCTTGTAATGGATTGTGATACAACCGGCGTGGAACCTGATTTTGCTTTGGTGAAATTTAAAAAACTGAGCGGCGGTGGTTATTTTAAAATTATCAACCAAAGTGTGCCCCAGGCTTTGCGCAATTTAAAGTATTCAGAAAAGGAGATTGAAGAAATCGTAAATTTTGCCAAAGGACATGCTTCTTTAGTAAATGCACCTCACATCAACGTTTCAACGTTAATTAAAAAAGGATTTACTGAAAAAGATATTCAGAAAATAGAATCTGCATTGCCAACAGCTTTTGAGATTGGCTTTGTATTTAATGTTTTTAATCTTGGCGAAGAATGCTTGCAACGTTTGGGTTTTAAGGCAGAAGATTATAACAATTTTGAATGGAACTTATTGGAAGCATTAGGCTTTACGGACGAGCAAATTGAAGAAGCGAATATCTATGTGTGTGGTACGATGACGGTAGAAGGAGCACCTTTTTTAAAAGAAGAGCATCTACCGGTATTTGATTGTGCCAATAAATGTGGAAATACTGGTAAAAGATATATTCATTACAGCGGTCACATTCGCATGATGGCTGCTGCCCAACCTTTTTTGAGCGGCGCTATTTCCAAAACAATTAATCTTCCCAATGAAGGAACGGTTGAAGAAATTGCAGATGCGTACCTGATGAGCTGGCAACTGGGTTTAAAAGCCTGTGCGCTGTATCGTGATGGCTCTAAACTATCACAGCCGTTAAGCAACAAAAGTGATAAGAAAAAGAAAACGACCGACGATCCGGTGGCTGAAATTGAAGAAGAACAACATGAAACTGCACTAGTGAATATGGGCCAGTTAACGATAGACGACCTTTTGGAAGAAGTGAATAAACGGGTTCAGAACAGCGAGGACACTGTTTTAAAACGCCAGCTCGCCATGATCGTAGAGCGCAGAACTTTGCCGGCAAAACGACGCGGCTTTACACAAAAGGCAAAAATAAACGGGCAGGCATTATTCCTCAGAACCGGCGAATATAGTGACGGAACTCTGGGAGAAATCTTTATTGATATGGCGAAAGAAGGCGCTACCATGCGCAGCATGCTGAACTGTTTTGCCATCGCGATTTCTATCGGTTTGCAATACGGTGTTCCTTTAGAGGAATTTGTAGAAAAATTTGTCTTCACCCGATTTGAACCATCCGGAATGGTAGAACATCCAAATATCAAATCTACCACTTCCATTATTGACTTCATCTTCCGTGCGCTCGCTTACGAGTATCTCGGCCGAAACGACCTGGTGCATGTATTGGACAAACCTGAAATAAGCAATTTGGGAAATGCCCCATGGGATGAAAATACGCCTACCATCGGAGAGCGTGTGCCTGAACTAAGCGAAATAAGAGTAACTGGTTCAGTCAACAGTAAAGCACAAACACAAAAATCTTATAGAACTGATTCTGTTAAAAAAGAAACCGGCAGCCTCGATGCGGTAAACAGGGCAGCAAAAAATATGCAGGGCGATGCACCCGCTTGTAACACTTGTGGCCACATTACCATTCGCAGCGGCACCTGCTACAAATGTCTTAATTGCGGCAACAGCATGGGTTGCAGCTAAACTTTTCTCTCTGGGGTATTATAAAAAGGCCATCTTGAAAAAGATGGTTTTTTTTTGTGTTTCGAATTGCGGCAAACGAACAAATAAAAGGAATTTTTATTTTTGAAAAAACTGAGGAAAAGATAAGTTGAATACACGAATCAGAATTAATATCACATGATATAATTTGAATGAGATTGTTACTGATCCAGCCGGTAATCTATCAGAAATTCTAAATAAAAAGCCCTCTTTTTTTAAAAGAGGGCTTACTTATTTTTATCTGAGAAAAAATTTATTTCCCAATCAGCTTTCCAAAATAATGAACAGTTCTCACCAATTGAGATACATAACTCATTTCATTATCGTACCAGCTAACAGTTTTTACCAATTGATTTTCTCCAACGGTTAATACTTTCGTTTGAGTAGAATCGAATAACGAACCGAAATGCATTCCGATAATATCAGTGCTTACAATTTCATCTTCATTATAGCCATAGCTTTCATTGGCAGCGGCTTTCATCGCATTGTTTACTTCTTCAACAGTAACTTTTTTATTTAAGATTGTAGTTAATTCTGTAAGCGAACCGGTGATGACAGGAACACGTTGGGCTACGCCGTCCAACTTACCATTTAATTCAGGCAAAACCAACCCGATTGCTTTTGCAGCGCCAGTGCTGTTGGGAACAATATTAGCCGCAGCCGCTCTCGCTCTGCGCAAATCACCTTTTGGATGCGGTGCATCCAATGTATTCTGATCATTGGTATAAGCGTGAATGGTGGTCATAAAACCGGTGGCGATTCCGAAAGTATCGTTCAATACTTTTGCCATCGGTGCCAGGCAGTTGGTGGTGCATGAAGCGCATGAAATAATGGTTTCGCTTCCGTCAAGAATATTGTGATTTACATTAAATACAATGGTTTTCACACCACCGGTAGCAGGTGCAGAAATCACCACTCTTTTTGCTCCGGCTGTAATATGTGCTTCGGCTTTTGTTTTATCAGTAAAAAATCCGGTGCTTTCTATTACCACATCCACATTATCTGCGCCCCATGGAATTTGGGCCGGATCACGTTGTGCATAAATCTTTATTTCTTCGCCATTTACAACGATTGAATTGTCAGTGCTTTTTACTTCGCCTTCAAACCTTCCCTGCGCGCTGTCATATTTTAATAAATGAGCCAATTGTTTTGGGCTTGTCAGATCATTTATCGCCACTACATCAATACCTTCCATGTTATAGATCTGTCTGAATACCAGGCGGCCGATTCTGCCAAAACCATTTATTGCAACTCTTACTGTGTCCATAGTTATTTTGTTTTTGATTTTAAATTAAGGGTGCAAATTTAAGTCATGTTCAATAAAAATCATTACTTTCTAAATTTTCAGGTGCAGTTCCCGATTTTGCGAAGCAAAAATCATGGGACACCCGTCTCAAAATTCTTATCTTCGGCGCCCTTTTTTCGAAAAAAATTTAAAACAAATCATGCTTCTCGTCCAGGCAAAAAAAACTTTGAAACTCGCTTTTCCCATTATACTCGGAGAAGTGGCTCAAATGTCCCTCGGTATTATTGATACCGCTATGGTAGGCGCTGTAAGCTACAAACAGTTGGCTGCAGCGGCTTTGGTTATGAGCGTGATAAATATTCCTTATGTATTTGGAATTGGAATTACGATTTCTGTTTCACAAATGGTGTCCATGGCAAATGGAAGAAGAGACAAAAAATTGATAAGCCATTATTTATACAATGGATTCTGGGTTTGCGCGATTTCAGCGGTTATTATTTCGCTGGCGATAGAATTAAGCAAAAACATTTTATTTCACCTGGACCAGGATCCAATCGTTGCTCAACTTGCTTTGCCTTACTTGCAAATAATGGGATGGTCTGTAATTCCGATGCTATTGTTTCTTGCTTTGAAACAATTTACCGATGGATTGGAACATACGAAAACTGCTATGATCCTTTCGCTTTCTGCACTTCCGATAAATGCTTTTTTAAACTGGCTTTTCATCTACGGCAATTGGGGATTTCCAAGAATGGAATTGGTTGGTGCGGGCTGGGGAACATTAATTACCCGGATTCTAATATTTATTGTTCTTGGGTTAATCATATTGTATCACCGCACTTTCAGAAGATATGTTGCCGTAAGAAGTATTGTTTGGAAATTGAAATGGCATACGATAAAAGAACTTTTAGATATTGGCATTCCAAGCAGTTTTCAGATCACGATGGAAGCCGGCGCCTTTGCTATTTCAGGTATTCTGATTGGCACAATAGGTGCAGTAGAGCAAGCAGCACACCAGATTGCATTGAGCATTGCATCGCTAACTTTTATGGTTTCCATGGGATTGTCGCAAGCAGGTTCTATTCGCGCCAGCAATACGTTTGGCCGAAATGACTGGCCATTAATTAATGCGATTGGCAAAAGCACTATAGTCATGGCTTTGATTTATGGAACATTTTGCGCAAGCATTTTTATCTTATTTCGTTTTCAATTGCCTTATGTTTTTAATGATGATGCAGAAGTCGTTTCCATGGCCGCATATTTACTTTTATTTGCGGCTTTGTTTCAAATTTCTGACAGCACGCAGGCAATTAGTGCAGGTTTATTGCGTGGAATAAAGGATGTAAAAGTGCCGACTGTTTTTATCGCAATTGCTTATTGGGCGATTGGTATTCCGGTTGGTTGTTTACTTGCTTTTTATTTCAAAATGGGTGCAGCAGGGATATGGACAGGATTTATCACCGGCCTTACTTTTTCCGCAGGTTTTTTAAGTTTTAGATTTAAAAAAATGGTACAAAAATCAGTTGCTTTAGAAAAACTTGATCAGTAAAGAAAGAAATAATTCAAATTCCCATTTACAGATCATACAGTTCACTTCTGATTCCAAATACTTTTTAATTCATGATATTGCAAATTCTGTATTTTAAAATGCTCTGAATTAAACACGATTCTGGAAAATGGCTGATCAGGAAAAAATATAGCGGTCATGTTGGTAAGACCTTTATCCGCAAACATTTCAATCGATGCCTTGTCTATGATCAGTATCATCTCCGTCTTCGGCGAATCAGATAGTCTTTTCGCTGTAAGTTTTGCTGAAAAGTCTTTTTCAAAAGCAGTCTTGCCGCTTGAACTACGATCTATATAATAATTATTTGTTTCTTTATCATAACCGATAATCAGTTTTTCATGATTCGAATTGGACAGTGTGATGGAAAAATCTTCAATTTTATCGGAAGAAAATTTGATTTGGGCAGGTAAAGAAAGTCGGCCTGTTTTTGAAGTCAGATCAAAATGACGGGCCTTCAAATTTTGCAGGTTTATATTCGCAATATTCAAATCGTTTAATTCATTTACCGGTTGAGAAGTTACATAGTATTTGCCTTCAATTTTTTCCAAACCTAAATTCCGTGGCACGGTCATGGCGCTTCTCCATATTTTGGTTGGAACAACGGTAGCATATTGCCAGTTGCTCATCCAGCCTAAGAATATTTTGCGCTCACCCGTATTTGACCAGGTTACTCCTGCATAATCGTCGGGGCCATAATCAATCCACTTTGTATCAGTATCAAAAGGAGTAAATGTTTTTCCATTAAATTTTCCGGTGAAGTATTGGGAAGCAGATCCACCATTCGGGCCGCCAGGATTGATACTTACAATCAACACCCAAATCGTTTCTCCGTTATATTTCAATGGAAAAATATCAGGGCATTCCCATACGCCGCCATGTGCGCCTTTTTGCCGTCCAAATTCACTTTCTTTTGTCCAGGTTTTTAAATTTTTAGAAGAATAAAAAGTAATTCTGTCTAAAGTGGCCAGTGCCATAATCCATTTCTTAGCGGCCGGATACCAATGCACTTTAGGATCCCTGAAATCCTTTATTCCGGGATTTTTTAAAACCGGATTGCCTTTGTATTTCACCCACGTTTTGCCTTCATCAAGACTATAGGCAATACTTTGATTTTGATAATTATTTCTTCCCTTCTTTTCTCCAACCGGGTCATGATTGGTAAAGATGGCTACCATAGGAATTTTTCCACTTTTACCGAATCCGGAAGTATTCGTTTTATCAATTACCGCACTTCCGGAAAAAATATATCCGAGGCTATCCGGATATAGAGCGACAGGTTCCTGCCACCAATGAACCAAATCTTTGCTGGTAGCATGGCCCCAATGCATGGGCCCCCACACGGTACTATCCGGGTAATATTGAAAAAACAAATGGTAAATACCTTTGTAAAAAACCATTCCATTGGGGTCATTCATCCAATGTTGTTTGGGTGAAAAATGGATTTGTGGCCTGTAAGGTTCCGTATAAAATTGATGACTGGTTTTCTGAGCTGTTGCAAAACCGGAGAATAGAAGAAATGGAAATAAAAATTTCATAACGTTATTTTTCTAAAAAATACTTTACCATAAACAGATACAATTTATCGATCAATTCTCAGCCTTCTTTTGCTCGATAAAATCATTTACTTCCCAGATGTGATAATCCGGACAGCCACCGGTTTTGCCGGCAATGAATGCCCCTAAACCACTTGCAAATTGTAATGCGGTTTGCGGGGATGAATTTTCCATCCATTTGGAAATAAATCCTGCTAAAAAAGCATCGCCGCTGCCGATAGTATCTTTTACGTTTACTTCATAACCGTTATGCTGATATTGTTGTCCTTCCCAAAATAATATCGCTCCTTCAGCACCTAAAGTAACGACCATTTTAGTCAGATGGAATTTATTCATCAAAGCTTTTGCACGGTCTTTCAAATCCTTATTCATAAAATACCAGGAAGATATTAATTCAAGTTCGGCCAGGTTCAGTTTCAAAAAATCTGCTTTTGAAATCAATTCTTCTATAATTTTCTGGTTAAAATGAGGATGTCGCAAATTGATGTCGAGAACTTTTTTATTTGCAGATTCTAACAATTGAAATAGTGTGTTTCTGCTTACATCATTTCTGGCGGCAAGGCTTCCGAAAATAAAATATTCAGATTCAGAAACCGCCTGCTGAAGAGTAGCGTTCCATGATATAAAATCCCACGCAACCGGTTTTACAATGTCATAAACTACTTCATGATGGTCATTCATGTTTGCATAAACTTTTCCGGTCTCGTGCTGTTGATCCAATTGAAAAAAATCATTGCAAACGCCTTTTGAAGAAAAAATTTCAGTAAGCTCTTTCCCTTTTTCATCATCTCCGATCCTCGTGATTAATGCGGGATTTTTTTGAAGTTTATGAAGATGGTAAGTAACGTTCATCGGAGCACCACCAGGAACGGCCGCCGAAGGGAGAATATCCCAAAGCACTTCTCCGAAACAAATGACGTTATGAGATTTTGTATTTTTCAGGAGTGTTATTTTTAATCAGTTTAGCTTCTAATTCTTCAAGCGATTTGCCTTTTGTTTCCGGCATGATGAATATAACCCACAAAAGCTGAAGCACCATCATAAAAGCAAAAAAAGCAAAGATTGGCGCGGGCCCGATTTTTACAGCCAATATAGGAAATAAAGTAGTGATTATTGCCGCCATAATCCAATGAGTAGATGCCCCAAGCGATTGCCCATAAGCACGCACACTATTAGGAAAAACTTCCGAGATCAACACCCAAATGACAGCTCCCTGCCCGATCGCATGAGAGGCAATAAATAAAAAAAGCAGCAGCGGAACAATCATTCCACCCACATGATTCAGATAAAAAGCGGCAGAAACAGATACCAGGGAAATGATGTAGCCAATGGAACCAATCAGCATTAAAATTTTGCGTCCCAATCTGTCAATAAGATACAGGCCGAGCATGGTAAAAACCAGGTTGACCAATCCTACTCCCACGCTTTGAAGAAAAGCGCCCTGCTTACTGATTCCTGCCAATTCAAAAACGCGGGGAGCGAAATAAATGACTGCGTTGATGCCCGACATTTGATTAAAAAATGCAATCATCACCGCCAAAAAAATCGGGAAATTGTATTTCCTTTTAAAGAAAGCCGAAAGCTTTTCTTTGTGTTTTTCCTCACCAATAGATTTATGAAGCGCTTCAATGGCCTCATCAACGCCCGCAGGATCACTAACGCCTAAAATTTTCCTGGCGGTGTTATAATCACCCCTGTGAACAATTAACCAGCGTGGACTTTCCGGCACGAAAAATACCAGAATGCTATAAATTAAAGCAGGAATGGCTACAACTCCCAACATCAAACGCCAACTGTTGTTTCCTCCAACTCCCTCTAACAGATAATTGGATAAATAAGCAATCAGAATTCCAAACACAATATTAAACTGAAAGGTGGCGACTAACTTTCCCCTGTTCTTTGCCGGAGCAATTTCTGAAATATACATCGGAGCAACAACCGAAGAAGCGCCGATTGCAAAGCCGCCAAGTAAACGGAAAGCCATGAAAATATAAACGCCGGGAGCGATTGCCGAACCCAAAGCAGACAACAGGTACAATATGCCAATCCAAAGTAACGTTTTCTTCCTTCCCCATTTGGTAGCAGGAATTCCGCCTAACAACGCGCCAACGACCGTACCATAAAGTGCAACGCCAATCGCAATTCCATGAAGTACATCGCTTAGTTCCCAAACTCTTTTAATGTCTTGTTCCGCGCCGGAAATAACCGCTACATCAAAGCCAAATAAAAATCCACCAAGTGCAACAACGATACTCCAAAGCAAAAGTTTTTTGTTCATTTTATTTAAATGTTTAAAAATTCTTTCTTGTAATAAAACAGAGTTAGGAATGCGCTTCTAAAAGTAGGGATTTTTGAAGTGATAAATATAAGGTTGAAAAAATTACCGGATGGTAAAATTTTAAAATCAGCGAAAGAAGAAATAAGGCAGATTTTGGTTTTGAAAAATATAAAATAACTTAACAGAAAGGGCTTTCAATTTATTAGACAAAAAAATTAAACGAATTCGTCAGACGGCGTCTGACGAATTCGTTTAATTGATACTCCGAATTTTGGGACGGTGTCCCAGGAATTGATTGTTTTATTTTAATAGCATCTTTGTTATTCTTTCCAAACATTATTCATTCTATTGCTGTCGGGCAATTTATTTTCCGGATCAATAATTACAGATTTCACAGGTTGTGTGGTTTGCAAATGAATTTTATGAACATCGCTTTGCATCCATGTTTCAACAGGCAGTTGTAAAGTTTGGGTGTTCCCATCTTTCAACACAATTTCAAGCGTGCAAGGCATAGCCATCTTTTGCAAATTGGCAATAGTGATATCCACGCCATTTTTAGCATCATTATCGGTGTATGAAACTGATTGAATAGCCATGTCCAGTTGCCAGTTGTGATAAAACCATTCTTTCCAAAACCACGAAAGGCTTTCTCCCGCTTCATTGTCCATCGTTCTGAAAAAATCATCAGGCGATGGATGTTTATATGCCCACCGTTCGATGTATTTTTTAAAAGCATAATCAAAACGATCAGGACCTAAAACAATTTCGCGAAGCATTACCAACCCAAAGGCAGGTTTAAAATAAGCCAAAGGATGCCTGTATTTTTCTGTCAGCATATCTGCTCTCGCCATCATGGAAGGCGCCGCCGAATCTTTGAGCAATGGAATAATTTCATCTGCAGGATTTCCTTTTCCGGGCGCATATTCGCCATCATGTTTTGGAGCATATTCGCCATGGTTAAATTCATCGGCAGCATAAACGTCCATAAACGTATTGAAGCCTTCATCCATCCATGCATAGCGTCTTTCATCGCTGCCAACAATCATCGGAAACCAGTTGTGACCAATTTCATGCGCGGTTACCCAATAAAGATTTCCTTTTTTTGCATTCATACCATCAAACACAATTCCGGGATATTCCATTCCCCCGGCTCTTCCGGCTTCGTTGATCGCCACAGGATATGGATACACAAACCATTTCTCAGAAAAATATTCTATGGATTTTTTTAAATATTCAGTTGCTCTACCCCATGCATCTTCTCCCGCACTTTCGACAGGATAAACCGACATGGCCAAACATTTTTTTCCACCCGGCAAATTTACTTTTGCTGCATCCCAGACATAGGCAGAACTCGCACCAAATGCGACATCGCGAGTATTATTCATTTTAAAATGCCACGAGACTGATTTAGAATTTTTGTTTTTTCCTGCTGCATTATTTACCTCTTTTTCAGTGCGAATCATAATCGTCCTATCACTTTTTCTTGCCTGATTCAATCTGTCAATTTGAATTGGAGTAAGCACTTCTTTTTCATTTTGTAATTCTCCGCTTCCTGCTACAATCATTCCTACAGGGACGGTAACGGTGTAATCAAAGTCACCATATTCGCAGTAAAATTCACCACTGCCAAGAAATGGCAAAGTGCTCCATCCTTCCAAATCATCATACACACACATACGAGGATACCATTGTGCTATTTCATAGATCTTTCCGTTTTTTGTAGAAAAGAAATCTGTTCTTCCTCCAAATGTCCCGGGAATGGTGTAATCGTATTTGATATTGATCTTTATTTTTTCTTTTGCTGATAATTCAGATGGCAAACGAATTTGCATTCTTGTATCATTAATAATATAGTCGGCTTTTAAAGTTTTGCCTTTATATTCAACTGTTACATTTTCAAATTCATAACCTTCGGTAGAACCATTTGTGGTTCGTGTACTATAATATTGTGATCGTGCATCTTTTCTATAAGTATTCTGATCTAGTTGCAACCAAAGTGATGACAAATTATCAGGACTGTTATTCGTGTAAGAAATTGTTTCAGTCCCTTTTAGTGTATTTTCAACAGTATCGATTGTAGCGTGTAAGGTATAGTCAGCGCGGTTTTGCCAATATTTTGGCCCCCGTGCGCCGTTTGCAGAACGAAATTCATTTCCATTTTTTGTATAAAAATTTTGAGCAAATAATTCATGTGGATCAAAGATGGATTGAGGATTTATTTGTGCACATAGTGAATTAAAAAAATAAAAGAAAGAGATTAAAAGTGACGCTCCTTTAAAGTTCATTTATAAAATTTGAGTGTTTAAAAACGGAAGGTCTGAAAAATGAAGTGTTTAAAAAAATGCTTCTTTTTTAGCAAATAATTATGCACGCCATTTTTTCTGTTTCATGCTCTTGGCAAACTTTTTGGAAACGTGTTCCCGATACTTAACTCTTTAAAAACTAAAAACCCATTAAATGAAAAAGTTAATAGCTATTGCATTATGTGTCGGAATCTTCACATCTGCAAAATCACAACGCATCTATGTGCAAGGTGGTGTAAACCTTGCGAACATCAGCACGTCAACTTCAGGAAGTACTCAAAAAAACAACATGCTGACGACCTTCAATGCGGGCATACTGGTGCGCTCAAATCAAGCGGAGCAAGTGGCTTTGGAAACCGGTTTACTTCTTGATGGCAGAGGTTCAAAATCAGAAAGCGGGTCTGGTGCAAATTATTACAAGGCTACCTTTAATCCACTTTATCTTGAGTTACCGGTAAACGTAGTTCTTCGTTTACCTCTTTCAAATGCTACCTCCAATATATTTATCAATGCAGGTCCCTATATTGCGATGGGAATAGCTGGCAAATCCAAAGTGGTGGGGCAATTAGGCGGTGTTTCCATTAATTCTTCAAAAAATATACAGTTTACCAGTACAGATCCTACGGCAGATGATCAGGCATATTCGAAACTGAAAAGATTTGATTATGGAGCAAATATTGGTGCGGGGATTGATCTCGGAAAAATATTAATTAAAGCAAATTATGGATTAGGACTTGCAAAGATTAATTCCACTCAAACAAACAACAGTGCAAATGATAAAGATAAATATCGCACGTGGAGTATTTCTTTAGGAATTCCTTTTGGCGGCAGATAATATTTGTTTGAATAAAAAAAAGGTTGTCAGTAAACATTGACAACCTTTTTTTATGCAATTGATTATTTTAAAAAAATCATTAGCTAATTTCCTTTGCAACTTTTACGATCACGTTTGGTTTGCCTAAAGTATAATAATGCAGGACCGGAACACCAGCTTTCTTAAGTTGTTTAGATTGTTCCAATAACCATTCTGTTCCCACCATTTCTACTTCCGCATCCGTTTTGCATTTCGTAATTTCATTACTGAGTTCTGTTGGAATATCGACATGAAAAGTGCGTGGCAAAACGGTAAGTTGTTTGCGGGAAGTGATCGGTTTTAAACCGGGAATAATGGGAATTTCAATTCCCGCTTCCCGGCATTTTTTTACGAAATCAAAATATTTTTGATTATCGAAAAACATTTGAGTGGTGATGTAATCTGCTCCGGCATCCACTTTCATTTTTAGATACCGTAAATCACTTTGCATATTTGGCGCTTCAAAATGTTTTTCAGGGTATCCCGCTACACCGATACAAAATTGAGTTTTGTAACCGTCGCGAATGTCATCTTCGAGATAAATTCCATTATTCAGATTGACCACCTGTTTTAAAAGATCGATCGCATAAGCGTGGCCGTTTTCTTCCGGTTCAAAAATGGCTTCATTTTTTGCAGCATCCCCACGAAGCAATAGAACATTATCAATACCAAGAAAAGCAAGATCGATCAAAGCGTTTTCTGTTTCCTGCAGGTTGAATCCTCCACAAATTAAATGCGGCACTGCATCTATTTTATAATGATTCATAATAGCCGCGCAAATGCCTACAGTTCCCGGCCTTTTTCTGATTTCTACTTTTTCAAAAGTGCCATCGACTCTTTTTTTAAAAACCTGTTCGCTGCGATGATAAGTTACATTGATAAATGCCGGTTTAAATTCCATCAATGGATCCAGATGATTGTAAATAGACTCAATCGTTTTGCCTTTTAATGGCGGTAGAATTTCAAAAGAAATAGCCGTGCCTTTTGATTCTTTTATATGATCGGTAACTTTCATTTTTTAAAAATAGGATGCAAACTTAAGTGGTAAAAAATAAAATGCAAAGAACGGTTGCTCAAACGGAGCCAACTTTTTCAATTCATTTGATATCTGATATTTCATTTCTAACTTACTAACTTCAATTCTAATGGATAAAAAAAGCCAGGATCCCGGTTGCCACCAAAGTAATTCCTGTTATAATGCCGGCATCGTGTTCCAAAGAATGCCAGTTTAATTTCAAAATTCCCAGGTATGCGAAACGCACCAGCAACACCATTCCAAGCGTCGTGATAATTAAATATAATGCAGCGATAAACCAAAGCAACCATTTTGCCTGCGTGCCGGCTAATAAAAAATAGGCTTCAATTTCCATGCACGGCGATAAAAACATGGCCAGTACCAACGCAATAATAATTTTCTTTTTAGAATGCTTTTTTTTGATGCTTTCATCCAAATGAAAATGCCGGTGAGTGTGATGGCGATAAATGAAAATAATTCCTAAAAGAATTAAAATTACCGGGGCAAAAAAATGCGTAAAATATTCGATATTTTCCGCCAGTTGAGCGCCAATAAAAGCAAGTATGATTCCAATAATAACCGTACTGATTCCGTGAGCTATGGCGGAAATAAAAGTCACCTGCGTTACTTCAGCGACACTCCATTTTTCTTTTCTTCCAATAGCGATTACCGGCAGCCAGTGATTGGGAATCGTAGCGTGCAAAAGGCTTAGAATAATACTACCGGTAATGATGCTGAACATTCAAAAATTGAATTTAAACTCTGATAATAAAAAATGAAAATAGGGTGCAAGGTCTTATTTTAATGGAGAAATCTTTGCAAAAATGTGAAAGTTGAAAATAATTGTTGCAGTAAAGCAATAAATACCAGCGAGTCGTATTTTTAAATTTCTTTTTAAATCGGCATGTATTTAATTTTTCGGCTGAAAATCAGGATGAATTATTTTTGCATTTAAATTTTTTCTATTGATCGAACAAAAAATAAATTATAACAATCCGATTAGAGCGGTTCTTGTATCAGTAATTCAAAATGGGCAAACGGAACACCAGGTAAAAGAATATTTGGAAGAATTAAAATTTCTTGCTGAAACCGCTGGCGCTGAAACAGTGAAAACCTTCATGCAAAAACTGGATCATCCGGACAGCCGCACTTTTGTAGGCAAAGGAAAACTGGAAGAAATAAAAAATTTCATCCAAAGAAAACATGTTGATCTTCTCGTCTTTGATGACGAACTTACCGGCTCGCAAATTTCTAATATCGAAAAAGAATTAAAGGTAACTACAATAGACAGAAGCGATTTAATCCTCGACATTTTTGCATCAAGAGCTAAAACGGCGCAGGCAAAAGTGCAGGTAGAACTGGCGCAATACCAATACATTCTGCCCCGATTAAAAGGCATGTGGAAACACCTCGAAAGGCAAGGTGGCGGCATTGGAAGCCGTGGTCCGGGTGAAACCGAAATCGAAACTGACCGGCGTATCGTAAAAGATAAGATCAGTTTGCTTCGCAAAAGATTATCTGAAATTGATAAGCAATCATTTACTCAAAGAAAAGAACGTGGAGAATTTATAAGAGTGGCTTTGGTTGGATATACCAATGTCGGAAAATCGACGATCATGAATTTGTTGAGCAAGAGTGATGTTTTTGCAGAAAATAAATTATTTGCTACGTTGGATACTACTACGCGAAAGGTGGTTTTGGGACATACACCTTTTCTTTTGAGCGATACGGTCGGCTTCATCAGGAAACTTCCGCATCATCTTATTGAAAGTTTTAAAAGCACCTTAGATGAGGTGCGCGAAGCGGATATTTTAATACATGTAGTGGATATTTCACATCCCAAATATGAAGAGCAACTGGCCGTGGTGAATAAAACTCTGCAGGAATTAAAAAGCTTTGAAAAGCCTGTGATCACAGTATTTAATAAAATGGACCAATACGAAAAAAACACCTTTGACGAATGGCTGGAAGCGGACGTAAAACAACAATTATTAGATGAATTGAAGGAGCGCTGGCAAGCCTATACCAATGGAAATTGTGTTTTTATTTCCGCTACAGAAAAAACAAATATTGATGAATTGCGACAAGTGGTTTTGAACCAGGTAAGAAAACTTTATCAACAAAAATATCCTTACAAAGCTGAATTTTTTTATTGATGGAGAAACGGGAAACGTGGATTAAAATCGCAGGAAATATTGAGGAATTAAATTTCAAGAACAATATTGCGACGATTCAAATCAATGAACGATCAATCTGTATTATTAAAACTTTAAATGGCCTGAAAGCCTGTTCTTCCAGATGCCCACATGCCGGCGGAGATCTATCTTCAGGATTTTTAGATGCGAAAGGAAATATTATTTGCCCGGTGCATTATTACCGGTTCAATCTGACTCATGGAAGAGATACCAATGGCGAAGGATATTTTTTGAAAATGTTTCAATTAAAAGAGGATGAAGAGGGTGTTTGGTTGATGGCTTAAAGTTGAACGTTGTGATGATTACGGTTATATTTTCCCATATTTTTTATAATAAGCGATCAGCATTCCCACAACTGCATTATAAGTATGCATGCCTTGTGGCTGTTTGTTCAGTTTCAAATAATTTCCATACATCCAGGTGATTGCCGGCTCTAAAAAACTTTGATGAGTGTCGTTGAACTTTCTCAATTCCCGGATATCATCTTTCACTTCCGGAATTAATTGTAGAAGTGCCTCGTGCGAAGAAACGGAATCAAAATAAAATACTTCCCGGTTGGCATAAATAAAAAGATCAAAATAAGTAGAGTAATGAAAAAGGGTGTCGTTCGAATTTACCGCTGCTAAATAACCCACAAAATTTGCTTCATTTTCTTTTGCATAACCAAGCTGGTGCGCCATTTCGTGAGTAGCAATATAAGGCTGCAAAAAATCGGGAACCGTTGTGTTGATTTGTGCTTCGCCTGTAAAAGGGTTATAATAGCCGGTGAATCCCAGATAATCACCGGGGATTCCATAAAGAGACGATTTTACCGAAAGATTTTTATATTGAAGAAATGGATAAATCTTTTTTGCTTCGTCATAACTTTTTTTTGCTCTTCTTATCAGCTCTTCTTTTGGGGGATAGCGTTCATGATTTCGAAGAACCGCAATTTTTGAAGCATTTACTTTTTCGAGCAAAAGTTTTTGAAGCATTTTTAAGTCTGAAGTGTCGTATTGTAAATGCTTCAAATCTAGTTGAAAAGCAATCCCTTTGCGGTCATAGTTTATTCCCCAAAAAATATTAAAAATGATATAAACGAAAGCGAGCCTTAGAAATAATTCCAGTAACTTTTTTATTGCTGCCTTTGCTGAAAGTTTCTTTCTGAGCAGCAGTTTAATGTTTTTAACTATTTTCCATATGAGCCAGCAACCAACCGCAAAATATAAAATATCGCCCAAGCTGAATGGTATGCAGCCGAAAAGAAAACGCAGAATTTTTGAAAAGTAAAAATAAAATTTAGAAGAATAAAGTGTTTCTACCCGGATGCTGTTTGCAGAAAAAAATTTAATTAAAATAATTAGTAAAAAAGCCGTAATCCAACTATATTTTTTTTGCCGGAAATAGTTTTTCACACTCATAAAGAATTATTTCTTTTCAGTTAGATTCTCTAAATCGTATGGCATTTATAAAATAATTTTGTATTTAGAAAAAAAAATTAAAGTTAGCATTTAAAACATCTTCCCAAATATTTCTATTGTTTCCCATTTAAAATTGCGAACATATTAACGAAAAAAATTAAAAATGCAAGAAATTTGTATGAAAAATCCGCTCTTTTCCATTACCTTTGCAGCCCTTTTATTTTTTTAGTTATGGGCAACCAGCGTGAATATGATATTGCTTTTGTAGGATTAAAACCGGGTTTCCACGAATTTAACTATCAGGTGGAGGATAAGTTCTTTGCTGATTACAAGATCACCGATTTCAGCGATTGCCATGCTTCTGTAAAGTTGACTCTCGAGAAAAACACATCGTTTATGCTGTTGAAATTCGAGATTGGAGGAAGTGTGAATGTAGTATGTGATCGTTGTGGAAATACATTGCCAATGGATCTTTGGGATGAATTTAAACTGGTAGTAAAACAGGTTACCAATCCTGAAGAAATGAATCAGAATGAGGAAGACGCGGATGTGTTTTATATTTCACAAACAGAAAGTCATCTTCATCTTGCCGGCTGGATTTATGAATTCATCTTATTGAGTGTTCCAAATCAGCGCATGTGCAGTGAAGATGAAATGGGCGGCCCGCAATGCAATAAAGAAATTCTCGCGATGCTGAAAAAAATGAAATCAACGGTAACAGAAAATAATCATCCTTTTGAAAAAGGACTGGAACAATTTAAAAAAAACAATAATTAATCATATTTAATCTACGGTTATGCCAAATCCAAAGCGCAGACACAGTCAGCAAAGAAGTGCAAAAAGAAGAACACATTATAAAGCCGATGCACCCACATTGAGTGTTGACGCTACCACAGCGGAAACTCATGTTCGTCACCGCGCACATACAAGTGAAGGAAAATTATTTTATAAAGGAAAAGTAGTGGCTGAAAAAGCGCCTGCCAAAGCCTGATAAGTTGTTTTCTTTTTTTATACAATCCAAAGATAAAGTCTGATTCACTTCAACTTTAACTTTGGATTTTTTTTGCATTGAATCGAAATAATTAAAATTTACAGTTTATTTTTATCGAAAATATTTTAAGATAATATCTATGAATATAGCACTTGATATGATGGGGGGTGATTATGCTCCGCTGGAAACTATAAAGGGGGTTAAACTTTTTCTGTCGGAAAATAACAAATACGATGTTGATCTTACATTAATAGGCGATGAAAATAAACTAATTCCATTAATAAATGAACATGAAATAACGGCTGAAAATATAACCGTGGTGCACGCTTCTGAAGTAATTGAAATGCAGGAGCATCCTACAAAGGCATTAAAAGAAAAACAACAATCTTCTATATCTATCGGCTTTCATTTATTGGCTTCCGGCAAAACGGATGCATTTATCAGTGCCGGAAATACAGGTGCCATGATGGTCGGTTCGTTATACAGCATCAAAGCAATTACCGGCGTTGCCCGTCCTGCTATTGGAGCCTATATTCCGGGAGAAGACGGGAAATTGTCTTTGCTCGTAGATGTAGGTCTGAATGCAGATTGCAAACCAGAAAACCTGGCACAATTCGCTTTATTAGGATCCCTGTTTTCCAAATACATTTTGAATGATGAAAACCCGAGAGTCGCGCTCATCAATGTAGGTGAAGAGGAAGGTAAAGGAAACATTCTGTGTCAGGCAACCTATCCGTTACTGAAAGAAAACCAGCGCATTAATTTTATAGGAAATGTAGAAGGCCGTGATCTTTTGATGGGTAAAGCTGAAATCTACATATGTGATGGATACACGGGGAATGTCATTTTGAAATTTGCTGAATCCATATATGATATTGTGCAAAAACGTAAGATTGATGATGAGTATTTCAACCGTTTTAATTTTGAAATGTATGGCGGGGTGCCCGTTTTAGGCGTAAATAAACCGGTAATTATCGGGCATGGCATTTCTACAGCCGGCGCTTTTAACAACATGATCCTGATGGCAAAAAAAATGATCGAACAGGATTTTATTGAAAAAATAAAAAAGAATTTCGATTGATCAGCAACGGCAGCAAACAGACAAATAATGATGATTTGTGTCGCGCCTTTATATACTTTTAATCAACTTTTTCCATAATTTCCGCACTCATTTTTATTTTCTTTTTAAGTTACAATTCCTTTATTTTCTGTTTATTTTATTTTATTAAATTTATTTTCCTCTCGCGATATTCTCCTGCTTTTTTACACTATTTTTATCAGGTTAAAATACCTGATGAAGCTTCAAATAAAATATTTTCTAACGATTGTAATTGCCGCCATTTTTTCATTAATGCAGCTTTATTCATTTGCCCAAAATGATACGCTCCCAAAAAAGCAACAGGATTCTGCAGCTCACAAAACTTTTTTTGAAAAAATGATCGATAATTTCAGAAAAGATACCACCGAAGTAGACCGGGCTTATATTTTAAAAAGAAATGAAGAAGCATTTAAACAATACGATGGTATGATCATACGGAATATTTATATTGATCGTCTTCCATTCGGGATTTCCATTGGCGACACATCAAAAAGATTGATAAACCGCCTGACGCAACTGGCAAATGATCTTCATCATATTACCAAAAGCAGGGTAATTGAAAAGAATTTATTTTTTAAAAAAGGCGAACCAATCAAGCCATTTCTGATGGCGGATAACGAAAGATATCTGCGTCAATTGCTTTATTTGCAGGATGCCGATTTTTTTGTATTCCGCACCAGGCCTGGTTCTGATTCGGTAGATGTGGTTGTAGAAACGAAAGACGTTTTTTCTCTTGGTGGCGCGATAAACAGTCTTGGATTAAAACAAACAAACATTCAATTCAGGGAAGATAATTTTGCGGGAACAGGTAATGCAGGAGTTGTTTACGCACTTTATGATGATACTCGCAAGAATAATTTTGCTTTTGGAGGAGAATATGACAACAGAAATATCAGCGGCAGTTTTATGGACGGAAAAATCGGTTATCAGAGTTTTTATCCTACACTTAACGGCTCGAAAGAAGAAAATAATTATTATATAAATCTTTTGAAACCACTGGTAAACCGGTATATGCAGTGGACTTATGAGTTCGATGCATCGTATCATGCCACCCGCAATCTTTACACCTCGGATTCACTTTATTTTTCTGATTTGCGCTACCGGTATTATAATATAGAAACATGGGCCGGTTATAATATTAATGCCAAAGATTTTACGAGCGAAGAGGAATCAAAAAAATTAAGAAAACTGGTGGGTGTCAGATTTATTAACCAGAAATTTCAAGTTCTTCCTCAGAAATATGTATCGAACTACAACTGGCAATTTGCAGACCTCACTGCGGTTCTTGGTACAATAACTTTTTACCGGCAAAACTTTTATAAAACAAAATACATTTATGGATTTGGCAGAAATGAAGATATTCCGGAAGGCTTGTTATTAACGCTTACTTCCGGCTATACTCTGAAACAAAATATTTCCCGGCCTTTCATTGGCTTTAATTATCAACGCTATCAGTTCAATAAAAGAAACAATTATCTTAGCTATACGATTCGTGCAGAAGGCTATCTGAATAAAACAAGCATCGAAGACATAAACTTACTCGGCAGTGTTTTTTACTTTGATCATTTAAAAACCATCGGTACACGGTGGAAGCAGCGTTTTTTTCTGAATTTCGATCTTGCACAACAGGTCAATACCGTGTTGAATGAGCCGTTATTTGTAAACAGCCAGTTTGGAATGCCGGAATATGGTACAGATCATTCCGACAATGACCGCGTAGGCGGCACATTACGGACGACTGTAAAAGCAGAATCAGAATTTTTTAGTCCGTGGTCGCTTGCAGCTTTTCGATTCGCACCTTTTGTGTTTAGCAACCTAGGAGTATATTCACCTTATCTTTCGAATACCAAAATTTTAAGTTCTGTGGGTGGCGGAATCAGAACAAGAAATGAGAGTTTTGTTTTTGGAACCATTGAATTCAGGGGATATTATTTCCCTGAAAAAAACTTTTATAATGAAAAATTCCGGTTTTCATTATCCACTAATGTGATCTTTAAATACAATACCCAATTTGTAACAAAACCTGATTTTATCCAGGTAAACTAATGGACGGATTAATCAAAATTAAAATGAGAAAAAAGAAAATCGCCGGAAAAAAATCATTGGAAAAATTAATGATATACGGTTACTATTAATTGAATCATTTCAAATATCTTTAAAATAAATTTACAGGAATGAGATTATTGTTCCGGCGCTATTTTGAACTGGCATTTTGGATCACTGCACTTTTGTTACTGGCGTTGATGGATCCGGGCGGCAGTACGCATTATTCATTTTGTGTTTTAAAATTTATTGGAATAAAATTTTGTCCCGGGTGTGGACTCGGTCATTCCATCAGTTATTTATTTCATGGAGAATGGCGTGCTTCTTTTGCTGCACATCCATTAGGTATTTTTGCTGTAGTGGTCATCGCTTTTAGAATTTATAAACTTTCAATGCTTCATATTTTTTCTCATTTTCAAACTCACTTTTATGGACAATAACTACAACTCGGTAAACCCCACCCTTCTGAAATATTTGTATGATATTACGCCGGAAGAATTAATCACTATTAATTCCCGAACCAGCGGCTTTACAGATGACCAGCTAAGCCAGTTTTGTATGATTTACCGGTCCAAACGAAAAGATCCGCAAATAATTTTAATTCTTTGCCTGCTGGGATTGGTAGGAGTCGCAGGAATTCAGCGATTTGTAATTGGAAATATTGGCTTAGGAATTTTGTATTTTTTTACTGCAGGATTGTGTTTTGTCGGAACGATCATCGATGCAATAAATTATAAAGAACTGGCGATGGAATACAACGCCAAAATGATCACCGAAACATTATCAATGCTGAACATGATCAGAAGATAATCGGTTTCCTTTTGTAACTATTTGTACAACTCGATCACCCTTTCTGATTCGCTGCTTTTAAAGGCTGCAAGGATAATTTTAATTACTTCTGCGCCTTCTTCTGCTGTTACCGGCAAAGGTTGATTATTGCGGATGGCCTCGAAGATTGCATTATAATAGTCATTATAATTTCCCTGTTCGGAAGTAATAAATTCGATCACTTCTTTTCCTTTGATCTCTGTATGCAAAAGACCTTTTTCTGTTTCCGGTTCTGTACCCCAGTCTTTTTTACCCGGAATAACTCCTTCCTTCAGCAACGTTTCCTGTATATCCGTTTTTGGTTTGATAAATGAACCTTTTAACCCATGCAATATATATCCCGGCAGCGCTTCACGAACGATATAACTTGCTTTTAACCTGACTCTCAATTTCGGATAATATAAAAGCAATTCAAAATAATCATCCACTTTTGAGTTTGGCCGCACAATGCGGATATCGGCAAAAATCTTTTCGGGTTTTCCGAATAATTGTAAAGCCTGGTCAATTAAATGTGAACCCAGATCGTATAAAACTCCTGCACCTGGCCCGGGAGTTTCCTTGTGTACTTTAGGGCTTAGTTCTTCCCGAAACCGGTCAAAATGCATTTCCACTTCTACCAGTTCGCCCAACAAATTTTCTGACACTACTTTTTTGATCGTTTTGTAATCGCTGTCGTAACGCCGGTTTTGGTACACGGACAAAACTGTGTTTTGCTTTTTCGCAAGTTCTATCAAATCATTAGCCTGGGTCACATCAATGGTAAAAGGCTTTTCAACAATGACATGCTTACCCGCCTCCAGTGATTTTTTGGCATATTCATAATGCGTATAATTAGGAGTATTTACAATGACCAATTCTACCAGATCATCAGCAAGCATCGCTTCCAGTGTACGATAGGTTTTTACTTGCGGAAATTTTTCCTGTGCCAGATTTTTTGTTCTTTCCCAAACAGCATAAAAATTAAAATGAGGATTGATGGATAAAAACGGTGAATGAAAAACCAATCCACTCATTCCAAATGAACAAAGTGCGGTATTAATGGGAGTCATAGTTTTGAAGTTGAAGGTTAGTAATTGAAAGTTGAAGTTGAACGTTTTTAATCTGAACCGATCTATTCTGTTTTTTCACCGACAAACCACTGTTCCTTATTTTTAAATAATACATTGAAGGTAGTAAGCGTTCCGTAAATCCGCGTAATATATTGCTGCAGGTTTACTTTGTCTTCATCGCTTAAGTTTTTATTGGAATTGATCTGTTGTTCCATTACCCTGATCCTGTCGCGCAGCATCACTATTTTATGAAAGAAAACTTCTACGGGGATTTCTTTTGGTTTTTGCGTTTTATCCGCTGGCTGCAACAGCATTGTACCACCTTTCCAGCGATCACCAAGCGGCACAATCTCTGAAGTATCGCTCCAAAGCCGCAGAATTTTTAATAACGATTTTTCTACATCGCTGGTTGTTTCTAATTCAACGGTTACATTTTCAGGAATGATCTCTTCCAGTTTGTCGTCATTTTTATCAATTTCTTTTATGCCATCACTGATAAATGAAATCAGGTAAGTCGCCAGGCGTACACCTACAATTACTCCCGGGCCGTATTGCATATGCTGTAATCTGGTTCCGATTCCAAGCTTTAATTGTTCTGTATCTTGATCCATATCTTATTTTTTTCAAAAATTGTGTTCTAAAAAATGTTTTCAAAAATTATAAGTGAATTGCCAGCAAATAAACAAATATTGCTCATTCGTGTTTTTCATTTTCACTTTTACCCAATGCTTAAATATAATCCGCTTTCAACGCTATAAGCAACGATCGCACGAATCGAAAACTGTGTTTTCACAATTTCACAAGAGCAGACGAAAACATTAGCTGATCTTCACTCCTTTATCTGTCAGATACTTTGAAACGGCATTGTATACTTCGCTGCGCGACAGTTCCCTTTTTGTTACGTCCTCACACCAAAAATATACCTTCAGCTGTGTGGTTTCAGAAGTTACTGTATTGATAAATATTTCAGGTTCTTTTTCTTTCACAACATCAGGAAGCGTTTTTACGATCTGCAATATTTCTTCCCGCATTTCTTTAGAAGTTTTATCTACGGTAAAAGTGAGATCCACACGAATATAATTTTCATTTAAACTCCAGTTCACAAAAGTGCCTGACAGAATCGTCCCGTTTGGAATGATCACTTCAGCGCCATCAGGAGTAAGCAGCGTGCTTGACCGCATACTTATTTGCTTTACGCGGCCTTTGCTGCCGCCGATCTCTACAGAATCACCAATGTGAAGTGTGCGGTCAAAAATGAGAATGATACCCGAGACGAAATTGTTTACAATATTTTGCAAACCAAGTCCTATACCCACGCTCAATGCTCCAAGGATTACGGTAATTTTGTCTATCGCCAATCCTGAGGCGGCAACAGCCAGTAAAAAGCCGACTACCAAAAGAATGAGTTTGATGATCATGAGTTTAGATCCCGGCCCTTTATTGTCAAAAATGATCTGATCACCAATGTCGCCAAAAAAATAACCGATATATTTTTGAAGAAAATTAGCTGCCCACAGGATCAATACAAACAGAATCAGTCCGCCATAAGTGAATTTGAAACTGCCGATAGAGCGAACTGTCGATAACACCTCGTCCATGCCGCCCCATATTACGTTATACACGTTGAGGTTCGTAAAAAATACAACAAGCCAGATGATGAATGAAAAAAAAACGACGATGCGCCTTATCCGGCTGGCAATTTCCTGATGATTAAAACTACCAATATACTCTTTACGAACCCTGCTGCTTTGCATCTGAAGCATAAAAGCCTCGGTAACGGCATAGACAAAAATAACCAATCCTGCAGTTTGTATGAATGCATAAGTTCCTGTTGATCCAAAGATCTGCATCAGTGTAATGCGACCGAAAAGATTAGAAAGCACTGCCAAAAAATTGAACAAGGTATATAATGCCGCTGTTACCACAATAAATTTATGTTCTTGATATTTCTTCCTGTAATTAAGAAATGCATAAAGCCCAAGAAAAACGCAAAGACTGTTTAAAATAAACAGTAACCAACGATTGAAATAAAACGGTAAACCGAGATATCGCAATACAGATTGGCACAGGAATAAAAGAATAAAGATGATCCACAGGGTAAATAATTGTTTGGAAAGCCGCTTCCAGAACGAATACGTGAGCGTGATCATTAATAAAAACTCAACAGTTGCAATATAGATAAAAGGAGCATCGAGATCGAACAACGGCGCAAGGTTCAACATCAGGATCAGGGACGCAAAAAATGGATGGCTATTAATATATTTAAAATGAAAATCGTTGATACTGTCAAGCTTGTTTCTTTTTGCAAGGCTTTTGTAATTATAAAAGATCCAAAAGAAAAAGAGGATGCCACAAAACAGCAGCAGAAGCAACTGGTTGTGGGTGTTTGAAAAATAATAATTCGTTATCTTCTTTTCAGATTTTATTGATTTTTTAAATTCCGTCGAAATCACACGGTCTGTTTTGCCTTTTCTGAATTGCCACAGGTAGAAACTTTCTTTACCAAATATCCTTGATCCGGTAGATTGAATCAGTGTTTTTACCTGTAGTTGCAATTCATCGGCTGTAATTAAATTATCGGATGTCCGCGCCTGGGCATTATGCACCAGCAGGCTTACACTTTTGATGAGACTATCCGTTTTTTTCCATTTGGTACGAAGCTGTAACAATTGTGTTTTGAATGAATCCCGCAGAGCCTGATCGCGTAGAATTTTCCGGATCAGTGTATCTTTTCTCAATTGAAGGATTTGCGTTTTAAATCCGTTTATGATGCTGTCGTATTGATTCAGTTGCCTGGCAAATGAATTCGAATTCTTATTGATCTGTTTGAGAATAATGTCAAACATCTGCAGGTTGCGCATGTTCAAAGTGCGTTCGTTCATGCCGAGACGTTCTTTGATAATGGCAATGGCCGAATCGTCGTCATTGAGGTTGTCGGCTATTGCTTCAATATTTGGAACTGGTTCTGATAAAACTGAGGCTTTATTCAGCGTTTGAAAAACCCTTTCTATGCTCAATAAATAATCGTTCCGGGTAATCGTATCATTTCCTGAGAAAATCGAAACTTCCACCGGCGGCTTAGGCGTTGATGAATCATTATTCTGAGCAAGAACAACGCCCGAGCCAAAGAGAAAAATAATAAGTAAGGAAAAAAGCTTCATATTCATAAATTCAAATCCATTCACAAAACTATAAAAGTACGGAAGCAACCGATTTTAATAAAAAACCGTTTATTTCAATAAACAAAATTATCATCATTCTAAATCAAAAAGGTTCAATTGAACAAATGAGTAAACAAACATTCAACCAAAATTTGTATTACGGAAACAGTAAGATTGAATCCAAACAATGAAGGTTTTTATTAAAAAGCGAAAGAGCAAAACCGGTTGAAATCTTCCCTTGCTTACAAATAAGTGAATAAATAAAACAGAAAAAGCATTATTTGTTCGTTTGTTGGCTAAATAAACAAGGCAACTTTGGGGCAAACTAATTTTTAACCAAAATTTGCATTTTCTGACGGTAAAAAGAATATAATATTTTGAAAAATCTGAAATGAATATTTTATTAATAACGTACTTTGTTGTCTGAAAACTATTAAAAATGAAAAAAATCCTCACCAACCGTTTGTTTCTGTACCTTTTTATTATCGTTTTTGCTTCATTCGTTTCGTCATGCAAGAAAGATAAGGGAAATTCTACACCAACTACTCCAACTACTCCAAAGGCTTTATCGGACGCAGATTCTTTGAAATATTTAATGTACCGGATCATGGAAGTAAGTTTTGTAGATAATGGCAGGGACAGCACGTATGATCTTCCCTCTTATTATTGGTACAACCAAGTTCCAAAATTAGACCCGTTGAGCAGTGCATATGACTCTGCAGATGTATTGCTTGCAAAAATTAAAACCTATCCGATTAACCCAAACACAGGAAAGCTTTTCGACAAATACAGTTTTTTGGATCACGGACAGGTAGCCGGAGAAATTCAACAGGGAGTTGGCGGCGATCTTGGAATGCAGGTAACCTATGCAAGAGATAACACCGGCAAAGCTTTTTTATACGTTCTATTTGCCGATAAAAATTCACCAGCCGGGCAGGTGGGTGTTACACGCGGTTGGGAAATCACTGCAATAAACGGAGATACAAATATCGGGTATGACGCCAGCAATGGGCCAAATGTGCAAAAAGTAATTAATGCTGTTTATAATGCTCCGTCCGCTTCATTTACTTTTAAAACTCCAGCAGGAACTTCGATCACAAAAACACTTACACAAGCTGTATATAATATCAATCCTGTTTTATTTGACTCTGTATATTCTGTTGGTTCTAAAAAAGTAGGCTATTTCGTTTTCAACACTTTTTCAGCTGTTGATAATGGTAGTGGACCCACTCTTACCAAACAGGAATTAAACAGGGTCTTCGCTAAATTTCAATCTGCCGGAATTTCTTCTTTGATCGTTGATCTTAGATATAATGGTGGTGGCGCAGTTCAAACAACTGAATACCTGGATAGCCTGATTGCACCTGCATCAGTTGCCGGAAAAGAAATGTATCACTACTTATATAATGATAAGCTCACCGCTATGCAAAGCCAGATCGGGCTGCAGGATAAAGTAATGTTTACTGCCGGTGGAAATTTGAACCTGGATCATGTATTTTTTATCGGCAGCGGAAATACCGCATCTGCAAGTGAATTGACCATTAATAATCTGAAACCTTATATGGATGTAAAATTGGTGGGCGATACCACCTACGGAAAACCAGTTGGTTTCTTTAGTTTCCACATTACCGATTTTCCAAATGGCGGCGCAGAAAAAGATCTCGCAGATCTTTATGCCATTAATTTTGAAACAAGAAATGCTAATAACCAGGGCGGATATTTCGATGGTTTAATTCCCGATGCTCAGGCAAGCGATTTTGTAAATATCCCGTGGGGAAATGCAAGCGATGATAACCTTAAGAAAATATTTAGTTATATCTCTACAGGAGTTTATGGACGTAAATCGGCTGGAGAAAGAATGGCGGAAAACAGTTCACTTCGTCTTTCTGTTCCGGCTACCATTCATTCTTTACGATTCAATGGCATGGTGGATTACCGGGTTAGCCGCCAAATGAAAGGTATTATTAATAAGAGTTTAAGAAGAGGCTAATTTTTCATTTTTTTTCAATTCCTTCCAGTCAATCGGGTTTGATGATCCCTTTGATCTGGAAGGTTTTTTTTAATCAACTTTTTCCAAACGGGAAGTTTAACAAACAGCAACTGCAACGTTAAAAAGATTTTCAGACTGTAAACAAAAAAGGGTTGGCAGGTATTTTTATTGAAAAAAGTTGTACAAGATGTTGAATATCAGTACTATTTGGGAAATGGCTCTGATTAATGCAATTTTGCACCTATGATTCATTTTGAAAAGTTTGTTTTAGATAACGGTTTGAGGGTAATTGTGCATGAAGACAAAAGCACACCCATGGCAGTAGTAGATGTAATGTATGATGTCGGCGCGCGGGATGAAGATGAGGGCCGTACCGGATTTGCTCACCTGTTTGAACACCTGATGTTTGGCGGAAGCCTTCATATCGAATCATATGATGAACCACTGCAAATGGCCGGTGGCGAAAACAATGCTTACACGACCAACGACCTCACCAATTATTATTGCCAGTTGCCGGCAGAAAATATAGAAACCGCTTTCTGGCTTGAAAGCGATCGCATGTGCTCACTTGCGTTCAATGAAAATTCCCTTGAAGTGCAAAGAAAAGTAGTGAGCGAAGAATTTAAAGAGCAATACATCAATAAACCTTATGGCGATGTATGGCACAAGCTTCGCGAACTTGCATACAAGGTGCATCCTTATAAATGGATGACGATCGGGCAGGATCTGAGCCATATTGAAAATGCGAAGTTGCAGGATGTGAAAGATTTCTTTTATAAACATTATACGCCTTCGAACGCGATACTTACGGTTGCTGGAAATGTTACTGTTGAACAGGTAAAAGCGCTTGCCGAAAAATGGTTTGGCGATATTCCTGCCGGAAAAAAGTATGTGCGTAAAATAAAGCAGGAACCGGAGCAGAAAGAACCACGTATGATGGAAGTAGCGGAAAGCGTACCGCTGAATGCGCTTTATAAATGCTGGCACATCGGTTCACGGCTTGATAAACGATATTATGTAGATGAAGTAATTACAGAAATTCTGGGTGGCGGAGCCTCATCCAGGTTGTTTCAAAGCCTGGTAAAGGAACAGCAATTATTCAGCAGCATCGATTGCTCACATACCGGCAGCATTGATCCCGGGCTGCTTTGTATCGATGGCAAATTGGTAAGAGGGGTAACGCTGGAGGAGGCAGAAAATGCAGTTATCGAGGAATTAGAAAAAATTAAAGCCGAACTGATCAGCGAGACAGAACTTCAAAAGATAAAAAATAAAACAGAGAGCATGCTTGCTTTTGAAGATATCAGTTTGATGAACCGCGCCAACAGCCTTGCCAATTATGAGCTTTTAGGCGATGCAAACCTGATGAATACCGAATTGGAAAGTTACCGGGCAGTAACTAGGGAAGAGATCCGGGAAGAATGCCGTAAAGTTTTTGTTGAAAGTAATTGCAGCACGCTTTATTACCGATCTACCATTAAAGGAACTTTCCCATCTGCAGAGACAGAAAATGAAGAAGAAGCAGAAGCAGAAAGTGATTTTGATTTAAATGTTTTATAAAAAAATTAAATGCCAAACAGAACAATAGCGCCCCCGATAAAAGATGCCATCAATTTTGACATTATTCTAAAACCCTGCACCCGTTTTTCCCTTTCAAACGGGGTTCCGGTTTATTACATAAATGATGGCGCGGAAGAAGTAGCCATGATCGATTTTGTGTTTGATGCTGGCAACAATTATGAGAAAAAAAACGCGATCGCTGCCGCCGTCAACCACCTGTTAAAAAACGGAACCAGGAATAAAACGGCATTTGAAATAACAGAAGGCTTTGAATATTACGGCGCTTATGTGAGCCGCAAAAGTTTTAATGAAACAGCCTCTATTACCCTGCACTGTCTTTCAAAACATTTGAAAGAATTGCTTCCGCAAATCAGGGAATTGATCACAGAAGCGATATTTCCGGAAAATGAACTGGAAATTTTTAAACAAAATAATATTCAGCGGCTGGCGGTCAATTTACAAAAAGTGGATTTTGTAGCAAACAGGCTCATCGATCAATATTTGTACGGCGCTGAACACCCTTACGGGCGCGTAAGCAGCAAACAGGATATTGAAGCAATAAGAAGAGAAGAACTGGTTGATTTTTACCAGGAATATTACGTCAGAGCTAAATGCCACATTTTTGCGGCCGGCAAGTTGCCTTCAGATTTTGAGCAGCAATTAGAAAATCATTTTGGTGATCTAACATTGAATGAGAATATCCCTGCTGTTTCATTTCCCCGCCAGTTGGCAGAAGAAAGGAAACATTTCCTTGAAATCGATCCAAATGGGGTGCAGGCAGCGATTCGCATTGGCCGCCCGTTTCCAAATCGCCGGCATCCTGATTTTAAAAAAGCAGTTGTGCTGAATGTTTTGTTTGGCGGATATTTTGGCTCCCGGCTGATGGCGAATATCCGGGAAGACAAAGGCTACACCTATGGAATACACAGCTACCTGGAAAATCACATTGAGGAAAGTTCGTGGGTGGTAAGTACTGAAGCCGGAAAAGAAGTATGTGATGCGACAATAATTGAAGTGTTTAAAGAAATGAAGAAATTAAGAGAGATTGCGGTAAATGCAGAGGAACTGTTATTGGTAAAAAACTATATGATGGGCTTAAATCTTGGATATATTGACGGACCTTTTCAAATCATTTCCCGGTGGAAAAGTTTGATTCTTAACGACTTGGATGAAAATTATTTTTATGATTCCATCCGCGTGATCAAAGACATTTCTGCTGAAGATCTGCAGGCTTTGTCGAACAAGTACTTGGTCCCGGAAGATTTTTTTGAATTGGTTGTAATATAAATAAAGATCGGGTTGGTGAAGACACCAACCGTGGCAGAAAAAATTAATCGTATGAGATTTATCATCAGGCTTCTTATTACAGCTGTTGTGGCTTATGGCTTATCCATGATTTTAAAGCCGCATATTGTGATCGATTCTTATGGAACGGCAGTAATATTTGTATTGGTTTTAGGTATTTTAAATGCCATTATTAAACCGCTTCTTATTATTTTCACGTTACCAATTACGATTATTACGTTGGGCTTATTTCTTTTAGTGATTAATGTTCTGATGGTACTTCTTGCCGGTAAATTTGTGCCGGGAATTCACATTGATGGGTTTTTATGGGCGTTCATCTTCGGAATATTGCTATCTTTTATTTCATCTACTTTTAGCAATTTCAGAAGCAATGAGGGATAAGAATCTTGCCTGCTGCTATTATCGAAAAGAGAAATAAACGATATTTGTTCGTTTGTTGTAACAGCACCATTCATTAAGAATACAAGAAATATTCATAGAAATACCGTTGTTTTTGTATGTTCATTTCGTGCAGTTTTAGGAATTTATTTCAACACTGGTAAAATAATTTTTGAAGGATGTTCGCCATCATGATAAATGCGAATACTCGCTTTCTGAAAATCGCTGTCATCGGCTTTATATATGTCCATAAATTTTTGTGGATTGCGATCGGCCAATGGAAACCAGCTGCTTTGAATCTGAATCATAATTTTATGGCCTTTTAAAAATGTATGTGCCACATCAGGCAATTCCCATTTTACTTCAGTGATTTTTCCAGGTACAAATGGCTCTGGTTTTGAAAAACTATTTCTGAATTTTCCGCGCATAATTTCTGCGCGAACGAGCATTTGATATGCGCCCATGGGATAATTTTTATCGTTTCCTTTTACATCATCAGGATATTTAAAATTATCGGGAAATACATCAATCAATTTCACCACAAAATCGGCATCGGTTGTAGAAATAGAAGTTAGCAAATCGGCAATTACCGGACCTGCAAGAGTTACATCTTCGTTCAATACCGGCGTTTCATAAGTTAACACATCCGGCCGGCGTGAAGCAAATCTCTGATCGTCGTCCACATATTCCCGTGTTCTTTTAAAATGAATGTCTTGTGTATAAGGTACAGGATGCGCAGGATCGCTCGTATATTCATCATAGCCTTTCAAATCTTTTGGCTTGTCATTCAATGATAAATTTGCATCCGGTGCTAAATAAAGATTTTGTTCCTGTACATTTTCAGGTGGCCATTTATTAAAACGATGCCATTTATTCTCCCCGGTAAAAAATATGTTGGCTTCAGCAATGTTGGCAGTACTTCCTTTTCCCAATAAATAATAATTGAAGAAAGGAATCTCAATGCTGTCCTGAAAAAAAGCAGACGTATTGCTTCCAAATCTTACATTACCCAGGTAGCTTCCTTCACGGCTCCATTGCCCGTGATACCATGGTCCCATTACGATGCGACTATCAGTTTGAGGACTTTGCTTTTCATTGGCTTTATAACAATTCCAGGCGCCAAAGCAATCTTCCGCATCAAACAAACCACCCACCCAAAGCATTGCTGGCTTTACATTGTACAATCCATTTCGTGCATTTCTTGCCTGCCACCAATCGTCATAATTTGGATGCTGATACAAATCATTCCAGAAAGGAATAGAATCGCCCATCAATTTGGCAAAATTTTTCAAAGCTCCTGTCTTTAAATACGTGTTGTAATTATCGTCAGATTGAAAAGAAAATCCCTTAGTATAAGTTGTAGATGGTTTAGGATGCGGGGTTCCAAAAAATGGATAAAAAGAAAATCCGTCCATTACAAAAAATGCGCCTTTATGATGAAAATCATCACCCATAAACCAGTCGGTCACCGGCGCCTGCGGACTAACAGCAACCAAAGCAGGATGCCCGCTGAGAGCGGCTTCTGTTGAATAAAATCCCGGATAAGAGGTGCCGGTTACACCAACTTTTCCATTGTTGTTTTTAATATTTTTTACCAGCCAGTCAATCGCATCATAACTGTCGCTTGCTTCATCAATTTCTTTTCCCCTTTTATTTTTATTAAAAGGCCTTACATCCACAAATGTTCCTTCACTCATATATCGTCCTCTAACATCCTGGGTAACAAAAATGAAATTTTCTTTTGCATAAGCCATTTTATAAGAATGCCAAACGGGCATGAATTTATCTGTCCCGTAAGGCGCGCATGAATACGGCGTGCGGGTCATTAAAAACGGATGTTTCGAACTCTGATCTTTTGGAATATAAATGGATGTAAAAAGCTTTACACCATCACGCATTGGAATGTATTGTTCCAGTTTGGTATAATTATTTACAAACCAGGTACTATCTTCATTTTGAGCAAAAGAAGAAAAGGAGCATAAAAGAAAAATAATAAAGGATAAATATCTTTTCATCAGTATTTTTTTTGAGGTTTAAATATACAGGAAAATGAAAGAAGTAGGGTATTCACACAAATAAGAATCAGCAATATTTATTTGTTTGTTGTGCTTGCTTACCTTTTAATGAATAAACGTATTTCTTATCGCAATTTTTACAGTAAATGAAGGAATAAAGCTGATTTACATTTTTGTTTTAAAAACATTTGAAACAAAAAAGGAGCAAGATTTCTCTTACTCCTTTAACTATTTCATCAGCACACTCATTATTCTTCTTCATCAAATGCCATCGCTTCTTTGGTAGTCATCAGCAATTCATATTCTTCTTTGCTACCAACGATCATGTTTTCAAACTCACGCAATCCTGTACCAGCCGGTATCGGATGGCCGGTGATTACATTTTCTTTCAGGCCAAGCATCGTATCTGTTTTGCCCTGAATAGCTGCAGATGATAATACTTTGGTTGTTTCCTGGAATGAAGCGGCAGAAATCCAGCTTTGGGTTCCCAAAGATGCTTTTGTAATCCCTAACAACAACGGTGAAGATGTTGCGGGACGGGCATCGCGAAATTCAACCGGTTTTTTATCTGCACGGCGAAGGATGGAATTTTCTTCTCTTACTTCTCTTAAAGTTACAATTTTACCAGGGCGCATTTTAGTGCTGTCTCCTGATTCGGTAACTACTTTTTTATCAAATATCCAGTCGTTTTCAGCATTAAAATCAAAGCGGTCTTCAGTATCTCCTTCAAGGAACTTGGTATCGCCGGCATCTTCGATGGTTACTTTACGCATCATCTGCCGAACAATCGTTTCAATGTGTTTGTCATTGATTTTTACACCCTGCAAACGATATACTTCCTGAATTTCATTCACTACATATTCCTGTACAGCAAATGGCCCTTTGATTGCAAGAATATCAGCCGGAGCAATTTGACCATCAGATAAAGCAGTTCCTGCTTTTACGAAGTCGCCATCTTGTGCAAGAATCTGACGGGTGAGCGGAACTAAGTATTTCTTTACGACACCATCTCTTGCTTCTACAATTATTTCACGGTTCCCACGCTTGATATTTCCAAAAGAAACCACTCCATCAATCTCAGAAACTACTGCAGGATTTCCCGGATTTCTTGCTTCAAATAATTCAGTAACACGTGGAAGACCACCGGTAATATCTCTTAATTTACCCAACACACGCGGTATTTTTACAACTACTTGTCCTGCTCTTACCTCTTCGCCTTCTTCCATAGTAATATGAGATCCTGCGGGAAGGTTATAAGATTTCGTTTCTTTTTTACCTTCGATCAACATAGAAGGAATGCGCGCCTTATCTTTTGTTTCAATAACTACTTTTTCTCTATGCCCGGTTTGCTCATCTGCTTCTTCACGGTAAGTAACCCCTTCAATAATATTTTCAAATTTCAGAACGCCATCAATTTCAGAAACAATTACGTTATTAAATGGATCCCAGGTACAAATCGCTTCTCCTTTTGTTACCTTCTGGCCATCTTTTACATTAAGTGTAGAACCGTATGGAACGTTATTACTGATGAGTAAGCGATCGTTTTTAACATCCATAATTCTTACTTCACCGGTACGTCCAATGACTACCTTTATCTTTTCTCCTGCATTATTTACTGCATCAACTGTACGCAATCCGTCGAACTGAACCGTACCATCAAAACGTGCTGTTAAGGTAGATTCTACTGATGCAGAACCTGCCACACCACCCACGTGGAATGTACGAAGGGTAAGCTGTGTTCCTGGTTCACCAATAGATTGAGCAGCAATAATTCCTACTGCATCTCCTTTCTGAGCGGTATACCCGGAGGCAAGATTTTTACCATAACATTTTACACACACACCACGACGGCTTTCGCAGGTAAGTACAGAACGGATTTCCATACTTTCCACTCCGGCATCATTGATTGCATGCGCTACATCTTCATTAATAATAGAACCTGCTTCAGCCAGCAATTCATCGCTTACCGGATCATACACATTGTGCAACGAGGTTCTTCCCAGAATCCTGTCGTATAATGGTTCAATCACATCTTCATTATCTTTCAATGCTGATACAGTAATACCTCTTAATGTACCACAATCTTCTTCATTAATCACCACATCCTGCGCAACATCCACAAGTCTTCTGGTAAGATAACCTGCATCCGCTGTTTTTAAAGCAGTATCCGCAAGCCCTTTACGTGCACCATGTGTTGAGATAAAATATTCCAATACATTCAATCCATCTTTAAAATTGGACAGAATCGGATTTTCAATAATTTCACTTCCGGTACTTCCTGATTTACGTGGCTTGGCCATCAATCCCCTGATTCCTGCAAGTTGTTTAATTTGCTGTTTAGAACCACGCGCCCCGGAATCAAGCATCATATACACTGAATTAAATCCTTGCTTATCAGCAGCCAGTTCGTGTATCAAAGTTTCTGTTAATCGTGTATCCACACGGCTCCAGATGTCAATAATACCGTTGTATCTTTCATTGTTGGTAATCAACCCTGCATTATAGTTGTCCCATACTTCATCTACTTCACCCGTTGCATTTTCAATCATCGATACTTTTGTATCCGGAATGATAAGGTCGTTGATATTGAATGACAAACCACCTTTAAACGCCATACGGAAACCAAGCAATTTGATATCATCAAGGAATTTTGCAGTAGTAGGAATGTTGGTCCATTTTATAATGTCACCAATGATTTCCCGCAAAGATTTTTTAGTAAGCAATGCGTTGATGAATCCGACACTTTTAGGAACGTGCTGGTTAAATATTACACGGCCAACAGTAGTTTCTATCAATTTATTGGTAAGTGTACCATCATTGTTTCTGACATTAGCTTTCACCTTTATACCTGCATGAAGATCCAGCTTGTGTTCGTTATACGCGATGATAACTTCTTCAGGAGAATAGAAGACCTTTCCTTCACCTTTTACTGTCTCCTCAGGAGTAGATTTTTTTCCTTTGGTAATATAATACAATCCCAATACCATGTCCTGGGATGGAAGGGTAATTGGTGTACCATTCTGCGGATTCAAGATATTATGAGATGAAAGCATCAGCATCTGCGCTTCCAGAATTGCAGCGCTACTCAATGGAACGTGAACCGCCATCTGGTCACCATCAAAATCCGCATTGAATGCTGTTGTTACCAACGGATGAAGCTGGATTGCTTTTCCTTCAATTAATTTAGGTTGAAACGCCTGGATAGATAACCGGTGCAATGTTGGGGCACGATTCAGCATGATCGGATGTCCCTTCAAAATATTTTCGAGGATATCCCAAATGATCGCTTCTTTTTTATCTACTAATTTTCTTGCACTTTTTACGGTTTTTACAATTCCTCTTTCAATGAGTTTGCGAATGATAAACGGCTTGAACAATTCAGCAGCCATATCTTTTGGCAAACCACATTCATGCATTTTTAATTCCGGTCCTACTACAATTACAGAACGGCCAGAGTAATCCACACGTTTACCCAAAAGGTTTTGACGAAAACGTCCTTGTTTACCTTTCAGCACATCACTCAGTGATTTTAATGCACGTCCACCTTCAGCTTTTACTGCATTTGATTTACGTGAATTATCAAACAATGAATCGATTGCTTCCTGCAGCATACGTTTCTCATTTCTAAGAATTACTTCAGGTGCTTTAATTTCCAATAACCTTTTTAAACGGTTGTTGCGGATAATCACACGTCGATACAGATCATTCAGATCAGAAGAAGCAAAACGGCCACCATCCAAAGGAACCAAAGGACGAAGTTCCGGTGGAATTACCGGAATATATTGCATCACCATCCATTCAGGACGGTTATTAATTCTTGTATTTGCATCGCGGAAGCCTTCAACTACGCTAAGGCGTTTTAAAGCATCAGCTTTACGTTGCTGTGAAGTTTCGTTTGCAGCAGAGTTGCGAAGATCAAACGAAAGCTGATCTAAATCAATACGTTGCAACATATCGTGAACCGCTTCTGCACCCATCTTTGCGATGAACTTATCCGGATCTTCGTCAGGCAACAACTGGTTGTCTTTTGGAAGGGTATCCAAAATATCCAGGTATTCTTCTTCAGTCAAAAGGTCGCTGTAGTTCTGTCCTTTATCAGCACGAATACCAGCCTGAATTACTACATACCTTTCGTAATAAACGATAGTTTCCAGCTTCTTGGAACTCATTCCGAGCAAGTAACCGATTTTATTAGGAAGTGATTTAAAATACCAGATGTGAACTACAGGAACCACTAATTTAATGTGTCCCATTCTTTCGCGGCGTACTTTCTTTTCTGTCACTTCTACTCCACAACGGTCGCACACGATACCCTTATAACGGATACGTTTGTATTTTCCGCAAGCACATTCGTAATCTTTTACCGGCCCAAAAATCCTTTCGCAAAACAAACCATCTCTTTCCGGTTTGTAAGTACGGTAATTGATTGTTTCAGGTTTTAAAACTTCCCCATAACTCCTTTCTAAAATAGAATCTGGAGAAGTAAGGCCGATGGTTATTTGAGAAAACGTAGGACGCGGACGATTTTCTTTTTTTTGCATATATTTTTTAATTTATCCAAAACCCCTTTACGGGGTTTTTGGAATTTTGTTGTTTTAAATATTTCTTTACTTCAGCTACTTTTGGAGTAACGGTTTTATTCAAACTGCAGATCCAATCCCAAACCTCTCAACTCATGAACCAATACATTAAATGATTCCGGAACACCTGGTCTTGGAATATTATCACCTTTCACAATTGCTTCATAAGTCTTCGCTCTTCCAATGATATCATCAGATTTTAATGTAAGCAATTCCTGCAGAATATTCGATGCTCCATAAGCTTCCAATGCCCATACTTCCATTTCACCAAATCTTTGTCCACCGAACTGAGCTTTACCACCGAGAGGTTGCTGTGTAATTAAACTGTATGGCCCGATTGAACGTGCATGCATTTTATCATCTACCATGTGGTGCAATTTGATAATGTAGATAATTCCAACCGTTGCTTTCTGATCAAAGCGCTCACCGGTTTCGCCATCATACAAGTAAGTGTGCCCAAATGTTGGAAGGCCTGCTTTTTCTATTTCCTGAGCAATTTCTTCTACTGAAGCACCGTCAAAGATTGGAGTACCGTAAGTTTTACCTAACTTCTCTCCTGCCCAGCCAAGCACGGTTTCATAAATCTGCCCAAGGTTCATACGACTTGGCACACCGAGTGGATTCAACACAATATCAACTGGAGTTCCGTCTTCAAGGAAAGGCATGTCTTCCTGCCTTACAATCTTGGCTACAATTCCTTTATTTCCATGACGACCTGCCATTTTATCTCCCACTTTCAATTTACGTTTCACACCGAGATAAACTTTTGCAAGTTTCAAAACACCAGCTGGTAATTCGTCGCCAATTGAAATATTAAATTTCTCTCTTTTGTATCTTCCTAATTCTTCGTTGTACTTAATATTGTAATTGTGCAGCAAAATATTGATATAATCATCTGTTTTCGCTTCACCTGTCCATCCCAAAGGATTCACATTTTGATAATCAATATTACCAAGATTTTTTGCTGTGAATTTCGCACCTTTTCCAATCAGCATTTCACCAAAATTATTGCTCACACCTGCTGATGTTTTATCTTTCAACAATGTCAGTAATTTGTTTATCAACAATTCCAGCAGATCAGCTTCATTCTTTTCGTGCGTTTTGTCTATTTTTTCTAAAGTAGTTTTTTCTTTTACTTTACCACTTTTATCTTTCTTCGCGCGTTGGAATAATTTCTTATCGATAACCACACCTTCTGTTCCACTTGGGGCTTTCAGAGAAGCATCTTTAGCATCACCGGCTTTATCGCCAAATATCGCACGCAACAACTTCTCTTCCGGTGTGGGATCACTTTCTCCTTTTGGAGTAATTTTTCCTATAATTATATCACCTTCTTTTACGTGAGCACCTACACGGATTACACCGTTAGAATCGAGGTCTTTGGTAGCTTCTTCGCTGATATTTGGAATATCAGGAGTTAATTCTTCTTCACCTAATTTAGTATCGCGCACTTCAAGCTCAAATTCATCAATATGGATGGAAGTAAACAGATCTTCTTTTACTACTTTTTCACTGATCACAATCGCATCTTCAAAGTTGTAACCTTTCCACGGCATGAAAGCCACTTTCAGGTTCCGTCCCAAGGCCAGTTCACCGTCTTTTGTAGCGTATCCTTCTGTTAAGAAATCACCTGCTTTTACAGGTTGGCCTTTCTTCACTGCCGGACGAAGATTGATACAAGTGCTTTGGTTTGTTTTAATAAACTTGGTGAGTTTGTAAACGATCAAATCATTTTCAAAACTTACAATTTTCTGAGCCTGGTTTCTGTTATAGCGAACATGAATTTCGTTTGCATCCACATATTCTACTACGCCATCTCCATCTGCATGGATCTGGATTCTTGCATCCCTTGCTGCTTTCGCTTCCAAGCCTGTTCCCACAATCGGAGCTTCCGGCAAAATCAAAGGAACTGCCTGCCGTTGCATGTTTGAACCCATCAAGGCACGGTTGGCATCATCATGTTCAAGGAAGGGAATTAATGAAGCACTCAAACCAACAATCTGGTTTGGAGCCACATCCATATATTCAACTTCACCTTTATCGAGAATCGGAAAATCACCGGTTTCACGCGATTTCACTTTGTCATAAATGAAATTAGAATTTTCATCAAGTGGCGCATTTGCCTGTGCAATCTTCGCAGTATCTTCTTCTTCGGCGCTAAGGAAATAGACTTTTTTCATGTCCACATGTCCATCATGCACTTTACGATACGGAGTTTCGATAAATCCCATTTCGTTAATCTTAGCATGGACACAAAGTGTTGAGATTAAACCGATGTTTGGACCTTCAGGTGTTTCAATCGTACAGAGACGACCGTAGTGCGAATAGTGTACGTCACGTACTTCAAATCCTGCTCTTTCCCTGCTCAAACCACCGGGCCCGAGTGCCGAAATACGTCGCTTATGCGTAATCTCGCTCAATGGATTTGTCTGATCCAAAAATTGAGATAACTGAGATGTTCCAAAGAATGAATTAATTACAGAAGATAAAGTTCTTGCATTAATCAAATCTACAGGAGTAAACACTTCGTTGTCACGAACATTCATTCTTTCGCGAATAGTACGTGCCATACGCGCAAGTCCTACACCAAATTGAGCATACAATTGTTCACCTACAGTACGTACACGACGATTGCTCAAATGATCAATATCATCAATTTCACTTTTGGCGTTCGTTAATAATACCAAATATTTAATGATGGAAATAATGTCCTCTTTGGTTAACACTTTTTTAGTGATCGGATAGTCCAGGCCAAGTTTGCGGTTAATTTTATAACGGCCTACTTCTCCAAGATCATAACGTTTGTCGCTAAAGAATAATTTGTCAATAATTCCTCTTGCAGTTTCATCATCAGGAGCATCAGCGCCGCGCAATTGACGGTAAATATGCTGAACCGCTTCAATTTCACTGTTTGAAGTATCTTTGTTTAAGGTATTATAAATGATTGCGTAATCACCACTCACTTCTTCACGTTGAATGAACACACTCTTTACCTCTAATTCGAGGATCAGAGCTATATTATCTTCATCCAAAACCGTATCTCTTTCCAGAACGATTTCATTTCTTTCAAGACTAACTACTTCGCCGGTATCTTCATCGACAAAATCTTCTACCCAGGTACGTAAAACTCTTGCTGCCAAACGTTTCCCAAGATTGGCATGCAATGTTTTTTTATCCGCTTTTACTTCTTCCGCCATTCCAAAAAGTTCGAGAATGTCTTTATCAGTTTCATAACCGATAGAACGGAGTAAAGTTGTTACCGGGAATTTTTTCTTACGATCAATGTATGCATACATTACATTATTAATGTCTGTTGCAAATTCCATCCATGCTCCTTTGAAAGGAATCACACGGGCAGAATATATTTTTGTTCCGTTTGGATGCGTGCTTTGTCCAAAGAAAACACCTGGCGAACGGTGCAACTGGGAAACAACCACACGTTCGGCGCCGTTAATTACAAAAGTACCGCGAGGGGTCATGTAAGGAATATTTCCAAGAAATACGTCCTGAACAATTGTTTGAAAATCTACGTGCTCTTCGTCGTTACAACTGAGGCGTAATTTTGCTTTCAGCGGAACAGCATAAGTCAAACCTCTTTCAATACATTCTTCAATAGTGTAACGGGGTGGATCTACAAAATAATCGAGGAATTCCAACATGAAAATATTCCGCGTATCGTTTATCGGAAAACTTTCTTTAAACACACGAAACAGCCCTTCAATGTTACGTTTATCGGGGGTGGTTTCTAACTGGAAAAAATCTTTAAAGGATTGAATTTGTATCCCTAATAGATCGGGAGTTTCCGCCAAATGTTCAATTTTTCCAAAACTGATTCTTTGTGCTGGAGCTACTTTAGTTGAAGGCATATTTTGATTAAAATATTTTAAAATGAGAGAGCTTTAAAACCGGTATTATTTACTACATTTGACACGTACCGAAATTTAAAGGATTGCAAAAGTAAACATTTTTTTGAAATCTGGAATAAGTTTATTAAATCTTAACCATCTTTTAAAATACAGGGGATTACTATATCGGGAATAATTTTTGCATAATCACGTAAAGTTACTGAAAAATATTTTTAGAAGGCTCATAAGGCTTAATTTTGCATTTTCTTTAAATAACCATAAAAACAAAGACATGAAAAGACTATTTTTTGTATCTGCAGCGGCAGCCTTATTATTTTTGGCATCATGCGGAGGCAATGGATCAAACGAAAACAACAACACCACATCTGCTGATACTACCAGCACAAGCAGTTCTGCAGCTACTACAGAAGAAAAGCCAGGAGCGGATATTCCCGGAATAGATACTGTAGCTGTTACAGATCATATAAAACTCGACGGAATGGATGATATGAAATATGATCGTACACTGTTTAAAGTAAAAGCCGGACAAAAAATAACTTTAGATTTTAAAAATATAGGCAAGCAACCAGCAGCAGCGATGTCTCATAATGTAGTAATATTAAAACCAGGAACAGATGTTCAGGCTTTTGGAGAAGCAGCTATTCCTGCAGCAAAAACAGAACATATTCCACCATCAATGACAGATGATGTTATTGCTCATACTAAGTTATTAGGCCCTGGCCAAACCGACCAAATTACCTTTACGCTACCTGATGCGGGAGTTTATGATTTTATCTGTACTTTCCCAGGCCATTTTGGTACAATGAGAGGAAAAATTGTAGCAGAACCATAATTTGTAATTAGAGATTTTTTCAAGGGCAACCATGGGTTGCCCTTTTTTATTGGACAACTTTTTAATAAATGAAAGCCGTATTATAACCGGGTACTGAGTTTGCAGTAAAAGAACAAGTAATGACAAAATCGATTTTCATTTTTTTCAAATTCTCCTGAAACAATTTTTTTACGCTAAGCAGAAAATTTCCGGTATGTAATTTGTCTTCGTTTCTTTTAAACTTATTCCATGGCATATTTCAAACCTGATGAGAAAAAAGAAATGACTACGCTCACTTCCATTTTGGAAAAACTGCGCGTCAAAAAAAGGGATAATGAATTTAAAAATACCCCAAACGGTTTTACCGCTTCGAACAATAAATTTTATCAGCCACATGATTTAAGAATCATCCGTACTTACCGCTTCGAAGGAGAATCAAACCCGGATGATAATGCCATCGTTTACGTAATAGAAGCAAACGACGGCCTTATCGGCTACAGTCTTGATGCTTACGGTGTTTACAGCGATCATGATGAATCTTATGATGATTTTATCCGTCAAATACCGGTTCATGAAAAAGAAGAAGCCCTATTTCTTTAAAAAACGAAAGGATCAGGAATTCGGCCTATTTATCCGTTTACTATAGCCACTTCATAATTCTTCTGTCTATTGAAAAATGTGAAAGCGTAAAAATTAGTTTCAGCCGTATTCTTTTCTTTACTGGAACATTTGTTGTGTGTGTGATTGAAAATTAAATTTATGCATAGTTATAATTCATACAAACCCTGCATTGAAGCATGTATGACCTGCGCTTCTCTTTGCAATCATTGCGCCTCATGCTGCGCCGCTGAGGATGATATAAATATGATGGGAAAGTGTATTCAACTGGATATGGAATGCGCGGCGATCTGTTATTTATCCGCCCAATTGATGAGTCTTGGAAGTGAACGTGCAAAAGATATTTGTATTATTTGTGCTGATATTTGTAATGAATGCTCGAATGAATGCGGCAAACACGAAAATGAACATTGTAAGCAATGCTCTATTGGATGCAGAAATTGTTCGGACGAATGTTTGAAAATGGCTGCTGCATAAAAACTTGCTTCTTTTGAGTAAGAATTCACATTATTTATTTGTTTGTTGAAAATCAAATTTGTTTGTAATAAAACTCACTTCGTAATCCATTCTACTTTTTCTTTTACCGGTTGCCTTTTAGATAAGGGATTGGCTATATTTTCAACACAACCAAGATAAAAAATACCAATTAGTTTATCATTCTCCTCTAAATCAAAAAAGCTTTTTGCCTCTTCTATATAGGTAATTCCGCCGGTTGATAAATATCCACCAAGACTGTAAGCACTGATTGATAAATAAATATTTTCAATCGCACACGCAGTGGCAATGATTTCTTCTATTTCTGGAATATTTACAGATGTGGCTCTTTTCATCGCGATCAGAATAACATGCGAAGACATTAATGGATACTCTCTTAAATTTTTCAGTTTTTTTTCTTTGAATTTTTCACCTGCGTATTTTGTATAAATTTCGGTTTGTAAATCTACAAAATGCTGTAAACCTTCTCCACTAAAGACTTTGAAACGCCACGGTTCTGTAAGTTTATGTGTCGGTGCACGATTCGCATTATCTAAAATTTGCCAGATAATTTCATCCGCAATTTTTTCACCTTTTGCAAACTGATAAGGATAAATGCTGCGCCTGTTTTCCACGATAATATTAAACTGTTCTACATCAAATTTCTGATCCATTTTTAAATTTCGTTTATATTTCAATAATCTTCTGGTTTTTCAAAATATGATTTCTAATTATTTCTTGCTTTGCTGCTATACAAAAAAGAAAAATCTCATTTCTCTTTCAATTCCACTAAATCGTTTTGCACCTTCAGTGAATATTTCACGCCAATTTTCAATGCATAATTTTCTTTGTCGTGACCAACGGGAAATTCAAAACAAACAGGATAATTATATTCTGAAACCACATCTTTTAGCACCTCCTGCACAGTTTTTCCAAAAGGAATGGTGGTGTCTTTCATCTCGGAAAAAGTGCCGAAGATCAGTCCTTTTAAATCATCGAACTTTCCACTTCTTTTTAATTGATACATCATTCTATCAATCCCATAAATGTATTCGCCAATTTCTTCTATAAAAAAAATTCTATTTTTTGTTTTGATGTCAGAGGAAGTGCCAATAGTGTTCACCAACAGCGATAAATTTCCCCCCACTAAAACGCCTGATTCATTCCCACAATGATTAAAAGGATGTGGGTCACATTGATAATCTCCTTTCTTTCCCATGAACGCATTGTGCAGACTTTCAATGTATTGATTTTTAAATTCACCGTCATTGAAAGCCGCTGCCATTGGTGCATGCAAAGAAGCAATATTATAATTAGAAAATAAATGGCAATGCAATAAACTAATATCACTAAAACCAATGATCCATTTTGGATGTTTTACAAATTCAGAAAAATCAAGCTGATCTATAATTCTTCCCGTTCCATAGCCGCCTCTTCCACATAAAATGGCATCAATCTTTTTATCATTCATCATCCGTTGCAAATCTTCGAGTCTCTCTTCATCGGTCCCGGAAAAATAATTGTATTCATGCCCCAGTGTTTTTCCCGGAATTACTTTAAATCCCCATCCCATAAGGGTTTCAATGCATGTTTGTGCTTTTTCAAAAGGCATATAACCGGCGGGGCAAACAATTCCAATTGTATCTCCCGGTTTTAAATAAGGTGGTATGATTGTCATTTGCTGAATAGTGAGTTGTGAATATTGAATTGTGAATGAGTTATTGACATTATCAATATTCAATATTGTTTTTTTTTAATTTTTAAGGTTCAATAATCGGGCATTTACAATTCCTTCAAAATGGTTTCGCTTTTTGAAACGGTTAGCTTATGCCTTACACTGCATTTCAAGGCATAATTTTCTTTCACGTGGCCTACCGGAAAATCGAAGCAAACCGGGTAATGATATTTTTCCACTTTTTCCATCACCATTTGATAAATCGTCTTTCCAAATTCTTCTCCGGGATCATCGGGTTTTATTCTGAATTCGCCCACAATCAACCCTTTCAAACGATCTAATTTTTTACTTCGTTTCAAATTCCAAAGCATCCCATCAATTTTATAAAGATATTCTCCTACATCTTCAATAAATAGAATTTTCCCTTCTGTGTGAAGGTTTGAAATGCTTCCGGTTACCTGTTCGATAATGGATAAATTGCCACCAACTAATGGCCCAATTCCTTCTCCGCAGCGGTTTTGAACAACAGGCAATCTTTTATAAATCATTTTTTCACCCACAAGGCATTGCCTGATAGAATCAATCGAATCAATTTGAGTTTGATCTGCTTTTGAAAAATCATCCGGGAAACTATTACACATTTTTGAATGAAGCGTAGCGATTCCATAATTGTGATTAATGTGACAATGAAACACAGTGGCATCGCTAAAACCAATGATCCATTTCGGTCTTTTTTCAAATTCTGTAAAATCAATTTTATCAATAATTCTTACCGCACCATATCCGCCTCTGCCCAACATGATCGCATTTATAGAACGATCATCCATCAATTGCTGCAAATCTTTCACACGTTCTTCATCGGTTCCGGCAAATGTAAAATCTCTCAATCCAACTGTAATACCTACACGAATATCAAAACCCCATTCCTGCATTTTTTTTATTGCAGGCTGGCATTCCTCCAGGCTGATGTATCCTGAAGGACAACAAATTCCAATGGTATCCCCTTTCTTCAAATAAGGAGGAATTTTTTTTAACGCATGCGTTTTTGAAGAAGATGTTTGATTGGTAAAAGCGCTTGTAAAAGTTGTCAAGGGAACTACGGCAGACAGAAAATCTTTTCGGTTCATAAAATAATTCTTCATTTTTACCACGCAGTCAGTTTGCGGATCTTTTTAAAAAATTTTAAAGATAATTAATTAAATTTCAGAGGCTAAAATTTTAATAGCAGCTCTTTTACTATTTTCAATTTTGCAGAAGATGAGGCCCGGAGGCAGAAGAAGTTTGAAATTACTACTGGTTAAAAATTATCTTTTTATTAAACAAATTTATTTGAGGCAAGCCGGAAAAAAAACAGCATTTTTGATTATTCTGTTTTTGATAGTTACCTTACTGTTTTTAATTTTTTTATAATGCAACTTTTCCCTGTTACTGATATTGCTTCTGCACGTGAATTTTTAAAAGTTCCTTTAATTCTTTATAAAGATGACGCCAATTTTATTCAACCATTGGATAAGGATATTGATGATGTTTTTGATCCGAAAAAAAATAAAGCCTTCCGTTTTGGTGAGTGCCAGCGTTGGCTGTTGAAGGATGAGAATGGAAATCTGATTGGCAGAATTGCTGCTTTTACTTATAAAAAATATAGGAATAAAGGTGATGAACAAAAGACCGGAGGCATTGGCTTTTTTGAATGTATCGACAACCAGGATGCGGCGGATATATTGTTTGATGTAAGCAAACACTGGCTGTTGCAACGCGGCATGGAAGCAATGGATGGACCAATAAATTTTGGTGAGCGCGACCGATGGTGGGGCCTTGTGGTGGAAGGTTTTAAACCGCCGATATATTTAATGAATTATAACCTTCCTTATTATCAAACCTTGTTTGAAAATTATGGATTTAAAGTTTTTTATCACCAGATCTGCTGGCACATGTTTGTAGATACGCAATTGAATGAAAAATTTAGTGAGCAACATAAAAAATATGATTCGCTTCCGGACTTTTCTGCAGCTCATTTAAAAAAAGGGGATCTGAAAGGGTTTGCAGATGATTTTTGTAAAGTATATAATAAAGCGTGGGCGAAACATGAAGGCAACAAACAAATGAGTAAAGAAGTTGCTTTTAAAATGTTTAAATCGATGAAACCGGTCATTGATGAAAAGCTTATCTGGTTTGTTTATCATAAAAATGAGCCGATCGCCTTCTGGATCAATCTGCCGGAACTGAACCAGATCTTTCAACATTTTCATGGAAAATTTGGACTTTTCCAAAAATTAAAACTACTATGGTTGAAGAGAAAAGGAGTGATCAACAAATTTACCGGAATTGTTTTTGGTGTGATTCCTGAATTCCAGGGAATGGGAATTGATTATTACATGATTGTAGAAGGAGCCAAAGTAATCCAGCATAAAACCAGGTATGTTGAACTTGAACTGCAATGGCAGGGAGATTTTAATCCGCGAATTCTGAACATGTCAAGACACATCGGCGCAAAACAAAGCCGGCTCCTCACCACTTACCGTTATCTTTTTGACAGAACAAAAGAAGTGAATAGACATCCTATTTTAAATTAATAAAAAGAAAATAACAAACAAGTATATTTCTTCCTTTGTTGGCATTTAATATAAAAAATAAATAAATGTTTTGTTTATTTATATAAATTCACAAAAATCACAAATTTTAATTTATTTTTTTTCGATTTATGAACTTTTTGTCTTTTTTTTGCATCTTAAATTTTAAAAATGCAATCATTAAGATTAAATGCACTACATGAACTTTTTGCTAATTCAAAATTTTCTGAAGTGCCTCCTTCAAAAAAAATTACCAGTTTTTTTGGTGAAAACGTATTCGATTTAAAAACGGCTCGTGAGTTTATGAGCGATGAAGCTTATAAAAGCCTGGTCTCATCGATCAAAAATCAAACAAAGATTGACCGCAAAATGGGCGATCAGATCGCATCTGCTTTAAAAGCATGGGCAGAATCAAAAAATGTAACCCATTACACGCATTGGTTTCAACCTTTAACCGGCGCTACTGCTGAAAAGCATGATTCCTTTTTTACTTTAAAAGGAGATGGCAGCGCGTTGGAAGAATTTGACGGCGCTGCTTTAATTCAACAGGAGCCAGACGCTTCTTCATTTCCAAGTGGAGGCATTCGTGCTACTTTTGAAGCCCGTGGTTACACCGCCTGGGATCCGTCTTCTCCGCCTTTTATTATTGAAATGGGAAATGGAAAAACACTTTGCGTTCCAACTATTTTCGTTTCCTATACCGGCGAATCTTTAGATGCAAAAACACCTTTATTGAAATCTGCAGTTGCTTTGGAAAAAGCCGCTGTTGATGTGTGTCAATATTTTGATAAAAACATCACTTCTGTAAAACCCACCCTGGGATGGGAGCAGGAATATTTTGTAGTAGATGCATCAATTGCAAGTGGCAGACCAGATCTTACTACGACCGGCCGCACGGTTTTTGGCCACGCTCCTGCCAAGGGACAGCAGTTGGAAGACCATTATTTTGGTGCCATCCCTGAAAGAGTATATTCGTTTATGCGCGATTTTGAAGAAGAGGCTTACAAACTTGGAATCCCTCTAAAAACAAGGCACAACGAAGTAGCGCCTTCGCAGTTTGAATGTGCACCTATTTTTGAAGAAGTGAATATTGCAGTAGATCATAACATTCTGTTGATGGATGTGATGACCCGTGTAGCGAAAAGGCACAACCTAATGGTATTGCTTCACGAGAAACCTTTTGCAAAAATCAATGGAAGCGGAAAACATAATAACTGGAGTATGGCTACCAATACCGGTGTTAATTTGCTGGGACCAGGCAAAACTCCAAAAACCAACCTGATGTTTCTCGCTTTTTTTGTAAATACGATCAAAGCGGTTCATGATCATGCAGATTTGTTAAGAGCGTCCATTGCCAGCGCCGGAAATGACCACCGTCTTGGAGCAAACGAGGCGCCACCTGCTATCATTTCTATTTTTATAGGTAAATACCTGACCGACGTTTTGAATGAAGTGGAAAAACGTGTAGGAAATAAGTTTGATGAGCAGGATGAAGCGATGTTGAAGCTGGATATTCACAAAAGCATTCCCGAACTGATGCTGGATAACACAGATCGGAACCGTACTTCACCTTTTGCTTTTACAGGAAATAAGTTTGAATTCAGGGCTGTTGGTTCTTCTGCTAATTGTGCGAGTGCAATGACCGTTCTAAATACTATTATCGCCGAAACACTTACCCAATTTAAACAGGATGTAGATGGGCTAATTGAAAATGGTGAGAAGAAAGAAATTGCACTGATGCAAACGATTCAGAAATATATTGTTGACAGTAAAAAAATTCTGTTTGAAGGCGATGGATACAGTCATGCATGGGAAAAGGAAGCAGAGCAAAGAGGACTTCCAAATATAAAAACAACTCCCCTGGCTCTCGATGCTTTCGTTACTGAACAATCTGAAAAAGTTTTTGAACGCCATGGAATTTATACAAAAAAAGAACTGGAGGCGCGCCATGAAATCCTGCTGGAAAATTATACAAAGAAAATTCAAATAGAAGCACGGGTAATTGGTGATCTGGCAAGCACATATGTTTTGCCGGCTGCCATTAAATATCAAAATGTATTAATCAAAAATATCAAAGGCCTGAAAGAACTCGGCTTTGATGAAAACAGCTATTCTTCGCAATCGCAGATTGTTCAGAAAATTTCCGAACATATTAACGTGATAGGGCCAAAAGTAAAAGCTATGATTGAAGCGCGGAAAGTGGCAAATGAAATAGAGAATTCAAGAGAAAAAGCCATCATGTATTGCGATGAAGTGAAAAAATATTTTGACGAGATCCGCTACCATGTGGACAAGTTGGAACTTCTCGTAGATGATGAATATTGGGAATTGCCGAAGTACCGTGAATTACTTTTTCTGCGTTAGAAAAAACTGTTTCATATTTTTTAACAATCGGCGTTTAAACTTCACAGACGGTTTATTATCTGTTATGGATATAAACGCTAAAAAATTAAAAACATGAAAAAATTATTTCTATTCGCATTTGCCGGATTGTTATTCGCCGCAACTGGCAACGCACAGGTAAAAAGAAACTCTGCTCAATCGCAAACAATGCAATCAGATACATCTCATCATTTCAGAAAGGGAAAAATGATGGAAAATCTGAATCTTACTGCCGATCAGAAAGCAGAGATGAAAGCCATGCATGAAGATGCAAAGCAACAACGTGAGGCAATACAAAAAGATGCAAGCCTTACCCCTGAGCAGAAGAAAGCAAAGATGAAAGAGTTGCATAAAACACAGTCAGATAAAATGAAATCTATTCTGACTCCCGAACAGCAAGCAACTTGGAAAGCCAATATGCAACAGATGAAGGAAAACAGGAAAATGAATGGTAAAAGAGGCAAAGCTAAAAGCGACTCAAAGGCTTCGTAAATCGCAACTAAATAATTCCCTTTGAAAATTTGAACCGGCTATTGAAAAGTAGCCGGTTTTTTTATTATTACCTTCCTTAATTAAATATATTTTTCAACAAACAAAGAAATAACCGCGATTCTTTTCTTGATTAAAAAAAAGACAACTGTTCAAAAAGTGTGCACGATGAGATCGATTCAAAAACGGTTAAAAATTAAAAAACCGGCCATTTTCAGCCGGTTTTTTTGTGTAACATCCTATTATCACGTATTAAACTATCACGGTATCTTTTGAGATATTTTCATTTCTGAAAACAACGGTTCCATCAAATACATCTACCAAAACCGGTTTAGTTTTATCAATTGTACCACTCAATAACTTTTTGCTTAACTGGTTTACGATTTGTTTCTGGATCAATCGTTTTAAAGGCCTTGCACCAAACTGTGGATCAAAACCATTCTCAGCAAGATAATCTAATGCATAATCTGTGAACTCAAGCAGCACGCCACTTTTAGCCAATTGTTCTTTCAAGTCGTTCAGCTGAATTCTGATGATTTCTTTAATATCGGGCAACAATAAAGGCTGGAACATGATCACTTCATCAATCCTGTTTAAAAACTCAGGCCGGATTGTTTGCTTCAATAGATCCATCACTTCACGTTTGGTAGTTTCAACAACTTCTTCTTTATTTCCTTCGTTTACGTTTTCAAAGTTCGCCTGTATGATCTGGCTCCCCATGTTACTGGTCATAATGATAATGGTGTTTTTGAAATTCACCACACGGCCTTTATTATCAGTCAACCTGCCATCATCCAAAACCTGCAACAAAATATTAAAAACATCCGGATGCGCTTTTTCAATTTCGTCAAGTAAAATCACACTGTATGGTTTGCGTCTCACTGCTTCCGTTAGTTGACCACCCTCTTCATAACCCACGTATCCCGGAGGCGCTCCTACAAGCCGGCTCACCGAATGTTTTTCCTGGTATTCACTCATGTCAATCCTGGTCATCATGCTGTCGTCATCAAATAAATATTCGGCCAATGCTTTTGCCAGCTCTGTTTTACCGACGCCGGTTGTGCCAAGAAAAATAAAAGAACCGATTGGCTTGCGTGGATCGTGCAAACCAGCACTGCTTCTGCGAACCGCATCAGCAACCGCTTCTATGGCCTCATCCTGTCCTACCACTCTTTTATGCAATTCATCTTCAAGGTTCAGTAATTTATCTTTTTCACTTTGCAACATTTTATTTACAGGAATACCAGTTGCTTTTGCTACACTTTCTGCAATATCTTCTGCATCTACTTCTTCTTTTAATAACCTTTTTTCATTGATTTCTTCAAGTTCAACGGTATGCTCCGCTATTAATTTTTCCTGGTTTTGCAATTTGCCATAACGGATTTCTGCCACTTTTCCATAATCACCTTCGCGCTCCGCTTTTTCCGCAGCCATTTTCAAGTTTTCCATTTCGGCTTTTGCATTCTGCACTTTTTCTACCAATTCTTTTTCCTGTTGCCATTTGGCTTTGAAGGTATCACGCTGCACAGAAAGATTTGATATTTCAGTGTTCAGCTCTTTCAGTTTTCCTTCATCTTTTTCTCTTTTTATTGCCTCTCTCTCTATTTCCAATTGACGGATTTGTCTTTCCAGATTGTCGAGTTCTTCAGGCATTGAATTCATTTCAAGCCTAAGCTTGGCAGCACTTTCATCGATCAGGTCAATTGCTTTATCCGGCAAAAAACGATCAGTAATGTAGCGATTTGATAATTCTACTGCAGCGATAATTGCTTCATCTTTTATGCGGACATGGTGATGCGTTTCGTAGCGGTCTTTCAACCCCCTCAAAATTGAAATCGCGTCTTCTACACTCGGTTCATCCACCATTACTCTTTGAAATCTTCTTTCAAGTGCTTTATCTTTTTCAAAGAATTTCTGGTATTCATTTAATGTAGTGGCACCGATGGCTCTTAGTTCGCCACGAGCAAGCGCAGGTTTCAAAATATTGGCAGCATCCATGGCTCCTTCACCACCGCCAGCGCCGACCAAAGTATGTATTTCATCAATGAATAAAATGATTTCTCCATCACTTTCGCCTACTTCTTTTATCACTGATTTTAATCTTTCTTCAAACTCACCTTTATATTTTGCACCGGCAATCAATAGCCCCATATCCAATGCATAAATGATTTTAGATTTTAAATTTTCTGGCACATCACCACCGATAATACGAATTGCCAAACCTTCTACTATCGCTGTTTTACCAACCCCCGGCTCACCAACAAGAATCGGATTATTTTTTGTTCTTCTTGATAAAATATGCAACGTTCTCCTGATCTCTTCATCACGACCTATAACAGGATCCAGTTTGTTACTTCTTGCCAGTTCGTTCAGATTTTTCGCATATTTATTCAAGGCATTAAATTGCGTTTCAGAAGTTTGAGAAGAAACTGTCGAACCTTTTTTCAAATCTTTAATTGCAGCAATCAAGCCTTTTTCTGTAAGGCCTGCATCCTTCAAGATCTTCGCCGCATTATCGTTTCCCTGAACAATTGCAAGCAATAAATGCTCAACACTTACAAACTCATCTCCGAAAATTTTCAAACTTGCAGCAGCACGTAATAAAACATTATTGAGGTCGCGGCTGATGACCTGTGCAGGCTCGCCCGTGCTCATTTTAGGAAGTTTGCTGATGCTTTCATCTACCTTACTTTCAACAAAATTTACATTGACATTATTTTTTTTCAAGAGGAAATCAACAGGGCTATCTTCATCGGTAAGCAAGGCCTTCAATAAATGCTCTACTTCTATATTTGGATTTTTTTCATTAAAAGCAATCTGTTGTGCTTTTTGAAAGATCTCCTGCGACTTTATGGTTAAATTACTTGGATTCATAAATATATTTTATACGATTTGGAATATGCTGCACAAATTTTAATCCAACATGAAATTGTAGAAAAATCTGTCGCGTTTGGTTGCATAAACCTGACGTAAAAGCAGGGTGAATGCATTATGTATGAAATTTTTTCAGTTTTAAGATTTTGGTATAGCAATGGTATTTTTGCAATACTTATGTTGCCACGATCAGAACATACTCTATTTGTAAAAAATACTGCTCATTCACTCGGTTTTAATTATTGCGGAATTGCAAAAGCAGAAAGACTTGATGAAGAAGCGAAACGACTTGAATCATGGCTTAACAAAGGTTTTCATGGGAAGATGAATTACATGGAAAACTATTTTGACGTGCGGACAGATCCAACAAAATTAGTTCCGGGAGCAAAATCGGTAATTACCTTATTGTTGAATTACTTTCCTTCTGAACAACAAAATGCTGATCTGCCACAAATTTCAAAATACGCTTATGGAAAGGATTATCATGAAGTGATTAAGGCAAAATTGAAAACTTTTTTATCACTACTAAAGGAAAATATTGGTGAAATAAACGGACGTGGTTTTACAGACAGCGCACCGGTTTTGGAAAGAAGCTGGGCGGTAAAAAGCGGGCTGGGCTGGGTTGGAAAAAATGGAAATTTAATTACAAAAAATGATGGCTCGTTTTTTTTTATTGCTACCCTGATTACTGATTTAGAATTAGAATATGATCATCCATTTGTAAAGGATTATTGCGGTACCTGCACAAAATGTATCGACAATTGTCCGACAGATGCCATTCTTCCTGATAAAGTAATTGATGGCAGCAAATGCATTTCTTATTTTACGATTGAATTAAAAGACATGCTGATACCTGATGAAATGAAAGGGAAATTCGAAAATAAAATGTTTGGCTGCGATATATGTCAGGATGTTTGTCCCTGGAATCGTTTTTCAAAAGCGAATAACGAAATCGAATTTACGCCTTTGAATGAAGTATTGAATTTTTCTAAAAATGACTGGGAAGAACTCACTGAAGAATCATTTAAAATTATCTTTAAGAAATCACCTTTGAAACGTTCGAAGTTTGAAGGGATAAAAAGGAATTTGAAGTTTTTGGGTTAACGGGACGGTTGGCAACATAAATCTTCAGTATTTCTTTGTTTGCTGTCCTCCTTTGTCTGTTCCGCACACTTTTTTAAAAAACCAATCCTGCTTTTAAAATCATCCGGTTGAAACTAAATTCGTAGGTACTATAATCAACCGGGCAAGGTGCCACAAGACATTGATAAGCCGAACCAACCTTAGTTTTTAATTCTTTGGAACTATATCCAAGGCTAAACGATAATGAAGATTTTTTGTATAAAGGAACGTGGTATCCAATTCCTAAGTCACTATATAAGCCACCGGTGAAATGATATGAACTGTAATAGCTGATCTCTTTTTCCGGCTTGTTTTTCATGGGAAAATCGTAGCCAACGTCTCCATAAATAAATCCTCTTTTATCTTCTCCAAAATACCATCTTCCATCAAAATACAAGGGAAGTGTTTGGTATTTGTAATAATCAATTCCAACTCCGATTCCAAAAAAGCAATCGGAAAATTTAATTCCATTTACTGTCTGAAACGCTGTATTCACACGGCTTTCACCTCCAACAATAGCAAACTGATTGACCGACTGAAATCCAACTTTCCTTTTTTGCGCAGATGTAGAAAGCGACAAAAGAAAAGAAATGATCACAATAAAAAAGAACCTTTTCCTCATAATTTATTTTTTAGAAATTCCTGTTTTACTTATCAGATGAATATTATTTACGTCCGCATAATCGTATTGATATAAGCCGTCATTGGCAACCACCAAAGCGATATGATTATAAGCGATTACATCATACGTTTCGACGCCGGAAATTTGTTTTATCAGTTTCAGATTATTCACGTCAGCGGCATTATAAATTTTTAATCCATCGCTTCCATCGCAGATGAATAAAAGATTTCCATCTTTGGATAATCCATGCGGATTGGTAAATGGATACACTTTTACCAATTTTGGATCTGTAATATTGCTTAACTGCAAAATTTCCAATTGGTTTGAAAACCCCTGACACGCGGATCCGGAGCGAAGTGTAACATAAGCAAAATTATCATCAGCAATTACAGGATCGCAACTTTGCACATGTGAAAACTGTCCGATTGAAACAGGTTTATCGGGATTATTAATATTGTAAATAAACATTCCATTTTGTGAGCCAATAAACAGTTTGTCCCTAAAAGGAAAAATAGTTTCCACGCTCCAACTTCCTACGTTCACTTTATTTTTAAAAACGGGATCAGTGGCAGCAGTAATATCGAATACATTCAGATCCGTATTTGACACCGTATAAATCCTGTTATTCACAATGGCAAAACGCGCCATAGAACCGCCTTTGCCGATTGGAGAAGAAGAATTTTTGTTCCCGCCGGATGATTGAACAGCCGAAAAATCCACATAAGCATTTGGAGAATAATACACCGGATTGCCACCACAACTTTGAGTAACTGTTGTATCGCGCTTCACCCAATCAGTAATAATTTTTGTAGAGTCGCCATAAAAGCCTGAATTATAAATGCGATATGGAAATACGCCTTCGCTATATTTTTTCACCAAAACATTCAGTGGATTGCTGATATCAAGCGTGACCATATCAGTATAGAGATCTGCATACAAAATGTTTCCTTTTAATGCTAAATCCATATTTCCTGGAATATTGATGAACGCTACGTTTTGCGGCGAGGCAGGATTGCGGTTGTCAATAATATGAATTCCTTTATCCACTTCATTCAAAAAAATATAATTTCCGAGTAAAACAATTTTTCCCGGATTGGTGATTTCTTGCGGTGTGCTACTCTTGATGTTTGCTCTTACTTCAGCGGTAGTTTTATAAACAGGCAGATAGTAGCTGTATGTATAAATACGCCGGCATGTATCTTTTACGCAACTATTTAACAAAGAGAAAAGAAACAGAACGATCAGTGTCTTTAAAATTTTTGTTGACTTTTTCATAATGATGCATTTTTGTGTTGACCAATGAAAATTCAATACCGTTGCATTTAAAAAAACTATTTTTTCTTAATCGACACTTCAGTTCGTATTCCTATGAATCTAAAATGTTTTCCATCATACAATCCACTGCCAGCAAGGCTTGAAGCACTATAATAAAAATATGGCCCGAAGCTGAAAGACACTTTTTGTCTTGAAAAAAGTGTAGCAAATAATCCTGTATGCAGTCCAAATTGAGTTTTATTAAACATTGAATTATCATTGTAATAAATACCCGGACTTGCTTCGAACTGCAAAGCATTGCTGCCTATTAATTCCGAAACATCCACGCCTGCTTGCCAAAATAAAGGCAGCTTTTTATTTTTATTTAATTGAAGCTCAAATGAAACCGGCACTTCCAGGTACTGAAAATTATTGCGGTATGCATGACTCGAAGTAAAAGAATTGTAAGAGTTGGAAACAGAAAAATATTGTGCTGAAGGAGATAAAAGAGAATCAACTTTTTTGCCCACTTCGTTTATCACAGAATAATATTTATAAGAAAGGCCTAAAGCGATTTTACCTCTTGGAGAAATATTTTTTTCAATTAAAGCACCTATAATAAACGCTATCGAATTTTTAATTGGCGAGGGCTGAAAATAGTACGACGGAATACCCCCGGGTGGCGTGTTTGAAACATAATTTGCAACCGGAAAACTTCTTTGGAAAAGATTGCTTTCTATAGAAGATTCACCACCGGAAAAAGTAAATCCAATGTCCCAATGTTGCTTATGATTTTTTATAGAATCATTCTTTTTTGCAATATCATTTTTGGCGATTAATTGGTGTTCTGCTATTTCTGATTTCAATTCGTTCAAAAAATTATTTACATCGATCTTACTTTCAATATTTGCTTTGAATTGATCAGCATCATTTTCCTTTTCTATTTGTACCAGGTTTATGGTATTTAATTCAAAAATCAAATCCGCATTATTTCTTTCTTTCTTGGATTCTTCTATTCTTTTAGCAGTAACTTCCACGGTTGAATTTTGGTAATTTTCATATTTTTCTTTTTGGTTTTTGATTACAGAAATCCTTTTGAAATTTTTTATTTTTTTTGATAAAACCAATGCCGGCCGATGACTTGACTGAATATTTTTTGATTCAATTTGTAAATTTGCAGAAGAAGAATCTCCTTTATTTGTTTCTTTGCTGTTCGATTTTTCTTCTATGACATTGCTTATTTGTTGGTTGCTTTTTTGATCTTTTTTTGACAAATTCAACAGCCAATAACCGCCAGATAAAAGAAACACAATCAAAAAGAAGAGTATAAAAATCACTTTCCTGTCTTTTTCTTTTTTATCAATCCGTTTTCCAACATTTGTCCAAACAGAATCTGATGGAGCGATTTTAAATTCGTCCATTTTCTGCTGCACGTTTTTTTCAAAATTATTTTGTTCCATAATGGCCTTTTTTTTCTTTCAGGGAAAACTTTTCGATCCACTCTATCAATAAAATCCTCGCTCTTGCATATTGCGATCTTGATGTCCCTTCATTGATACCGAGCATTGACGCTATTTCCGCGTGTTTATAGCCTTCCACTGCATATAAGTTGAAAATTGTTTGAAAGCCCGTTGGCAATTGCCTGATCAATTCTGCGAGTTCTTTAGCCTGTAAATTCACCGTTGGATTTTCAATCGAAACAACATGCAAAGGCATTTCATCGTAAGAAAGTTCGTAACGGTATTTCTGATTTGTTTTTAAATACGTCAACGCGGTGTTTACCATAATTCTACGAATCCATCCGCCCAATTCGCCTTCGCCTTTAAATTGATTTAACCTCGTAAAAACCTTTACAAATCCTTCCTGCAACACTTCTTCCGCATCATTCAAAGTTTTGGTATATCGAAAGCAAACGCCGAGCATTGAAGGCGCAAAATGTTCATAAAGCATTTTTTGCGCTTCCGCTTTTTGTTTCAAACAATCTTTTAATAATTGATTATAATCCATTCGTCTCATCCTGACAATAATACTTTCCTTTTCGTTGCATGGGAGGAGTTTTTTTCTTTTTCGGGCAAAAAAAATGCGATCACTGATCGCATTTTTTTAAAAATACTTGATTTTGTTATTGAATCAATGCAGCAATTTTATCAAGAGGAATCGTGTTTGCAAATGACATTACGCTATTTTCATCCATTCCATTAGCAGTAACGGTAATTAAGGCGCTTTTAAAAGGAATTTGCAATTGATAATTTGGCTTTCCGTTTTCATTGTCTCCTTGTTTTTCCAGCCTTGATTTGTAACCTTGTATTTTTACCACTTTCGTGGTCGAATTCCTCATCATTCCGCCTACAAATGGCATGTTCAGAAATGCATTCAGACTTGTGATCAGCGGCGAATTGCTGATTATTTCTACCTGTGAGCCGGTGGTACCGTAATCACGATGGATGGTAGCACCAACAAAACCGACATTCGCGGAAACCTGGTCGTCTTTACTGTTTGCTGGCTGATCACTCATTTTATCCGGCAATAATTTCAAAACTTCTTTACCAACGATCATGTCAATTTCCTGGACAGCCTGTTCCAATGAAAAATGGGCTTCCGCAAGTTTGCCTGAAGAGTAAGCAGTTTTCGCATCAGCAATATCTTTCGAAAAATCCTGCGCCTGAAGAGCCAGTGTGAAGAAAAGTATTGGAATTAAAATGGAATATTTTTTCATTTTTCAAAATTTTTAAGTGGTTATTTTTCGCCTAATGATTTTTTGATGTTGTCAATATTGAAGGCATTTGCAGTTTTCATTACTTCATCCTCATTCGCAAAATTGATGCATTCCCAAACTACCATCGAACTTTGGCCGATCGGAACAATCAATGAATAACCTTTGCTTTCGTCATAACTGATAATAGCCTTATTTCCCTGCACTTTTACCTGTTTCACATTCTGGTCTTTTCCGTTTGACTCTACTGCATATGCATTTCCAAAATAAGCATTTACCAATCCGGAATACAACATGTTGTTACCAATGGTAACGCTACATTGTTTGTCTTTCTTGTCAGAATAAACGCGTTGTATCGTCATATTGTTCCAGCCCCATTGAGTGCTTACTACTTTATCCTGGGTGCTATCTTTTTGCAAACCGTCCACATTATCAGGAAGAGATTGTAATAATTGATGTCCGAGCTGAATTTCAATGCCCATTAAAGCCTGTTGAACAGAATAGCGGGCATCGCTGTAATTATTTCCTGAAAAGGATTTGGTGGCATCGTCCATTGCTGCATTTACATCTGGTGGAGCGGTATTCTTTAATCCGGCTCCCCCTTTATTTACAGGTTTACCGCTGCCGCTGCTACTGCTCGCATCAGTCTGTGAATCAGCAGTAGTACCGTTTTGCGTTGTGTTGCCGGTTTTGTTGTCAATAGTCTTATTTACCGCTTCGCTTGCCTTTTCTTTCAGCTTTTTTAAAAATTGACCGTTACTTACTTGTGGAATGGAGAATAAAAACCCGATGCCCACGAAAAAAACAATTCTTTTCATTCGTTGTTTTAATTTAAAAGTTAATAAAGGAAAGTGTACAGGAAAAGTTTTTAGGTAGGATTGGATTTCAAGCGTAAATCTAAGATAATTATTTTTTTTAAACAAACTCAAAAGCAGCTTTTCCAGCTTCAGATTAAATTATTTTTAAGGCAAACGAAAACGTTATCGGCTACTTTTGCCGGAAAAATAAAATCGAATGAGTGACTTAAAAGAAAAAGACGAAAAATACATCTGGCATCCTTATACACATATCAAAAGCACCGCTCCAGCAATACCAATAGTAAAAGGAGAAAAAGCAATTTTATTCGACGAACAAGGAAATAAATATATTGATGGAATCAGTAGCTGGTGGGTAAATATTCACGGGCATGGAAATAAATACATTGCCAAAAAAATTTATGAGCAGGCAAAAAAACTGGAGCAGGTAATCTTTACCGCTTTCACACATCAACCTGCTGTTGAACTTGCCGAAAAATTATTGTCTGTTTTGCCCGGCGATTTTACAAAAATCTTCTACACTGATGACGGCTCTACGGCGATAGAAGTTGCGATTAAAATGTCCATTCAATATTGGAGAAACAAAGGAGGCATTCAAAGAAGCAAAATTGTTGCCTTTCGGAATTCCTATCACGGCGATACTTTTGGCGCTATGAGTGTAAGTGAGCGTGATGTATATACGATGGCTTTCCGCGATAAGTTGTTCGATGTAATTTTTATTGAAACACCTGACGGTACAAATTTCGAAGCGATTCATGCAACGATAGAAAATAACAAAGATGAAATTCTTTGTTTTATTTATGAACCATTGCTGCAGGGAGCCGGCGGTATGAAAATGTACGGCGCCGTAAATCTTAATCCGCTGTTGCAATATTTGCAAAAGCAAGAAATCATTTGCATAGCCGATGAAGTCCTTACAGGATTTTATCGCACAGGAAAATTCTTTGCCGGCGATTACATAGATACCAAAGCGGATATTATTTGTCTTAGTAAAGCGCTTACAGGTGGTACCATTGCTTTGGGCGTTACAGCCTGCACACAAAAAATTTATAATGAATTTGTAAGTAATGATAAGACGAAGACTTTATTTCACGGGCATTCTTTCACGGCAAATCCGTTGGCTTGCACCGCAGCAGTTGCAAGTTTTGATCTGATTGAGAAAAAAGGATTTCTGGAAAGTGTTGAAAATATCATTAATCATCATCAAAAATTTACGAAAAAACTTTATTCATTCGAGCAAAAAAATTATATCAAAGATGTAAGGCAAACAGGCACTGTCATCGCTTTTGAAATTTGCACGGACGGCGATGACAACTATCTGAATGAGGTGAGTAATCCATTTACAGCCTTTTGTCTGAAACATGGTGTCTATCTTCGTTCCATGGGAAATACAATTTATGTAATGCCGCCCTATTGCACTACTTCCAAACAATTAAAAAAGATTTATTCGGTAATTATTCATTTCATCGAAAAATACATTGAACAGCAAAAAGCGGATTAATTTTCTGCGGCTTTTTTTAAATTGTCCAAAGCCATTTGATACTGTTGGCCTGAGAATTTATCCATAAAAATTCCCTGGATCTTTTTCCATGGCAGCCAGCCAAGATCGATGTTTACATTCCAGGTTAACTGGGTTTGATTATTGATTTTTGGAACGACAACGAATTGATAATTCACCTTCGTTAACGATGAGGATTGTAATCCAATATCAATGATATGTTGGCTTGTATCAAGAAGATTTAGGTTTACACTTTTTCCGTTGATATCTTTTAATGTTACAGACGAAAGAACATTTTTAGGAGAAGAATTTTTTATTACTTTAATATTTTCATCTTTAAAAGCAGGATACCAGTTTTTCCATTCTTCAAAATTGACAATTTGGTTCATTACTTTTTCAGTTGGCGCACTTATTTCCACATATTTTAAAACAGTAACATGAGAAGGAAGCAACAAACTGATCACAAAAATGATCACAAAAACAGACAACAGAAAGAAAACAAATTTCAATAATCGCATACTAATTTTTTTTATTCCCACCTGAAAACTTTCACTGCAATGGCATAAGTTACAATTCCCCACAATAATAATATTCCAATTTCCCATCGTTCATCCCACAAATTATATCCTTCAAACGATACATCACGCAGTGCATTGTTCAGGTGGGTAAGCGGCATGGCTTCGGCTATCCATTGCAGCCATTTTGGAAAAACATCCACCGGGAAAAAAGTACCGCCAATGAGAAATTGTGGCAATGTAATGATATTCGCTAAGGGGGGAATTGTACTGTCGCTTTTTGCAATTCCGCTGATAATAAAACCCATTCCCATAAAAACGACAAGACCGATAAAACTAAGTATCAGTAGTTCAATAAATGTTTCAAACCCATGAATGAGTGTAAATCCAAAGAAATAATAACCTGCAAGAATGATGACAATTGCTGTCAGCATCTGAAATAAAACGCGGCTAAACATTTCGCCTAAAATAATATAAGTACGGCTGATGGGTGTTGCAAAAAAACGTTTTAAAACCAATGTATTTCTCAGATTAAAAAACATAAACGCAACGCCAAAAACGCCGGACGCGAGAAGTGAAAAACCCAACTGGCCCGGCAGAATGAAATCTATGGTTTTATATTTTCGAATAACGGCAATATCTCTTGGAAAATCAAAATCAAATGCGGCATACGCTTGCCTGCCCGGATATTTTTCGTTGCTGATCTTATTAATGATGCTTTGAATAAGCGCTCTTACCTGGGGCCATTGATCGTTACTGGATGTAGTACTTTTTAAAGTAAGAAAATAAGGCGGTTGGCCGGATGTGTTTTTTTGAATATTTATCACGCATGCAATTTTACCACTTTCCAGGTCCTTTTGTAAAGACGCGGTGTCTGGATATTTTTTGATGATCAATCCAGGCGAACTTTCAATGCTTTTATATAAATCATTAGTGGTATCAGCGGCATGATCAACAGCTATTTTATAACTCCTGAAAGACCCGTTATCGCCCATAAAACCAAAAACCAAAATAAAAATAAATGGAAATGCAAATCCGAAAACCACCGCAGAAGGACTCCTGAAAATCGCGTGCAGACTTGCTTTGGTAATCGCAAACATTGCCCTCACCTGGCTGTATCTTTTCATTTTACAAAGTGTCTTTAATCGCGCAAAACTAACCGTCAAAAAAATAAAAGAGGCAAATAATTTTTTTCAACAAGACAGTTGACGTATATTTGTATGACAAAAGACGGTTATGAAAAAAAACAAAAAATATACCGAAAAGGAAGAAAAACCGATGATGGCTGAAGAACCAATGGCAATTTACGAGTTAAAGAAAAATGTTCCATCACTAAAAAATTTCACTTTTAATGACTTTAAAAAAATCGCAGATAAAGTAGATTTTACGCAAAAAGAATGGTCAGATATTCTGCATATTTCAGAAAGAACTTTGCAAAGATACGCTCATAATAATGGCTTCTTTAATACAGGTGTTATTGATCGCATTCTTCAAATTAATAAAGTTTTTGAGCGTGGGAAGGAGGTTTTTGGAAGTTATGAAAGGTTTAATCTTTGGCTTCGTGATAGCCCTTATATGCTTGAAGGGCGTTTGTCTATTCATTCTTTGGCCAGTTTCGAAGGCATCAATCTGGTACTTACTCAAATAGGAAGAATTGAACACGGAATTTTTGCATGATAGTATATAGAATAACTAACGAAGCTTATAGAAATGACATCTCTGGTACGGGAGCCGCTTTGTTTGGCTCGCGCTGGAATTCCCGGGGAATCTATTTATTATACACCTCCCAATCTATTTCTTTGAGTATCCTTGAATCACTGGTACACCTGAAACAAAAGGAAATTCCTCCTTCTCAATATATTTTACATATCGAACTTCCGGATGAAAAAGAAACTGCTGAAATATCATTTACAAGAATAAAAAAAGGATGGCAACAGGATTTGGACTATACTCAATGGATGGGAGACCAATTTATCCAAAATAAACAGAATTTATTTTTAAAAGTTCCATCGGTTATTGTTCCCGAGGAAAGTAATGTGTTATTAAATCCGCTTCACAAGGATTATAAAAAGGTTAAAATAATCGCATCCGAACTATTGGAATTGGATAAACGACTAAAGGAATATTGATTTATAATGAATAAAATATTTTTATTAACCGGCGGAAATATTGGCGACAGAAAAAAAAACGTTGAAATTGCCGCTGCATTCATTCAAAAAGAAATTGGATCGATTGTTCAAAGCTCAAAAATTTACGAAACAGAAGCGTGGGGCATTACGGACCAGGCTTCTTTTTATAACCAGGTTCTTTTAATTGAAAGCAAATTTTCGGCAAAAGAAATTTTGCAAAAAATTCTAAAAATTGAAGAAGGCATGGGAAGAGTAAGAACGATAAAAAATGCCGCAAGAATTATTGATATAGACATTTTATTTTTTAATCATGAAGTAATTAACGAACCAAATCTGAATGTTCCCCACCCTGAAATAGTGAACCGGCGCTTTGTTTTAACGCCTTTAAATGAATTAGCGCCAAATCTCGTTCATCCTGTTTTAAACAAAAGCATTCATTATTTATTGGCAAATTGCAAAGATGAATTAAAAGTGACCGCGACATCGTGATTTCTTTGCAATCAAAACACGAATTGGCTATAATTATTTGTTTACTCTCAGCTACTTTTGTCCAATTATTTATCTGAACCAAACGAATGAAATATAATTTCATCACCATCGAAGGAAATATCGGGGCCGGGAAGACAACACTTGCTCATTTATTGAGTAAACATTTCAATGCAAGATTGATTCTTGAAGAATTTGCAGAAAACCCTTTTCTCCCAAAGTTTTATGAAAACCGCCAGCAGTATGCGTTTCCGCTCGAACTTTTTTTTATGGCGGAAAGATATAAGCAACTAAAAGAATTGTTACAAACGAAAGATTTGTTTCAGAATCTTACCATTTCTGATTACCTCTTTACGAAATGTCTTTTGTTTGCCAAAGTGAACTTGGCTGAACAGGAGTTTTTATTGTATCAAAAATTGTTTGACATTATTAACCCACAACTGATACAACCGGATTTGCTGATTTATCTTCATGCGCCGGTCTCAAAATTGAAAGACAACATTGCAAAAAGAAACCGTTCTTACGAACAATCTATCGACCCTGAATATCTTTTTTCATTGCAGGAAACGTATACTCAATACATCAAACAATATAAAATCAAAACGCTTTTCATCGATGTAACTAATGCAGATTTTTTAGGAAATGAACAACAGTTGGAAGCAGTGCTGGACGCATTGGATAAGGATTACGATACAGGAATAAATTATCTGATGTTGCCATAAATTACAGCAAAAAAAGAAATATCAACAATTTGTATTTTTCCATTTCTCTCAGCTACATTTATTTTATCCTTTTATCTTTTGCTACTTTTGCTGCATTAATTATTTCGGTTTATTTAAATAAAAATGTCATCAGAAAAAAAACAATTAAAAGGTTTCGGCTCAACAGCGATACATGCAGGGCACGAAACAGAAGGAAATTATGCGCATCTAACTCCAATATATGCCAGCAGTACTTATGTTTTTGATAAAGCAGAGCAGGGAATGCGACGTTTCAGCGGCGATGAACCGGGTTACATTTATGGTCGTTGGGGAAATCCGAGCATGAAAGAGCCTGAAGATAAAATTGCTGCGCTTGAAGGGTTTGGCATTACAGAAAACGGCAAACCATTGGAATTGAAAGCACGCTTACATGCAAGTGGCATGGCGGCAATCAGTACTTTGATGCTGGGAAATTTAAAAAGCGGCGATAAAATTTTATCTCATTATTCATTATATGGCGGAACCCAGGAATTGATGAATCGGGTTCTCCCTGAATTAGGAATCGAAGCAATTATTGTTGATCTGAGAGATTTGAATAAAGCGGAAGACACGTTGAAAAATGATCCTAAAATAAAATTACTTTATCTTGAAACTCCCGCCAATCCTACGATTCAATGTGTTGACATCGATGCGCTGACAAAATTAGCAAAGCAAAAAAATCTGCTGGTTGCAGTCGATAATACTTTTGCTACTCCTTATTTGCAACAACCTTTTAAATACGGCGTTGATTATGTTGTTCATTCTACCACGAAATTTTTAAACGGCCATGGCACTGCAATTGGAGGCGCTTTGATTGGAAAAGATATTGAAAGAATGAACACACGGCTCGAAAAAGTACATCGTTTGTTGGGTGGCAACAGTAATTCTTTTGATGCATTTTTATTAACGCAGGGAATGAAAACTTTGGAAATAAGAATGGAAAAACACTGTGCAAACGCGATGAAAGTGGCCCAGTTCCTGGAAAAAAATCCTGCAATAAGCAAAGTCAATTATTTGGGATTGCCTTCTCATCCTGATTATGCCACTGCACAAAAACAAATGCGGCATCCGGGGCCAATGTTGAGCTTTGAAATGAAAGGCGGACTGGAAGCAGGAAAGAAATTCATTGATAAATTGCAAATGTGCGTGAGAGCGGTTTCCTTGGGCACAACGGATACTTTGTTATCTCATCCGGCATCGATGACGCACTATGGGGTTCCAAAAGCAGATAGGGAAAAATATGGCATTACAGATGGATTGATCAGAATGAGTGTGGGCATTGAAGATGTGGAAGATATTTTGAGCGATTTAGAACAGGCTGCCAGTTAGGATCAGAATTAAAAATTAATATTCAATAATCAACTTTCAATAACCAATAATCATTTGGAAATTCAAATCAGAAAAGCGGAAAAAAAAGATTGTAGTGCAATGATGGAACTGATCCGGGAACTTGCAGTTTATGAAAGAGCACCGGAAGAAGTTACGGTTGATTTTAATCATTTTGAAGAAAGCGGTTTCGGAGAAAAGCCCGTATGGTGGGCTTTTGTAGCAGAAGTAGAAAATAAAGTTGTGGGATTTGCACTTTATTATATCCGCTATTCCACCTGGAAAGGACAACGGCTTTATTTAGAAGATATTTTGGTAAATGAGCCTTACAGAGGAAAAGGAATTGGTAAATTATTGTTTGACCAATTAGTTGAAGAAGCGAAAGAAAAGAAATTGCAGGCAATGGTTTGGCAGGTATTGGAATGGAATGAGCAGGCAATTAATTTCTACAAAAAATATGAAGGCGTGAAATTTGACGGCGAATGGTTGAATTGTAGCTTAGAAATTAAAAACAAAAATTAGCATTATTTATTGCTTTGCCCGCAAAACCAGCAGGAAACGCGGATTGATGCTTAAAAATCTAAAGAAACAAAAATATTATGGCTGATAAAATTTCAATGGGCAAAAACGGAAAGTTAAACGTTCCTGACCAACCCACAATTCCTTTTATTGAAGGTGATGGAATAGGGCCGGATATCTGGAAAGCAAGTGTTCGTGTTTTTGATGCTGCAGTGGAAAAGGCCTTTCATGGAAAGAAGAAAATCAACTGGCTTAAAGTACTTGCGGGAGAAGAAGCTTTTAAAAAAACAGGTGAATGGATGCCACAATCGACTATGGACGCCTTTCGTGAATATTTATTAGCGATAAAAGGCCCTTTGACTACGCCTGTCGGCGGCGGAATCCGTAGTCTGAACGTAATGTTGAGGCAGGACCTGGACTTATATGTTTGCCTGCGTCCTATCAGATATTTTGAAGGTGTTCCCTCTCCGATGTGGCAGCCTGAAAAAGTAAACATGGTTATTTTTCGGGAAAATACAGAAGATATTTATGCGGGTATCGAATATATGGAAGGCACTGCTGACGCGAAAAAATTACTGGATTTTTTACAAAACGAATTGCACGTAAAAAAAATCCGTTTTCCTGAAACCACTTCTTTTGGAATAAAAGTAGTGAGCAAAGAAGGCTCTCAAAGATTGATCCGCGCAGCAATAGAATATGCAATTGCTAATAAAAATCCTTCTGTCACACTTGTCCACAAAGGAAACATCATGAAGTTCACGGAAGGCGCATTCAAAAACTGGGGGTATGAACTGGCTGAGACCGAATTTAAAAACGAAACTTATACCTGGAACGAATGGGAGCGCACAAAAAAAGAACGTGGTGAAGCGGTTGCAAATGAAGATATGCGCATAGCTGCAGTTGGAGGAAAAGTAATTATCAAAGATGCGATCGCTGACAATTTTTTACAACAAGCTTTACTGGCACCGCAGGACTATTCAATCATTGCTACATTAAATTTGAATGGCGATTATATCAGTGATGCGCTTGCTGCACAGGTTGGCGGAATTGGTATTGCTCCAGGCGCAAATATCAATTACATCACCGGGAATGCGGTATTTGAAGCGACACATGGAACGGCACCAAGATTTGCTAATACCAACAGCATGAATCCTTCTTCTTTGATTCTTAGCGGAGTGATGATGCTGGAATATATGGGCTGGCGTGATGCAGCAGAAATGATCACCAATGCGGTTGGAAAAACGATTAGAAATAAAACGGTAACCATTGATTTTTATAACCTAATGAAAGGAGGAAAACTTCTGACTACCAGTGAATTTGGTGATGCGATTATTAAGAATTTATAATCATTTCAAAAGGTGTTTAAATACTTTCGAAATCATCTGATCAAAGTGACACTTCCCTTTTTGAAGATGACTTTTCCGAGATAATCTATGCCTTCAGCCATCCAAACAAAAACGCCGGGATCCTGAGGTTGTCCTTTGAAAGTGCCGTCCCAGCCCTCCTTCTGCTTATTAGTAGAAAAAACTAATTCTCCCAAACGGTTATAAACTTTAAAAAAAGTCAACGATTTTATCCCAACCGGAATTGGCTTGAACACATCATTCATTCCGTCTCCATTAGGTGTAAATGCATCTGGTACAAACAGGTCTGGCTTTACTTTATATACCGTAACATGAATGGTATCAATAGAAAAACAACCGGCAGCAGTGGAAACCTTCAAAGTATATTTCTGGCTTTCCGATAATAAAGCAACGGGATTTGCAATATCAGGATTGTTCAATCCGGTGGACGGGGACCACGAATAAAACTGAGCACCGCTTCCATTTAGTTGTAATGGTTGATTCATCACAATCGAAGTATCCTGCGGGCCTGCATCTGCTACCGGATTTTCTACCGTGATCAAAACAGAATCAAATGCGGGTTTAGGACAGCCCAAAACATCATTAACCTGAACCACATATCTTATTGTTTCATTCGGCGTGGATATAGGGTTAGCGATTTTGTTATTATTTAAAAACAAAGCCGGGGTCCAACTATAAATACTTCCACCAGTAGCGTGAAGTTGATAACTGTTAGGGAAACAAATCGTTGTATCAGCAACTGTTTTTGCATTTGGATATGGAACTACTCTTACAATAGAATTGCCGCTGGTACTGCATTTGCCAATACTTGCAACCACATGATAAGTAGTATTTTCAACAGGAACCACCTTTACAGATTGGGCCGTATCATTGGCCATTGACTCTGCCGGAGACCATAAATAGTGAAGAGCATCACTTACAGCATTAATGCTGGCCGTATCTGTGAGACAAATGCTTGTATCTGCCCTTATATTCAAAGTAACTTTGCTGACAACATTAACAAAAACAGAATCGGTTGCAATGCACCCCCGGCTTTCATTTAAAGTGGCATAGTAAACTGTTGGCCGTTTGGGGCTTATTAAAGGTGTAAAACTGTGGATATTATTGATGTTATAATCAGGTGTCCAGGATACGGTTCCCTGGCCCTTTGCAGTCAGTTGTAAAGTATCAAGATTACACATCACCGTATCATTATTTAAAGAAAAATCCGGTTGCGTTTTTATTACGACTGAATTCGTAAATGTTTTAATGCAACCTTGAGTATTAGATACTGTTAATTGAACTGGATAGGTTCCCGGGTTTGTATAAATGTAAGAAGGGTTTTTATTTTTGGAAGTATCCGAATTAGATGCAGGATCACCGAAATTCCACAACCAACTATTAATGGTGCCGTATAAAGTGGAGGATTTATCTGTAAATAAAATATTTGAGTTGATACACTGGCCATCTGCACTAAACAATGGATATATGCCAGGATATATTTTTACAATTTGGGTGGCGGAATCAGAACATTGCTGCCCACGGTTTATCACTAATTTATACACAAAAACACCGGTATCAGTAAACTGATGCAAAGGATTTTTTAAGGTAGAAATATTGTTTGGACCGGACTTGGGATCACCAAAATCCCAATAAAAATTTTGATTTAAAGAGGAAGTATTATTATTCTGAAAAGCAACAGTAAAGCTGTCGCACACTACCGGTTTTGGACTCAATTGCGCACCGGCAAAATCACAATCTGTAACGTTCACAATAAAATCTTTTTCATGTTGGTTAATAAGAACACCATTCCTGTATGAAAGCACTTTTACCCCTAATACGTATTTTCCTATTGCCGGAGCAATACCACTCACGATGCCGGTTTTAGAATTGATTACAGCCTGATCACCAAGAGGCGAAGAGGCAACAAACCCATTAATGTAATCTACTGATTCATATGGTGGTGGGGCAGGATTTGCATTTTTATCATCCCTGAAACTGCCGCCATTAAAAGCGGGTGCAAAAGAATAAACCAGTGAGTCTCCGTCCTGATCTGTAGCGTTAAACTGTAACTGGAAAGCCTTGTTAGCACAAATCACATCTATACTGGTTGAGAATTCCGGTGAATTGTCCTTATAGCTTGCAGGTGGAATATCACAGGTGAATGTTGATCCGGTTTCACTGCCACCCGCGTTTTCTACATTCTGCAGATTATCTACCCTGCAACAGGTTTGAAATGTAGCAGTATAGCCTTTCGAATTGTCAGGCAATTCAACTGTAAATTGGAAAACACCCACATGATAGTCGAGATTTGGAGCATTGGTCATACAAGGTGGAAATGGATTTACTGTAACAGATGATTCACTGCTTTTTTGAACAATATAATATGGATTCGGACCATTATATTGCTGACCACTCTCGTTATTAAAAATACCTATATAAACTTCCGTTGGCATTAATGCAGTTCCTGGCGGAGCATTCTGATCCCTGAAAAGTTTAAGAGTTATTTGATATCTGCTGGTATTTGGCTGGCTGCCTTTACCGAGGTAATTATAATACATTTCTCCTCCAATAATGTGATGAGCGTCACATTTCAAAATCCAAATCAAAACAAATAAAAGCAGGAGAATTTTTTTCATAACATTCTTACTGCAAATTACTCTTAATCAATTAAAAGTAAAGAGATATCATAACGAAAAACTGTCATTTTTTTAAAAAGAATTCTGACAAAAATGGACAAGATAAGAATTTGATAATTGCGTTTCCTCCCACATCCCCTGGTGTCCGGATTTTTCTAAAATATGAACGTAGGACATTGGAGGAATATAACATTGCAACAATGAATCCTGAAGTGGCACCGCATGATCCTCTTTTCCAATAATAAAAAGAACCGGTTTCCGGAAAGAGCGCAAGACATCAGTCCTGTCAGGCCTTTGAATCATCGCCTCATAATATTGAATCAGCGCTTCAGGAGAAATATCTTTGCCAATTTCTAGCAATTGCGTCAGCATTTCCGGCTTTTCATTTTTTGTTCTTTCGGAAAACAGATTGGGAATAGTTGTTTTTAAAAAAGCTTCTGTTCCATTTTTTTTAATAAACGCAATTCCTTTTCGCCGGGTTGCCTTTTTATCTTCGGTATCTGCAAATGCTGAAGAATGAAACAGGCCGAATGAACTCAAAAGATCCGGATATTTTTCTGCAAAAGCCAGAGTGATGTAGCCACCCATACTGTGACCGATCAAACAAAACTGTGTTTCGTTTTCTACTTCATTTTTGAAAATTACTTCGTCAGCTATGGCTTTTACTACTTCTGCATAATCTTTCATTGTGCGTGGACCATCCAGCATTTCAGATTGGCCGCTTCCCGGAAGATCCGGAATAATTAAAAGATTATTTTCTTTCAAGGCGTTTATCTGTTTATCCCAAATCGTTCCATCTTCCGCAAAACCATGCAGCAATAAAACTGGCCTTTCTTTTCCTTCAACACGGTAAAAAATCTTTTTATTTTCGAATAAAATCTGCGGCATTGATTTATTTTTTTCGAATAAAATAAAGTAGGCTTCTGAAAATTAGAATAGCGAGAATGGGAATCAGCGCAAAATTAAGATGTTGCGGAATAAAGCTCCATAATGCAATCAGAACGATATTAAAAATGGCATAAATCAGAAAATAAATTTGTGGCCATTTTCTTTTTGAATGAATATAAAAAGCAGCAACAATATTCATTGGCCATGCCCATAATAAATTATAATTATTGCGGCACATGATATGATCGGTTCCGAACCACATAAAAAGAATCAAGACTCCTAAAAGTCCTACAATGAAAAATAACAACGCATCAAATGAAGCAAGAAACTTTTGTATAAATCCACTTTTTGAAAAACTTAAAAATGCAATCAATACAAATAAACAAATGAATAAAAAGAACGGATGCGTTAAGTTATTTTTTTCATTTTGCGAATAATTTATTTTAAATAATGAATGTTTATCAGTCACAAGAGGCTGTGAATTTATTGTTGAACTGTCAAAAGTTTTCATCAGGTAATCCGGTAAAAACATCACCTGGTAGGGAGTTGCGATGGCATCAGTTTTTGCACCAAGCAAAATATCAATTCCGAGTTTGCTCCATTGTTTATCGTTCTTGTTTAGATATTCATAAATCAGGTTTCGAAAAGAAACTTCCGTGTTTAGAGCTTTTCCAAAATGAACAGTAGAATCGGATGCCTTTTCCACCAGATCGCGCAGTCGTGTAGTACAATTATCAAAAAGAAAGTCGTATTTATAAAAGCGGTTTTGCGCCATCATATTCGCTTCAAGCAACCCAATAATATTCCGTTTTTGCTCGCAGGAAAGATTCAAAATTTGTTCTGTAATACCTCGGTTGTCCTGTTGGTTTTCTAAAACGAACGAGTCAAAACGGTCGGTAGATAAATAATAGAGCAATTTTCCACGAATAAATTTTGTGTAAAAATCAGGATCGTCAAAATTGAATGTGCCATAATTATAGACTATATCCTGGTGGGTAACGGTATCTGTTATACGCAAAGCGCTGTGTCCAAATGTCGAATAAAGTTCTTCACCGGGCATTACGGTCAAAAGACTGATTTGGAGATGACAGGAATCCTGCTGAGCGAAGCTTTTTGTTGAAAATAAAATCAAAACAACAAGAAAAATGCAGTTTATTTTAAATATTCTTTTGATAATTTGAACAGATTGCAACTAAAAAGGTTTTAAGGTTAAGAATGTAATTAAAGGAAAAGATTCGTAAAATTATTTAATAAAAACCAGTTCCCGGTAAAAGGATAAATAAGACACATTCATATTTGTCGTTTTTTAGGATTTAGCTTTAGGAAGAAGGTATCATTTTTAATAATCAGTTCGTGTAGAAACGCCGGTCAGAGCGGTGGAAATCACTGAGAACTTGAATAATTTGAATAAACAAACAAATAATCGTGATTGGTACTTTAGAAAAAATATTGAATGAAGCAAACGATTGAATCGCCTTTAAAAACTTGTAAAGTTGGCATCCATCTTGCGTCTCAAAATTCAAATTTCACATTAAAAAAAACAAAAAATGGCAAAAAATGTAAAAGCTGCGGCGCAGAAACCAGCTCCTAAAAATGCAAAACAGGTAAATCAAAAAGTAATAGGAAAGAATGAAAACGAGCAAAAGGAAAATGAAAATGCCGACAATTTAAACACCGGTATTTCAGCTTCAAATAGCGCCGGCGTTGCAGAAGCTTTGAACCAGGTTTTAGCAGATGAATTTGTTCTTTATACAAAAACATTAAACTTCCATTGGAATATTGAGGGACGTGATTTTCATGCTTTACATTTATTCCTGGATGACCAGTATCACCAGCTGCAGATCATCATCGATTCCGTTGCAGAACGAATCAGAAAAGTAGGTCATTTTGCGACCGGAAGCATGCAGGAATTCCTCGACGCTGCTTCTTTGAAAGAGCATGCCGGCAATGCATCGGTATCGGAGCAAATGATTGCAGAATTAGCATCAGATCATGATGCAATCATTCGCAATACGCGAAAGCTGATTGATGAATTTGATGAAAAATATGATGATGCAGGCAGTTCTGATTTTATCACGGGAATTATGAAAGAACACGAAAAAATGGCGTGGATGCTGCGTGCCAGCGTTCCACAAACGAAATAAAGTTTATTAATATTGTTGAGTCGAAAGAATCCGGATGGTAAGTACCTCCGGGTTTTTTATTTTCAGAAGGATCATCAAAAAAAAGAAAGGAAAAATATTTTTTATTCTCAAATTGAATTATTAGATTTGTATAGTTGCATAAACAACTATATGCTAAACAACCAATTTAAAAAAGGCGAACTTTATAGTTTTATTACCGGTAAAGCTTCTACCGCAATTGCTAGGAGATTGCAAAAAAATTTTAAGGAATCAGCAATAGATGTGACGATTGAACAGTGGAGTGTTTTATATCATTTATGGAAACAGGATGGCATCAGCCAGCAACAATTGTGTGAGGCTACTTTTCGCGACAAGCCCAGCATTACCCGGTTAGTAGATAATCTTGAAAAAGCAAAACTGGTAAAAAGAGTGGCTTCAAAAAATGACCGGCGTAGCAATCTCATTTTTCTCACTAAAGAAGCAAAATCACTGGAGCAGAAAACCATGGACGTGGCAAACAGAACGTTGAATGAAGCGCTGCAGGGAGTTACCAACGGCCAAATTGAAATTGCAAAAGAGGTGTTACAAATGGTGTATGATAATTTGTCCAATTAAAGAAAAAATTTAAAAATATTAAACCAATAATTATGCAAACAACAGCAACAGCTTCTACCTTAAAAGGCGGTGAATGGTTGATAAAACCTGGAAATGCAAACGACATTTTTACGCCTGAAGATTTCAGCGAAGAGCAATTGATGATACGGGATATGTGCCATCAGTTTCTGGAAATAGAAGTGCTACCCGTCATGGATAGAATAGACAAAGCGGAACCCGGATTAATGCCGGCTTTGATGGTAAAGGCTGGCGAACAGGGACTTTTGAGTGCATCCGTACCGGAAGAATATGGCGGAATGGGTAAAGATTTTGTTACTTCTACTTTAGTAAGCGAAGCACTTGGCGGCGGTTATTCGTTCAGCGTTGCCATGAGTGCACACGCCGGAATTGGTACACTACCTATTTTATATTTTGGTACAGAAGAACAAAAGAAAAAATACATTCCAAAACTGGCAACCGGCGAATGGAAAGGTTCTTATGGACTTACTGAACCGGGAAGCGGAAGTGATGCGTTGGGCGCAAAAACAACCGCAACGCTTTCTGAAGATGGAAAATATTATTTGATCAATGGACAAAAATGCTGGATTACGAATGGAGGTTTTGCAGATATTTTTACTGTTTTTGCCAAAATTGACGGTGATAAATTTACCGCATTTATCGTTGAACGAAATATGCCCGGTTTTACACAAGGACATGAAGAACATAAAATGGGTATCAAAGGTTCGTCCACGGTACAATTATATTTCCAGGATTGCAAAGTGCCTGTAGAAAATGTATTGGGTGAAATTGGTCGTGGACACATCATTGCATTTAATATTTTAAATATCGGCAGATTAAAATTAGATGCGGCGGCAGTTGGTGGCTCAAAGATGGCTTTGACAGAATCTATAGAATACGCCAAAACCCGCGAGCAGTTTAAGTTACCGATTGCAAAATTTGGCGCCATAAAATATAAACTCGCTGAAATGGCAATCAGAATTTATGCTGATGAAAGCGCTTTGTATCGTACGGCAAAATGGATTGATGAAAAAGAACAGCAATTATTAGCTGAAGGCAAACCCTTTAATGAAGCGCTTTTAGGAGCAGCGGAAGAATTTGCGATTGAATGCGCGATACTAAAAGTGCACGGAAGTGAAGTATTGGATTATGTAGTGGATGAAGGCGTTCAAATCCATGGTGGCAACGGTTTTAGCGATGAATATCCGATTAGCCGTGCATACCGCGACAGCCGGATAAACAGGATCTTTGAAGGAACGAATGAAATCAACCGTTTGCTTTCTGTAGATATGATATTGAAGCGTGCCATGAAAGGGCAGCTGGATTTAATGGGACCTGCGATGAATGTACAGAAAGAGTTAATGAGCATCCCTGAATTCGGCGATAGTGAAGAGGGCGCTTTTTCTACTGAATTAAAAATCATTGCGAACATGAAGAAAAGCATTCTGATGGTAGCAGGAGCAGCAGTGCAAAAGCTGATGACCACTTTGTCAAAAGAACAGGAAATTATCATGAACATTGCCAACATGATGATAGAAACTTTTGTTGCAGAAAGCATGTTGCTCAGGGTAATAAAATCGGTGGAAAGAACCGGTGAGGAAGCGAATAAAGTACAAATGGCAATGATGCATGTTTATCTGAATGGCGCCGTCGATATTTTAGCAATGAACGGCAAAGAAGCAATCAATTCTTTTGCTACCGGCGATGAACAAAGAATGATGTTGCTTGGTTTAAAACGCTTTACAAAAACAGCGCCTTTTAATGTAAAAGATGCACGCAGATTGGTAGCAGCAAAGCTGATTGAGGACGGACGATATTCGTTCTGAAGCTTGTTTTTTATTTTTTTAAAAAAGCCCGGGTTAGAAAAACCTTCGGGCATTTTTATTTAAAAAGCCTTATAGAAATTATTTGATATTATGCAGCAAACAAATAAATAACGTTAATTCTTTTTCTCGAAAAATATTTATTTTTTTACCGCCCTTCTCTCTTGTTTTTGGCTGATTTTTTGACATTTATTTTTATATTAAAAGAATAATTTTGGTAGCCGATGCAGGACATTGAACCATACGATAACTGGCAATATTTATACACATCAGAAGCCGACGTGCGCTCGCCTTTTTACGGGCGCGAATACAGCCAGTTTGAATTCACCAATACGGTTTATAATTATTACATTCATCCGTTATGGGACGAATTTGGCAGCCGCACTTTATACCTTAAAGTTTTGATGGCAGATTATGATGAGCAATATGCAATTATTGAAATGATCGGCGAATGGAATGATGCAATTGAGAACGATATCATGCGGCTGAAGCGTGACGTAATTGATGAATTTATTTTGCAGGGAATCAACAAATTTATTTTGATAACCGAAAATGTCCTCAATTTCCACAGCAGCGATGATTGTTATTATGAAGAATGGTATGAAGATGTGATGGAGAAGGGCGGATGGATTGTTTCATTAAATATGCCCACTCAAAGTCAATACGATTTTGTAAAAGCCCGTCTTGCAAATTATGTAGAAATGCTTTCTTTGCCGGCATGGCGCACGATGAAGCCAGATGTACTTTTTAACCAGGTAGATAATATTTTATTGAGAAGATTAAATCCCTGAATTTATTTGAAAGGGTATTCAGTAAACAAGCAAATAAACGGATTTATATTTTTTCGAAATCATATCTTCTAAAATTTGTTTTCCTTTTTTTCTTCCTGATGAAAATATTCATAAACAATATTCGCCCTTGATTTTCCGATTACTTCTTCAATTTCTTCTTTTGAAAGTTCTTTTATCTTTTTTACCGATTTGAATTTTTTTAATAAAATCTCCGCAGTATTTTTCCCGATACCTTTTATCATCTCCAATTCATTTACAAAAGTTCCGCGGCTTCGCTGATTGCGGTGAAAAGTAATTCCAAAACGGTGAACTTCATCTCTTACACGCCTGATGAGTTTGAGGCTTTCACTGTTCCATGGAAGCTTGATAGATTGCTGATCGCCAGGAAAAAATATTTCCTCTTCGTTTTTAGCAAGTCCTACGACGGTTGTTTTTCCCATCATTCCTGTTTCTTCCAAACCTTCAATAGCAGCATTCAGCTGGCCTTTGCCACCATCAATAATAATTAATTGTGGCAGTGGAATTTCTTCTTTCAACAATCTTTTGTATCTCCTCGAAACTACTTCTTTCATACTAGCGAAGTCATTGATGCCACTCACGGTTTTAATATTAAATCTGCGATATTCATTTTTATCAGGCAACCCATTTTTAAAATATACCATTGCCGCAACAGGAAAACTTCCCTGGAAATTCGAGTTATCAAAACATTCAATGTGCGTTGGCAAAGCCGGAAGATGCAAATCATTTTGCAACTGAACCAACACTTCCGTCTTTTCCTTTTCTGATTTTCCTTCAAGGCGCAGCATTTTTTTGCGCTTCATTTCTTCAATAAAATAATTGACATTCTTGACAGAAAGATCCAACAACTTTTTTTTATCGCCGGCTTTCGGAATCGTATAAATGAGTGTATCATTTTCGCGTTCTACTTCAAAGGGAATAACAATCTCTATCGCTTCGCTGTTAAATTTTTCACGTATGTCTGTAATGGCAAGGCTTAAAATTTCTGCATCTGTTTCATCAAGTTTTGGTTCTAAAACCAGCGTGTGTGTTTGTATGATAATTCCGTTTTGAACCATTAAATAATTCACGTAAGCCGTATCTTTTTCCCTCAAAAGGGAGAAGACATCAAGATTTGCAAACGACTGGGTAACGACCACAGATCTTGCCTGGTAGTTTTCAAGGCCATCCAGTTTCCGTTTGATCATTGCAGCCTTTTCGAATTGCAATTGAGAAGCATAATAATTCATTTCTTCTTTGTAGCGTTGAATTACAGGACTCAAATTCCCTTTGATCATTTGTTTTATTTGTTGCAGTCCTTCTTCGTAATCTTCTTTGCTTTGCAAACCTTCGCAAGGCCCTTTGCAATTTCCAAGGTGATATTCCAGGCAAACTTTAAATCTATTTTTTAAAATATTTTGTTCCGTAAGATTCAGTTTGCAGGTACGTAGAGGAATGAACTCTTTTATAAAACTTAATAACTCACGAACCCGCCCAACCGAAGTAAACGGGCCTAAATATTGAGAACCATCGTTGATCCTGTTGCGCGTTAAGAAAATCCTGGGAAACGGCTCATTCTTAATTACAATGTAAGGATAGGTTTTATCATCTTTTAAATTGATGTTGAACTTTGGCTGAAACTGTTTGATCAAAGAATTTTCTAAAAGAAAAGCATCCTGCTCGCTATCTACAATTGTAAATTCTATCCGCTCAATTCTTTTTACTAGTTCCTGTGTTTTGTAACCATTAAATGTTTTGGTAAAATATGAACTAACGCGTTTACGAATATTCTTTGCCTTTCCAACGTAAATCAATTGGTTCTGATCATCAAAATATTTATAAATTCCGGGATGAACAGGGATGGTTTTTATAATGGTATGAAAAGTTTCAGCCGTCATTTATCAGCATTTTATGTATAAGTCATCAATCATCAAAATTCCAGATCATTTTTTCTTCTTTTATCTGTGGTTGTCCATTCGCCAATTGAACTATCGTTCTGATGCTATACCATTTATTTACAAGCCAGGTTAGTTGTGACGTTGTATCTGCCATTTCTTTTACTATGTAAATACGATCTATCCCATTGGTTTGAGGATTCATATAAACATCCCAGTGTGTGATTTTTATCGAATCAGGCAGTTTCTTTTTAGGGTCATAGGAAAATGTAAAGGCGTTGATCGTCTGATCGAGAAAGGATTTTTCGGAAAACAATGAATACATATTTGCAGAATCAATTACCGGCGTAAGAAATGGCATTGCATTCTTCCTGATATCTTCTCTTTTTAGCCATATAGAATCGGTTTTGCCATTTACAGAAATAATTTTTAAAGGAGTCACTCCCATCGAATCAATGATCCGCAACTGTCCTTTCAAAAAATCGGTAACCGGAAAGATATTTTCTGTTTGCACCGGAATATTTGTAGAAGCTGTATTGTTTTTTTTTCCCGAGCAGGCAGTAAAAAAGATAATAAAAAAGGGTACAACAACCGCGAATAATTTTTGCATCGCGCAAAATTACGAATAAAAAAAACCGTTGCAGGGTACGAAGCAACGGCTTTAGAAAAAATGAGTTAAAAAAATAAAACGAAAAAATATCGTTTTTATTGTTGTAATCTTTATCTCGATATTCCAATTCTTATGCCATAATCTATGAAATGTTCCTTGGAAGGATAATAACTTTTATAAGTGGATAATAATTGATAGCGTATATCCGGTCCTATATGCCATTTGATTTTATTGACTGAGAATGAAATATAAGAACCGAAATGCCCGGCAAGATTGATGTTGCGAACTAAAGAGGCATCGTTAATGTAATATTTTCCATCAGAAGAAATTATGAATGCATTTTTCTTTAAGACTATCGAGGGGTCAACAGTAGAAACGGCATTAATCTGAATCTTTTCATTTCCCCAAATATTGTACTTCAATCCGACCGGAACCGATACTTCAAAACTGTAATTTGTAAGAGGAATGCGGTTCGGACTTTGACCATTTCCATAATTTGTCACATAGCTTTTTGAATAAATTATTGAATTTCTATCCACAAAATTTAAGGAAGCGAATGTCGGGTGAATAAGGTTTGACATGTTGTTATAACCGGAATAAGTGAAATTAGCGCCGGTGATAAAACTAAACTTTCTAAATATTTTGTAACTCATCTCTGCTCCTGTTTCAAAACCGATTTTTGCCGTTCTTTTCAATCCAAAAGAAGGATCATTGGGCAAAATAATGACAGACGAAACATTGGAAGACGATACCGTCGTATTTCCTTTTTTGCTGAATGAAACCGTTCCGATAGTTGGCGCTGCATAAAATGTCCACTCAACGTTTTTATTTTTCTTCCTTTTTATCTTTTTAACATTGGCTGTTGCTGTCGCTTTTTGAGAATTAAAATCCGTATTATTTATTGCTTTACTGTCTGTATTCGAGATGTTATTAGAGGGAGGTAAAATTTGAAAAGGATTGACAAATTCAGGAAACGAAGCATGAACCAGTATTTCATTTTTGGAATTATTAATAGTTTCAGAAAGAAGACTATTTTGAATCACTGGTAAACTTTCTATTGAACGATTTCTGTTACTGTAAGTAGTCAGTTCCTGATTTCCATTTTCGTTGCTAAAATTATTTTCTGCTTGCTTATTCGGTTCTTCAAAAGAAATTTGCTGCCAGTTTATGAAATTCTTATTTTTTGAAACATCAGGTACTGCTAAAGAGCTGGCGCTAATTTTTTCATTATTATTTTCTTTCATGACGATATTCTGCGAAACTTTATCCGCATCCGATTCAAAAGAATTTTTGGAATTTGAATTTGAAGGCTGTTTACTTATAATATTGGTGTTTTGAAATTGTCCACTAACCGCATGTTTTTGAAAAACATTTTTTTTGCTTGAATTATTATCTACAAGTTGATCCGAAGATTCATTTTTACCTGACATGTTATTGGCTGTAAGCTGCGAATTTTTGTTTGAATGAGTAGGTGAATTGTTCAGATTGCCAATGGAAATAAGTGTGATTATCAACACAATCGCAATAGAAATAGAAGGCCATTTGCTTCCCGGGTGCAAGTTGTTATAAATTCCGTTCCATACGCGTTTGGAAGGCACCAATTTAAATTGATCTGCGTGATCTTTTAAAGATCGCTCAAAATCACTCATATCAAATCTTCTTTCCATTTTTCATTCATTTCAGCGTTAGTAGTGTACAGATAATTTTATTCTCATAAATAGTTAGCGACTCATAGATACCATTCTCACAGTTTCGTGTGGTTTTTGCAGAATTTTCTTTTTTATTAAAATCTCTTCCAATAATGATCTGGCTCGTGTGTATTGAGACCTGCTGGTACTTTCCTCGATCTCTAAAATCGCCGAGATTTCTTTGTGTGAAAATCCTTCAATTGCGTAGAGATTCAACACTGTTCTATATCCTATCGGCAACAACCTGATGCATTCCACTACTTGTTTTGCCTGAAGCATGGACGGAATATTATTTTCGCTGATTTCAATACCCGATGCATGAATCAGATCAAGGCTATCAGAAAACTTTTTATTCTTTTTCAATACATTAATGCAAGTGTGCACAATTATTTTTCTTATCCAGCCTTCCAGTGCTCCCGATCCATTGTATTGATGTATCTGCGAATATATTTTTATAAATCCTTCCTGAAGCATATCTTCAGCATCTTCCCTGTTGCGGGCATAACGATAGCAAACGCCAAGCATTCGCGGACTGAAGCGGTTATAAAGGGCCTCCTGCGCGATTGAAAGGTTATCAAGACAGCCTTGAACCATGATCTCTTCTGTCATAAATTGCTTGTTTAACCCTACTAAGATAAGACAATTATTTACGCAAAATGCTGCATGGAAATAACTTTTTTGAAATAAAAAATTTTAAACTGTAAATTTTTGTGAATATTAAGGCAATACAATGAAGACGAAATGAAATTAAAAGAAGCCTAAGGCATGCCGCCTTTCCTCATCTATATACCGAACAAATTTCCTTCAGGAAGTTATTCATCAATTAATATTTTACCCGTCATTTCTTTTGGTATTGGCAGTTTCATCATTGTCAAAATCGTCGGCGCAATATCGCCCAGCTTTCCCGGATGTACGGTACCCCGCCATTCTTTATCAATGATAAAAAGCGGCACGAGGTTTTTGGTATGTGCGGTATTCGGCGTTCCATCATCATTGACGATATAATCAGCATTGCCATGATCGGCAGTCAGAAAAACCGTATAACCATTTCCCAATGCGGCTGTAACGATTTCTTTTACACATTTATCCACCGTTTCCACAGCTTTTATCACGGCATACCAAACACCTGTATGGCCGACCATATCAGCGTTTGCATAATTTAAACAAATAAAATCAGCAGATTGTTTTTTGATCTCAGGAAGCAAAGCGTCTGTTACTTGGTAAGCGCTCATTTCAGGTTTTAAATCATAAGTTGCCACTTTTGGTGAAGGAATGAGAATTCTTCTTTCACCTTCAAAAGGTACTTCACGGCCACCGCTAAAGAAAAAAGTAACGTGTGGATATTTTTCAGTTTCAGCAATGCGGATTTGTGTTCTATTATTTTGAGCCAACACATCGCCGAGCGTATTTACCAGGTCGTCTTTTTGAAAAATTACATGAATATTTTTGAAAGTATGTTCATATAGAGTCATGGTTGTATAATTCAGCTTCAACGGCTTCATGTTGTAGTCGGGGAAGGCAGTTTGTGTAAGCACTTCAGTAATTTCACGGCACCTGTCTGTCCGAAAGTTGAAACAAATCACCGCATCTCCATCCATCATTTCTGAATCCGGAGTTTCTGCGTTGATGATCGGTTTTAAAAATTCGTCGGTAACGTTATTTTGATAAGAATCGGTAATAGCAGAAAAAATGTTGGTGGTTACTTCTCCGGTTCTGTGTACCAGCGCATCGTACGCAATCTTTATGCGTTCCCATCTTTTATCCCGATCCATTGCATAATATCTGCCGATTATCGTAGCTATTTTCCCGGTAGTTTTATCCAGATGTTGCTGCAGATCTTCCAAAAAATGAATGCCGCTCTTTGGATCGGTATCGCGACCATCAGTAAACGCATGAATAAACACTTTTTCCAATTCATGTTCTTTACAAATTGTGGTAATCGCTTTCAGATGATCTATATGAGAATGAACACCACCATTGCTTACAAGTCCCATTAAATGTAATGGCCGGTTATTATCTTTTGCATAATTGATACTTTGCAATAAAGCCGGATTTTTGGCGAATTCGCCGTTTTCTATCGCTACGTTTATCCGCTCCAACTCCTGATAGACGATTCTGCCGGCGCCAAGATTCAAATGGCCGACTTCACTGTTTCCCATTTGTCCTTCCGGAAGTCCGACGGCTCTTCCATACGTCACTAACGTGGTGTGAGGATATTTATGGTAGAGAGAACTTACAAAAGGAGTTTGAGCATTTTGTATTGCGTCACTTTCTTTTTTTTGGCCGAGGCCCCACCCGTCCATTATTACCAGAATTACTTTTTTTGCTTCCATTTTTCAAAACTAATTATTCATATTTAGATAATCGCAACAATTTCAAAATCGTCGCATAGTTTTATCATTTGGCACGTTTTTCGTAAAATTAGAAGGAAATCAATTTTCCATGAAAAAATATTTATTTTTTTTATGCCTGTTTATTGTTTTGACTTCCTTTACCATTTCTTTTACAGGAGTTGCAAATGCCCTTAAATCTGGAAATGCAGGTGAAGTTTCTAAATATTTTGACAATACCATTGAAATGAGTTTATCTGAAACGAGCAAATCATTCAGTAAAAACCAGGCTCAGCTTGTATTGCGGCAATTCTTTAGCAATAATCCCGTAAAAGATTTTAAAGTGATTCACGAGAGTGAGAATGAAGGTTCACAATATTGTATCGGCAATTTAACAACTACAAATGGTGTGTTTCGCACTACTATTTATATGAAGCAGAAAGGTGATAAACAGCTGATTCAGGAAATGAGATTTGAGAAATAATCATAAAAAAAGCAATTTAGATTATTTGTTTGTTTACTGAAAAGAACCGTAAAATGAAATGTGTTTTATTTCTTTCCTGACTGAACACTGAAAGCGATTAATCTCTTGCAGGCGTCGGATTTAAAAAGTTTCAGCTGTTGCTTTCATTCATGACCACAAACTTCAAGCAACTCAATCAGTTATAAAATATTCTGCTTCCTTCTATTTTCAACCATTCGGCACTTCTCCGTTAAAAAATAAAAAGCAAAAATTATTATTAACTTCGCAAACAATTTTTAACTTCCCAAAATTACTTGTTGTAAGGAATTTTTAAACGAAGAAATAAATGAAAATAGTCAAAAGAGTACTATTTGTTTTGTTCACCATACTTTTTTGTTCAAACCAACTGCAGGCACAAAACAGCTTATTCGATCTCCAGAACCTGAGCCAGGTTAAAATAGATGATTTGAGCGATAATCAGTTAATCGCTGCTTATCAGAAAGCTATGGAATCAGGCATTACCGAATCTCAGTTGTATAAAATGGTTGCTGAAAAAGGATTGCCTGACGTAGAAATAAAAAAGCTTCGCGACAGATTGCAGAACTTGTCTCCTACAAAAAAATCAGTTTCCGGAAATGAGATAGACCAAGAAAAAGATAATACGACCGCTGATCGATATGACACGTCGGCAACGAATCTACCGATGCAAAAGTTTCAAAATGATCAAACGATCTTTGGTTCTGAACTTTTTACCTCCAACAGCCTTGTTTTTGAGCCAAATTTACGCATTCCTGCACCTGCCGGTTATGTTCTCGGACCGGATGATGAACTGGTTGTATCGGTCTATGGTTTCAGTGAAAAAAAGTATAATTTAACGATAAATGAATCAGGAGAAATATACATTCCTAACGTAGGACCGATTTACCTGAATGGATTAAGCATTGAAGAAGCAACGCAAAAAATCAAGTCAAAACTTGCTTCTACTATTTATCGGGCAATCAACACGGGAAAAACAAAAGTACAGGTAACACTTGGCAAAATCCGCAGCATTCGGGTTACGGTTATCGGGCAGGCAAAAAAACCCGGAACTTTTACGGTTTCCTCCCTTACGACACTTTATAATATACTTTATTTATGCGGCGGCCCCACATCAATGGGAAGTTACCGTGACATTCAAATTATTCGCGGCAACCAGCTAAAAAGAACCGCCGATCTGTATGATTTCCTGGTAGAAGGAAATCAAAAGGATAATATCATTTTGCAGGAAGGCGATGTAATCAGAATTCCTTATTATAAAAATCGTGTGTCCATTACGGGAAATGTAAAAAGAGAAGGCAAATTTGAAATGTTGGATGGTGAAACGTTCACCGATCTTTTGAAATATTGTGGCGGATTTACTGATAATGCATACAAAGGAACTGTAACAGTAGTGCGCATTACAGACACAGCGAAAAAAATAATTGATTTGAATGCGGCGCAGTTCGGTTCATTCAAAACAAACGGGAGCGATAAATATATAGTAGGAAAACTTCAGGATGAATTTGGAAACCGTGTCGTAATTACCGGCTCTGTGTTACGGCCAGGGCCTTACGAATTAATACCCGATTTGACAATAAAGGCATTGATAGATAAAGCCGGCGGATTAACCCGCGACGCTTATACCAATCGTATTTCTATTTTCAGGTATTTGAAAAACAAAATGCCTACAATGTTTTCTGTTGATCTTGATTCAGTAAACGAACAAAAAAGTGTTTTTTTGGTTAAGGATGATTCGGTTGCCGTTCATTCCATTTTTGAATTTCAGGACAGCAATTACGTAACTGTCGAAGGCAATGTGAGAAAACCCGGCATCGTTCACTGGAGAGAAAATATTTCTTTAAGAGATGTTTTGCTTTCTACAGGTGGAGTTTCTGAATTTGGAGACTCTGCTACTATCGAAATATCCAGAAGGATCAGGAATGCAAACGTAGGGAAAGCCAACCACAATGAGAGCACGATCTTTAATATAGATTTGGCCAATAAAAATGACGCCTCACAGGACGTATTATTGCAGCCTTATGACCTGGTAATCGTCAAATCCCTTCCTGGCTATAGCCCACAGCGAACCGTACTGGTATTAGGAGAAGTAAAAAGTCCTGGCAGATACGGATTGGAAAAAAGCGGGGATAAAATAAGTGATGTAATGGAACGAGTGGGTGGGTTCAAAGCATCAGCAGATAGTTCTTCCATCACCATTCGCAGAAGTATTAAATCAAATCTGACTGCCGCGGAGCGGGAAAAGCTTTTTCAAAGGATTCTGAATATTAATCCGGATAGCATCGCTCTTCATCCACGGTTAAAGGATGAATTGTATAAATCCTATGACCTAATTAGTGTTGATCTTGCAAAAGCTTTGGCTAACCCCAACAACGCAGAAAACCTTCCATTGGAAGATGGAGATGTCCTTACGATCGACAGAAGTTCTAATTTGGTGCGCATTTCAGGTGAAGTTTATAACCCGACCATAATACCATTTAAAGAAAATAAAAGTTTGAAATATTATGTGGAGCAAGCTGGCAATTTTACTCCTTATGCAAGAAAAACCGGCGCCTTGGTAATTTATCCCGATGGAAAAGCTGCTTCAGTAAAACATTTTTTATTTTTCAAATCATATCCTTCTGTTACACCGAGATCAGAGATATTTGTGCCACAAAAGGCGAAAAATAACAGAACAAAAATTTCAATTGGTGAGTGGTCTGTTGTTTTGTCTTCGCTGGCACTTTTAACAAACGTGATTTTCAATATGAGCAAATAAAAAAAATGAATGTTGTAAATAATATAGACAATTACGACAATAATTTAGAAGCTGCGACCCGGACTGATAAAGAAAGCGTTATAACTATGGAGATTTTAAAACGCTGTATTTCAAAATGGTGGCTATTTTTGATTATTGGTTTAATTGCCGGAATCGCCGGTTATGTTTATGCATCTCAACAAAAACCTGTTTACCAGAGCTATCTTTCATTTGCATTAGATGAAGGCGGATCTGAAGGCGGAATGTCTGCAGCAATGGGTCTGGCAAGCCAGCTTGGAATTTCCCTTGGAAGTGCGCAAGATGTTTTTACAGGCGATAATATTCTGCAAATAATGCAAAGCAGGAGACTTATTGAAGATGTGTTACTTTCTGTAGATACATTTAACAACAAGCCTTATACACTCGTCGAATATTATCTTCAAAATGAAGGAGATAAGAAGAAAAAAAAACCTGGCATTCATTTTTATCCCGGACAACCGCGTAGTTCCTTTACTTATGCGCAGGATAGTTTACTTTATAATACTTTTTTAGTCTTTAAAAAATATGATATCACTGCAAGAAGGCCAAATAAAAATCTCAATATTTACGAATTGATGGTAAGTAATGAAAATGAAAAATTTGCGAAGATTTTTACCGATAATTTAATAGAAAAGACGAATCTTTTTTACACAGATATCCGTAGTAAAAAAGCAAAAGAAACTTTGACAATTTTAGAAAAAGCTTTGCCAACGGTTAAAGGAAAATTGGACGCGACAATTACAAACAGAGCTTCTACACAGGATGCCAATTTGAATACCGCATTTGCAAATGCCCAGGTACCAATCTTAAAGGATCAAATTAATACCCAGGTATACGGAAGCGCCTATACCGAATTGTATAAGAATCTTGAAATGGCCCGCTTTCAATACTTAAAAAGCATTCCCCTGATGCAAATAATAGATGCCGCTAATTACCCGATGAAAAAGATACTGCCCAGTAAATTAGTTACAGCGATTATTTTTGCTACTGTCGCTTGTTTTATTTTTATGATCCTATTTATATTAGCGACTCTATTTCAATATAAAAAAGCCGTTTAAGCATTACTGCAATTATTTGTCGAACGCATAATTTAACCCGTATGTTCTTTTAAATCGGCCGTTTTCTTTTATTTTATATTTGCGAAACTTTTTTTACCCAACTTTCAGATATTTAAACTTCAGCGGATTGCTTTCAAAAATAGAATTATACACCAAACTCAACAACCTTTTTCATAAAGGAGGACTGGATTTCAGACGCTTCCCTACTTCCGCTTTTCGTTCATTACTTAAATACCTAAAGGATCATAACATAAATGATTGTTTCGACGTAGGCGCGAATACAGGACAATATGCTAAAATGCTGCAGGATACCGGATTTAAAGGCACCATTTACTCGTTTGAACCACAATCGCAAGCCTTCAGCAAATTACATAAGAAAGCAGTAGGTCATTCTGCATGGAAGACTTTTAATATTGGATTAGGTGATACGGATGGAACCGCAATTATCAATGTTTCTAAAAATTCTGTAAGCAGTTCTATTCTTGATATGAATAAACTTTCAGTAGATATTGTTCCGGAAACAGAATACATATCAAAGGAAGAAATTAAAGTCAGTCGTTTAGATACTTTTCTGAAAGAGATGAATTTCAGCAAACGATTCTTTCTTAAAATTGATGCCCAGGGTTTTGAATGGAAAATACTGCAAGGCGCAGAAGATTGCTTTAATAATATTTATGCTTTAGAACTTGAATCATCCTATGTTTCACTGTACAAAGAAGAAAAACTTTTTGACGAAATGAAAAGATTTATTGAATCGAAAGGATTTTATTTGTGTTCACTTGAGAGTGGGTTTTCTGATCCGCGAAACGGACGATTATTGCAGGTCGAAATGATTTTTTTAAAAGAAGTATAAATAACGCCGGCTCTATTATAAACCACTAAACTAAAATTATTTTGCAGCTTCCAATAAAAATTACAATCATTACAGTTTGTAAAAACAGCGAGCGTTTTTTAGCTGAAACTATTGAAAGCGTAATCAATCAAACTTATAGAAACATCGAGTACATTATCATAGATGGCAAATCAGATGATCATACTATAGATATTATTAAAGGATTTTCCTCACCTATCTCCTACTGGATAAGTGAAAAAGACAATGGAATGTATGACGCAATCAATAAAGGATTGCTTATATCTACAGGTGATTATATTTTAATCCTTAATTCAGATGATGTTTTAGCCAGTAATGACACGATAAGGCAGGTTGCAGAACAGATAAGTATTGAAAAACTTGATTATTATTATGGCAATATGATCAAGTCAAAAGATGGAAAGTATAAAAGAGTAAAGTTATTCACGGTTACCTTCCGGCAATTGCTTTTATCAACTCATGGTACATTTGTCCAGCATTCGTGCTTTTTTATTTCTTCAAAGCTCAATAAAGTTTTAGGAGGTTATGACCTCAGATACCGGTACGCCTCTGATTATGATTATATTTTGCGCGCGCTTTCTACTAAAAATATCAAAGGAAAGCATCTTAATATTTTTATATCAAAGTTCA
>Ga0207667_10000179_pt1 | contig 92219 bp, 90 predicted proteins | sample KBSCornC52_FD_184301 | JGI IMG/M metagenome (GOLD analysis project Ga0207667, IMG submission 184301) | Corn rhizosphere microbial communities from Kellogg Biological Station, Michigan, USA - KBS Corn C5-2 (SPAdes) (version 2) | ecosystem: Host-associated > Plants > Roots > Rhizosphere > Soil ... | reverse complement strand
GATGCAGGCATCCCCGCACCTCCACCGGCACCACGAAGTATCCCAGCGGATGCAGCATGGCCGCCAGTTGTTGAATGCCCGCGATGTTAGTCCGCCGCGAGTAGCCGACGTACAAAGTCTTGCCGACACGCATCACGTCGCCGCCTTCGAGCGTCCCCGGCTCGACGATGTGGCGCAGCTCCCGGTGCGGTGCCAGCGCCCGTGCTAGTGTCTCGCCCTCGCGGCGGCGCGACACCGCCCCCATGCGGGTGATCACCGCGATCTCATCCAGGACGATAGCCGGATCCTCGACGAAGACCCCGTCCGGCATGTCCGGTCCCGAAGGCAGTATTTCAACGTGTGCCCCGAGTTCCGTCAGACATTCCTGATACTGCGTGTGCTGCTCGACCGCCAGCGCCAGGTCGATCGGCTGGCGATCCAGGAATTCCAGCTCGCAGTTAATAATCGCCGGGCTGACCTCGCGCGTAAGAGCCCGCAGCATTAGTTGCTCGCCCAAACTTCCAGGACCGATTCCCATGTGAACCGGACGAAGCTATAAAGCGAGGATTCCAGCAGCCGTTCGACGTCGCTATGCGAGCCGTAATTGGTGCGATCCGTATCGCTTGCCGCCGGACCGATACCATAGCTCTGGACTCCTTTCGCCCGCAGAAATGCCATATCGGTGGCGCCGGTGAGCATTGTCGGCAGCGTCACGGATCCCGGATAGCGGCGCAGGAGCTCAGCTTCCTGGGTTTTCCAATCGATGGTCTTCCAGTCGATCGTGGCCGCCTGACCAGCCGCGATGGCGCTGAGGAGCACAACGCAGGCTGCGATTCTCATGAGATCCATCATAGGGCTTTGGTCCGGGGTACTCCCGCAGCGGGAAACCGCCATGCACGGCACGAGCATGGCTTTGTTCACCAAGCGGAGCGGCGCCGGCGGGCAGACCGGGCTAGCCCGAAGCTAAAGGAGCACCAGCGGAACAATAACCCCTTGCTACACTGGCCGCATGCTCGCCGATAAGAAAACTCTCACCCTGGCCGTTGCCAAGCGCATTGCCGGCGCCGCTGAACAAGCCGCGATCAAGAACAACTGGAACATGTTTATCGCTATCGTCGACGATGGCGCTAATCTCATGTATCTTGAGCGGATGGACGATTCCCAGCTCGGCAGTCTCGACGTGTCCATCGAGAAAGCGCGCTGCGCGCTGCTGTTCAAACGTCCGACCAAGGCACTGGAGGATGCCGTCTCGGGGGGGCGAGTGGTGGTCATGAAGCTCGCCCATGCCGTGCCGGTCGAGGGGGGTGTGCCGCTGATGGCGGACGGGAAGATCGTCGGGGCCATCGGAATCAGCGGCGCTACGTCCCCTCAGGACGGTATCGTGGCGAAAGCCGGTGCGGACGAGTTACAAAAGATCCTGTCCGGAGCTTAGGAAACAGTTTCACATCAAGGGGCGTCTATTCAACGGGAGATGTTCTTATGTGTGACTATTCTCTTGCGGAAGTCAGAACCCGGCTGGCGGTGGAAGGAGAAGACCTGACCGTCTATCGCTTCCCTACGGGAACTCTTGGATTTACTTCACCCGCCGAACTGCAGCAGCGCCCCGAGCTGCGTGGTTGGCGCTCCTGGTTCAGTCTCCGGCAGGTGCCCTGTGCGGTCTGCATTCCTCCCGGGGCGCAGCTTGCTCTGCGGGATATTCCCTCGCGTTTGCAATCCAGCCTGGGTCTTCGAATGGAAGAGGAAGTGGTCTTCGTCCAGGTCGGTATGGATGCCGGGCGGCATCGCGATGCGGTCCGCTTCGGGAACAATCAGGAACTGTTGTTACAGCGCCTCGCCGAGGGCCAGCGCGCCCGCGTGATATCCATGGGCGGGGACAACGCCGGCGCCGAAGCGGAACTTGCCGGAGCCACGAGCCGGGTTTAAAGATCCCGCACAGCCGCCTCGACACGCCGGGCCAGCGAAGCGTAATCGTCGCCGCCATGGCCGCCACCCAGGCTCAGCGGCACGCCGAACTTGATCCGTGCCCGGCCCGGCTTGGCCATACGCCAAGTCTTGTGGAGGACCCGGTCAAGGCCCTCCAGCCGCACCGGGACTACGCGTGTCTGCAGCCGCGAAGCCATCATCCCGACCCCCGGCTGGAAGGCGTGAATTTCTCCCGAATCTGTCCGATCGCCTTCCGGAAAGATCAGAACACACCAGCCATCTCCTATCAGGCGTCCGGCGTATCGCAGCGCTTCCAAGGCTCCGGCTTCGCGCTGCGGCAGCGGGAAAATATTGAAAAATAAGGATGCCAGGAAGAAACTCAGGCCGCTCGAGAATCTTTGCCGGCGGGAAAATCGCTGCGGATGGAAGTGCGCCGCGAAAAAGTCGCGCGACGCCGCGATCGCAACACGCCGGCGCAGGCGATAGGGCAGCGCCATGAGGATCGCAGGACCGTCGAAGTGGCTCTGGTGATTGGACGCGAAAATCACGGGAGCGTCCAGATGTTCAAGATTCTCGCGGCCTTCGATCTTCAGCCACGCGAATGCGCGGGCCAGCGGCAGAATCAGCAGTGCCAGGCCGACATCGCGCACCAGGGAAGCTGTTCGCGATCGCGGCCAGTTCGGAACGTCCTGCGCGGGAGCCGCCGCCGCAACGACGGGATGCTCGCGGAGCGAGGCCAGATCACCCACCGTCCGTGCCGCCTGGAAATCCGGCTCGTTCAGACCCAACTGGATCATCATTTCTACACGTTCCAGGGAACTGAGGCCCAGTTCTTCGAGCGTCGTCTGCGGGGTAAGCGTTCGCCCATGCGCGTACTGCGCGAGCAGCTGCTCTATCGCACTGCCGGCCGCCGAGGGTTCTACCCGTGTTCCGGAGTTCACCCACTGCCAGATCGCCGCGCGCTTCAGTTTGCCCGTGCCTTCGGTGCGCGGCAGCTCGCGCTCCGGCCACAGGCTTACACCCTGGATGCGCTGATGATCTTCCAGCTTGCCATTGGCGGCGCGGACAATCGCGGATGCATCGGCTCCCGGTTTGAGCACCAGCACGGCGTGAACCCGATCCTTCCCCACCGCCGCCGATTCCCTGACGCCCGGGATCTCGTCCAGCACGCGCTCGATATCTTCCGGAAAGACATTCAAGCCTTCCGGCGTGACGATCATTTCCTTCTTGCGGCCCTTGACCGACAGGCCGCCTTGGGCGTCGAATTCGCCGATGTCGCCGGTGTGCAGCCAGCCGCCTTCGAAGGAGGGTACCTCAGTCTGGCCGAAATAGCCTGAGCTAACGTTCTCCCCGCGCACCAGAATTTCGCCGTCGGGAGCGATCTTTACCTCCACGCCGCCGATGGGTTTCCCAACCGTACCCCGGCGAGTATGGAAAGGATGATTCAGCGTGACAATCGGCGCGGTCTCGGTCAGCCCATAGCCTTGGATGGTGAGAAACCCGAGGCGCGACCAGAACTCCTCTACATCCGGCGCCAGCGGCGCCGCGCCCACCACGAAAGCCCAGAATTTCCACCCGAACAGCCGATGAATACGGCGATAATGCCACCATCGCCGCGGCCAGCGCGCGCCCACGGGCAAGGCAGTGGCGGCTTCGGGAAATTGGCGCAGGATGTATTCGCGCAGAATCTCCAGAATCTTCGGCACCGACACCAGTACGGAGATCCGCCGCGCACGAATCTGTCGAATGATCTCTTCCGGGCCGTAGCCCCGCATGAACACCACTACGCCTGGCAGCATCGGGGGGACGAACGTGGCCATCGCCTGTCCGAACATGTGGCTCAGGGGCAGAAGGTTCAGGAATCGGAGAGGAAAGAACGGACCGCCGAAGCGCCGGTATTTGCGGATCTCGGTTTCCACCGGCACGATGTTGCCGAGTATGTTGCGATGCGTGATGATCACACCCTTGGGATCCGCCGTGGCGCCGGATGTGAAGACGATTTCGGCCACATCGTCGCGCGTAACCGCCTCGGCGGGAGCCGTGCGCGCATCCGACCAGTCAACATCAATAAGGCGCCACGGGCGGAGCTCGGCACCCTCGGGCCAGACCACCTCGTCGCCGATCCAAAGTATGCGGGCTTGTACCTTATCGCGGATGCGCAACAGAAATTCGGATGAAGCGCGGTAATCCACCGGGACCACGATCGCCCCGGTCAGCAGGCAGGCCCAGAACGCGGCGATCCATTCCGGACGATTTTCGCTCCAAATGACAATTTTGTCGCCTTTGCGGACATCTGCCTCGCGAAGCCGTAAAGCCAAGGCGCGCGCGGCTTGGGCCGTTTGCCGATAGGTGCGCTGCTCGACGCGAAAGCCGTCATCATAGACCAGAAACGGATCGGGGAGGTCGGCAAAGTCCAGGAAGAAATCGAGCAGCGTGTCCCTCTTCATCCGCTGCTATTATGACGCGCCATCACACTCCGCCCCGGAGGCGGACCTTTCCCGCCCACGAGCGCGACCGCGGCACCCTCCTGCACTTTCGCCCCTGATTTTGGTATCTTCAATGACGCCCGGTACCCTCTGCAAGAAGTGAGCGCCCATGACAGAATCCATAACAGTAAACATCAACGGCACTAGCTATTCCCATGAAGTAGAGCCCAGACTCCTGCTGATTCATTACCTCCGCGAGGTGGTCGGACTCACCGGTCCCCACATCGGCTGTGAGACGTCGCTGTGCGGTGCCTGTACGGTGGAACTGAACGGCAAAGCCGTAAAGAGCTGCTCGATGTTCGCCATCCAAGCCGACGGCGCCAAGATCCTGACCATCGAAGGCATGGCCGCCGACGGCAAGCTGCATAAGATCCAGGAAGCTTTCTGGAATGAGCACGGTTTGCAATGCGGCTTCTGCACGCCGGGCATGATCATGACCACCAAGCAGATACTGGATCGCAATCCCAACCCGACCGATCAGGAGATCCGGCATGGCTTGGACGGTAACCTGTGCCGCTGCACTGGATACCAGCACATCGTGAACGCGGTGAAAGCCGCCGCGCGCGCCGCAAGCGCCTAAATCAAGGTCGCAGGAGCATAAAACATGGCCACCACCACCATTACCAAAACCGAAAAACTGGTTGGCAAGCGCATTCGCCGCCGTGAAGACCCTCGCCTGATCACCGGCACCGCCACCTACGTCGACGATATCAAGATGCCGGGCATGCTGTACGCAGCGATTTTGCGCAGCCCGCACGCCGCGGCGAAAATCCGCTCGATAGACATCAGCAAAGCCAAAGCTCTCAAGGGCGTACATGCCGTCTTCATCGGTGAGGATACAAAGAACGCTGGTGCCGTGCCATGTGGCGCGTCGCTGCCGGGGCTGCGAGTCCCGCACCACAACCTCCTGGCCATCGATCGTGTATATCTCGTTGGGCACCCGGTGGCTGTAGTGGTTGCTACAGACCGGTACATCGCGCGCGATGGCGTGGAGCTGATCGAAGTCGAATACGAACCGGAAGCAGCCGTCGCCGATCCAGAGAAAGCGCTCGCTAATGATGCGCATCCCGTGCACCCGCAGTGGCCGGATAACGTGGCATTCACGTTTCACCAGGAAGGCGGCGACGTGGAGAAGGCCTTCAAAGAGGCCGACGTGATCGTGAAGCAGCGCATCGTCAGCCAGCGCTTGATTCCGAATTCCATGGAAACCCGCGGCGTGGTGGCGGACTGGAAGGCAGCCGAGCGGAGCATGACTCTGTTCACATCCACCCAAGCCCCGCATCTGGTGCGTTCGCTGGTCGCGCAGATTCTGGGGTTGGAAGAAAATCGGTTCCGCGTGGTGGCTCCCGAGGTTGGTGGCGGTTTCGGCGCCAAGATCCAAACCTATGCCGAGGAAATCCTGCTGGCATGGATTTCCATGAAGGTCCAGAAGCCGGTGAAGTGGATCGAATCGCGCCGGGAAAATTTCCTGTGCACTATTCACGGTCGGGGCCATGTGGATTTCTACGAGATTGCCGCCAAGCGCGACGGTACCATCACCGGGATCAAGCTCAAGATTATCCAGGATCTGGGCGCGTATTTTACGGTGCTGACTCCCGCCATCCCTACACTTAGCGTGCTGATGATGCCGGGCTTATACCGCACGCCCAACATCTCGGCGGATATCGTCGGCGCGTTTACCAACTGCACTCCTACCGACGCCTACCGCGGCGCGGGACGTCCGGAAGCCACCCACGGCATCGAACGCATGGTGGATATGGTCGCGGCCGAGCTCAAAATGGATCCCGCCGAGATCCGCCTGAAGAATTTCGTCCGCAATGAGGAATTTCCGTTCCCCACGGCTACCGGCCTGGTTTACGATTCAGGCGATTATTCCGCGCCGCTCAAGAAGGCCATGGAGATGGCCAGTTACGATCAACTTCGCAAGGAGCAAGTCGAGGCGCGCAAACAGGGCAAGCTCATGGGCATCGGCTTGTGCGCGTATGGCGAGATTTGCGCGTTCGGTCCCTCCCCGGCGACACCCGCCGGTGGCTGGGAAAGCGCGACCGTAAAGATCGAGCCGTCGGGCCAGGTCACGGTCCTGACCGGGATCTCCCCGCACGGCCAGGGCGAGGAAACCACGTTTGCTCAGATCACGGGCGACGAGCTTGGAGTGGGGATCGACGACGTGCTGGTCTTGCACGGCGATACATCGATGGTGCCATACGGCATCGGCACCTTTGGCAGCCGCTCTACGGCGGTCGGCGGGACGGCGTTGTACTACGCTTTACAGGATCTGAAGGCCAAGATCAAGAAGTTCGGCGCGATGCTGCTGGAATCGGAAGATGTTACGTACGCCAACGGCCAGTGCACCGATAACAAGACTGGCAAGTCGGTTGGGTTCAAGGAAATCGCTGCCGCGGCCTATCGTGCGATGAAACTTCCGCCCAATACGGAGCCCGGCCTGGTCGCGACCCATTTCTGGGAGCCGCCCAATTTCACGTTTCCCTTCGGGGCGCATCTAGTGGTTACCGACGTCGACCGGGACACCGGCAACGTGACGATCCGGCGTTACATCGCCATAGACGACTGCGGCAACATTCTGAATCCCTTGATTGTCGACGGCCAGGTGCACGGCGGCGTCGCTCAGGGCATCGGCCAGGCGCTGTGGGAACAGGCCGTCTACGACGATAACGGCCAGCTCGTGACCGGCGAGTTCATGGATTACACCATGCCACGCGCGCACATGATGCCGTGGATCGAGAGCGGCCATACCATCACACCCACACCTGTAAATCCTTTAGGAGTTAAAGGTGTAGGTGAAGCGGGAACCATCGGCGCATCGCCGGCCGTGGTGAACTCGGTGGTGGATGCGTTGTCGCCACTGGGCGTGCGGCATCTGGATATGCCGCTTACGCCTGAGAAGCTTTGGAAGCTCATGTCCGCCGGGAGGAACGCATGATTCCCCAACAATTCGAATATTCCGCTCCCGAGACGCTGGATGAGGCGCTGGGCCTGCTGGCCGAAGGCGCCAAGCCCCTGGCCGGCGGCATGAGCCTGATCCCGATGATGAAACTACGCTTGGCGACGCCCGAGCACCTGGTCGACCTGGGCCGTATCAAGGATCTGAGTTACATCCGCGAGCAGGGCGGGGAATTGCACATCGGCGCGACGACCACTCATCACGATGTCGAAAGCTCGGCGCTGGTGCGCGGAAAGTGTCCGTTGCTGGCGGAGACGGCTTCCCACATCGGCGACGTGCAGGTGCGCAATATGGGTACCATCGGCGGCAGCGTGGCGCATGCCGATCCTTCGGCCGACTATCCCGCCGCGCTCCAGGCGCTCGAAGCCAAGTTCGTTCTGAAGGGCGCGAAATCGGAACGAACCGTCTCGGCGGAGGAATTCTTCGTCGATACGTTCACCACCGCGCTTGAGCCGGGCGAAATCGTGCGCGAGGTGATCGTGCCGGTGGATGGCGACGGCACCGGGACTAGTTACCAGAAGGTGCTCCAACCGGCCAGCGGATTCGCGATCGTCGGCATCGCCGTGCGCGTGCGCAAAAGCGGCGATAAAATCACGATGGCTCGTATCGGCGTCACCGGACTTTCCAACCGGGCGTTCCGAGCGACGGAAGCAGAGAAAGCCCTGGAGGGCAGAAGCGGCACGCCAGCCGAGATCCAGGCAGTAGCGGCTTTAGTTGCGAAGGGCGTTGATGCCAACTCCGATCTGCACGCCTCGGCCGACTACCGGCTGCACCTCGCCGCCGTATATACGGCGAAAGCGCTCGCCACGGCTTTAGGGCGCATCGCATAACCATACGGCATGAAAATTTCGGGATCGTACTTTCTGCCTTTGCCTCCTGAGCAGGCGTATCAAAGACTTCAGGACCCCGAGGTCCTGGCTGGAGCCATGCCGGGCTGCGAAAGCCTGGAAAAAATAGGCGAAGACGAGTACCGCATGAAGATGAAGATGGCGATGGCAAGCCTTTCCGGCAACTTCGAGGGGAAAGTTCGGATCACCGACCAATCGCCGCCGAACAGTTTCAAGCTGATGGTCGAGGGCTCCGGGAAGATTGGTTTCATGAAGGGCGAAGGCAACCTGAAATTCACGCCAAAGGATGCCGGCACCGAAGTCTCCTACGAGGGCGATGTCCAGGTGGGCGGAACCATCGCGGCCGTGGGCCAGCGCTTGATCGATGGGACCGCCAAGATGATGATCAAGCGATTCTTCGATAAAGTGGCAGCGTGATCGCAAATGCGGCAATCATCAGAAGGCCCAGCGCAAGAAACACGCGCGTGAGCCGAACCTCCGCGCCACCTGCGTAGACCAATTGCAGTTGTACTGGGCCGCGCTTCAGCGGTTCAACGTAGCTCATCCCCAAAGGATCCGCCATAACGGGGAGCGCAATACCATCCTCGATTGCTTTCCAGCCCGGATCATGGCTGATTTGCAAAAAGATCACCTGACCGGCCTCGGTTTGAGCATCGATCACGGCCTGGTGCCGGTTCACCCAACGGAACGTGGCCGCTGGCATGACCGGATCCTCCAGCGCGCTAACAAAGGGTTGAATAGGTTCGATGTCCAGCCCGTTCACAGGCGCGCGGGGAGTCACGGCGGATTTGGGGATCACGCGGACCGGATCGGTCGATTTGCGCGGCACGCGATAGACAACGTTTTCGCCCTGCCGCCACAACTCTGGTAGAACGCCCTCGAACTTCTTCCAATCGTGAAACGGCCTGAAGGCTTCGGTGCTGTTCGGACCCGTGGTTGCGATCGCGTTCGCACCGTAGGCACGCAGCCATAAGACAGAGATTTCCGCATCGCGCGGGCCTGCGTTCTCTCCGGTGTAGATGGTGTATGAGGCGATCCGGTATTCCTGATTCGGAATGCTCTGGTCGCAGCAACCGTTCAACTGCGGCACGTTCGTGAACATGTTCATCCACAGGGAAACATTCCCTGGAGCGAAAACGCGCTGGTTATGAAGATTCGCTTCGAACCACTTGGCCATTTGGTACTCGATGGTCGATGTGATGTCGATGGGCTGCGTCAGGCGCTGCGCGTAACGGGCGTAATGCAGCACTTGTGTGGCTCCGAATGCCACCAGCGCCACCGCGGCGATTACTTGAATTCGGGCCGGCAGTTTCCGCAGGCACCAGGTCAGCAGGTAGGCGAGCGTTGCAGCGAAGGCCATTTCAAACTCGACTTGGAAGCGGCCTGGTTGCGGCAACAATCGCCATCCAAACCACTCGTGGCCCACCGATACTGCGCCCGTGAGCAGCGTGAACAAGGCGAAGAAACGCAGCCATCGATTTGCGCCCGCCCACTGAAAGGTCGCCAGAAGAATGACGGTTGCCGCGGCCACAATGAGCCCGGGCCAAAGCTGACCGGCGCCGAAAAATGTTCCGTCAGATTGTTGCGCATTGCCTATGACGGTGGCGACCACGGAAGGAGGTAGCCAGGGTGATGCGATCAAGTACGCGGCGACCCCAGCTCCCGTTAGAACCAGCCAGTTCGAAGCACGGAACGTTCCGGCTCGCGAGAGACAGTACGCCACTACGGCCATCGTCAGGCCCATCGAGCCCGGCCAGTTCGTCAAAGCCACGGCTGCCAGGCCGAAGGGCGCAAGCGCCAGGCATGTTCGATTCCTGATCGACGCCGCGCCGTGCAGCAGCAGGATCACCACCGGAATCAGGGCGACAGCACTGACGTGAGGACCTTCGCCGTAGTGCACCAATATTTGATAACGGCGCGGCGCGAGCCATCCGCCGGCGTCGGACCGGATCAACGGAACGAGAAAGCAAGCGGGAGAGATCAGCGAGTAGAACAAGGCGGCCGTGAACGCCTGCACCCGGTCGTGGTTGGCCGCGTAACATAACCAGAACAGCGTCAGTGCGCCCGCGCTGTAGGTTATCGCCGTTAGAAAATGATATGCGTGCTGCGGAGTCCAGCCCAACAGTGCCGACAATCCCGCAACGGTGAAATGGAATCCGGGCTGGTACACTTTCTCAAACGGCATTCCGTTGAACCACAGCGGAAACCACGTCAGATCGGACCAGTTGGCGGCGGCCCAGCGGGCGATCGACATATAGGAGCCTTCGATAGACTCCATCTGCTGGCTGTATTCGAGCCCGAAAAGGTTCTTGCAGATGTAGGCGTTGACCGCGAAGATCGCCACCGCATATGCAGCCAGTATGGTGAACCGCCGGCGCGACGATTCCATTCTTAGAGCGGAATGTTACCGTGCTTCTTGCGTGGCATGGTGTCGACCTTGGTCGCCAGCATCCGCAGCGCGCGGATTACCATCGGCCGGGTTTGATGCGGCTCGATCACGTCGTCGATGAATCCGTGTTCGGCGGCTACAAAGGGGTTGGCGAAACGCTCCTGAAGTTCCTGAGTTTTTGCGCGCCGATCCGCCTCGGGCAAGGACCGGTACAAGATGTTCACTGCTCCTTCGGCTCCCATCACGGCGATTTCAGCGGTGGGCCAGGCCAGATTCACGTCGCAACGCAGGTGCTTTGATCCCATCACGCAATAAGCGCCGCCGTAAGCCTTCCGGGTGATCACGGTGATCTTTGGAACGGTGGCCTCGGCGTAGGCGTATAGCAGTTTCGCGCCGTGCCGGATGATGCCGCCGAACTCTTGTGCGGTTCCCGGAAGGAATCCCGGGACATCCTCGAAGGTCAGAATCGGGATGTTGAATGCGTCGCAGAATCGAACGAAGCGCGCCCCCTTTATGGACGAATCGATATCCAGGCATCCGGCCAGGTGCTCCGGCTGATTCGCCACGATGCCTACGCTCTGCCCATCCATACGGGCAAAGCCGATCACGATATTGCGCGCCCAGCGCTCCTGGACCTCGAAAAACTTGCCGTCGTCGATGACGCGCCGGATCACGTCCTTGATGCTGTAGGGAAGATTCGAGGCCGCTGGGACCACGGAATCCAGGCCCATGTCCTCTCGATCCGCTGGATCGGTGTTCGCGTGCCGCGGAACGTCGTCACGATTGTTCTGCGGCAGGTAACTCAGCAGCTCGCGGATCATTTGGAGACACTCCGCATCGCCGTGAGCCAGAAAATGCCCGACGCCGCTGACGGCGTTGTGCGTGACCGCACCGCCCAACGCTTCCTTGGTGACGTCCTCATGTGTGACGGTCTTGATCACCTCGGGACCGGTGATGAACATGTAGCTGCTCCCGTCCACCATGAAGGTGAAATCGGTCAGGGCAGGGGAGTAGACCGCGCCTCCCGCGCAGGGCCCCATAATGGCCGAGATCTGCGGGACCACGCCGCTGCCAAGAGTGTTGCGTAGAAAGATATCCGCATAGCCGGCCAGCGACAGCACGCCTTCCTGAATCCGTGCGCCCCCGGAATCGTTCAGGCCGATAACGGGAGCGCCGGTCTTGAGCGCCAGATCCATGATCTTGACGATCTTCTTGGCATTAGTTTCGGAAAGAGACCCGCCGAATACCGTGAAGTCCTGCGCGAAGACAAAGGCGGCCCGGCCATGGATCAGGCCGTAACCGGTGACGAAGCCGTCGCCATCGACCACCTGTTCCGCCATGCCGAAATCATTGCAGCGATGCCGGACCAGCTTGTCGGTTTCGACGAAGGTGCCTTCATCGAGCAGCAGATCGATACGTTCGCGGGCGGAGAGCTTGCCTTCGGCGTGCTGGCGCTCACGGCGCTCTTCGCCGCCTCCGGTTTCAGCGCGGGCGTGGCGTCGTCGCAGCTCCTCTAGGCGATCGAACATAAGCCTTAGGTTAGCGCGAACGCCAGGCGTTATTCGCGTTGATTAGCGTTCATTCGCGACTAGTCGCGAATTCTATTCAAACATGTACAGTGGAATGGCCGGCGCGGCCGGAGCAGGTTCCTCGGCCGGCGGGGCGCCCTCGCCCGCGGCGACCGGCTGCGGCTGGGGCTCACCAATGGGCTGCATCTGGCGGCAGTAAATGCCGCCCTCGCCCAGGTAGACCTCGAACTCGGCGGGCCGGGCCAGGGAGCCCTGGATGAGCGCCTCGCTGAGCGGATCCTCGATGTACTTCTGAAGAGCCCTGCGCAGCGGCCGCGCGCCGTAGCTGCGGTCGGTGCACGTTTTCTCCAGAATATAGCGAGCCGCGTCTTCCCGAATCCGGATCTTGATCTGCTTGGCGACCAGATTCTTGTTGATCTGCTCGGTCAGCAGGTAGACGATCTTCAACAGATCGTCGTCCGTCAGCGACGTGAACAGAATGATCTCGTCCAGGCGGTTCAGGAACTCTGGATTGAAGGCCTTCTTGACCTCCGTCATCACCTGGTCTTCTACTTTGCCAGGCACGCCGCCGGCCGCGGAGAAGCCCATGGGATTGCGTTTTTCCAGGAAGCGCGCACCCAGGTTCGAAGTCATGATGATGATGGTGTTCTTAAAGTCCACCGTGTTGCCGAGCCCGTCGGTCAACTGGCCGTCTTCAAACACCTGGAGCAGGATGTTGTAGACATCCGGATGCGCCTTTTCGATTTCGTCCAGAAGGATGATGGAATAAGGAGCCCGCTTGACGCGCTCGGTCAGCTGCCCGCCCTCTTCATAACCCACATATCCCGGCGGCGAGCCGATCAGCTTCGAAACCGAGTGCTTTTCCATGAACTCGGACATATCGAAGCGGATGAGCGACTTCTCGCTGCCGAACAGGAACTCGGCCAGCGCCCGCGCGACTTCGGTTTTGCCGACCCCGGTGGGCCCCAGGAACAGGAACGATCCAGCCGGGCGCTTGGGCGATTTCAATCCCGCACGCGACCTCCGAATAGCCCGCGATAGCGCCGAGATTGCCTTTTCTTGGCTGATGATGCGGGTATGCAGTTCCTGTTCGATCCGCAGGAGCTTGGAAACTTCCTCTTCCCGGATCGCCGTCATGGGAATGCCGGTCCAGCGCGCCACCACGTCGTCGATGTCGTCCTTGGTCACCACGCCGGTCGAGGTGTCGTCCAGGTTGTACTTTTCGCGCAGCACGCGCAGATCTTCGCGCTTCTTGCGCTCCTCGTCGGAGTAGAAACGGGCCTTTTCGAACTCGTGATTCGCAATGGCGTTTTCCATGCGATGCACGATGAACTTGATGCTCTTCTGAATGTCGGCAACTTCGCCGGGAAGCGTGGTCTGGCGCAGTTTGACGCGCGCACCGGCTTCGTCAATCAGATCGATGGCCTTGTCCGGAAGGAACCGGTCCGGAATGAAGCGCGTGGAAGCATGCACCGCGTTCTCAATGGCGTCGTCGGTATACGCCACTGCATGGAATTTTTCGTAGCGTTCCTTGATGCCGAACAGGATCCGGGTGGCGTCCTCCTCATTGGGCGGAGGAACCTTCACGGCCTGGAAGCGGCGTTCGAGCGAGCGGTCTTTCTCAATAGACTTGCGATATTCGGCGGGCGTGGTCGCCCCGATGCACTGGATTTCCCCGCGCGACAGCGCAGGCTTCAGAATGTTGGCAGCGTCGAGGGAGCCTTCGGCCGAGCCGGCGCCCACCAGGGTGTGCAGCTCATCGATGAAGATGATGGCGTTCTGATGCTCCATCAATTCCTTCATGATGGTCTTCAAACGTTCTTCGAACTGCCCGCGGTACTTGGTGCCTGCCACGATGAGAGAAAGATCCAAGGCGAGGATCCGCTTATCGGAAAGAAACGACGGCACGTCGCCGTCGGCTATACGCTGGGCCAAGCCCTCGACGATGGCGGTCTTGCCTACGCCGGGTTCGCCGATCAGCACCGGATTGTTCTTGGTGCGGCGGCACAGGATCTGGGTTACGCGCTCCAGCTCGTAGTCGCGGCCGACCAGGGGGTCGAGCAAACCGTCCATCGCGGCCTGCGTCAGGTCGCGGCTGAATTCGCTCAGTAAAGAGCTTTCCTTGGGGCGATTGGAAGACATTTTCTCCGAGCTCGACCGAGCGATCTCTTCGCGCACCTGCGTCAGACGCAGACCGCGCTCGTGCAAAATATCCGCCGCGAAAGATTTCTCTTCGCGCAGGAGCCCGAGAAGGAGATGCTCCGTTCCGATGTGCTTGTGGTTGAGCCGTTCGGCTTCCTCCGCGCCATAGGCAAGCACGCGCTTGCATTCATGGCTGAGAGGAAGATCGACGGAAGTCGACACCTTGTCCCGCAAGGTGGTTTGCGCCTCGATTTGCTTGCGAATGGTTTCCACCGCCGCGCTCGATCGCAAAAAACGATTCGTGAGAACTTTATCTTCCCGGAGCAGACCGAGCAGCAGATGCTCCGTCTCGATACAGGGACTGCCGAACTGGCTGGCCTCGTAACGGGCGAAGAAGATGACTCGCCGGGCTTTTTCGGTATAGCGTTCAAACATAATTCCTGCCTTGTTCCGGAGCTTCCAAAGAAGCCAGATGGCCGCGTTCCAGACTGAGCATCCGGTCCGCGCGGCGCGCGAAGTTTAGATTGTGGGTGACGTGCAGCGAGGTCAACTGCCGGGACCGATGCAGATCCTGGAGCAGATCCATGATCATTTCGCCGGTCCGGAAATCGAGGTTGCCGGTGGGTTCGTCGGCCAGAAGAACGCGGGGACTACCCACCAGCGCGCGAGCCAGTACGACTCGCTGCTGCTCTCCGCCCGAAAGCTCACCCGCGCGATGCTCAGCGCGGTTTTGTAAGCCCACTTCATTCAACCTCGCTAATGCGACTGGTTCCGCTTCTTCTCTAGCTTGACCCCGTATCAGCAGCGGCATCATCACGTTCTCCACGGCCGTAAATTCAGCCAGAAGCGATTGAATCTGCCAGACAAATCCCAATTCCCGGTTGCGGAACTTCGCCAGTTCATCCGCCGGAAGCCGGCATATGTTATTCTGCCCGAAGTATATCGCACCCTTCGTCGGTGTGTCCAGACCTCCCAGCAAGTGAAGTAGCGTGCTTTTGCCCGCGCCGGACTCTCCTACCAGCGCGACCTGCTCGCCTTGGGCGACTTCGAGATTAAGTTGATCGAAAATGACCAGCTCAGACTCGCCGGATCGATAGACCTTGGACAGGTCGACGGCCCGAATTGCGATGCTTGTTATGGACACTCTACTCCCATTCTACAGGGTCGAAATTTCGACCTTGCGATTTGATTACAGATCTCGCTGAGAGGAACTTCGACAGAAGCGTTGAGAGTCTTGAGGACCCCCGTCCGATGGATTCGTACGTAGTACTCACTAATCGCACGGTACGGCCGGAGGGGGGTGTCGTCGATGCTTTGCGTGCGCTATGGAATCGCCATCTGAATGCCGATCAAATTGAGAGGGGTGCGATTTGATCCGTTGGCTAACGGCAAGGTTGTTTCGCTTCCTGGGACGCCGGGCCTTGCGCTTGAAGCGCGTAGATTGGGGCCTGGCGAACTTTCAAAGGGCGGTTGAGCAAGAGCCCGGGAATCTTCACACGATGCTCGAGATTGCCTGGTGTCTGTACCTGCGGGACAACTACCAATCGATGCTCGAGAAGTGCGATCAGGTATTACAGAAGAGCCCCAACTACGCAACGGCCCGTGGTTATCGTGCTCTGGCTCTCGCAAGTGTTGGTCGAACACAAGAAGCGGTTCACGACGTTCGGAGGTTACTCCGTATCAGCCCCAACTGGAAAGACAAGGACTTAGGGTTCTGGGAGGGTCACCTGGGTGGATGGCTCGTGGTCGAGCCATTAAAGCGTGCTGTTGGGCTGGTGCCGGATGAAGCAGCTTGGCGCCACAGATTGGGAATCGCCTACCGCGAACTGGGGCGAACTGACGAATCCATAAAGGAATTGGAAAAGACTCTCAAGCTGGATTCGACGTGTCCGTACACATATCACGCGTTAGGCGTGACGTTCGCCAAAATGAGGCAGTTTGACAAAGCAGTCGACGCCTACCGTCACGCGCTTCATTTCCGACCTGACGAGGCGGATACGCATGTCAATCTTGGCTTGGCATACGGCGAACTCGGCCGTGTCGACGAGGAGATCAGCGAGTATAAGAAGGCCATCGAGATCGCTCCTAACGATTTCATCGCCTTAACCAATTTGGGCGTCGCTTACTCACAGTCTGGTCGCAGCGATTTCGCAATTGAAGCGTGGAATCGGGCCATCAAATGTGATCCAAGCAGCAAGGAGGTATGGGGAAGCCTATCGATGGAATACGAGAGACTGGGACGCTGGCAGGAGGCTCTGGATGCCTGCTACGAAATCGAGCGTCTCGCCCCGAACAATGCAATTGCTCAAGCGAACGTCGCAGTATTTCTCAACCGGCTTGGGAAGTTCGATGAAGCGCTCGAGAAAGCGAGAGAGGCAATACGTTCAGACCCCAATTGTCCCGACGGTTATTTGCACGCGGGCGTCGCTCTGGAGGGTCTGGGGGACAATCCGTCCGCGATTCGTGAGTACTGCAAAGTGATCGAGTTGAAGCCGGACAACCTATACGCGCTGGTGAATCTTGGATGCACCTATCTGAAATTGGGGCGATGTGACGAAGCCATAGAGTGGTTAAAGCGCGCCACCGAGCTGCACCCAAACTCGCCGGAGGCTCACGATTCCCTGGGTACGGCCTATTTCAAGACTGGCGATGGGGAAAGGGCGATGGAGGAGCTTGGTATAGTACAGCGCCTGGACCCGAAGTTGCGAGGCGAATTGTGCAAGCTGCTGGGCGAGACCCACGCAATCGGTCAAAGATCTCGCTGAGAGGAACTTCGACAGAAGGGTTCTCGGTCTTAAGGCCGCCGAGGGTAACTTTATGAGTTCTTTCTGTAGGAGTCGCCGTATAGGCCGACTTGGTCGCACTTGGACTCGCTGTTCGGGGAATACACAAATCCCTAGTTGCGATTCGAGCGAGGCAAGGTACAGAATGATTTTTTTTGACTGCTATGGTCTTTTTCGCCCACGTTCCTTTCGAGGACCTCCCCATCGACGTAGTCGCAATCAGGGCGGTAGCTCGTCCTGAGGTACTCTTCGACGGAGATCAGCGTCCGCGAGGCCATAGCGTCACCGTATCACGGCCCCTGTAGCGGTGGTTCGGGCGAGTGTGTGGTGGTACCAGGAGTTATTGCCAGGAAATGGTTTTAGAAAGAAACTGGCCGTCGGAGAGCTCGATCTGAAGGTCCTGGCGCTCGCTGCCTTTGACCACTTGAATCTTGTGCGGACCGACCGGCAGAGTCAGGCTCACCGGCGTCTTCTGGGAGTGTTCGCGCCCGTCGATAAGAACCGTCAGTCCGGCGGGGTTGGTGACCAAGTTGAGGGTTCCGGTCATGGGGACCAGGTCCACGATCAGGCCGGTGTCGCGGGGGATACTGATGATCTTCTGAGTTTCACGGAATCCGGAATGCCGCAGGACGAAGGTGTGGCGGCCGGCACGCAGGGTTACATTGCACGGAGTGGTGCATTCGATTCCGGAGTTGTCGAAGGTCGCACTGGCTCCGGCCGGGGAAGTGGTGAGTTGGAAAGATGCCTCCTGCGGTGCAGGAAGGACAGGAGGTGTAACCGCAGCAACTTTCTGCGGTTGCGGAGCAGGTTCAGCCGGCTTAGGATCCGCCGGTACCGCGGCCGCCGGCGGAGCGGTCTCCATTGGCGCGGCGGCCTCCAAAGGCGCTGGCTGTGAAATAGGGGCCGGAGGAGCGGACGCGGGATCGGCAGCTTCCTGCCGCGATCCGGGCTTTCTGGTAGCGACAAAAATCACCAGGGCCAGTACGGCTACCGTGGCGATGCTTAAAAGGACGTTGCGAAATCCGTGACCGCCGCTTTCAGGCTCAATTTGGAGAGTACGAAGCGGAATCGCAACAGGAACAGTGGGCGCGGGTGGCGGAGGCGGGGGAATGCCCCGCGTTACATCGTCATCGGCGGTGTCAGCGGCGGAAACGGGCGGCCGAGTGTCGGCGATGGTCTCCGAGAGATCGCCTTCGCCGTCCACGGTAGGCATGTTCGGACTGGTGCCGCGCGGCAGCGGCGTCCAGGCCGGATTGGCGTTACAAGCCGTGGCTAGCGCATTAATAAAATCGGCGCAGGTCTCGAAGCGGTCGGCCGGAAGCTTCGCGAGTGCCTTACTTAGAACGACGTCCACTTGAGGACTGAGCGTGCTATTCAGGCGCTGTGGCGGCAGCGGATCTTCGCGAACGATTTTGAACAGCAGCGTCGGCATATATTCCGCCGCGAAGGGCTTCTCGCCGGTGAGTGCTTCGTACGCAATCACGCCCAGCGAGAACTGATCGGCTGCGCCCGTGATGGCGGTGCTCTCGACCTGTTCGGGCGACATATAGCTGGGGGTGCCCATGATGGCTCCGGAAAGGGTCATCTGCTGGGACATGATCTTGGCCACGCCGAAGTCGGTGATTTTGGCGGTGCCGTCTTCATGGATCATGATGTTGGCTGGCTTGATATCGCGATGCACGATGCCCTTCTTGTGGGCATAGTCCAGCGCGGCGGCCGTCTGGCGCAAGATGCTGAGGAGAGTTTCCTTATCCGGCGTCTGCTCCACCTTGAGCATTCTTTCGAGCGGCGGGCCGTTGACGAACTCCATGAAGATGTACGCCATGCCGTTCTCCTCGGCGATGTCGTAGATGGTGACGATGTTGGGATGCGAGAGGATGCCGGCGGATTGCGCTTCGCGAAACAGCCGTTCCCGCAGGCGTGCCCGCTCGGTCTCATCCGTCAGGTCCTGAAGCCGGATGCTTTTGATCGCGATGGTGCGCCCGATAGCCGGGTCCTGGGCCTTGTAGACAATACCCATGGCGCCGCGGCCCAATTCGGAAACGATCTGGTATCGCCCGACTTGTTGCACTTCTATCGATTTTAGCTCAGGCGCTGGGTACAATCTTTCTGCGTGTTGGATACAATCTTTCTGGAGGATACATACATGAGCATTGCGCAATCTTTGCTGCCGGAATTCGATCACGAAATTGCGAACACCCGCAAAACACTGGAACGGGTCCCGGAGAATAAGCTGGATTACAAGCCCGATCCAAAGTCGATGTCCATGGGAGTACTGGCGAGCCACATTGCCGAGATGGCCGGTTGGCTGCCGTCCATGATGCAAGGTCCCGAGCTCGATATTCCCCCGGACTTCAAACCGTTTCTCGCGACGTCCCGGAAACAACTGCTCGATAAGTTCGACGAGAATGCAGCCGCCTCGCGGGCCGCGCTGGCAGCGGCAGGCGATCAAGCCCTCATGCAGGAATGGTCGCTCAAGTTTGGCGGTAACGCGATGTTTACCATGCCTCGGATCGCGGTCTATCGGAGCATGACCATGAACCACATCATCCATCATCGGGCGCAGTTGACGGTATACTTCCGGCTGAACGGCATTCCGGTTCCGGCGCTCTACGGACCTTCGGCCGACGAAGGGCAGGCCACTGCCGGCGCACACTAGGCGACCAAGAGGTAAAATATCCACGGGAGGGCCGGTTCGATGAAACTCCTGAGAATCGCAGTTCTGCTTGCCGTGATTCCGGTGATGTCGTTCGCCCAGCGCGGCGGAGGATCGCGCGGGGGCGGAGGCGGCGCCCGCGGCGGCGGCGCCCGAATCGGTGGAGGTGGCGGCGCTCGGATCGGCGGCGGTGGCGTGGCTCGTGGCGGCAATAGCTTCCGTGGCGGAGGCAATAGCTTCCGTGGCGGAGGCGGGATCGTACGGGGCGGCGGTGGCCGGATTGGTGGGGGCGGGTTCCGCGGAAACACAATTATCCGTGGTGGGCGCTTCGGCAATTCACGATTCTTTGCCGGGCGCTATTACTACCCTAGTTTTTATGGCTTCGGCTTCGGCTATGGCGGCTACCCGTACTACTATCCGTATTCTTCCTACTATCCGTATTCGTACGATCCGTATTATTACGATTCTTATTACGGCACGCCATATTATGTCGGGGGCTATTACGACAATGGGTATTACGGCAACACTGTAGGATACGCTCCGCAGGAGCCGCCCGTGCCACCAGCCCCGCCTACGGTGATCAATCAGAATTTCGGTGGAAACAGCCCGGCAGCCAACGCTGGGACACCGGGGACGTTTTATCGCGCCGCGGACTATTACCTGATCGCCTTTGACGATCACACCATTCGGGCCGCGCTTTCCTATAGCGTCGACGGCGACCAGATTCGCTACACCACTCGCGAACACGAAGAAAAGACCGCGCCGCTCTCGAGCGTCGATGTGCGATTCAGCGAGCAAATCAATCGCGACCGGCGAGTGGAATTCAGGCTACCATAGCATTTAGGCTGGCTAATTTCCGCCCAGGCTGCCAGCCTGCACCACAGTCATGTTCAAAACCCTTTTCGGGCCCTCCCCTACGGACAAGGATCCGGCCTCAGCCAAGGAACCGAGTCTCCTTGAGCGCCTGAAAGCCGGCGTCCAGAAGACGCGTGCCGGGCTGATGGAAAAACTCGAAGACGCCGTCAACGGACGCAAGGAGATTAACGCCGAGGTTCTGGAGGAACTGGAATACGCGTTGATTACGGCCGACATCGGCGCCAGGACCACGGCCGAAATCCTGGAGCGAATCCGCGAGCGGGTCGCGCGCCATCTGGTGGGCGATGCCGGGGAGCTCAAGGGCTTGATCCGCCAATACCTGCTGGAAGTGCTGGAAGCGACCGAACGGCCCGTGCCGCAGGTGGCTGAGCCGCCCGCCGTCATCATGGTGGTGGGCGTCAACGGCGTCGGCAAGACGACTTCCATCGGGAAGCTGACGCGCCGGCTGCAATCGGAAGGTCGCAGCGTATTGTTGTGCGCGGCCGATACGTTCCGCGCCGCCGCTATCGAACAGTTGGAAGTGTGGGCGCAGCGCACCGGTGTGGACCTGATCCGGCAGCAGCCTGGATCGGACCCGAGCGCGGTGATGTTCGATGCCTTGCAGGCCGGTAAGGCTCGCAAGATCGACTATGTGATTGTCGATACGGCGGGCAGGCTGCATACCAAGGAGAACTTGATGGCCGAGCTCCAGAAGATGCGCCGCACTGCGCAGCGGGTGATTCCCGGAGCTCCGCACGAGGTGCTGCTGGTGATCGAAGCTACCACCGGGCAGAACGGGCTGGAGCAGGCTCGCAAGTTTACGGAATCGGCCGAAGTCACGGGCATCATTCTAACCAAGCTCGACGGCACGGCTAAGGGCGGGGTGGTGGTGGCGATTTCGCGCGAGTTGGGCTTGCCGATCCGCTACGTCGGGGTGGGAGAACAGTTGGACGATCTGCTGCCCTTTGAGCCTGCCAATTTCGTGGCATCACTTTTTGATTAGCGTCGATTAACGTTCCCATGAATCATCTGGAAGAGGCTTTGGACCTCGCGGCACGCGGGTGGGGGGCGACTTCTCCCAATCCGGCGGTGGGCGCAGTGGTCGTGCGGGATGGCGAAGTGGTCGGCCGCGGTTACCACACCTGGGCCGGGCTGAAGCACGCCGAGGTTCTCGCGCTGGAGCAAGCTCAGGAACGCGCGCGCGGCGGGACACTGTATGTGACGCTGGAACCCTGCGCGAGCCACGGCCGCACGCCTCCCTGTATCGACGCGATTCTAGCGGCCGGCGTGCGAAAAGTAGTCGCGCCGATGGAAGATCCCAATCCGCAAACACGCGGCCGGGGTTTCATGCGTCTGCGGGATGCGGGCATCGAGGTGGAAGTTGCGCCGGACTACGCCGCGCGGGCTTCGGAGATGAATGAACCGTTCATCCATTTCATGCGCACCGGGCGCCCCCTGGTGACCTTGAAATCGGCTGTGACGCTGGATGGTAAGATCGCGGCGCCGGAGGATGGCTCTCCTGGATATACACCAGGCTGGATCACCAGCGAGACGGCGCGCCGGCATGTCCAGACGCTGCGGCACCGATCGGATGCGATTCTTACCGGCATCGGAACCGTCCTGGCCGACGATTGCCGGCTCACCGACCGTTCCGGCCTGGAGCGGAGCCGGCCTCTTTTAAGGATCGTGCTCGATTCGCAGCTGCGCATCCCCTTCGAATCGCACCTGGCGACTTCGAGTAAGAGCGATGTATTAGTGGTTACTACGTCAGCGGCGTCGCCCGACCGGCGGAGGCGCCTGGAGAGTATGGGCGTGCGGGTGGAAGTTCTGGAACGCACCGACGGACGGGCCAGCCTGCAAGGCGTGGTGGAACTGCTGGCGCGCGAAAAATATCTTTCGCTGATGATCGAAGCGGGCAGCCGAGTGAACTGGAGCGCACTCGAATCGGGAGTGGCGGACAAGATCTATTTTTATTACGCGCCTAAGATTCTGGGAGGAACCCAGTCGCTTCCAGTGGCCGGCGGAGCGGGAAGGCGGCGCCGCAAGGACGCGATCCGCTTTCGCGACCTGAAACTGCATTCGATCGCCAAAGACGAATTCACGGTGGAAGCCTGGGTGGAGCGCGACGACTGATGTTCACCGGTATCGTCGAAGAGTTGGGAACGGTTGCGGCGGCCGGCACGCGGTTAGAGGTTCACTGTTCCACCGTGCTGTCTGATCTTTCGATTGGGGCGAGCATCGCGGTAAATGGGGTGTGTCTAACAGCGGTCGCGGTAACGAACGACGGATTCGCGGCCGATCTGGCGCCGGAGACGCTATCGCGCAGTAATCTGGGCGGTCTGATAACCGGCTCACGCGTGAATCTGGAACGTCCAGTGACCCCCACGACCAGGCTCTCCGGCCACATCGTGCAAGGGCACGTGGATGCGACCGGTGAAGTAGTCGCGATTGATCTTTTAGGCAATGACGCACTGGGCGACAGCAACTGGTGGCTGAAGGTGCGGGTGCCAAAATCGCTCGACCGGTATCTGGTCGAGAAGGGCTCGATTACATTGGATGGGATCAGTTTGACCATCGCTGCGATGGATTCGGACGTGATCAGCGTCACCATCATTCCGCACACTTTCGCGAACACCACCATCGGTCAGGCTTGTGTCGGGACTCGCATTAATATCGAAGTGGATGTGCTGGCGAAGCACGTCGAGAAGCTGCTGGCGCGCGGTTAGGACCATGGAAATTCGTGGATGGGAAGAGCGCTATCGTACGGAAGGCGCGAAACACTCGACAGCCACTCCCCTGCTGGTGAAGACCGCGCAAAAACTCGAGCCTGGACTGGCGCTTGATCTGGCCTGCGGCACGGGACGCAATGCGGTGTGGCTCGCGGAGCATGGCTGGAAGGTGACGGCCGTGGACGGGTCGGCAGCGGCGATCGAGATTCTTCACAAACTCTCGCCTGGGGTCGATGCCCGCGTCGCGGATCTTGAGAAGCACGAGTTCGCGATCGCCGAGGCAACCTGGGACTTGATCGCGATGTGCTACTATCTGCAGCGCGATCTGCTTGAGCCAGTCAAACGCGGCGTGAAGCGCGGTGGGATCGCGCTGGTGATCGTTCACCTGATCGAGCCGGGACACGAACAGTCGCGCTTCAGCCTGAAGCGCGGCGAACTCACCAAGTACTTCGAGGGTTGGGAGATCCTGCATTCCTACGAAGGCGCGCCGCACGATCCCGAGCACAAGAGAGCCGTGGCCGAAATCGTTGCTCGTAGGATATGAGCCGCGCGCTCACCAGGCCGTTAGGGCTTCTTCGAATAGCTTCGCCAGTTCCTCGGGTCCGGCCGGTCGCGGAGATAGCTTTGTAACGCGATGTTGAGGCAGCGTTCCTTCCACCAGCGCCGGGATATCGGACGTCGTGTACCCGATTTCGCGCAGACCGTTGGGAGTCTTCAGGCGCTGCATGAACCACGTTATCCGCTCGGAAAGAATGCGGCCGGCGTCGGCGGTCCGGCAGCGCGAGACATCCACCCCTAAAGCCTCCGCGGCTTCCAGATGACGCTTGGGATTCGCGGAGGCAGTGTAGCGAAAAACCGCGGGCGCGTTCAGGATCACCGAGAATCCATGCGGGACCAATGCGTGATCGCACACGTAACCCGGTGCTCGATAGCTTTTTACGTTGCCCGAAACCGGATACGACATGCCGTGGGGCAGGTGCACGCCCGCATTTCCGAATCCGACTCCTGCGTAAGACGCCGCCAGGAGCATGTTCGCGCGCGCTTCGTCGTCGGAAGGATCTTCCACCACGCGGACCAGATATTGCGCCACCATGCGCAGGGCTTGGAGCGACCAGATGTCGCTGATGGGGTTCGATCCCTGATAGGCCGGTCGCAGCAGAGGACGATCGGGCAGAGGGCGATCCGAGTAAGGCAGTGCCGTAAACGATTCAACTGCATGGCTGAGAATATCGAGCCCGCTGGACGCAGCGACCTGCGCGGGCATCGTGCGGGTGTTCTCGGGATCGAGTAGTCCGAGCGTCGGTTTCAGCCGCCGGCTGGCGATGCCGGTTTTGGCGTGCATCTTGATGAGGTCGAAGATACTGACGCCAGTGGTCTCACTGCCGGTTCCGGCCGTGGTCGGGATGGCGATCAGAGGCTTGAGCGGGCCGGGAACGGGAAGGCCCTTGCCGATGGGAGGATTCACGTAATCCAGAAATTCCGCCGGCGGATAGGTGACGTACAAGTTCACGGCTTTTGCGGTGTCTATGGTGGACCCGCCTCCAACTGCGACGATAGCGTCGAAATTCCCCTCGCTATTTCCTTTTTTTCCGAAGGCGATCGCGTCCAGAAAAGATTCGTCCGTGGGCTCCACGCGCACGCGATCATATATTGTCGCTGCGATGCGATTCCTTTCGAGCGATTCCAGAACGGTCTGGACCGGCGGCATGTTGTGGAGAACCGGATCCGTGAGTACCAGCACATTACGAGCGCCGAGGTCGGCCAGATCCATCCCGACTTCGCGCGTCACGCCGGGGCCGAAGCGAACGCTCGACACGGCCATTTCAAATGCGATTTCGCGCGGCATGACCCTAGGCGGAGGCATCCGCGGCGGCAACGCGATCCGCTACGATGCGCGCGTCTCGGGTACGCCGGGCCGCAGGACTCAGAACGCGATTCCACCACATGATCGCGCCCGTCACGAATAAGACCACCGGGAGCAGCCCCAGCACCACCCACAGGGCCTTCGTCTTATTACCGGCGAAGTTTCCGAAGTGGAGGTAGTAGATCCAGTGAATGAAATTGTCTCCCGCGCTGCGCCGGATTTGCGGGCGCCGGCGGCCGCCGTTCCCGAACTCGAAGGACTTTGCTTGCGATGGTTGTGCCAGTACCGAGGCCATGGGAACCGCGAGAGTCACATCCTCTGGCAGCGCGTACTGAATCAGCGTCGAATAGTGATTAATGATCTTCTGGAACGGCAGCGGAAAGGCTAGATAGACGCCCGTGACGGCCCACATGAAGATAAGCGCGAAGGACCAGAAGCCGATGGCGCTGTGCAGATCCCAGTTGAGGCGCTTCCAGTTGGATCGAAAATCAATGGCCAGGTTGCGGCGCCAGCTGGAGGCGCCTGGCCACCAGACGATCACGCCGCTCACGCACAGCAGAGTCAGAAAGATCGCACCAATACCGTTGACCTTGCGGCCGGTCTCGCCGTACAGCAAATCGGTATGCAGCTTTGCCAGCCAGGCGGCCACGCGGATAGCCTGCGGCACGGAATCACCCAGATCGGCGCCGGTATAAGGATCAAAGAGCCGCTGCACGCGTTCCTTGCCGTGTTCCATCCACACTTCCGTAGCGGTGGTCGGCTGCTTACCTTCGAAGACGAAGCTGAGCGTGTTGCTGGGATACTTCTCCCGGATACGTTTCTTCAACTCGTCTGCAGGCAGTTTAATCCCCCGGTCCTGCACGATCCTGGCTCCGGATCCCGCGTTCTTGTAGATTTCGTTGCGGAACACGATCGCGCTGCCGGTGACACTGATCAGCACCACGTAAAGTCCGGTTCCAATTCCCGTCCACAGGTGGATCTGGAAAAGAGCGCGGCGCAGCCACACGCCTTGCGGGCGGCGGAGCCATCGTTGCCACAGGTTGGTTTCGTCAGCCGGCACTGGGTGGTTACGTCCAGCCGCTATAATAGCGAAATCCATGATCATTGATCCGGCTGCCAAAGATCCGTTCGATGTGTACCGGCTGCTGTCGGGCTCCATCCTTCCCCGTCCGATCGCGTTCGTTTCCACGCTGAGCGCCACGGGAGTGCGCAACCTGGCGCCCTTCAGCTTCTTCACCGTTATCAGTGCGAACCCTCCGGTGATCTGCTTTTGTCCCATGATCCGCGGCGGCGAGCGGCCGAAGAAAGACACCCTGGTCAACATCGAAGCTACGGGCGAATTCGTGGTCAACATCGTCAGCGAGGATTTCGCCGAGAAAATGAATCTGTGCTCGGGCGAGTATCCGCCGGACGTCGACGAATTCGAGTTGTCCGGCCTGACGCCTGTCCCCAGCGAATTGGTGAAGCCGGCGCGCGTCAAGGAAGCCCGGGTCAACATGGAGTGCAAGCTCCACCAGATCGTGCACGTGAGCCCGAAGTTCCTGGGAGGCAGCCTGGTGATGGGCGAAGTCCTGCGATTCCACGTCCAGGATTCGATGCTCAACCAGATTTGCGAAATCGACGCCGATCAGCTCAATGCCATCGGTCGCATGGCGGGTCCGGTGTACGTGCGCACCAAGGACCGCTTCGAGATGGTGCGTCCGGCGTAACGCAAGTTATTGCAGTTCGGAGCGGACGATCTTCGCGCCGTCGGCCATGGCCTTCATCTTGCCGAACGCGACTTCGCGAGGCAAGTACTTCAGCCCGCAGTCGGGAGCGATGATCAGCCGGTCGGGGCTGACAAACGGCAGCGCGCGGCGGATGCGATCCGCGACCATTTCAGGCGTTTCGATGTCGTGCGTCGATAAATCGAGCACGCCCAGGAGGATGGTTTTACTGGGAAGTTTTGCGAGCACCGAACAATCCAGTTTAGACTGCGCGGTTTCGATCGAGACCTGGTTTACGGGAGTCTGCTCCAGCTCGGGCAGAAACGAATATCCCTCGGGCCGGCCGGCGACCAACGCCGCGTAGCCAAAACAGATGTGTACCGCGGTGGTTCCGCGGACCCCCTCCAGCGCGCGATTGAGTGCGGCGACGCCGTATTCGCGGGCCTTATCGGGCGAAGCCTGCATCCAGGGCTCGTCGATCTGCACCACATCGGCGCCGGCGGCGAACAGATCCTTGATTTCCTCGTTAACGGCAGCGGCGTAGTCCAGGGCCACGGCTTTCTCGTCCTTGTAGAATTCGTCCACCGCCTGCTGCGTCATGGTGAATGGACCAGGTACGGTGATCTTGATCCGCCGGTCGGTGTTGGCCCGCAGGAACTGGATATCGCGCACCTGGACGGCGTGTCTTCGCCGGATCTTCCCGATAATGCGCGGGACCAGGACGTCATGGCCGCTGCGGCTCACGATCTTGCCGGGATTGTCTAGATCCAGCCCGTCGAGCGCGGTGGCGAAGCGGTTGGAGTAGCTCTCGCGGCGCATCTCGCCGTCGGTCAGGATATCCAGGCCGGCGCGTTCCTGGTCGCGAATGGCCAGCCTGGTGGCGTCGTCCTGAGCTTGTTCCAGCCATTCGAGCGGGACCCGCCACAGCTCCGATGCACGAACGCGCGGGGGCATCCGTTTGCTGAGCATGTCACGGTTGATCAGCCAGTCGGGTTGTGCGTACGATCCGACGAGGGTAGTGGGAAGCAGAGTTGAAGGAGAGGGCAACTTAGGATTTTATCATCCGCCCGTCGTTTAGTTTGACCAGTGAACTGAGCATGGCCGGGGCGCCGCTCTTGGCCGCCCCACCGGTGCAGGCGATGACGTCGCCTTCCTTAACCGTGTCGCGGGTCCAGCCATACGATTTCAGATGGTTGAGGCTCATCATCTCGACTTCCCACTCGACCATTTTGCCGTCGTCGCCCTTTACCTCGAGATAGATGTAGGCGTGCGGATTGGTCCACTCGAAGCGCTTCACCGTGCCCGTTACGGTGGAAGGATTCGCCATGTTGTACATAGTGGTGGAGTGATGCGCGGAGAGCGGTGTAGTCGTTATCAACACGCCCAGCCCGACGAGCACAACCAGCAGTCGAGATTTCATTCGATCCATCCTTCCTCAGTTCTTTACCAAGTCTAGGCTATCAGGCGGTTTACTGTTGGGCGGGCCCAGGAGTCGCAGGCTTCTGGCCGCGTTCCGTCATGGTAAGCCCATCCGCGAAGGTGACCGAGACAAATTGCCCGCCAATATCGCCATTCACCATCGGGTGGACCCCAAACGTTGCCTTGTCGCCGGGCTTCAGCATGGTCGATTTCCAGCCCGCGCGGGCCAGGATGCCGGGAGCGGTCATCTCCAAATTCCAGAGTTCCGGGACGCCCTTATCGTTGACGATCTCTACTTCGATCCAGGAGTGCGGATTGGCCCACTTAAATTGCTTGACAGTGCCGGTGATGGTGATGGTTTTCGCGCGATCGAACCCGTTCATCGAATGGTGCGCGTAGGCTGGGTTATTAAGCCCGAGGCCGAACACGAAAGTACACGATAAAGCGCAGGTTGTCATTAAAGTCTTCATGTGATTCCTCCCTAGCGGCTGCTGTGCTCTGCCTTGATGCTGGGCATGTGCGCGTTGAGATCCGGCAGGCACGATGCCTCGGTAATATCCGTGTCGTCCATGCGCCTGAAGCGCTTGGTCCATTTCCATTCGCCCACCCAGGTTTTGGGGTCGGCGGCCGTGTATTCGACTTCCATGGTGGCTCCCTTGTCGATCAGGCGCATGCGTTCAATCATGTGGAACGCATCGCTCAGCTTGATTCCGTTATCGAGCCAATGATGATCGTCCACGAAATAGCGGCTGTCCACCACCAGCGAGTCGTTTTCCCAATGCCCGATGGATTCGCCGCTGAAGCTCGGCACCACGATATCCGGATCCGTGTGCGGCCGTCCATCCAGATAGATGATGCGGATGCTGTTCATGAAGCCGCTGATCATGTAGATCGCCGTGGGCACCTGGACCATCGCGATGGGCCACACGCGGGTCATGATGACCGGCAGGCCGGCAGGCCAGCAATCGCCGATATCGTCCTGGTAGACCTTTCCCGCGGCGGTCGCTGCACGCGAGGCATCGTATATAGCCTGGGCGGCGGGAGTGAGTTTAAAACCCTCGGGCGGCGAAAACCGGAAACCGTTGTTCTGGCCGCCTCCGTGCTGCCAGGTCCCTGTAAGATCGAACGGCGGCTTGGGACGATTCTTGGCGATATTTGACGGCGCCAGCGCGCCCAGCACGGGCGGCGGCGGTGTCTGCGCCAGCACGCCCAGCGCGGCGCCGCATGCCACTACGACAAAAATCGGAACCTGAAATCGCCTGTGCATGGTTATTTGTCCTTTACCTTCATCCGAACCACGCCCTTCTCATCCACATATTCCCGATTATTGTCGCAAACGAACTCGACCATCTCATAGTTCGGTGAGCGCCGGTAGGCCAGCGTGTAGATCATGGGCTTTTCGAGCACCACCGGATCGTTGATGGTGATCTGATCGTGCAGGACATCGGGCGTTACCAACCTGATTCGCTCGGTGATGCGCATCTGCGGGCTGTGCGGCATGCCCCGGTAACCGGCCACCGTGGGCTTGATTCCGATGGTGTCCACCACCAGGGTGTCGCCTTCCCAATGACCCACGGAACGGCCGTAGTATCCGGGCGCGACATCCTCAACCGCGGCCTGCGGCCGGTCGAGATACACCCGGCGTACTTCGCTGAAGGCTTCTGAGATGATGGTCAGCTGTTTGGCGGTCTGAATGAACTCCACCGGATAAACCGCCACTGACATCATGGTCGGAACCCCGTAGGGTATGCATTGGGCGCCGCCGGTGGCCAGTTGCTCTCCGCGTTTAGCCGCTTCGGCTTCAACCGCGCGCCGTTCCTCGTAAGGCTTGGCGTACTCCGGCTTCAACACGAGTTGCCCGGCTGGGGGCGGCAGGATTTTCGGATCTCCTCCTCCCCGACCGCCCCGTCCGGCCGAGAATGTGCTCCACACGCCGGTGAAGTCGGGAGTCTTGGCCGACTGCGCCGGAAGCAGTGGAGCGACAGCGAGTAGCGCGTACAAAATCGTTTTCATGAGGCGGCCTTCGATTATTTCTGAGGTCCGCGTCCGGGCCCGTTTCCTAATACCTTCCCATTGGGCAAGGTCGCAGTGTTCAGAAATCCGCCGGCCAGGCCGGTCTTCAGGGGATTAATCGCCAGAGTGGCCTTATCGCCCTTCTTCAGGCTGCTGAACTTCCAGCCGCTTTGCTGCAGGATGCTGGGGCTGCCCATTTCGATGCTCCAGTGCTTGACGGCGCCGCTTTCATCGGGGACGTCGATCTCGATGTAGGAATGGGGATTAGTCCATTGAAACTCGGTAACAGTACCGGTGATGGTCAGCACCTTGGTGGTGTCAAACATCGTGAAGGAGTGATGCGCCAGGACTGGAATCGCCAGCAGCGGACCCATTGCTAAGATGCTGAACAGTCTGGATTTCATGGCGGAAATGCTACCACAGCAGTTACCTGTATGCAATCCCTCGCGACGCCAGGATCACTCCCGCCCAGAGCGTCACGGCGAGTGCCATGGTCCAGCGGGCGTAACGGGCCGGGAGCAGGGCGCTTGCCCCGATCGCGACCAGCAAAACCATCTTCGCGCGAAAGGACTGGCTGTAGTACAGGCGCACTGGCTCGGACCAGAATAGGAGTGCTCCGGTGAACAGCAGGATCGAAAGCCCGATCCAGCGGAAGCGCCGAAGCCGGACATCGCGCACAAGCACTGCGCCGCCGAACCAGGCGATGGCCAGCACATGAATCGCTCCGATGATGGGAACGGCCCAGGTAGACTGGCTGAGATCCAGGCGCAGGGACGTGTCCTGGAGCGAGCCTGCGAGAGTGAGCAGGGGATTAAACATCGAAATCGGCAATCGCGCGCGCAGCCAGGACCACGCACGTCCATAACGCGAGAGAAAAGACTGCGGCGAAACGTGTGCCGCGACGGTGCAGGGTGAAGTGCGCAACTAATGCTAGAACGAGCAGTGCCACTTTTACGTGGAACGCGGGATTGTGCAAGTATCGCGCGGTGTCGGAGAAGAACATCGCAGTTCCAGTGAGGAGCATCAGCGCGAGACCGCCATGGGTCCAGGGTTTGAACTGCCTGGCATCGGGAAGGTCTAGACCCAGGGTTCGCAGATCCTCCAAGACGACGGTCCCCATAAAGGCCGCCAGTCCTATGACGTGGGTCGACTCGACTACGGGGAAGATCCAGGTGTTTTCTAAGGGCATCCTTCACCGCGCCACTCCACGAATCCATCAGGCCGGACCAGCACAGCTTCCCTTGAAGTTATGCCATAAGCGCTAAGGAATTCCGGTTTGGTGAGCCTGTGGACCTTCACGTCCATCGAGCCCTTCCATAGCGGACCTGCAAGAAGGACGTAGTCGCGGCCAAACAGATCCAGCGTGGAACAGCCATCGCTTAGCCACAGATGTGGCGCGCGCGATCCTGGACGGGCTCTCGATTCGTTCGGATGCTCGTGGAGCCGTCCGTCATAGCAGTACCCGAGCTCGACGTTCATGTCGTGCGCCACGGGCTGAAATCCCTTGGACGCCAGATACGGAGCCGTGCGCGTGACGTAGCGCGAGTAAGCCTGTTCCACGGTGAACTCGCACACGGGCCGCCGTTCTCGATGATAGGTGTCGAGCAAATCGGGCGAAGCCTTGTCCTTAAGCACCCAGGCCAGTTTCCAGGCGAGGTTCTGCGCATCCTGGACGCCGGTGTTGCCGCCGAAACCTCCGTGGGGTGGCATCACGTGGGCCGAATCTCCCGCCAGGAAGATGTTCCCTTCGCGAAAGCGCTCAGCGGTATCCGCCTCGGATTGCCAGCGCATCACGTCTTCGATCTTGACCGGAATATCGTCGACTCCCAAAGCCGCGTGAAGTAGCTCCAGGCAACGCTGATCGGTGAGGCCGGTTGAAACGTCGGTGTTGGGATGCTCGGGATCGCCTACAGCGGTGACGGCGAGAAATCCCGACGTGAATGGGATTTCGATACGAAAAAAACCGCGCAGCACCGGGTTGATTACGTAGATCACGCTGAGGTTCCGGCCGCGCAGCAGAGGCCCGACGTTGGCGCGGAAGTAAATAGTGATGCTGTTCGAGAACGCACCATGCCCCAGCATGCGGATTCCCAGGCGTTCCCGGACGCGGCTGTGCGCACCATCGGCGGCGATCATGTAACGCGCCCGCACGGTGGCCGTGTCGCCGGAATCGCGATGCCGGATTTGCGCAGTGATTCCTGCGCCATCCTGCTCGAAGGAAATCATCTCCGTGGCGAAGCGCAATTCGGCTCCCAGTTCTTCGGCGCGCTGCTTGAGCAAGGGCTCCAGCAGACTCTGGGATATGAATACGCGCTCGCAGGAGCTCAGGTCGCGGATACCTTCGTTGAGGTTCGCGATGTAGTAAGCCACTTCTTTGCCGGCCAGCGTCTCCACGCCCATAATCGCGCCGTCCTGGACGAACTGCTCGGACGATTTCCGGCGCACGATCTGTTCCACACCCACGGTCCGGAAGATTTCCATGGTGCGCTGGGTGATCTGCGCGGCACGCGGATGGATGGCCGTTCCGCGGTGATGCTCCACCACCATGGAGCGCACGCCGTAGTGGCCCAGCAACATCGCGCTGGACATTCCGACCAGGCTGCCACCGACGACCAGGACGGGGACTTCGATAGTGGGCGGCATGTAGAAGGGAATTACTTGACGAACAGTTTGCTGTAGTCCTTATTATTCTCGCAAACGAATTCGTCGATCTTGTTCAAGTCCGGGCGAAGCGGAAAGGTTCGGCTGACCGTCCAGGGCCGCACGAATACGTTGGGATCTTCGAGCGTAGCCTCGTACTGGAGCGTATCGAAATCGGGGCGGCTGAAGCGTTCGACAATGTGCAGTCCTTCGCTATGCTTGAATCCGCTCAGCTCGGTGCGCGTATTGAAGCCCACCGTGTCGACCACCAGAGTGTCGCCTTCCCACTTGCCCACCGAATCGCCCATCCAAGTCGGATCGGGATCGACCGGATGCGCGGCGCCATTGGTGGGGACGATACGGAAGACGCCGGGATATTCGTGCAGGATGATCGCATAGCCGGGTGTTTGCAGAATCTGGAATTGATACGGGACGGTAAAGGCGGCGGGTCCGGCGATCGGCATGCAGTCCGAGAGAGCGCCGGCATCGTTGGGTCCGCGAACCACGCGATATTTTTCCATGCCGGGTTTCAGCTCGGGTCCCGGAGGAGCGGCAGCTCGGCCGCCCGCGCCTGATACAGGAGCAGCGGCGCCTCTGCCGCCCCCACCGCCGCCGAAGCTATAAACGCCCGAAAGATCCGGTTTACCGTTCGCCAGTCTCGGCACTTCCCGTTTGACCTCTGTGGCGGGAGCGGCGCTCGTGTTCACCGGCCTGGTTCCGGGAACGGTTACCGTGACCTCCTTGGTCAACACGGTGTTGTTGGGCCCGCGCACCGTCAGCGTGTAGGTCGTAGTGGCTTGGGGAGACACCGGATGGCTGCCGCGCGGAGTCACGCGTCCGGGCTCCGGATGGATCTCGACGCCGTTCGGATTCTCGGTCGCCCAGATCAAAGTCGCTGCCTGACCCGGACGGACGGTTTCCGGCTGGACGCGGAATTCAGTGATCCGCGCCGGGGGCTGCACCCGGGGCGGCCTCGGCGGCGTTGCAGCCGGTGGAGCTTGCGCCGCTGCCAACCCGATCCATATCGCGGTGAATGCGAAAGTGTGCATGAGTCGCATCGTAGACTCCTCAACTCTCGGACCAGTATATGTCAAGCCTTGAGGGATCGATACCAATACGCGATTTGGCACACTTCGCGGAATCCCAGGCGGTGGTACATTCCATTTCCCATGCCTGAGGCGAGCAGGACGGCCTGCGCGGCCCCGATCTCCCGCGCCAGACCAAGAGCAGTGGCCAGCATCGCGCTGCCGATGCCCCGATTCCTCTCTTGCTTGAGTACGCCGACGTCGTAAAAGCCCGCGATGGAATCGTCCAGGAACATGCTGCACGCGCCTACCGGACGATTGCCTGCTTCCAGGGCGACGAAATCGAAGAATCGTTTCGGCCACTGCGCGGCCATATGCGCCAGCCGGTTCAGCTCATGCCGGCGGATGGCGGTCGTGACAGGCCCGAAGTAAGGATGAGGGTGACGCAGATACATGGCGTGATGCGGCGTCTGGATGATCCTGATCCCCTTAGGTACCGCGATCCTGCGTAGCTTGGAAAGATCGCACAACATTCCGGGGAATCGTTTCCTGCAACGGAAACCCAGGTCCTTGAGACGCTCGGTCAGATCTGCGGGCGTGGCATCATCATCCACCCAGAGACCCATACCGCGGCCATGCTGGACGTAGTGCTTGTAAATCTGATGGAGCCGCCGGGGGGTCGTCGAGGGCGCAAAGCGGATCGACGTACCGCTGTTGGACCGCGATGCCCCATTGCTCAACATCCACGTAATGTCGGGATCGCGATGAACCTCGATGCCGGGAACGTTGGCTTGAGCAGCGTACCAGACGTCCAGATTGCGGATGATGACACCGCCGAGGGCCAGATCGGGCAAGTTACTACCGTGCCGGCCTTGCTTTGCCTTGCGCGGACATGCGGTGTTCCTTGCCGCGGGTCAGCGTCTTGATGAATTCCGCCCGGCGGAAGCGCACGGCAGAAAAGTCTTCATCGATCGCGACCATGCGGACCGGCTCGAATCCGGCGTTACCAAGAACTTGCCATCCGTTATCCCGGTTGATCTCGGATTTGTATTTCTTCGAACTCCCCTTAGGGTACGCAAACCAGACCACGGCGTCGCCTGCGGCCTTACTGGCGATAGCCTTCCCGAGCGCGTCCACTTCCTTCTGCTTAGTGACGAACGCCAGGGCAAATTCAATCCGGCCGATGCTCTTGAGATCGCGCTCAATGGCGACTCCGCGCAGGGATTTTAGTTCCGGCTCAAAGCTGTCCGGCGAATTCAGCACCAGGATTTGCTTGTGATCCTTGAGATTGAGTTTGTCGAAGGTCGATGCCATCTTGTCCTCCAGCTTGACCTCGCTATAGCTTTACAGTGACGCACTTCACCTGCGTGTAGCAGTGCAGGGCTTCCACGCCTTTTTCACGTCCGTAACCGCTCATCTTATACCCGCCGAAAGGCGTTTCGATCATGGCGCCCGTCTGATACTCGTTGACGTACACCTGTCCGGCTTCGAGCAGTGCGGCGACGCGCAGCGCGCGGCTCACATCGCGAGTCCAGAGGCCGGCCGCCAGTCCGTACTCGGAGTCGTTGGCGATGCGCACGGCGTCGGCTTCATCCTTAAAACGGATGACGCCCATCACCGGTCCGAAGATCTCTTCGCGCGCAATGCGCATGTCGTTTTGGACTCCCGTATACACCGTGGGCATCACGAACCAGCCCTTCTTGAGCCGCTCCTCGCGCGGAAGTTCGCCGCCGATTGCGGCTTTCACGCCTTCCTGCTTGGCGAGTTGATAGTAGCCCTGGACTTTTTCATACTGCGCTTTGGTCGCCAGCGGGCCTACCGAGGCGTTCGCCTCCGGGCCGATGCTGATTTTCTGGACTTCGCGCACCAGCTTGTCGACGAAAACGTCATGGATGCTGTCCTGTACCAGCAGGCGGGTTCCCGAGGAGCAGATCTGGCCGCAAACGCGCGTGAAAATATTCGCAGCGTTGGCGGCGGCCTGGTCCAGATCGGCGTCCTCGAAGATGATGTGCGGCGACTTGCCGCCCAGTTCCAGCGTCAGCGGAAGGATCCGATCGGCCGCAATGTGCCCGATCTCTTTTCCCGCGCGCAAGCTTCCTGTGAACGCCACCTTCCGCACCAGAGGATGCGATACCAGCGCGGATCCCGTCTGGCGGCCGGCGCCCAGCACCACATTGAAGACACCCGGCGGCAATCCGCATTCTTCGGCGACGATGCGCGCGAATTCCACTGTGGTTGCCGACGTCTCCTCGGACGGCTTCACCACCACCGTATTTCCTGCCGCCAGCGCCGGCGCCGACGCGCGGGCGGCTTGGTTCAGCGGAACGTTCCAGGGCGTGATGATCCCCACCACGCCAAAGGGTTCGCGGCGAGTATAAGCGTGATAGCCAGCGCCGACGTTGAGGGTTTCGCCGTGGTTGACATTGACCAATCCGGCATAAAACTCGAAATAACGAGCCGCGGTTTCGAGCCCTGCCGGCGTCTGCGAAGCGGGTGTTCCATTTTCGCGCGACTCGATTTCCGCCAGCAGCTTCACGTGCTTGCGGATCGCCCGTGCTATTTCGAGCATCACCTTGGCGCGATCCATGGGCCGGCGGTCGCGCCATTCGGGAAACGCAGCCGCCGCGGCTCGAACGGCAGCATCCACGTCGGCCTGGTTACCGTTGGCTACCCGTCCAATGCGGCCGCCGGAGCGAGGATCAAGCTTGTCGAGATAGTCGCCCGAATTCGGCGTGACGGTCTTGCCGGCGATGAAATGGTTTAAGACGTATGGAGTGATTTCAGTCTCAACAGCGGTGGGCATACAGGCATTCTAACCGTTCGGCCGGACGCGCCGGGTCAGGACTTCCCAGGCGCTTTGCGGGGACCTGATAGACTGGCTCGGTTCTAAGCGGCAATTCGAATAAAAGAGGATAAGTCTCTGAAATACCGGTTTAAACGGACGTATTAAAGGAGGTATCCATGACAGCAGCACCAGTGCATTGGGGCCCGTTGTGGAGCCAGGAGCTTGAGCAGGCTAAAGAGGTGGTCGGCGTCCTGGTTTGTCACGGCATGGGCCAGCAGGTACGCTTTGAGACCATAAGCGCGGTGGCCGGCACGGTTCGGGACGAAGCCAGGAGGCAGGGTGGGCGGGCGAGCGAAGTGAAAGTGCATTTGGGGCGGGTCGAGGATCAATTCCTGGCGCGCGCGGAGGTCGATTGGGAAGATCAATCTGGCCAGTCTCACTCCGCCCATGTCTACGAAGCGTATTGGGCGCCGCTTACCGAGGGACGGGTTACCTACTGGGACACCATGAAGTTTCTGCTCCTGGCGGGGAGAAGCGGATTGTGGCACAGCAAAGTATTTCGTCCGGCCGCCTTCCGTCGATGGATGTTCGGAGGCTGGAGCAGCCTGAGGATCGGGCCCCTTACCTGGGTGGCGCTTTTGGCGGCGCTGGTGGTATTGGTGCTGCTCATGGCGCTGATCGCTTCCGGTTTTGCCTTCGCCTATGCCGACGTGATTCCGAGATTTCGCCTGGCGCTGTCGCTACCCGCCGGCTGGGCATGGGTGACACCGCTAATCCCGGGTTCGGATGAACTGCTGCATTGGAGGCTGTTCGAACCGGCGGCTCTGTGGGCTGCTTCCGGGCGTTTCGCCGTTTGGTTGCTGTCGGTGGCTGCAGCTTACTTCCTGCGTTACTTTCTGGTCCAGTTTGTGGGCGATGTCGCGGCCTATATTTCGCCTTACAAGAGCAGCAAATTCGACGAGGTGCGAGGACGCATCCAGAAGGTGGGACTCGACGTTGGGAAAGTGGTTTACGGGCTGGATCCGAGCGGAACGAAGGGTTACCCCAATTACTCGAAGATCCTCGTGGTGGGTCATTCGCTCGGCTCGGTTCTGGCGTACGACACGCTGAACGCCATCATAAACCTGGAAAATACGGGAGCCGTCCCGGGCAGGTCGGTGGTGGGCCGGACGCGCGCTCTGGTCACCTTCGGCTCGCCGCTCGACAAAACCGCGTTCATTTTCCGAATGCAACGGCAGGATGAGCTTCGAGAACAGATGGCGGCCGCCATGCAGCCCCTGATCGTGGACTATGACCAGTTTCGTCCGCCCAGGTTCACGTGGGTAAATATCTGGTCCAAGGCGGACGTGATCAGCGGCGCGCTCAATTACTACGATCGCCCGGATCTGCCGGAAATCGATCCCCGCCACGTGCAAAATATGGAAGATCCGCAGGCGACTGCGCCACTGTACGCCCATGTGCAGTACTGGAAAAATCAGATGTTGCGCGAACAGTTGTACCGCTTGGTGAGCTAGCGGCTATCCGCCGTTAGAATCCGCCCCGGGGCCGGTACCCCGGACGAGCTTGCACGCGATACTTCTTGCCCGCGTCCGACACCACCTCGACGGCGATTTTGCGGAACCCTTCATTGGGATTCGTCTGCGGATAATACGTGACCGTGTAGGAATTCCCCAGGTCCTCGCGGATCGCTTCGAACGCCTCCACCTGCTTCTGCCAGTTGGTGGCGAAGTATGACTTGCCGCCGGTTCGCGTCGAGATGCGCCGGAACACGTTGGCGGAAATGGGATCCTTGCTGATCTCGTTGGTCGAGATCACGTAAATCGGAATTCCTTCGTCCTCGGCCACCGCCCGGACGTCGTCCGGCGCCACCATGCTGGCGTTGTCGGGGCCATTCGAGAATACGATCACGACTTTGCGCCCCGGGACTTTAGCCGCGTCGCGGATGGTCAGCAGCAGGGCATTGTAGAGTGCGGAATCATCGCCCGCCACCGCGTTCCGCAGACCCCCGATGGCGGCGTTGCGTTCCTTGCCCAGTTCGGCCGCGCGGGTCAAATTGCGGGAATAGGTGTAAACGGCCACCGAATCGGCCCGGTCCAGCCCGCGGATAAAATCGGCGATCGCATCCGATGCATATACGAAGCCGCGATACATATAGTTGCTGGTGTCGAACAGCACAAACACGTTGGTTCCGACGAACGCATCCGAGCGCGTCTCAGTGCCGGCGCCCGCCCCCGGGATGGTCGCGCCCGCGTCCACCACGATGGGTTTGAAGGTTCCGTCCGCGGCGACCTCGACGGGCGGCTTATTCCCTTCCGAGAAGGTCGTGAGCTTCTGCGGGATCCCGTCCTCCAGGATCCGGAAATCCGAGGGCTTCAGGCCGTTGACGTAGTGCCCCTTGTTGTCGGTAATGGTGAAGCTGAGAACTACCAGATCCACCTTGATGCGAAACGTGGGACGGTCCTGGGCGACTGCCAGCGCCACCACCAGGAAGATGAAGACAAGTCTGCGTATCACCGCGCAATCACCTCCGAATTACGGGCCTGCGTCTCTCGGCGCGCCTTCTCCCTGACATCGTCCCCCACCAGCCGCAGAGAGCGCAACAGCGCCGGCCAGTCTTCCAGGTGCGTCGCGAAAATATGTTCGACGGTCTGCTGGGTCCAGGACGGCACCAGAACGTTCATCTGCGCGGGCTGCGCATGAATTTGGTCCGCCAGCGCCGCATAGTACAACAGGTTCGATTCCCAGCTCTCCGCCAGGATCCGGCTGGAATATCCCATCAAGGTTGGGAACGTGCGGAGGTTCAGTAATTCCAGACCGTAGGTATTCGCGAGAGTCGGCTTGGGCGTTCCGAAAGCTCGGGAGATCGCCTCCGGGCTGAGCTCCGCGGGCGATTCGGCTGCCAGCCGCCGGATCTCCGCGGCCAGGGGCGACTCACGGTCCTGACTGGCCTGCGAGCGCGCCAGTAAATACATTTCCGACGGTAGTACGTTCTCGATTGCGATGCGCGGCTCGCCGGACTGGAGAAGATCATCGACCTTTCCCAAACGTCCCGGCGGAAGATACGGATCCAGCGCGCCGATCACCTGGCGCCGGCGCTCCGCGTTCAAAGCCGCCAGGCCCAGAAGGGATTCCCCGTAAGCCATGTGGACTCCCACCCAGTGAGTTTGCACCGGTGACACGTTCCACCAGCGCGGAACAATCGCGGTCAGCATGATTTGCGGAACCAGATCCCCCCAGATGAGCGCCTGCTCGCGTGAAGGGATCAGGAAATTCTGCTCCGCTTCCGCCAGCGCGTACGGAAGAGACGCGAGCGAACCGGCCAGGCGGCCGCCGGCGTTCGACGGCCATCCAGCCCCGGGTACATACGTCGGGCCCCAGGTCTGGTTGGCTCCCTGGATGCCGTTAAAGTCATGGCTGCGGACAAACAACGGATTGGTTCGTATGATTTGCGCACCAGGGGGCGCGTAGTACATGTAGTTGAAGCCCACCAGCGTATCCCGCAGGAAACCCGATAGCTCCCCGCGCAAGTCGCTGAGCTTCTGCGGGTCCTTGGCCGATTTATCGATGGCCGAGCGCAGGTTCAACTTTCGCTGGTCGTCAATGTGCTGCTCCGTCCAGTAGCCGAAAGAAAGCGAGGACCGTTCAGAGCTGCTCAGCGAGCTGCGAGGGAGCTGGATCTCAGAGATTCGGGCCGCCAGACGCCCGGTGAGCGCGGTGTTCAACGCTTGACCCTTGCCCACCGCATCCAGGTTGTCGGCCAGCTCGAAGATGGTATTCAGCGAAACCAGGCGCTGGGCTTCGAAGATCCGGATCATGTCCTCCACCATTTGCTGATGGGTGTCGGCGGCGGTTTTCGGCGCGCCTCCGGCCAACAGATCCAGCATGCGGTCCTGGGCCGAAACACCCGCCGGAGACTGGCTGGCCTCCAGCAGATTCCGGACTCCACCGCGGCCTGCGTCGAACACGTCCTTGTCATTGCGGATTCGCGAAAACGGCTCCAGGAGCTTCGCCAGGGTCTGGTCCGCCGCATTCCTCGGGATGCTCTGCTGGCGGGTGAAGATCTGCCACAGCCCGATTAAGGCCTGCGCGGTGCCGGCCGCATCGGCCCGCAGCCCCTGATTGCGAATCCCATCCACGGCGCGAGTGGTGTCCAGATACGCCACGATAGTGGAATCCGTCAGCGTGGGAAATTCGGCAAAGAGCGCGTATTGCGCGGAGAGCGTCCGGTAACTCCGCGCGAGCCTATCCATGGTCGCCGGCTCAAGCGGCTGGCTGCGATGCCGGTCAACGTCGGTCAGCGCCATGAAAATCTTCAGCGGCTCATTTTCCGCCGACTTCCGGCTGAGGCCGAACAGCGCTTCAAGCACGTCGTCGGCATCCTTCCACTGCGGCGCGGCACGCGTGAGCTTCGCGTCGTATTTGCCCTCGGGGTGATCGGCGAAAAGCCGCTTCCAGACGTCCAGCCCTCCCGGAAGATGCGGCTTTCCATCCGGGTCCAGGCGCAGTCGCGTGGTCAGCAGCAGCATATCGGTATTCGACCGGAAGACGGGACGGGCGGGACCCGGGCTGGTCACCTTACCGCGAACAGCCGCGTAGAATCGCTTCATCCGATCGGGCTCGGTCAGGTAATCCTTCACCGGGCCTTCGATGCGGGCCAGGGAGTCGAAGTAGCTGGCCAGCCAGCCGTCCTCACGTGTAATCAGCCGGTCGAAAAATGCCGCGCCCTTATCCGGATTGACGCCTCCGTTCAGTTCGGCCCAGGCTTTCTCGCTGCGTGCGCCGCCCGGAACCACGGCTTTCCCGTCGCGGATTTGAAACATGCCGCCGAAGAAATCGAGGACGTGGGCGTAAATTTTTAGCCGCGCCGACGGAAACGCCTGGCGCAGCTGCTCGGCCGTCTCCGAATCCAGCTTGGACAACGCCACGTACAGACGGCACACGGAGGGATCGCCCAGCATGTAATCGATAAACTCGCCCTGGTTCTTGTCTTGATCCTTAGCGTCTTTCGCTCGCGGCCGCCAGTAATCCCCCGTGTAGAGGATCGGAACGCGGGTGGGCTGATAGTCGAGCACAAACGGCCGGTTGGTTCGCAGCGCCTGCTCCAGGTCGGCCAGGGGGAACCCCGAATCAGTGGTGAGAAATGCGCGCGAGGCGTTCACGGTTTCGAGTACCAGGTCCGATCCGCATCCGCCGCGCATGCGGAATCCGATCAGGCGCAGCAAGTCGGCGGTAGCCGGGGATTCGCACATGTCGATCCGAAGGGTCTTGCTCGGCCCCGCAAGCCGCTCCAACTCACGGGCTTGCGAGAGATATCGAATCACTAGCTTGAGGTACTCGGTCTGTTCCAGAGCCTCATTGGCGGAGGTCGCGCGGTAGCCATTGGTTATGATGTTGCGGGCCAAAGCCGGCAACAGGTCACTGGGCGTAAGATCCGGCGACAGCGCCGCCATGCGTGCGAAGGAACGCAGGGGTCCGGGTATTTCGATGTAGCTGGGCGGGGTTGGAGTCCGAACCGGTGGAAGCGCTAAACCCTTGCCTCCCGCCGCGGTGAATTCCTGCAAATGACGCGCCGAAGCTTCCCGATCTCCCGCTAAAAGTTCCAGTACTACCAAGCGTTGGGCCACGGCCGCGCGCTGCTCGGCGGGCGCATTGGTTCGTTGCAAAAGCTGGCCGACGCGTGCATAGGCCTCGCGGGCGCCTGGATCGTGATGCTGCTCCAGGAACTCGGCGTATGCACGTAGCGCAGCTGGGTTGTTGGGAGAGGACGTCGTGGCTTGTCGCAGGGTTTGGAGCGCCTGTTCGGCATCGCCGCCCCTTTCGAGGCGCCACGCCTCGTTGGCCGGGTCCTGGCCGATTGCGCATCCAGCGACAAGCACCAGACCTACGGCCAACCATCGATTACCCTTCGACCGGTTCGTCCAGAGATGCATCACTTCTCCTTCACCCCCCGCGTAGTGTATGGATTCTAACACTCTGTTCCCTGCCGGGGAATGGTCTGTATCCCGGCAGGTCATGTCAACATTTGGAGATTAGACTCGCCACCGGTACGTGACAGAACATATTAATTCCTGCAACCTTTCCTGGTAAAATGAATCTGGCGGTATAGGATATGATTATCAAGCTCCGTTTTCCACAGGGCCGCCGGCTGCAGCATCGGAGGGGTACTAATCGGGAATTATCAGCGACTTTAGGCGCTTTGCTGGTGCCGGCGTCGCTGATGGCCTACTCGCTCGGATTCTGGCGACTGGCTTCGGACATGGGCCTTACCGGCGAGTTCGGTATCACAGGCGCTTTTTCTCACTGGCAAGTCTGGATTGGTGCGGGCGTTATTCTGCACACCGCCGCGATCGTGCTCAATCGGCATGGACGTGGCGGCGAACTTGAACTGCCCCATGTGTTGACCACTTCCTTGGGGCGGCGTCACAGGGAAGAGCTGGAAGCGCACGCCCAGGCCGTCAACAAAAGTTAAACGAGTTCCTGAACTTCCCGGTCGCTCAACGCGCGATACGTTCCAATCTGCAAATCCCCGATCCGGATCGTTCCGATTTCCGTTCGCACCAGCTTCAGGACCTTGGAGCCCAGCGTTTCCACCATCCGCCGCACTTGGCGATTGCGCCCTTCGGTAATCGTGATTTCGAAAAACGTGTAGCGGCCCGAATCGCGGAGGCGTTTCACCACGGCGGGGCGGGTGGGTCCGTCCGCCAGAGTTACGCCGCGCCGTAACTGATCGAGCTGATCGTCGGTGAGCAGCATGGATGCCTTCACCAGGTAGGTCTTGGGCACATGCGATTCCGGGCTGGTGATGCGATCGGCAAACTCGCCATCGTTAGTGAAAATCAGCAGGCCGGTGGTGTCCAGATCCAGACGGCCCGCGGAAAACACTTTTTCCGGTACGTCCTTGAGCAGATCGTAGACCGTTGGTCGGCCATCGGGATCTTTATAAGTGGTCACATAGCCCTTGGGTTTGTACAGCAGCAGGTAGATCTTTTGGGCCGGACGCAGGGGCTTGCCGTCCAGCGTGACAATCTGATGCCGGGGGTCAACCCAGACGTCCGGTGTCTGGATTTTCTTGCCATCCACCGCCACGCGGCCGGCCCCGATCCACTGCCGGGCTTCCTTGCGCGAGGCTACTCCGGCCTGTGAGAGAACACGGTCCAGTGTCTTCTTGCGTCCGGAGGCGGGCACTCCTTATGATCGTACGGTGCTTGAATGTGTTCCTAATTTCTCCGAGGGGCGGGATCCCACGGTCGTGAAAGCGATCGCGGATGCGATTGCGCAGACTCCCGATGTTCTGCTGCTCGGCTCGGAGTTGGACGCCGACCACAACCGTTCCGTGATGACCTTCGCCGGGACTCCTGACGCGGTTGTCGAGGCCGCGGTTCGAGGGGTAGGGAAAGCCGCGGAGCTGATCGATCTCTCCGCGCATCACGGCGTCCATCCTCGCGTGGGCGCGGCAGATGTGATTCCATTCGTTCCTCTGGAAGGTTCCACCATGGACGACGCCGTCGCGGCGGCGCATCGCGCGGGGGAGGAGATCTGGCGCCGTTATGGAGTGCCAGTCTACTTTTACGAATCCGCCGCTCGCTACCCGGATCGTAAGCGGCTGGAACGTGTGCGACGCAAGGAATTCGATGGGGCGCCCCCCGACGTCGGAAACCTTGCGGCTCACCCCACGGCGGGAGCATCGATGGTGGGGGCCCGCGGATTCCTGATCGCCTATAACGTGCTGCTGGCGACGCGCGACGTTGCCATCGCTCAAACCATTGCCAAGAAGATTCGCGAGTCCTCGGGCGGATTTCCTCACGTGAAGGCCATGGGAATTTATCTGGCTTCGCGCGATTGCGCTCAGGTTTCCATGAACCTCACCAATTTCGCGGAGACTCCGCTGAATCGCGTCTATGAGGCGATTTCGAGTGCCGCTCGCGAGCTTGGGACCGAGGCGGTGGCCGGCGAGATTATCGGATTCATCCCCCGCCGCGCCTATGAAATAGCTCCCGAGTTCTTCCGGAGGGCGGAAAACTTCGAAGAATCGCGAATTCTCGAGACTAGAATCGCGGAGTTGTTACGATGAAGGTACGTGCTTGTCAGGATCGAGAGTAAATCCCCCGGCTCTGCGCTGCCCGGAGGGCAGCGTCCAATATGGCTCCGCGCGCCCGCGCCGGTTGGCGATAACTACCGGCAGCTCAAACGATTAGTCGAAGATCTGCAGCTCCATACGGTGTGCGAAAGCGCGGCTTGCCCGAATATTGGCGACTGCTGGAACCGCCGTACCGCCACCTTCATGATCCTGGGCAACGTCTGCACCCGCCGCTGTGGATTCTGCGCCGTGCAGAAAGGCGGACCGCTTCCGGTGGACTACGACGAACCTCGCCGGGTGGCCGAAGCCTGCGCCGTTCTAGGGCTGAAATTCGCGGTTATCACCAGCGTGAATCGCGACGATCGCAAGGACGGCGGCGCGGAGTTGTTCGCCCTGACCATCCGCGCGATCCGAGAGCGAGTGCAAGGCTGTGGAGTTGAAGTGCTTGTGCCGGATTTCCAGGGCTCGCACGTGGCCATGGACCTGGTGCTCGAAGCCGCGCCCGATATTCTCAATCACAATACCGAGACTGTCCCGCGCCTCTATCGCCAGGTGCGCTTGGGTGCGCGCTATGAACGCTCGCTCGACATGCTGGCGCACGTGAAGAAGTCCGCGCCGGGCACTCCTACGAAATCCGGGTTAATGCTGGGGTTAGGCGAGACCCTCGACGAAGTCGTTGAAGTGATGCGCGATCTGCGGGCATCTAGCGTCGATATCCTCACGCTGGGTCAGTACTTACGACCGTCGGCCAAGCACCTGCCGATCATCCGCTATGTCCCGGTGGAGGAATTCGCGGAACTGAAGCGCCGGGGCTACGAGATGGGCTTCCGGCATGTGGAAAGCGGTCCACTGGTCCGCAGCTCGTTCCATGCGGCGGATGCCGTACAATAGCGTGTCAGTAGCGCGGAACTTTTTCCGCGCCCCTGCGTACCTGAAGTAGGATGTTCACTTTCCTGCTGTGGTGCGTCTTGTTCGTGCTGTGCTGGCCGTTGGCGATCGCCGCGCTGGTGCTCTACCCCATCCTCTGGCTGATTCTGCTGCCCTTCCGGCTAGTGGGGATCGCAGTCGGCGGAGCCCTGCATCTGGTCTGGGCCATCGTAACGCTGCCGTTCATCGTCATCCGCCGGATCGCATAAATAACGCACAATAGAGGGAGTGCCCAGACTCCGCTCGTCTGAGTGGCTCCTGCTCGCCTACTTCGTTTACGTCGCCCTCATCTCGCCATTCTTCATCCCTCCGTGGAGGCCGTTCCTTGTCGCAGCGGTTGTAGCCGCCCTGGTGCTCAGGCTGGCGCGTTGGAAACCCTGGCTCCGGGATCTGGTGCCGCTCCCGCTCACGCTGGCGGCGTTCGAGGAGATGAACTGGTTTACTCCGGCGGTTCGCGATCATCACCTGGAGCAGACCTGGATCGTCTGGGATCGGGTGCTGTTCCATCGTTACGCGCTGGGTGCTGTCGTTGAGAGCGCCGGCCGGCTGGGGCCGATGTTCCTGGAACTGGGCTATGCCCTCGTCTACCTGGTGGCGCCCGTGGCCCTTTGGGCGCTGGTTGCGAACGGCCGCCGCGACCGCATCAACCAGTTCTGGCTGGCTTATCTGGCGGGAACCCTGGGCGCGTACGCGCTATTTCCGTATTTCCTCTCTGAGCCGCCCCGCACGGCTTTTCCGGGCGAGAATCTGCCGCACTTTGTCACGCTGCTGCGGCGATTCAACCTGTGGATCGCTCTGCACTACGACATTCATTCGAGCGTCTTCCCCAGCGCGCATGTTTCGTCAGCCGTATCCGCGGCGTGGGGCCTGCTCGAAACCATCCCGAAGCGCCGCTGGATCGGATGGAGCATGGCCGTATACGGACTCATTGTCGCCCTGGCGACAGTCTACGGGCGCTACCACTACGCGGTGGACGCCGTGGTCGGAATCGCAATCAGTTTTCTTGGGCTGGCGGCAGTGAAGATTGCCAACTACCGGAAAAGCCGCGGCGCATAATCCACCAGATAGTCGCGCCAGTTCCACCACACGTGCGCGCCTTCCGTCTCGGTGAAGACGTGCCTGATCTGGTGCTGGTCGAGCAATTGGTGAAAGCTGACGTTCGACTTGTACAGCGTGTCTTCCTTGCCAATATAAATGTTGAACACCTTCAGCTTTTTATTCGCGCCGGCTGCGTCGGCGAACAGCGTCTTGAAATCCTCGTCGGCGTTCGCATTCATAATCACCGGACTGAACGCACCTACGTAGTGAAACAGATCCAGGTGGTTTAAACCAATGATCAGCGTCTGATTGCCGCCCATCGACAGGCCGGCGATAGCCCGGTTGTCGGGTCCCGCCGCAATCCGGTAATTCTTTTCAGCGAACTCGATCACGTCCGGAACCACGTCGTTCGGGAACGTGAGGTTCTTTTGATCGACTGGAACCACTACCGGAGCCGGACCGAATGTGGTCGATTGGCCCGCGCGCCCGTAGGGCATCACGATAATCATCGGCTTGGCCCGGCCCTCGGCGATCAGATTATCGAGAATCACATTCGCGCGGCCCGCCGTGACCCAGCTCGATTCGCTCCCGCCTGCTCCGTGCATCAGGTAGAGCGCCGGATAGCGCGCGGTGGACGTCTCATAGCCGGGAGGCGTGTACACATAGATATTGCGCGGGGCGTTCATGGTCTTCGACACATAGGTGCTGATATGAATGTTGCCGTGCGGAACGGGCTGGATCGACCAAGGCGAAGGCTTGTCGCCTTTGACCTCGAGCAAAGACGACCCGTTGCCGCGGTCGGCCGTGCCGAGCATCGGATTATTCGGATCGCTGGTCCCGATGCCGTCCACGGTGAACCGGTAGTTGTAGACGGCTGCACGCAGCGGAGCGGTCGTGAAAGTCCACACTCCGTCGGAACCCTTGGTCATGGTCTGCGCACCGGTAGCAAAATCGCCCGATACCGTTAGGGTAGACGCGTCGGGAGCACGCAGACGGAAAGTAACTGTCCGGTCGGCACTGACTTCGTATCCGGGAACGGCGGGTGCGCCGCGTCCTCCGCCTTTGCCGGCACCCTTGCCGGGCGCCTGGGCCAACGCCAGCGAGCCGATCGCGAGTATCAAAATGAAGATCTTCCGCACTTATTTCCCCTTGCCTTTTCCGTTCGTCACCGGACTTTTCAGATATGCCTTGGACGCAGCCTCATCTTTAAGCGGAAGCACCTTGTCTGGATCGATCCGCACCATCACGTAGCGGATGTGATCGTCGATTTTTGTGAACCAATGTCCGGTGCCGGCCGGAATCACGATTACATCGCCCGCCTTGAGCTGATGCGTCACCCCGTTGCGAATCGTCGAGCCGCCGTTGCCTGGCCCGTTGAATTCGCGGACCGTTTGCAGATCGGCGGGCCGGCGCTTCATGTCGGCAATGTCGGGACCGGTAACCAGAGTCGCTGATCCGTCGATCACGTGGTACACCTCGCTTACCAGGTCATGCTCGGCGACGGAATCGGGCGCGGGTTTATCCAGCTTGCCGCGGTAAACGACTCCGATGCCGATGTTGGCCTTGCCGATACTGACCGCGCGCGTCTGCTGATCGGTGAGCCCGTTGTCCTCGGCGCGCTTCAGATAGGATTGGATCTCCTCGCTGCTCACGTAGCTCGCATTGCATTTGTTACAGGTTGGCTGTTGCGCTGAAACGGCAAACAGGGCTATAGTCCCGCCCAGAATCACTTTGTGAATCGTTTTCATTACGATCTCCTACTTCTTGGGCCAGACCACGCCCTGATTTTCTTTCGTCACCGGCGCCAGACCCTTGTAGACGAACTTCTGCACGCGCTGGCCGCGATACGTCTCGGTTGTATAAATGTTGCCCTTGGAATCGGCCGCGATGCTGTGGACACCGTAAAATTCACCCGGCTGCCGGCCGCCGTCTCCAAAACTGGTTAACACCTGCAAAGATTGGCGATCCAGGATGTGCACCTGATCGTTTTCGCCATCGGCCAAGTAGATGTATTTTTGCTCCGGGTCCTTCGAGAACGCGATATCCCACACCGAGCCCGACCCCAGCGTGTTCTTCTCGATAAACATTTCTTTCACGAAGCTTCCGTCCGGCTTGAAAACTTGAATACGGTCATTCACGCGGTCGCAGACATACAGCAGACGATCCACCGAGATCTCGGCGCAGTGCACCGGATTCCGGAACTGCTGCGGCGGAGGATCGCTCGGCTTATAGGGCCCGAGGTTCACATCGTTGGGCATTTTTCCATAGGCGCCCCAATGGCGTTTGTACTTGCCGGTTTCGGCATCGAACACGATTACGCGATGATTGCCGTACCCGTCGGCTACGAACAGCTCGTTGGTTTGAGGATCGACGTAGGTTTTGGCCGGCAGCCGCAGATTCTCCGTATCGTTGCTGCCCTTGCTCTTGCCGGGCTTGCCGATCTGCATAAGGAATTTCCCGGTCTTGGTGAACTTCAGCACCATGTTGTCGTTAAACGGTTGCACGCCCCCGACCTGGCCCTCATTAGCGGTGGCGAGCTGGCCGCCGCCGCGCCCGTTGCCTCCAATCCACACATTGCCCTTGTAGTCGACGGTGATGCCGTGGTTCGAATCCGGCCAATCGTAACCCTGACCCTTGCCGCCCCAGGAGTTGACCAGATTTCCGGCCGGATCGAATTCCAAAACCGGCGGAGCCGGCGCGCAGCACTTGGCGGTGGGAGGATTGGTGGTGGCGTGCTGTTCGCCGGGCTCGAGCGATCCCGCGCGATGGATGATCCAGACGTGATCCTGGGCATCCACCGAAACGCCGATGGTCTGGCCTAGAATCCAGTGGTTGGGAAGAGGCTTGGGCCACATGGGATCCACTTCGAACCGCGGAGCGTTCACCGTCGCGCCTGCGGCTCTCTTCTCGACCAGGTTTGTCCCGATCCACAGGCCGCCAAGTGTTCCCAGGAACGCCAAGCCTACGTACAAATTACGCTTCATGTTGTCACCTCGATCGCGATCCAGTATATAGCAACCGCCACATCGTAACAGACCCGCTTGACTCCCCGGAAATCCAGGCGGATGATTCGGACGGGAGGTCAGTTATGCAATCCGCCCCCGCCCTGCAAGAACATGCGTCCCGCTTCGACGAACCGGTTCGCGCCCTGCTTCGAACCAAAGGCAAAAATCAGGTCTGGTCCGTTACGCCGGACGAGACGGTTTACCACGCCATCGAGATGATGTCGGAACGCCAGGTTGGCTGCCTGGTGGTCCTGATTGGAGGGCAGCTCGCCGGCATTGTTTCCGAACGCGACTACGCGCGCAAGGTGATCCTGAAGGGGCGCAGCTCGCAAGAGACTCGCGTCCGCGAGATCATGACCACTCCGGCCTTGTTTGTCACGCCCGAAAAAACGGTGGCCGATGCCATGCGGATCATGACCAATCGCCGCGTTCGCCACCTCCCAGTACTCGAAGGAGACAACGTCGTAGGGATGCTTTCCATAGGCGATCTGGTGAACTGGGTGATCGACTCCCAGCAGCAGACCATCAAGCATTTGCACAACTACATCGCTGGAAATTATCCCGCCTAAAGGCTCTTGACATACGGCGAACACAAGGCGAAAATAGGAGTGTGTCGCGGGAGGTATCGAAGCTAATCGGCATCGCCCGCATGGCGGCGGAAGCGCCTTGTCTCGAACCTAAGCGGCGGGTGCAGTATTTTGAGCTGGCTGCCCGCTCTTATCTGGCACGATGCAACAGCACGCGTATGCCTTTTCGGTGGACCATCAACCCCTATCGGGGATGCGAGTTCGGCTGCAAATATTGCTACGCGCGCTACACACACGAGTTCATGGAGATGCGCGATCCCGAGCAGTTCGAGCGCAGGATTTACGCCAAGAAATTCGACGATGTCCGATTCCGTGAAGAGCTGCGGGCTCTGCCGCCCGGGGAATCGATCGCGCTTGGGACGGCGACGGATCCGTATCAGCCGGCGGAACGGCGCTACGGAGTGACGCGCAAGATGCTCGAAGTGTTCGCGAGCATCGCCGGCTTTCACTTGGGAATCACGACTAAGTCGGACCTGGTGGCTCGCGACGTCGATGTGTTGAAGGAAATTTCGCGGCGGCACCGTCTCGGAGTCTCGATGACCGTGACCACAGTGGATGCGGAACTCGCGCGGCTGCTGGAGCCGATGGCTCCGCGCCCGGATCTGCGTTTGGCGGCGGTGCGGGTTTTGGCGAATGCCGGGCTGAGGGTGGTGGTGGGCTGCGCGCCGGTGATGCCGCTGATCAATGACAGCGAAGAGAGCCTGGACAGACTGGCGCATGAGGCCGCAGCCGCCGGCGCGAGTGAGCTGTGGGCCAACGTCCTGTTTCTCAAGCCCTGCGCCTACCAGGTTTTCCTGCCATTTCTCGAAGAGCGCTTTCCGGAACTGGTGCGTAAATATCGCGAGCGCTACCAGCGCGTTGCGTACCTGCGCGGGGCCTATCCGGAAATGATCCAGGAGCGCGTCGAACACATCAGAAAACGTCACGGACTCGACCGCGCAACCGAGCAGCGGGAACCTGAGCTCTGGCCGCGCAACCCGCAGATTGGTTTGTTCGAGGCGTAGCGTTCGTATAATCGGTACTTATGACCCAACCGGCTTCGTCTCTTCCGCCACAGGCGGCATTGCTGCAAATGATCCTTGGAAAGTGGGTGTCCAGCGCGATTTCGGCAGCCGCACAGTTTGGCATAGCCGATCATCTGGAATCGGGGCCAAAGAGTCCCAAAGAACTGGCTTCACTCACCGGCACGCAGGAACGGCCATTGTACCGGCTGCTTCGCGCCAACGCGAGCGTCGGTGTGTTTACGGAGCTGGAAGACGGGCGGTTCGCGCAGACTCCCCTGTCCGAACCTCTGCGATCGAAAGCCAAGCCGAGCGTCCGGCATATGGCGATGATGCTGACCGATGACTGGCACATTCGCTGCTGGGAGCAACTGCCATGGTGCGTCGAAACTGGGAAGCCGGCCTCGTACAAGCTTCACGGCACCGGAATGTTCGATTGGATGGCTCAGCATCCTGAGAAGACCCGCAATTTCAATCAGGCGATGACCGATCTGTCCCAGGGCGATGCCGCCGCGGTGGTTCAGAGCTATGATTTTTCACGCTTTGAGCACATCGTGGATGTGGCCGGCGGACACGGAACGCTACTGGCAGCCATTCTTGATCAAGCGCCGAAGCTGCGAGGAACGTTGGTCGAGATGCCGCACGTGATTCAGGGCGCGAAGGAAGCCGGTATCCTGGACCGGTTTGCGAATCGAGTCACACTTGAAGCGGCAAGCATGTTCGAGTCTATCCCCGCGGGCGCCGACGCCTACCTCATGAAGTTCATCATCCACGACTGGTACGATGCGGAGTGCATCAAGATCCTTAGCCAATGCCGTAAGGGGATTCGTCCCGGTGGCCGGCTGCTGGTAGTGGATCAGGTGGTGCCGCCGCGCAATGAGCCCGGCATGGCCAAGCTCATGGACCTGGAGATGCTGGTTCTCCCGGGTGGAATGGAAAGGACCGAGACGGAATTTCGGGAATTATTCGCGGCTTCCGGGTTCCGCCTGGAGCGCATCATCCCCACGCCCGGAGTGCTGTGCATTATCGAAGGCGTACCGGACTAAACCTTGACGGACGAGGATTTTCTCAGGGAAGCATTGAAGCTGGCGCGAGACGCCGAACGCGGGGGGGAGGTCCCGGTCGGCGCTGTTGTGGTACTTGACGGCCGCCTGATAGGACGCGGCCGAAATTCTCCGATCACACGCAACGATCCGACAGCGCACGCCGAAATCCTGGCGCTGCGCGAGGCGGCCGCCGCGACCGGCAACTACCGGCTGGAAGGCGCTACGATGTACGCCACGCTGGAGCCCTGCGTGATGTGCGCAGGCGCCCTGGTGGCGGCGCGGGTATCCCGTCTGGTGTTCGGCGCGCGCGATCTTCGCTTCGGCGGAGTTCGCAGCAAGTTTCGGCTGGCGGATTGCGATGTTCTGAACCACCGCATCCAGATCGTGGAAGGCGTGCTGGGCGCCGAGTGCGCCGAGCTGATGCAGCGCTTCTTCGATTCACGCCGTCTTGCCGATCGGGGGTAGCCGGGGACGAACGGGCGACTCCCGGTGCGCGTCCACGCTGAAAGCGGGAGCCAAGCGCGAGGGTCCGTGAAAATAGTCGTCCAGCGGAAACAACGGATAGGGCTCGAGCTCCCGGAACATACGGCCAAGCTTCTGTTCGATACGGTAGACGCTATGGAAAAAGTTTCCGCGATCGAGATGCAGCTTGCGGGTGCAGAGTTTCCAGTCCGCTCCCAGCAGGAAGTGGTACCGAAAAAGCCGGTATTCGTCTTCGCTTAAAGCTCTTCGTGAGACTAGCGAGAAGTCCGCGATAAATTCCTCGTCTTTCCGTCCCCAGGTGTTGGGCCGCTGGCGTCCCGCATGGGGTTCCAGCGAAATGCGGCTCACATGCCGCTCCTGGGTCGCACACTTTACGAACCGGTCATAACAGATCCGGAAAATACCACGCAACACGCAGTTGCAGGGTGTCAGCACACCCTTTCTTGCAAGACGCAATCCCGATCCACGGCATTGCGTGCACTGAGGCATGGCCAGAGTGAGTGTCTCCGACCGCGTCCACTCCATGTCTACACTTCCTTTCCACGAAGGTATATCCCACTCGTACTCACAGGTGTACGGCAATGGTAAGTCCAGCACCCCGATAAGTCAAACAATATTTTCCGATATGGGGTGTTATTTCGCGCCAGTTATTTCGCGATAGACATCGAGGACAGAGCGAGCAGTGTCATTCCAGTCAAACCGTTGCGCGCGCGCGCGCCCGATCGTTGACAAATCCCGCCGCCGGTTTTCATCGAGCAACACAGATCGCAATCCGCGCGCCACGTCGAAGAGATTGTCGGGCGTGACCAGTTCGGCCGCATCACCCACGGCTTCGACCAGGGCGGGTACATCCGAGGCGACCACGGGAGTCCCGCAGGCCATGGCTTCGAGCGGAGCGAGACCGAAGCCTTCGTGCAGCGACGGAAAGGCAAAGAGCGTCGCGGCGCGGTAGAAAACTTTCAGCGTATCCAGCGGAACAAACCCAAGAAAGCGCACGAACGGTTCGACGCGAGTGGCCACCACCGCACGCCGCACGGCGGGATATCGGGAGAGCTCATCTCCGATGATCACCAGCTTGAGTTGGCCCAGAAGTGGATGGTTTTCAAGCTCGGAGCGAATCACGGCGAACGCCTCCACCAGTCGTGGGACATTCTTTTGGGGACGGATGGTGCCGGCGTAAAGAATGAAAGGGGGCTGTATGGAATAGCGCTGTAATATGTGCTGGTCCTGGCTGGTGTCGGGTTCCTGGGCGAAGGTGGGATCGGGCGCGCTGTAGATGGTTCGAATGCGTTCGTTGGGAATTCGCATGAAACTCTCGATGTCGCGACGGGTGGAATGGGAAACCGCGATGATGCGTTCGGCACGCGCCGCGCCCCGGCGGTAGCGCTCCTGATGCATGGCGCCGCGCACATCGCCGCGGGCCGGATAAAGCAGGCTGCTCATATCGTGGATGGTAACTACGTAGGGCTTTTGCATCCAATAAGGCACGGAATTAAGAGGAATATGTACTAAATCTGGATGAAGCCGGCGCAGAAAGAAAGGAAAAGCCGCATTTTGCAGGACGTCTGTGTCCGGGCGGGAATATTCAGCGGTATGGAAATTGGGCCCCAAGCCGGACAGTTCCGCGGGACCCTTGTGGAGTGTGACAAGCGTGTAGCGATTTTCGTGATCCAGGCGGGCCAGGGATTGGGCCAGATTGCGGATGTAGGTGCCAATGCCGAAGTCGCCTGACCGACGGACGTCGATGACGATATGCTTCGGCATGGGGGTGCTAGCGGAACGCCGCCGATGTTAGCTTCCAGGAGTACAGGGGAAATTTGTCCGTCAGTACTTTTACGCCGCGGCGCACCTCCGCGACGATCTCTTCGCTCTGGATGTTGTCCAGAATCCGTGCGATCAGTTGCGCGACTTCGCGGATTTCAGGCTCGCGGAATCCCCGAGTGGTGACGGCGGGAGTTCCGAAGCGCATCCCGCTGGGGTTGAAAGGAGGATTCTGATCGAACGGAATCGCATTGCGGTTAGCGGTGATGTTGGCGGACTCGAGCGCCGCTTGCGCTTCCTTGCCGCGAATACCCTTGGCGAATACATCCGCAAGCAGGACGTGAGTGTCCGTGCCGCCGGAGACGATCCGGAATCCGGCTGCCTGCAGGCTTTCCGCCAGCGTGCGCGCGTTGGCCAGTACCTGGCGCGAATATGCCACGAATTCTGGAGTCGCGGCTTCGCGGAAGCACACGGCTTTGGCGGCAATCACGTGGACCAGCGGACCTCCCTGCACGCCCGGAAATAGAGACTTATCGATAGCCGCCCCGTACTTTTCCTTAGCCAGAATCAGGCCGCTGCGGGGGCCGCGCAGAGTCTTGTGCGTGGTGGATGTGACAATATCGGCCCACTCATTGGGATTCGGGTGCAGGCCCGCCGCCACTAGCCCGGAGAAGTGCGCCATGTCTACCAGGAACAGCGCGCCCACGCTATCGGCGATCTGGCGGAAACGCGGGAAATCCAGCGTGCGAGGATACGCACTGCCACCCGCGATGATCATCTTAGGCTTGTGCTCCTCGGCCAGCTTCGCAAGCTCGTCGTAGTCGATGCGCTCGTCGTCACGGCTGACGCCGTAGGGCACGATCTTGTAGGTCTTGCCCGAAAAATTCAGGGGATGCCCGTGGGTCAGGTGTCCGCCGTGCGCCAGATTCAGCCCAAGGATGGTGTCTCCAGGGTTCAACACGCTGGCATAGGCAGCCTCGTTGGCTTGCGATCCCGAGTGCGGTTGAACATTGGCGTACTCGGCCTTGAACAATTTCTTAGCACGCTCGCGTGCGAGGTCTTCGACGATGTCGGTGAACTCGCAGCCGCCGTAGTAGCGCTTGCCGGGATAGCCTTCGGCGTACTTGTTGGTGAAAACGCTGCCGGTGGCTTCGAGGATCGCCTGGGAAGTAAAGTTTTCGCTGGCGATCAACTCCAGGTGCGAATTCTGACGCTCGGTTTCATGCCGGATGGCTGCGGAGATTTCCGGATCCACGTCAGACAGCGGCCTCGCCATGCGTTCCTGTTCGGTCATGCTTGAGGTTCCATTTCGGTTATTTTTGCGATGCGGCGCGCATGGCGGCCGCCATCAAATGGCGTTTCGAGAAACGCTTGGACCAGCTCGCGGGCTCTTATGGGATCGGTAAAGCGGGCACCCAGCGTCAGCACATTCAAATTGTTGTGGGCGCGCGTGAGACGTACTTCCTCGATAGACATGCCGACCGCCGCCCGGACTCCGCAGACTTTGTTCGCAGTAATCGACATACCGACGCCGCTGCCGCAGACCAGAACACCGCGCTCGACATTCCCGGACGCTACCGCTTTCGCGACAGGGACGGCGTAGTCGGGATAATCGGTGGACTCGGCCGAATTGGTTCCGAAGTCGCACACCTCGTGGCCGCTCTGGCGCAGAACGTCGCCGAGCTGGTTTTTGAGCTCGAAGCCGGCATGATCCGCGCCTATGGCGATCTTCATGAGAATCCCAATTCTAACAGGCTCAAGAGCCTGAGCCCACCACTTCCAGGAACGCCTGGGCTGCGTGGCTCAGGGCACGCCGAGCCGGATACACCAGCCGGATCTTCCGCTCCACCACCAGCTGCTTCACCTTGACCTCCTTAAGCAGGCCGTGGCGGATCTCCTGCTCCACGCACATGCGCGGCAGGAACGCGACGCCCTCATTCCGCTCCACCATTTTGCGGATCGATTCGATAGTGGGCATCTCGACGTCGGTGTTCAGCGGAACTTTATGCCGCTGGAATTCGCGGATCACAACGGCCCGGTAGGGCGAGACCACGTTGTGCGCGATGAACGTCTCCCCGGCCAGTTCCTTGATGGTCACCTGATCGCGCCCGGCCAGCTTGTGCTTGGGGGACACGATGAAGGAAAGATGATCGGTGTAAATCACCTGCGAAACCAGCCGCTCGTCTTCCGGATCGTAGGTCAGAAGAGCCAGCTCCAATTCCCCGTCCACAAGCTGCGACGGAATTTTGCTCGACTGGCTGCGGCGAACCTGCACCTTGATCCTGGGAAACTTGGCGCGATAGCGCTCGATGTGATCCAGCAGATATAAAGTGGACGACTCGTTCGCCCCAATGCTCAGCCGGCCGGCGGACTTGTCCCGCAACTCGGCCATCGCGTTCTCGAGATCGCCCTGGAGATGCTCGAAGCGGCGGGCGTAGTCGAGCACGATCTGACCGGCATCGGTCAGCAGCAGATCCTTGGCGGAGCGGTCGATCAGCTTCTCCCCCATTTCCCCTTCAAGTCTTTGAATCGCAAGGGAGATGGCGGGCTGAGTCCGCAGCAGCTTTTCCGCGGCCCGTGAGAAACTTCGTTCCGCGGCCACCGTCAGGAACACGCGCAGGGGGTGCAGCTCCATAAGGCAATATTATACTACCTTACAATCTTATTGATTTGCCAAATCCATCGCCAGGGCTTGATAATGTGGTTGCAGAGCTTTCTTGGAGGCAAATAGGGATGGCCGATCGAGTATATATCTTCGACACCACGTTGCGTGACGGGGAGCAATCGCCTGGATGCAGCATGACCGTAGCGGAAAAACTTCGCATGGCGGCCAAGCTGGTGGAACTGGGCGTGGATATTCTTGAAGCCGGGTTTCCGATCGCGTCGCAAGGCGATTCGGAGGCGGTGGACGCGGTGGCGCGCGAATTCCCGTGGGTGAGCGTCGCGGCTCTGGCAAGGTCGAACCGCGGCGATATCCTGGCCGCGGCGGCTTCGCTTAAAAATGCGCGCCGGCCGCGCATCCACACATTTATTGCCACCAGTGACATTCATCTCAAGTACAAGCTCAAGAAATCGCGCCAGCAGGTACTCGACGAAGCGGTCGCGGCGGTTCGGCTGGCCCGCGAATATTGTGATGACGTGGAGTTCTCAGCCGAAGACGCCACGCGGACTGATCCGGAATACCTCGAGCAAGTATCGCGCGCAGTGGTCGCGGCCGGCGCGCGGACGGTGAATCTTCCCGATACGGTAGGGTTTTCGATTCCGGAAGAGTATCGGGCTCTAATCGCCCGCATCGTCAAAGCTCTCGGAGATACCGCGGTAGTCAGCGTACACTGCCATGACGACCTGGGCCTGGCGGTCGCGAATTCGCTGGCGGCGATTCAGGGCGGGGCACGTCAGATCGAATGCACCATCAACGGCATCGGTGAACGTGCGGGTAATGCCGCGCTGGAAGAGGTCGTCATGGCGCTGAACACCCGCCGCGATCAACTGCCGTTTGAAACCCGGATCGTGACGGAACATCTCTTCCCATGCAGCCAGCTGCTCACGTCGATCATCACCTTCGGACCCCAGCCGAATAAGGCGATTGTCGGCGAGAACGCTTTCGCGCATGAAGCCGGCATCCACCAGGATGGGTTCCTCAAAGAGCGCACGACCTACGAAATCATGGATCCGAAGTCGGTGGGCGTGCCCGAGTCGAAACTGGTACTGGGCAAGCACAGCGGGCGTCATGCGCTGGCGAAACGCTGCGAGGATCTGGGTCTTCCGCTTACGCGGGAACAGCTCGATACGGTGTACCATCGCTTTACGGAACTGGCCGACCGCAAGAAGGGCCTGCGCAACGAAGAAGTGACCCGCTTGGCGCGCGAGGTGGTCTTGGAGACAAGAGACGAGACCAAGCAGGCCGGCGTCACCGCGAGCTAGCTATTTCCGAAATACGGCTAAAAACTAGGACGGAATGAATCTAAAGATACTGTTGTTGCCCGGCGACGGGATTGGAACGGAAGTGACCGCGGCGGCGGTGGAAGTGTTGAAAGCCGTGGGCAAGAAGTTCGGCCACACGCTGGAATTATCGGAAGGATTGCTGGGCGGCATCGCGATCCATAAAACCGGGACGCCGTTTCCCAAGGAAACCGAAGAGCTCTGCCAGAAAGCCGACGCGACTTTGATGGGCGCAGTCGGACTGCCGGAGTTCGATGCGGCCCCGCCCAGCCAGCGTCCCGAGGCGGGATTACTCGGGATGCGCCGCGTTCTGGACGTATTTGCGAATCTGCGTCCGGTGCGAACGTGGCCGGCGCTGGTGGATTCGTCGCCGCTCAAGAATCATGTGGTGGAAGGGACGGACATGATTATCGTCCGCGAGCTGACTGGCGGTCTGTATTATGGCCAGCCGCGCGGCATCGAAGAAAATCGCGGCTTCAACACGATGTCCTACACGCGCAAGGAAGTGGAGCGCGTCACACATACCGCGTTCAAGCTGGCGGGGAACCGGCGCAAGAAGGTTTGCAGCGTTGACAAGTCGAACGTGCTGGAGGTTTCGCAATTCTGGCGCAAGGTGGTGATCGACGTCGCCAAGAATTATCCCGAGATTCAGCTCGAGCATATGCTGGTGGATAACGCTGCCATGCAGATGGTGCTGAACCCCAGGCAGTTCGACGTGATGCTGACCGAAAATACCTTCGGCGATATCCTTAGTGATGTAGGGGGAATTCTGGCCGGGTCGATCGGCATGCTGCCATCGGCTTCGCTGGGCGAGAAGAAAGGGCTGTACGAGCCCGTGCATGGTTCGGCTCCGGACATCGCGGGCCAGAACAAGGCCAATCCGCTGGGAGCCATCGGAAGCGTGGCGGCCATGCTCGAATACACGTTCGGGCTAATGAAGGAAGCCAACGCCGTGAATAATGCTATTGGCAAGGTGCTCGAATCCGGCAAGGTTACCGCCGACCTGAGACCGAAGGGCAAGCCCGCAACGACTACAGAAGTCGGCCAGGCAGTGAGTGAGGCAATATGAAAGCACGAACAATCGTCGAGAAGATTTGGGACAGCCACGTAGTTGCCGAAAAGCCGGGAGCCCCGGCGCTGCTCTACATCGACCTGCATCTCACCCACGAAGTGACCTCGCCGCAGGCCTTTTCGACGCTGCGTGAGCGCGGTCTCAAAGTCCGCCGGCCGGATCTGACCATCGCCACCATGGATCACAGTACGCCGACTACGTCGCGCGATCTGCCCATGCTCGATACCGTGGGTAAGGCGCAGCTGGATCAGATGACCCAGAACTGCAAGGATTTCGGAATCCGCTTGTATGATCTGAAGACCACCAAGCAGGGCATTGTGCACGTGATCGGGCCGGAGCAGGGGCTCACGCAGCCTGGTATGACCATCGTCTGCGGCGACAGTCACACAGCGACGCATGGAGCGTTCGGTGCACTGGCGTTCGGAATCGGGACCAGCCAGGTGGGGCACGTGTTCGCCACGCAATGTTTGCTCCAGACGCCTTCGAAGAGCTACGCGATTCGCGTGGAAGGCGCGCTCAAGCCCGGCGTGTCCGCCAAGGACATTATTCTGGCGGTGATTGCGCGGATCGGCATCGGCGGTGGCACGGGGACCGTGTTCGAGTATCAGGGATCCACCATCAGTTCGCTCTCGATGGAAGAGCGCATGACCATCTGCAACATGTCGATCGAGGGCGGCGCGCGGGCCGGTCTGGTCGCGCCGGACGACACGACGTATCAGTACATTGCGGGCCGCGAATTCGCACCTAAGGGTGCCGATTGGGACGCGGCGCTCACACGCTGGAAGCAGCTTCCAACCGATCCGGGCGCACAATATGCGAAAGAACTGACACTCGACGCAGCCACGCTCGAGCCTATGGTTACGTTCGGAACCAATCCGGGTATGGGCATCCCAATCTCAGGGGCGATTCCCGATCCGGCGTCGGTGTCCGATCCGATCGAGAAATCCGATTTGATCAAGGCGCTGAAGTATATGGACCTGGAACCCGGCAAGCAGCTCAAGGGTCACAAGATCGACGTGGTGTTCGTGGGAAGCTGCACCAATTCCCGCATTTCCGATCTGCGCGCGGCCGCCAGCGTGATGAAAGGCCGCAAAGTGAGTCCCAACGTTCGCATGCTGGTGGTTCCCGGATCGATGCAGGTCAAGAAACAGGCCGAAGCCGAGGGTCTGGACAAGATCTTCCGCGAAGCCGGCGCCGATTTCCGCGAGGCTGGCTGCTCCATGTGTCTGGCGATGAACGGCGACCAACTGGAGCCCGGCGAGTACAGCGTTTCAACCAGCAATCGCAACTTCGAAGGCCGGCAAGGCAAGGGCGGGAGGACGTTCCTGGCGAGCCCGCTGACGGCGGCGGCATCGGCTGTCACCGGCGTTGTAACCGACGTAAGGACCCTGTTATAGGAACGAACATGAAATTCGAAAAGATCGAAAGCAAGATTGCCGTACTACCGATCGACAATATCGATACGGATCAGATCATCCCGGCGCGCTACCTGAAGTCGATTTCGAAAGAGGGCTTAGGCGAGGGTCTGTTCCGCGACTGGCGCCGCAATGCCGACGGGACACCTAAAGCAGACTTCGTCCTCAACCAACCCCAAGCCCAGGGCGTCGAGATTCTGGTGACGGGCGATAACTTCGGCTGCGGCAGCTCGCGCGAGCATGCTCCCTGGGCGTTGGTGCAATCCGGAATCCGGGCTGTGATCAGCACGTCGTTTGCGGATATTTTCAAAGGCAATGCCCTCAAAAACCAATTGCTTCCCGTGGTGGTTCCCGCCGATGCGCATGCCGAGCTGCTGAAATCGCCGTGGGCGGTGGTGAAGATCGATCTGGCTGCCCAGACCGTCACGCTTCCCAGCGGACGGGTGGTAGAATTCCCCATTGATGCGTTTGCAAAACAGTGCTTAGTCGAAGGCGTCGACGAGTTGGGCTACATGCTCCAGCAGAACCCGGCCATCGCGGCGTTCGAAGCCAAGCGAGTTGGCTCGGTCAACACACTGCGGTAACATCGCAAGAGTCCCTGAGGGAGGGACCGTTACCCATGCGAATGTTGCTGCGAGCGATTATTCCGAACGAGCCTGCGAACACGATGATTCGGAACGGGACTTTTGAGTCCACGATAAAGAAGGTTCTGGCGGATCTCAAGCCAGAGGCGGCCTACTTCGTTGCTACGGATCACGGCGAGCGCTGCGGGATCATGATCTTCGATATGAAGGACTCGTCCGAACTTCCGAAGGTTGCGGAACCGTTTTTCCTGGCGTTCAATGCGCGCGTCACCGTGAGACCGACCATGACTCCCCAGGATTTAGCGGCCGGCGCACCCGGGTTCGAACGCGCCGTAAAAGAGTTTGGCAAGTAGTTGGCGCAAGTATCACGAAGCAACCAAGCATAGCGCCGCCTCGCTAAGACGGACGCCGCATGTTCTCGATTGGGCGAACATGCCCGATCCGTTTCGTCACTACGAGGGCGTGCCGGTGCTCGATCTCCCGGCTGATCCTCCGTCGCCTAAACAGCCTGCGACCGATGGTCCCACCTATCTTTCGCAGCTGCTCTTTTACTCCGCTGCGATTAGTGCATCCAAGCTTGTTCCGTCCACCGGCTTCCGTTACGCGCTGCGAGTGAATCCATCCTCTGGAAATCTGCACCCTACGGAATTACACTTCTTGACACGCGGTCTCAAGGACTGGCCCGACGGTTTATATCACTACCGCCCGTCGTCTCATATGGCCGAGCAGCGCGCCGTCGGCAATTTTCAACACACTACTAACAGCGATGCGCCCATAGTATTTATCTTGACCAGCATCGCGTGGCGAGAGGCGTGGAAGTATCGTGACCGCGCGTATCGATATTGCCTGCTCGATATTGGGCACGCCTGGCAAGCTGTGGCACTCGCCGCCCGAGCCATGGGATCCGATAGCAAGGCGATTGTCGATTTTCCAGATGACGAGATAGCGCAGGCATTGCGCCTCAATGACGATGAGTGGCCGATGCTGGTCGTGGAGATTAGAGGCGCGGCATGTAAGGCTTCTGCCCATGAAACCGTCTGGTACGGTGGAACCGCGAATCAACTCTCGAAGGAGACCGTACGGTATCCGCGTATTGAGGCAATTCACGCCGCCACAAAGCTGATCGTTCATTCCACAGTCGAGCCGGCTCCGACCGGTTCCGGCGAGATCACGCTGCCGCCGCCTGCCCAGTCGACGCGGTCTTTTGGGGAAGTTGTCCGTAGTCGGAGGTCGGCGCTCGACTTTGTGGGCGGCGCGCAAACGATGTCCTTGCCTCAGCTTTCGGCCATCCTCGCGGCGGCCACGGAACTGATGGAGTTCATCCAGCTATATATGTACGTCCATCGCGTCGACGGGCTCGAACCCGGCGTGTACAGGTTCTGGCCCCCGTATTCGGAACTGGAGCGAATCAAAGCCGGCGACCAGCGACTCGCAGCAGCGGGCCTGAGTCTGGGGCAGGACCTTGCTGGGAACGCCTGCGTTGCGTTTTCGATGATCGGCGATCTCGAGCGCGCCACCCGCGCTGATGGCGATCGCGGTTATCGCTACGTGCATTTCGAAGCGGGCGCCATTGGCCACCGCCTGTATCTCGCCGCGGAGGCGCTGGGGCTGGGGGCAACGGGTATTGGCGCGTTCTACGATGAGGAGGTGCACCGCTATCTCCACGTGAAGCCCGACCAGGGACAGGTGGTCTATCATTTTGCGATCGGCTATCCGGTTGGTGATCCGCGCCTTCAGGCCTAAGGCCGTATGGTGGGAATTCTGGTACATGGCGACAATCATTTCATCGTGAGCGGTCCACTGCCTGACCGGGAGACTGCGTTCGCGCTGGTGCGGCACTGGTCTCTGATCTCCATCGGCGCGACCACGCCAGCGCCGCTGGAACGCTGGCGGATCGTCAAGCGCGAATTCCGCGAGAATCTGGAATGGGCGGTGGTCGTACCCGGCGACACTCAGATCTCGCTCGCCGTGAGAACCTTGCTCGATGAGCTATCGGGGCGGGGAATCACCATTCGCGACTATTAGCCCGATGCTTGCTAAGATACCCGCTTCCTGCTTAGGACACTTCTATGCGGATCGTTGCGTTGTCCGGAACCGTCATTTGCGCTTTGGGTGATGAGGGCAAAAAGCACCAGGATCCCAAGAAACGACTTTGACGCCTTCACGTCCACGATCCAAAGACGCCTCCGCCGGATTTGGCGTTTCAAGATCTTCTAGTTTCGGTTACAGTGGTGAAGAGCAATCCAAAATGTCTATGAAGGCAGCGCTTGTGCCGATGCTGGCGCTAGCGTTCGCTTCCAGCATACTGTGCCAGGTACCCGATCCGTATCCCCCGGATCCGCAGACCGAACCGGGGCGTGCCGTCTCCTGGACGAAGCTGGCGCCCAACGTCCTGAGCGATCAAAAACAGATCTGGACGTTTCCCCGGAAGCTGGGGCAGCGAAAGTATTGGATTCCGGCGACCGCTATTTTAGGCGTCACCGCGGGCCTGGTGGCCCTGGATCCCAAGACAGCCGGTTATTTCCGCCGCTCTTCGTCCTTCGATGGATTCAACCATGTGTTCTCCGGCAAGGCCACGGATATTGGAAACATCGTGGCTCCCCTATCCCTTTACGCTGCGGGATTGATTCGGAAAGATTCGAAGATGCAGTCCACGGCGCTGCTGGCCGGCGAGGCCATCGCCAACGCTGAAATCATGACCACCGTGATGAAAGACGTCGACCGTCGCCTGCGCCCGGCCGACATAGCCCCCAACGGGGATTTCTCCGACTCATGGTTTCGGGACAATAAACGATATCTTCGCTCGAATGGAAGTTTTCCGTCAGGTCACACCATTGCGGCCTTTTCGGTTGCAACCGTTATCGCCCGCCGCTATGGGACTCAGCATCGATGGGTGCCCTATGTAGCTTACGGGGCGGCCGCAGTGGTCGGATTTTCACGGATGACTGTTTCGTCTCATTTCCCGTCCGATGTGTTCATGGGAGCCGCTCTCGGATACTCGATCAGCCGGTTCACAGTTCTGCGCGAATAACTGGGCGGCCGCTACTTTCCTAAGATGTGCTCGATGCGGCGGTCGGGAATCAACCAGGCCAGCGCGACCAGAGTATAGATGCCGCTGGCGATCCACGGGCTGACGAACGCCAGCGGGATGGCGGTGAGATAGGCGACCGGCGAGAGTTTGCCTTTCCAATCGCGTCCGACGGCCGCCGCAAGCAGCGAGTTGGGTCCCTGCTCGACGATGATGAGATGCTGCAGCACATAGTAGGCGACGGCGGCCATCAGGAGAACGAAACCATAGGCCGCCGCGGGCGTAGAAGCCAGGTGATTCTCTCCGATCCAGGCCGTCGAGAAAGGGAACAGTGACAGCCAGAACAGCAGATGTAAGTTCGCCCACAGAATTCCGCCGCTCACGCGTTTGGTCGTCTGGAACATGTGGTGATGATTGTTCCAGTAGATGCCGACGTAGAGAAAGCTCAGCACGTAGCTCAAGAAGACCGGAAGCAGCGGCCGCAGCGCCTCGAAATCCGCGCCACGCGGGACTTTCAACTCCAGAACCATGATGGTAATGATGATGGCGAGCACGCCATCGCTGAAGGCTTCGAGCCGGTTCTTTTCCATTTCATTTATTTTTGCGAACGGCTCTTCGATCCGTACCGCCGCCGTGGTACACGAATCCGGTGACCGCCCCTGGAGCGTCCCGGCTGAATTCGATCCAGTTGCCTTCCGTGCGCGAGACAAAGATTGTCTCCGATTTCGGGACCAGCGGCAGTTTCAGCGGGTTCGCTCCTTCCTGCAAGAACAGCAGATCGCCTTCGAAGGAGATGGTGGCCTGCCTTCCTGGTGCGTACTCGTAAGTGCCGACGAACTTGGAGAGAATGGCAGGCGCCAAGCTGGTGACTTCCGTTCCGCCGAGCATGTGGGGCACGGAGCGGTCATTTTCGCAAATGCTTTCGAGTAGGTCTGTATCCGGCATCAGAGTCTTGTCGATCTGGAACGAAAACGGCCTGGTGAAGGTTTTCGGATCGTCGATAGTCATTTGCAGATCCATGTGTCCGAAGTCGCGGCGGCGAAATCGTTCGGTAATGTGAAGGGCCTCGGTATGAGGATGGCCTTCGATGTCGAGCCAGCCGCGGTCGTTGAACCCGGCAGTATCGACCACCAGCGTGTCCTGGTCCCAGTGGCCGATCGAGTACCCCATCCAAGTAGGATTCGGATCCTTGGGCAATGGACGGCCATCGGTAAAGACCGTTCGATGAACGCTATTGGTGGTGCCCTGATAGAGGATGACGATCAAGCCGGGGGTTTGCACGAACCGCGCCACATCGACCATATGGTAGTAGGGAAACGGGTCGGGCAGGCAATTCGCTCGGGGCGCGTCTTTGCCCATATCGCGGACACGCTGCTGATAAATCGCTTCGGCCCAGGGCTGAATGTCGCCGGGCTTCAGGTCTCGCGCGACATTACGGTCATAGCTTCCCGCGCCCGGTCCCCTCCAGACCCCCGAGAGGTCGGATTTCCCATCCGATGTCCGTGGCGCTGGCGCGGCGAGATTCGCTTTGCCGTCGGGCGTTCTTGGAATTCCGGGAGTGGGGTAGTCGAGCCATTGCGCGGGAGCGTTTGCCGATAGCCAGACCGCGAAAGCGCCGGCGAGCCAGATTTGTTTCATTAGAGTCGCCCCCCCTTTGTGAAAGTGTAGCGCCGGAGGCCATTTCATCCAACTGCGATATACTCGATTGCTGCTGGAGGTTCGCGTGAAATTTGCAATAAGGACGTTGTTCGCCATTGCGATGACGGTGGTTCTAGCCGGAGTGACAAGGGCGCAGGTTCCGCCCGAAATCGCTAAACAGCTGGTGAATATCGGACGCGGAGTTTGCGTTCCCGAGACCGCGCAGGTTTACCGCCCTTTGCATCCGAATCCTCCTTACCAGGATGTGTTGATTGGCCGTGACAACTCGTTCGGCCCCGACCCCGCGAATGTCGTCGACATTTTCGCCCCGAAACAAGGTAAGGGAGGCCGTCCTGTGCTGATCTACGTGTCGGGCGGAGCGGGCAATAGGCAGCAAGGCGGACCAAACGGCGACGTTTTCTACGACAACGTTATGCTTTGGGCCGTGAAGAACGGCATGGTTGGAGTGAATATGCAACGCCGTCCTGGGCAGACTTGGGACGATCCCGCCAAGGACGTTGCGATCGCCGTTTTCTGGTTGAGCAAAAACATCGCTAAATTCAAGGGAAATCCTAACCGCATGTTCATCTGGTCCCAGTCGGCGGGGAACGTGCCGGTGAGCACGTACATCGGTCATCCGGAGTATTATGGCCCTCAGGGGGTCGGCGTCAAAGGTGTGATCTTCATGTCGCCTCCCGCTTTTAATATCCTGCCGGCTACGCCGCCTCCGGTTCAGGGCGGATTCGGGCCGTGCGGGCAGCCCAATGGGCAGCCTGCCGCGGCGGCGCCGGCTGGGCGCGGGCCGGGCGGACCGGGCGGCGGCAAGGGGAACGGCAAAGGCAGAGCGGCTCCGCCGGACGCCGCTACGCAGTTGGCTCGGTCGAACCTGCCGGGGCTGGTGAAATCCAAGGTACCCTTCTTCATTTCGGTGGCCGAGCTGGATCCACCGAACATCATCGGGTTTGCCGAGACCTTGAAAGATGAACTCTGCAAGGCGGGCAAATGCCCGACCTATACGGTGTTCAAGGATCACAGCCACATTTCTGAAGTGATGTCGCCCGATACTGCCGATACCAGCGTTACCGGGCCCATTCTTAAATGGATCAAGAGCGTTAAGTAAAGAGGAGATACAAAATGGCGGATGATACAAACGATTTCAAGAACAGGCGCGATTTCATGGGTTTCTCGGTGGCCGTCGGCCTCGCGGCGACAGCAGCTTCGGCTGCGGGAGCAGGCTTGGAGGTCGTCGAAACCAACGTCGACATCAAGACTCCCGACGGAACCTGCGACGCCGCGTTCATACATCCCAAGAGCGGCACGCACGCGGGGGTCCTGCTGTGGCCGGACGCCTTCGGCCTGCGCCCCTGGACGCGTGAAATGGGAAAACGGCTGGCTGCGGAGGGATATTCCGTTCTGGTGCCCAACCCGTTTTACCGTGTTTCCAAAGCACCCTTCAGCGATGCCTCCAACTTCAACTTCCAGAATCCAACTGATAGGGCGAAGCTCAACCCGCTGATGGCTTCGGTGAACGCGCCCGGCGCCGCGGAGAAAGACGCGGTTGCGTACGTCGCTTTCCTCGACGCGCAAAAGGAAGTCAATAAGTCGAAGAAAATCGGCACGCAGGGGTATTGCATGGGTGGACCGCTGATCATGAAGACCGCCGCCACGGTGCCCAATCGGATTGGAGCGGCAGCGTCCTTCCACGGCGGCGGCCTGGTTACCGACAAGCCCGACAGCCCGCATCTGCTCGCCCCGAAAATCAAGGCTCGTATGTATTTCGGCATCGCGGCGAGCGACGACATGACGCAGCCGGACGCCAAAGACAAACTCAAGGCAGCGTTTGCCGCGGCGAAGGTCCCCGCGGAGATCGAAGTCTATGCGGGAACTTTTCATGGCTGGTGCATGAAAGATATGCCCAAGCAGGCGGACGGCAAGCCGACCTACAACCAGGCGGACGCCGAGCGAGCCTGGGGCAAGCTCCTGGCCTTGTACAAGGCAGCCTTAGCGTAAAGTCGGGCTTAATCCGGCACTATATTTCGACCTCACTGTAAACCCGCGCGGGCCGGGACCGGTCTATACGTGCGGATGGACAGAGGTCTCATGCATGAATCGGCACCGGTGGATGTCCCGGGCGCGGAAGGAATCCAGGATTTCGATGCGCTGGTCCAGCAACATCGGCCGCGGATCTTCCGGTTCCTTCTCGCCTCGCTCCGGGACAAAGAGGTTGCGGAAAACCTCGTACAGGACTGTTTCGTACGAGCGTTCAAGGCGCGCGATCAGTTCCGAGGAAGTTCCACCATTGGAACGTGGCTGATGCACATCGCCGCGAACCTGGTTCGGGATCACGAGGCCAACAACCGCCTGAAATTCTGGAGGCGAAAGCTGCGGCCGGACGTCGACCTCAACGACCTTAGCGATTGGATCCCCGACCAGCAAAAGTCACCTGAGGCCCTGGCGCTTGCCAGAGAACAAGTGGAAGCCATATGGAGAGCTGCATCGAGTTTGTCGGAGCGGCAGCGGACCGTTTTCCTGCTTCGGTTCGTGGAAGACATGGAACTTCTGGAGATCGCCGCGGTAACCGGTATGAAAGAGGGGACCGTCAAGACGCATCTGTTTCGGGCGGTACAGTCCGTAAGGCTCGGCCTGGAGGAAGGCAAATGAAACAACACCTTTCTAGCGAGCAGATTTCAAGATACTTGATTGGCGACACTTCGCTGCAAGAAACACGGCATGTCGGGGATTGCGCGGCGTGCAGCGTGGAATTAGCGCGGCTGAAATCGTCCTTCTCGGAGTTTCGTGGCTCCGTTCGGAAGTGGAGCGATCAGCTGGGTGGCGCGGACAGCGCGATTCCATGGAACGTGCGGGTGGAAGTGGCGACGCTGCAGGGCATGTACGGTGGTCACGCAACCATAGCGGGGATCGGTTCGCTGATCATTCATGTGGCGGCGGTGGCGCTGCTGCTGTTGATCGGCTCGCTCCCGCCAGTCCAGAAGGCGGTGAATGAGTTCGTCCCTTTGTTCGCGCCCGATCTGACGCCGCTTCAGCCCAAGCCTGAACAGTCCAAGGGTGGCGGCGGCAGCCCGCAAAGGACGGCCGAAACCAAGGGAGAGCTTCCCAAGGTGGCGCCCAAGTCGTTTGTTCCGCCGATTCGCCCAGAGGATGATCCTAAGCTGGCGCTGAATCCTACCATCGTTGCTCCCGACATGCCGAATATCCAGTCCAACAATTTCGGTAATCCTCTGGCGGGCATTGGGATCCCGTCGGCCGGTAACGGGATCGGCACCGGCATTGGCGGCGGGAGAGGGCCGGGCGTTGGTCCCGGCACCGGAGGCGGATTCGGGGGCTCAGTATACAGAATCGGCGGAGGTGTCAGCGCCCCCGTTCCGGTTTACCGGCCCGAGCCCGAATATTCTGAAGAAGCTCGCAAAGCTAAGTGGCAGGGCGCAGTGCTGCTGTCGCTTGTAGTGGATGAAAACGGCGTGCCACAGGATATCAAGGTCATCCGATCCCTCGGTCTGGGACTGGATCAGAAAGCGATCGAGGCGGTGCAGAAATGGCGCTTCAAGCCGGGGCAGAAGGACGGCAAGGCAGTCCCTGTTTCGGCCAACATCGAGGTCAACTTCCGGCTGCTGTGATTCCACTAAAATGAGAATCGGCATGGGCTTGAGGCCGATCCTCTCCGCGTTTGTGATCACTGTCGGACTGGCTCGGTCGCAGACCGCACGTCCGGAATTTGCGGTCGCATCGGTCAAGCCCAACCATGCCGGATGCTGCACGACCTACGGCGCCGGTAACGGCGGGAGTGGCGGCAAGGACGTCACGCTCAAGATGCTGATTGCTTTCGCGTATCACCTTCAGCAGTTCCAAATATCCGGCGGACCGCGTTGGATTGGCTCCGACCGTTTCGATGTTGAGGGCAAAGCGGGGGACCCCAAGGCAGACCCCGATCAATTGCGGCTCATGCTGCGATCGCTATTTGAGGATCGATTCAACTTGAAGGTTCATCGCGAGACCAAAGAGGCCCCGGTCTACGCTTGTTTTGGCAAAGGGTGGGCCGAAAATCAAACTGTCCGCGGATCAAATCTCACCTGAGGTCGACGGTCCGGCGCCGCCGGGGGCCGGCCCCAACCGCGGGGCAATTAGGATCGGTGTCGGCAACCTAGTTGGCAATGCGGTCACGCTGTCTCGGTTTGCGACCATGCTCTCGCCCAGGTTAGACCGTCTGATCATCGACAAGACCAATCTTGCCGGCCGTTTCGATATCCAACTGAAATGGGCTCCCAGCGCGGCGGAGGACCTATTCGGAGTGCCCACGGAAATCATCGACATGAATGGCGTAACCGTTAGGCCAGACCCATCTGGTCCTTCCATCTTTTCTGCAATTCAGGAACAGCTCGGGCTAAAGCTCGAGTCCGCTAAGGCTCCCGTGGATGTTCTGGGATCGATCACGTGGAAAAGCCGTCTGAGAATTAGCTCGGCTTGATCAACCGGCAGAAGATAATGCGGATTGCGGCAGGGGTTTTTCTCCTGCCGCTTTAGTTTCCAGGGCGATCCTGAGATTTGCCGTGAAAATAAAAGAGCTGCCTTTGCCAAGTGCGCTTTCCACCCAGATTCGACCGCCCAGAAGTTCGGTCAACCGGCGCGAGATGGTTAGCCCCAGGCCCGTGCCGCCATACTTTCGGGTTGTGGAGCTGTCCGCCTGGGTGAAGGCGGAAAAGATCTCTTTCTGTCTCTCTGGCGGAATGCCGATCCCAGTGTCCATCACCGTGAACCGCACCATCATGCGCTCGCTTTCTTGAGATTCTGTCTGAACCGAAAGCGTGATTCCGCCTGAATTGGTGAACTTGATGGCATTTCCCAGCAGGTTCACGATGATCTGGCGCAGCCGAACCGGATCGCTGGCCACCAGATCCACTACGCCCGGATCAACGTGCAGAGTGAGTTCCAGGCCTTTCTCCTGCGCTCGAGCAGCAAAGGCTCTTAGCGTCTGAGCCAGACTTTCCCGCAGGCTGAAATTCACGGTCTCGAGATTCAGCCTTCCGGCCTCAATCTTCGAGAAGTCCAGAACGTCGTTGATCACCGTTAGCAGTATCTCCGCGGACTCTTTCGCCGTTTCCAGATATTCACGCTGCTCGGAATCCAGGGTGGTGTCCAGCGAGAGTGCCAGCATACCTAGAATCCCGTTCATCGGCGTGCGGATTTCATGACTCATATTCGCCAGAAACTCGCTCTTGGCACGATTCGCGGCATGTGCGGCTTCCTCCGCCTGCCTGCGTTCCACCATCTCTTCTTCCAGCAGTTGATTCACGGTTCGTAAGGTTTCGCGCTGCAAATTCGCTTTTAAAGCCAGGTGAATCACCACACCGAAGAGGATCGCGCTCAATAGCCCTCCCATCAGCGTGAGGTTGGATAACACATCCATCCTGGTGGGAGGCATTGCGGAGAAGGCCTGCCATAATCCGATGCGGACCGTAGCGACCAGCAAACTGCCGCCGATAGGCACCCATAGCGGCTCGCCCCGGCCCGGCCGAATCAGGCCCCAGGCCATGGCGGTAACACCTATCCCCAGCATCAGAAAACCAAGGGCGGTGGGAAGCGCCACGCGGGTGAGATTACCCCACGCAAAAGCGTCGCTTGTTCCCGATGCCACTCCGATGAAGCAGGTTGCACCCACCGCGGCAACCAGCAGGCCGGTGACGCCCAGCACCGCGGATGTGTCTTTGAGCAGTTTGCTTTGGGCCAGCAGCAAGCCCGTGGCGAGTACCAGGAAACACAGCGCCGTGGTTGGCGACATACGGCCCGGGCTGGACGTGTGGGTGGTAAGATAGCCCGCGCCCAGAAGTTCGTCGATCCCGAAGTTCGCACGAAACAGATATTCAAGAAGGGTGGCGGCTGTTAAAAATGCCGTGATCGCGGAGCTGATGAGCGTGAGCCGCGGTTTACTCCAACCGATCCCCAGAAGCGCGAGCCCGCTGACGGCCAAAGCGAAGGCCGTATTGCGCTGCATGGGAGCAAGGTCGGGCACGACTTGAATCAGAACCGCGGAGTGGAGGGCCCATCCTACCAGGACCACCGATCCGAGCAGAATAGCCAGTGCGCCGCATAATGCTCCGGTCATCCCGGGCCAAGACATCCCCGGAAAGCTCGATCGGGTTTGCATGAACTGTACCACCGGTTCTATCGACTTACTTAGAACTAAGCTTTAAGGCTTACGCCGCTATTCGTCTCTTGCGGGTAAGCGGACGATGTGTTACCATTCCGACGATTTGGGCCTTAATCCGCGCGTGGGCGTAGCATTGGGTCGATTATGCAAGAACCAGGGACAGGATGGAGCAAAACGGTGAAGGGAATTTTCACAAGCGGGATCACACGCTGGACCATAGCTGCCGCTCTTGGATGGGCGGTGTGCGGGGCATTCATCAGCCCAGCCGCTGAAGCGGAAGACGCCGGGTTGGATGTTGTGCAGGTTCGCCCGAACTTTTACATGATCGCTGGCGCCGGTGGAAATATTGGTGTGCAGATCGGCTCAGATGGCATCGTGTTGGCGAATGCGGGCGCCGAAGCCGCATCCGGTCAGGTTTTGGCGGCCCTCCGGAAGCTGACCAACCTGCCGATCCGGTATGTAATCGATACCGACGCGGGCGCGGATTTCGTGGGCGGCAATGAAAAGCTGGCCAAATCCGGACTCACCATTTTCACGAACGCGATCGGCAACGCAGGACTGGCCGGGGCTATGACAAACGGCGGCACTGCGTCGATTCTGTCGCATGATAGCGTCCTGCGCCGCATGAGCGCTCCTACCGGCAAGGTTTCTCCTTATCCAGGTGACGCTTGGCCCACCGAGGCTTTCTTCCAAAGTCGCAAGGCCATCCGCATGAACGACGAGGGAATCGAGATTCTGTATCAGCCCGCCGCCCACAGCGATGCCGACAGCTTCGTTCTGTTTCGAGGCTCCGACGTGGTAGTCACCGGCGATGTGATGGACACCACGCGGTTTCCGGTCATCGATCTTGCCAACGGCGGCAGCATTCAAGGCGAGATCAATGCCCTGAACAAGCTGATTGAATTAACCATCGCGCCCACGCCGTTTATCTATAAGGGTCCTGGGACATACGTGATCCCCGGCCATGGACGGCTGTGCGAACAGATGGAGGTCGTGGACTATCGCGATATGGTGGTGACCGTTCGCGACGTCATCGCGGACTTGATCAAGCAGGGGAAAACGCTCGACCAGGTGAAGGCCGCACGTCCGGCCTTGGCCTATGAAACGCGCTACGGCACTCAGGAGGGCGTCACGAGCTCGTTTGTCGATGCAGTTTACAAGAGTCTGAGCGCGAAGAAATAGGGACGCCATGCAACGAACAAAAAGAGAGGCACGCCGGACATTGAAAAAGCTCACGCCGTTCCTGGTTGGATTGCTGGTGGCGCAAATCGGACTGTATGCGCAAGGTCGCGGCGGACGGGGCGGCCCCCAGCAGCCACAGAGTGCCAAAGCTGGCGCGCTGATCGATTTAACCGGCTATTGGGTTTCGGTGATCACCGAAGATTGGCGCTACCGCATGGTCACGCCCGCGCCGGGCGATTACCAGGGTGTTCCGATGACGCCGGAAGCGCGCAAAATTGCCGAGTCGTGGGATCCGGCGAAGGAAGCGGCTTCAGGCGATGTCTGCAAGTCCTATGGTGCGCCGGCGCTGTTGCGGGTTCCGGAGCGACTTCACATCACCTGGCAGGATGACCAGACCCTGCGTATGGACACGGACGCCGGCCAGCAGACTCGCGTCTTTCATTTCGGCGATTGGAAGGCTCCCGCGGGTCCGCCGACCCTCCAGGGAGACTCGACGGCGGAATGGGAGCGCGGCGGCGGCCGGGGCGCGACCGGTGGATCGCTTAAGGTGATGACGTCCCATCTGAAGAGCGGCTTTCTCCGCAAGAACGGCGTTCCCTATAGCGACAACGCCACTCTCACCGAGTATTACGATCTGATCAAGGAGCCCAACGGGGACCCCTTGCTGGTGGTGACCATCGATACCACCGATCCCAAGTATCTGCGACAGCCCTTTGTGATCACGTCCCAGTTCAAGAAACAGGCCAGCGACGCCGGGTGGAAGCCCACGGCATGCTCGGCCACATGGTAAGCCAAGGAGATCCGACATGACCCTTCATAAAATCAGCCTTCCTTTGACCGTGTTATTGTGCGCGAGCTTCCCCGCGCTGGCGGAGATCGATCTGTCCGGATCCTGGGCCGCCATCAATCATGAGGATGCGCTGGAGCGCGGCGGTGGTCCGAGTCCCGCGGATTGGGCAGGAATTCCCTTCAACGCATCGGGCCGCGCCAAAGCGTTGAGTTTTTCGCAGTCGACCATCTCGATGCCGGAGCGCATCTGCTGGTTCCAGACGCAATGGCACATCGCGGCCGGGCCGTTCAGCCTGAGGATGTGGGCGGTGCCCGATCCCATCACCGGGAAGGTTGTCGCATGGATGATCGGCGCCTGGGAAACCCGTGCGCCCATGACGATCTGGATGGACGGCCGTCCGCATCCCTCGAAGAATGCTCCGCACGATCAGACCGGCTTCACTACCGGCGTGTGGAATGGCGACGAGTTGATCGCCACTACCACGCACTTAAAGACCGGGTACATTCGCCGGAATGGCGCGGCGAGTAGCGACCAGGCCACTATCACCACGCATTTCCTGCGTCACGGAGACTTGCTGACGGTGGCGCTGCTGATGGACGATCCAGTTTATCTGACGGAGCCGTACATCTTGACGCGATCGTACAACTTGAGTACTAACCCGGTTGCCATCGGGGGCCCGCCCTGCATCACCGGCGATGAAGGCGTAGAGTCAGGCACGGTTCCGCATTATCTTCCGGGAAAAAATCCTTTCGTGGATGAAATGACCAAGGTTTACGGGATCCCGGAGGAAGCCGCCATGGGCGGGCCGGAAACCATGTATCCGGAGTTTCGCGACAAGATCAAGAACAAGTTCGTTATGCCGGCCAAGTGTAAGCAAAACTGCGGTAACTAGCAGGTACCGTTGATGGGTGAGTGCCCGGTGAGATATAATTCGTTCACGCAGGAGGCAGCTTGAGAAGCAAACTACTCGCACTAGTCTTCGCAGGGGTGACCGTTCTGGGCGTTAAAGCTTACGCCCATCACTCGTTTGCGTCCACGTACCTGGAGGATCAAAGAATCACGGTGGAGGGGGATGTGCTGCAGTTCCTGTACCGGAACCCCCATTCGTTCGTTCACGTGGAGGCCAAAGACGCCAGTGGCAACACGGTCCGGTGGGCAGTCGAATGGGCCGCAGGCGGGCAATTAGGAAGCCAAGGTGTCAAGCACGACACCCTGAAACCGGGCGACCACGTCATTATCGTCGGCTCGCCGGGGCGCAATCCCGATGACCACCGCTTGCGCATGATCAACATCACTCGTCCGTCCGATGGCTGGAAGGCTGGCGGGAAGTTCGACTAGTTGCGCGGCCCGCGTAAAACTGCGGTTTGGGCCGGTTCCATATACGGCGAAACCGCGCTCTGATTGCCGTCGCGATCCATCGCTTTCACTCCGTCGCTACGTCATCGATCGACACGCCCGCCATTGTAAAGCACGTGGCCGACCCACGTCTCGTGCTCCCGCGATGGTAAGCATTCACGATTTCTGTTCGGAACAAAACCATTTATGTTAAAATTTGATTTGAAGATCCCCGCCACAGTTTTACCCCATTAATCCCACGCCTCTGTAGACGAAGATCCAGGAGAGCTGTGTCCGGCGGAGGTCCTCACCAGAGCAGTAAGTCCAAAGCGCAGTAAGTTTAAACCATGGAGGAGCGTAGTCAGAATGTTTTCGAAGAAGTTGTTGGTCGGGTTTGCCGTGCTTGCGATGGGTATCGCCAGCGCCGCCTCGGATTATAAAGTGGAGCTGTCCCAAGCTACCCAGGTGGGCGGAACCGAGTTGAAGCCCGGAGCATATAGAGTCGAGATTCAAGGCGACAAGGCTGTATTCAAGTCGGGCAAGACTGTCGCGGCGCAGGCACCCGCGACGGTTGAAAACGGCAAACAGAAGTATTCCGAAACGTCGGTTTCCACCAAGGCCTCGAAGATCGAGTCGATTTCCATCGGGGGCTCGACCGTGAAGATCGTCTTCGCACCGTAACACCCCACGTAGTTTCGGTAGGGCAGGCAGTCTTGCTTGCCCTTCCGAACAGTGCCAGCCTGGCCGCTCCCCACACCCAAACCATTAGGGATACAATATGGTTTGGATATCTCCGCCATCTACGCCGCCGGATTGGCCCGGGCTCTAACCCACTCCCGAGCCCTCCGCTTCGCTCGCGTGAAGGTTGCCGAGATTCAGCTTTATCAGGCTTCCCAGGTCAAATCCGGCCGCGCCGCGCGCGATTTGTACGGCGCCCTTGGCCCCCACATCGACGCGGCTCGAGGATCCTTCCGTGAAAGCTTCCTGGTACCCTTAAGTGGGGTTCCCGATTATCTCCACCAGGAGCTGGTGAAGACTCTGGCGAAAGAAGATGCGGTGCTGCTTGGTCCAACATATCCTGGTCCACAGGCATAACGCCCGCTGGCGTAACGGGGCTTTGTCCGCCGTGGCGGGCGCTGCTTTTGTCATGGCCCTCGGCGGAACCATGGTCGCGCTGCGCGCCGCGCCCGATCCGCTAATTGATCTGAAAGCCGGCGCTGACGCTCTCGAAGCCGGCCGCTATCCCGCGGCCATTGCCGCGCTTAAAGGTCTGCCCCAGCGTCTGCCCAAGCTGGCCGATTACGCCGCTTGGTTCCTGGCTTCGTCGCAATCCTCAGCGAAAGACTACGCGTCCGTGCCCGCCACGCTGGATCCGGTTTTCAAGCAGGTCCCGCCCTCGCCCCTGGTGCCCCGGGCGGCGCTGCTCGCGGCCGCGGCGTTCACCCAGAACAACGATCCCAGCGCCGCGCTCGACTTGTTGCGCAAGTATTACTCTGTGATCTCGCAGCCCAAGGGCGATCTCGCCATGGCCGCCGCGTTCGCCGGGTCGGGCGATAAAGTCAGCGCCGCCATTTACTACCAGCGCGTGTACTACGGATACCCGCTGTCGGCCGAGGCCGCGCAGGCCGCCCCGGAAATAGACCGGCTGAATACCGATCTCGGGGAAAAGTATCCGCCCGCTCTGCCCACGGCGATGCTGGGGCGCGCGATTAAGCTGCTGGACGCCGGCCAGGCTGTCCGCGCTCGCAAGGAACTGGAAGCTCTGGTCCCGCAGCTGGGGGGCGCCGAGCGCGATATGGCTCGTGTCCGCATAGGCGTAGCTCGCTATAGCGCCGAAGAGAACGCAGTTGCCTACAAGTACCTGTCCACGCTGGAGGTCGATTCGCCGGAAGCCGACGCCGAGCGCCTGTTTTACGTCATGCAGGGCGCTCGCCGCCTGAACAATCTGGATGAAATGGACGCAGTAGTCGATAAGCTCGGCCGTCTTCATCCCAATTCGCCCTGGCGCTTGCAAGCGTTGACGGCTGCGGCGAATCGCTATCTCACCGAAAACAAGGTCGATCAGTATGAGCCGCTGTATCGCGCCTGCTATGAATCGTTCCCCCAGGATAAACAGGCCGCCGGGTGCCACTGGAAAGTCGCCTGGGCGCACTATCTGCGACGCGATTCCGACGCCCAGCAGCTCCTGCGCGCGCACTTGCGATTGTTCCCCGCTTCGGAAAACGCTTCCGGCGCCTTATACTTCCTGGGCCGGCTGGCTGAGCAGGCTCACGATCGCGCTGCGGCCCGCGCCTATTATGACGAGATTGCGCGTGAATATCCGAACCAGTATTATGCAATGCTGGCGCGGGATCGTCTGAAGCCGGTGGCTACGGTCGATCCTTCGCCCGCCGCGGCTGAGTTTCTCCGCACCGTCGGCTTCCCTCAACGCGCCCGAACCACGGTTTTCGACGCCAGCGCTGCCGCCCGGACTCGCATCGACCGCGCCAGGATGCTGATTTCCGCCGGATTGAAGGACTGGGCCGAAATCGAGCTGCGCTACGGCGCCCAGACCGGCGATCAGCCGCACCTTCTCGCCATGGAGCTCGCCGCGCTGATCGGAGACGGCAAGCCCGCGCAGGCCATTCGCTACATTAAGAGTTACGCCGGCAACTACTTGTTCCTGCCGATCGACTCTGCGCCGCCGGATTTCTGGCATCTGGCGTTTCCGCTGCCCTATCGCGCCGATCTGGAGCGATTCTCCAAGCAGAATCATCTCGATCCGTTTCTGATGGCCGCGCTGATCCGGCAGGAGTCGGAGTTCGACGCCTCCGTGACTTCCCGTGCCAACGCGCGCGGCCTCACGCAGATTGAGCCGGCCACCGGGCGCGAGCTGAGCCGCAAATTGAAGATCGCCCGCTACACCACCGCCAAGCTGTTCCAGCCGTCGCTGAATCTCCAGTTCGGAACTTATTATCTGCGCCTGGTGACGGACCAGCTCGGAGGTCACACGGAGGCGGCACTCGCCGCGTATAATGCGGGGATGTCGCGCGCGAAAGCCTGGCTGACCTGGGGTGACTTCCAGGAACCCGCCGAATTCGTCGAGACCGTGCCTTTCACCCAGACGCGCGGCTACATCCAGGCCGTGCTGCGCAACGCCGACGCTTACCGCCGTATCTACGCGACTCAACCAGGCACACAACAGTAGTGTCCGTTCTTAGTACACGCGACCGCTTCCGCGCCCAGCGCACTCACCGCATCACCGAAAGCGTCATCCGCGAGATGACCCGTCTGGCCTTGCGTCACAAGGCCGTAAATCTGGCGCAGGGGTTCCCCGATTTTCCCGCACCCCAGATAGTGAAGGACGCCGCGCGCCAGGCCATAGCCGAGGATGTAAATCAGTACGCGATTACCTGGGGTTCGAAGCGTTTTCGAGACCAGATAGCGGCGAAATATCGGCGAAACTACGACCTCGACATTGACCCGGAGCGCGAAATTACAGTGTGCTGCGGATCCACCGAGGGTATGATCGCTTCCTTGCTCGCGGTTTCGAATCCCGGCGATGAAGTTATTATCTTTGAGCCGTTTTACGAGAATTTCGGACCGGATACGCTGCTGTGCGGCGCGCACCGCAAGTTCGTGAAGCTGCATCCTCCGGACTGGCATTTCGATCCTGACGAGCTTCGCCGGGCGTTCTCCCAGAACACCAAGGCCATCATCATTAACTCGCCCGGCAACCCGACCGGACAGGTATTTGATCGCGAACAGCTTCAGATTATCGCCAACCTGTGCCAGGAGTTCGACTCGCTGGCCATCACCGATGAAATCTACGAGCACATTATCTACGACGGCGCACGGCACATTCCTATGATGACGCTGCCTGGCATGCGCGAGCGCACTATTCTCATCAACAGTATGAGCAAAACATATGCTGTGACGGGGTGGCGCGTGGGCTGGGTGCTGGCAGCGCCGGACATCACCGAATCGGTTCGGAAAGTTCACGATTTTCTGACCGTCGGCGCGGCTGCGCCTTTGCAGGAAGCCGGAGTCGTCGCTCTGGGCTTACCCGAAAACTACTATCAGGAGCTTGCCCACCACTACACGGAGCGCCGCGATCTGATGGTCCAGATGCTGGAGCGCGCGGGCTTTCGCTGCTCGATTCCCCGTGGCGCGTACTACGTGATGGCGGACTTCACGGCGTTGAGTCAAGAGGATGACGTCAGCTTTGCGCGGCGCCTGATCGAAACGGTCGGCGTCGCCGCAGTTCCGGGATCGAGCTTTTTCGACGATCCCCGGGACGGGGCGCGTTGGATCCGCTTTTGCTTTCCGAAAAAATATGACACGCTTAAGGAGGCCGAAGCGCGTCTCAAGAAGTTGGCCTGAATGCCGGCTCAATTCCTGCTTCCGGAAACCGTCGCCCGTCAGGATGGGATGGGTGCGGAAGTGGCTTTTGAACGCAAGATTGTCCAGCTAACGCTCGGCATCACGCAGGTTGTCGCCCAGGAAAGCCTGGAAGTCTCGATATGGGGCTCGCCGGACGGGGAACACTGGCGTCTTCTGGTAACGTTTCCGCAAAAATTCTATTGCGGGACATATTCGATACATCTGGACCTTACGGCTCAGGACGACCTGCGTTATCTCCGTGCGCAATGGAAAATCGGCCGGTGGACGCAGGACGAACGGGCTCCACTGTTCGAGTTCTATCTGCGGGCCGACGAAGACCGCATGCGGCTGGAGGCGGGAGCAGGCTAGATTCTTGAGTGCACGGATTCCCCCCGCTAGGGATCGCCCATCCGCGCCAGAACATCGCAGCCACGATGTGCAATGGCGTATTCGCAGATCTTTATACGAGCGGGACCCTCGAGAAACGACTTGGTCTCCATGGCCGCGTAACCATACAACATCCCAAGAGCGATCACAATTGCCAGCGGCTTCATGTCGCGAATGTCTGAGGCACGTTCAAGGCCAGATGCCTACCCACCGTCGAAACAGACTCTTTTGCGGTATCCAGTGAGGAGACTGTCTCAAAAGAGAGACTGGGCATGTAGCCGCCTGATTACTGCCGCGCGGCAGAGAGCTGCGCCAGGTTGTGGCGGATGCTGTCGGAGAGGGGGCCGTCGGGACGGAGCGCCAGGACGTCTTGCAATTCCTGGATCGCTGCCCGGCGATTCCCGCGCCGTATATAAATGTCCGCCAGAAAGACCTGAGGTTGCGTGAAGAGCGCGGGGTCGAGGCGCTTGGCCGCTAAGAGATACTGCTCGGCCTGATCGAACTGATTCAGCTTGAAGTAGGTCATGCCGAGCTGCGCGTTCGCGAGGGCGTCCTCTGGCCGGTCCTTGGCGGCGCGCCGGTTGAAGGGGAGCGCGTCTGCCGCATTTTTCTTCTTGAGTAAAACTCCGCCCAGGTTCACGATGGGCTCGAACGCGCCGGGATCGGCGGCCAGCGCGCTGCGGAAGAAGGCCTCGGCGCGGTCGTCATCCCCGGTCTGAAAAGCAATCACGCCAAGTGCGTTCCATGCCATGGAGAATTCCGGTGCGAGGGCGACGGCTTCTTCCAGAATTCGAGTGGCGCTCTCCGGATCGTGGAGGGTCAATCGCTTTTGCGCCTCGGTGTATTTCGCGGAGGCGTTCCCGGGAATCGAAAGCTGGTGAACCGAGACGACGCCGCCGGCGGGATTGGCGGCCGCTTCGCCAGAGGTGTACGGAATGATGGTGTGCACCACTCCGGACCGGTCCGCCACCGCGGCGCTCACCACCACGGTGCGCCGAACTTCGCCCAGGCCACTGCGAGCCACCGCTACCGTGTAATCGCCGGGAATGAGCGCGTGGAAGCGAAACTCGCCGCCTCGATTCACTTCGGCGGATTCAACGTAAGGGGTCTGGATCCCGAATAGATTGACGCGCAGCGCGCGCTTACTCCCGGACCCGGCGATTGTTCCCTGCAGGTCGAAATTCACGGGCGGCGCCGGACCGCGTTCGGCGGCGAACAATACTTTCGACGCCAGCAACACCGCGAGTGCCGTCCGCAACACCCCATCAGAGTACAATTTATTCCAGCAATTTCAAGTACCGGTACACCTGGGACAAAGGCAGTCCGATGACGTTGAAGTAACAGCCATCGACGCCTTCGACGAATTTGGACGCACGTCCTTGAATGGCATAGGCCCCGGCTTTGTCCAGGGGTTCGCCGGTGGCGACATAGGCGTCGATCTCGGCATCCGAGAGGGGCGTGAAACGCACGCGGGTGGCGCTGCTATCGACCTGCGAGCCTTTGGGGTGGCGCAGGCAGATACCGGTGATGACGGTGTGTTCGCGGCCGGCCAACCGTCGCAGCATAGAGTGTGCGTCGGCCGCATCGCGGGGTTTCTCCAGTACCTCTTGTCCTAGTACGACAATGGTGTCGGCGCCCAGTACAATTTCATCGCGGCCCTCCCAGGCAGCCTCGGCTTTGGCGCGTGCCAAACGGCGAACATAGGCGTCCGGGAGCTCGCCCGGGCCGCGGACTTCCTCGACTTGGCGGACGCGGACGGTGAAAGCAATGCCGGCGGTGGCGAGCAACTCGCGGCGTCGGGGAGATTGCGAAGCCAGAATGAGCGGGAGCGGCACAGGACAGGTATAGCATGGCGCAAGAGATCAACTGCGCCGCGATTGGCGATGCGCGCCGCCTCCCAGTCCGCCGAGGTCGATGATTACCGCGATCAGAAGCCATAGGAGATTGATGCCTGCCGTCGGCATGCCGGTGTTGAGCTCCCACGCGTACACGATCGTGGTGAGCGGCAGGAAGAGGAACCCGAGCAACGGCAGCAGTAGACCGCCGTGGAAGGCTCGCTGCAGGTAAGTCGAGAAGAGCCACATCAAGACAAGCGCGACACGGGGAAATCCGATAATGATGATCAGGATCAAACAGGGCATAGGGATCTCGAGCCGACCAGGACAACTTCATCGTACTCCTCCCGGACGCCCCGGCAGACACGCTGTTCAGCGCTGCACCGTGATCCGCACGTTAGGCTGGGTACTGGATCATCGGCGATGAGGAGCAGGCGAAATGTGAGGAGGCCTTAGTGGCTGGTCTTCTTGGACGCTTCTGCCTCGGCGGCACGGGCCCCGCTTAGTGTGTACGCGAGTGCGTAATTACCCTCGTGGCAGCCGAATTCGTAGATCGGTCCCTGGGTCGTGGTCATGGCAAGCTCGGCCGTCCAAGGCTGATCCCAGGTGGCGGGATCTTCCACCGTAAATCGATATAGGATAGTGCCGGCGTCCACACGCCTGAAGCGTTCCACCACGTGCAGCTTGTCGCTCGATCCGCGGAAAGGATTCCGGTCATTGAAGTTGGTCACGTCCACCACCAGTGTGTCGCCTTCCCAGTGGCCGCGCGAGTCTCCGCGCCACAGGCCGATACTTGGGGCGGGATGGGGTTGGCCGCCGGTGGGAATGATCCGGGCCGAGTGGTTCATTTCGTGGAGAATGGTCACGATTCCCGGGCTCTGGACAATCTGCAAATTATTGTTATAGCCGGCGGGGAGCATGGGCACCGCATCGTAGCCCAAGATGATGCAGCGCGCGCTCAAGGGCCGGTTTTCGGGACCGTCGAACTCATGTCCCCGGTTTTTCGCCGCGATGTCCGCGTTTCGTTTCCGGGCCTCGGGCAACTGCGCAGGAATCGTGCCTGTCGGTCCCACGATCAGCGAGGTTCGCTTATCCCACACGACGTTCGACTGCGCCTTGTCCAAACCGAATTGGGCGAAGTCGTAGTGCACGTCAGCCGCAGTCCCCTGTTCGGTCGGACGGCCTTCCACAATATTTAAAGCCAGGCGCTGCTGCTCTTTCTTCCGCGCATCGGCTATCTCCTGATCGGTGTAGAATTCTTTCGAACCGAGACCCTTGGGGCGTTCCAAGGGCGTCAAAGTGTTGTTGGTCCAGTAGCCTTGAAAGTCAGGAACGCCGTCCGGGGTGCGCGGAGCAGTCCAGGCTTTGGTCTTCGCAGCCGACTTTGCCTTTTGAGGACTCTGGCCGGCGACGGGCGCAGGCGCCAGCGCCAGCACCGCGGTCACGATGGTTGCCGTAATCCCTGATGCGAGATATCGATTCAACATGGAACCCCCTGTCGCCAATACCAGCCGAATCATATCGCAACCCGCGACCAAAGGCCACGCCCCGTCTACCAGTCTGTCGGTCGGTAATCCTTCAGGAACAAGCCCCACAAATGTTCGCCGGTGTTGACGCCGCTAATGATGGGATCGAGAATGCGGGCCGCGCCATCCACGATGTCAAGCGGCGGGTGGAAGCTCTGCTCCGCCGTTTTCCGCGCGGCGATCTCGACGGGATCTTCGTCGGTCACCCATCCGGTATCGACGCTGTTCATGTGGATGCCGTCGGCATGATAATCGGTCGCCGCCGTGCGCGTCATCATGTTGAGGGCCGCCTTGGCCATATTGGTATGCGGATGGCGAGTGGTCTTCCACTTCCGGTAGAACTGGCCTTCGACGGCAGATACGTTGACGATGTGTTTGTCGCGCTCCGGTGAGCGCATCATCAGAGGCTTCAAGCGGGCGTTGATGATGAAAGGCGCGATCGCATTGATCAACTGAACCTCCAGCAGCTCAACCGACGATACTTCCGCCATCAGCAGCCGCCAGGAGTTTCGTCCGCGCAAATCCACCTGCTGAAGATCCTGATCGAGGCGGCCTTCGGGAAAGAGATGCTTCGCGATCTGCAAATCTTCCGGCAGTAAGGGAATTTGGGAAAGTTCGGCCGCGGAGGTCGACGCCTCTCGATGCTTTGCCTCCCGCAGGACCAGCGCCGGCGTCTCGCCTAGCGCCGCTCTCTCGCCTTCCATCATGTGCTTGTAGAAATCGGGCGGTCGACGCACTGTCTGGCAGGCGTTGTTGATGATGAAGTCCAGCCGGGGGAGAGTCACCAGCAGGTGGGAGCACAGCGTTTCGACGCTGGGGGTGTGACGAAGGTCCAGGCCGAATATTTCCAGGCGATCGGCCCACTTGCCGAAATCCGGCTCGCGGGCGTAGCGCAGGGCCGAGTCACGGGGAAAGCGAGTGGTTACGATCAGTCTCGCTCCCGCGCGCAGCAGCTTCAGGCCGGCCTGATAGCCGATCTTTACCCGTCCGCCGGTCAGCAGGGCGACGCGGCCGCGGAGGTCGGCCAATTCGGTTCGCTTGTTAAAGTTGAACTCCGCGCACGCCGGACACATCTGATCGTAGAAGTGGTGGATTACCGAATAGTGCTGCTTGCACACATAGCAATGCGGCGAATCCGGCACTTCGGTGCTTGGTTGCGCAGTCTCAGGCGGCGGAAAGAAATTGGGCGTCGTGAACACGGGTTTCCGCCGCAGCGTGCGAATCCCCGTCTCATTGAGCACGGCGCTGGTGCGTTCCGTTCGTTCACGCTCCGCGGCTTTCAGCATTTCCCGACGCGCGGTTTTGTCCGGATTGTACAGCTCGGCCGCCGCGCGCAGCAGGCGCTCCCGGTCGTGCGCCGGCAACTGGTTCAGAAGGACTCGGTCGCCCGCCAGCTCTTCGAGCAATTCCGCCGCGGCGCGGAGGCGTTCCAATAGTGCGTGCTCGATAGCGAAGTCTGTGTCCATATGCACGGCGTGTGTCTACCATTATCCCTGCCTTTCGCCAAACCGCCGGGTCGGATAGAATTATGGACACTCCATGGCACTCAGCGCGGGCGACAAACTCGGGCCGTACGAGATCATTGCGCTCATCGGCAAGGGCGGGATGGGCGAGGTGTATCGCGCCAGGGACACGCGCCTGGGACGGGACGTCGCCGTCAAGATTTCCCAGGAGCAATTCAACGAGCGGTTCGAGCGCGAGGCGCGAGCCGTCGCGTCGCTGAACCATCCCAACATCTGTTCGCTCTACGATGTGGGACCGAACTACCTGGTCATGGAATATGTCGAGGGCGAGTCCCCCGCGGGTCCGATGCCCGTCGAGGAAGCGCTGGCGATCGCGCGGCAAATCGCGGAAGCGCTGACTGAAGCGCACGATAAGGGCGTCGTGCATCGCGACCTCAAGCCCGCCAACATCAAGATCAAGCCGGACGGAACGGTCAAGGTGCTGGATTTCGGCTTGGCGAAAATCGGTGGGGGGCCGGTGGCCGCCCCTTCTGAAGATTCGCCCACCATCAGCATGGCCGCGACGCAGGCTGGTGTGATCCTGGGAACCGCCGCTTATATGGCTCCCGAGCAAGCTCGCGGGAAGCGTGTCGATTCGCGCGCCGATGTCTGGGCCTTCGGCGTCGTGTTGTACGAGCTGATCACTGGCCAGCGGCTCTTCAAAGGCGAGGACCTCACGGATACGCTGGCGAGCGTTGTGAAAGAGCATCCGGATTTGAGCGGGGTTCCTCCGCGCGTCCGCAGGCTGCTCGAAACATGCCTGCAGAAGGATCCGAAGAAGCGTCTGCAAGCGATCGGCGACATGCGGCTGGTGCTGGATGAAGCAACGTCCGCCCCATCAAGATCGGGCATGGGCATCGTTGCGTGGATCGTTGCCGGCGTTGCGATCGTGGGAGGTGCAGGGCTCGCGCTCGTCCATTTTCGCGAGACGCCCGCGGCGGAACGATCGCTGAGACTGTCGATTCCGCTCCCGGAAAACAGCTCGGTCGGTTACCTGGAGCTTTCGCCGGACGGACGACGCATCCTGCTTCTGTTGATCCGCGAGAATTCTTTTCAGCTCTATCTTCGGTCGCTCGATTCCGGGGAACTCCAGCCGCTGTCCGGCACAAATGGCGCCCGGACGCCGTTCTGGTCTCCGGATGGCCGGTTTATCGGATTTTTTGCCGAGTCCAAGCTCAAGGTGATTCCGGCGGCGGGCGGGCCTGCACAGGTCCTGTGCAATGAGACGGGCTTGGGATCCGGCGGCACTTGGAATCGCGATGGGGTCATTCTTTTCGGGATCGAGAACGGACGGCTCCGGCGCGTGGACGCGAACAAAGGAGGCCCCTGCACCGCTGTCGGAAAGGACGATCCCAACAACCATGCGGGATATCCGGTATTTCTGCCAGACGGAAATCATTTTTTCTTTGTTCGTACAGGGATCGATCAAACTTCTCAGGGCGTTTACCTCGCCACGCTGGCAGAACCCATTGGCCGCAAGGTTCTCTCGGACCGTTCCAGCGTCGTCTATACGCCGCCGGCGAGCGCAGGCGGGCATGCGCACCTTCTGTTTCTTCGTGAGAACACTCTTATGGCGCAACCCTTCGACGACGGGAGCTTTCAGCCGGTAGGCGATCCGTTCGCGGTGGCCGCTCGCGCGTCCAATTCGATCAGTCGTCCACAAGTGGCGGCTACGGCGGCCGCCGACGGAACACTGGTGTATCTGGCTGGACGGTCCCGTGAAACCCAGCTCACGTGGTTTGACCGGACCGGCAAGGAATTGGGTAAAGTGGGCCCGGGGGCGGATCAGCAAGGTGTGGCGCTGTCGCCGGATGGCAATGCCGTCGCGATCCAGCGCCAGGAGCAGGACGGCTCCTCGGCTGTGTGGCTGCATGATCTGGTGCGCGAATCGGAGAGCCGTTTGACGCCTACCGGCACGCCGGGTGGGGGCGGCTTGTGGTCGCCGGACAGCAGTCTGGTCTGGTTCGGCATGGCGGGGCCGGAAGGGCCTGGCATTTATCAAAAGGATCTGAAGGGAGGCCAGCTCCAAATTGTGCAGAAGATCGATCCCGCGGCACCGGCAAGAACGCCGTCGGACTGGTCCCGCGACGGGCGATATGTGATCTATACCGAGAACAATCCGAAAACGCGGGCGGACATTTGGTACGCTCCGGTGGAATCCGGCCCCGGCGAAACAAGGAAGATGAACGAGAAAGCGGCCGTGAAGCTGGTCGCCACGGATGCCCTGGAAAGCCAGGGCCAGTTTTCTCCGGACGGGAAGTGGCTCGCCTATTATTCGAACGAATCAGGCAAGGACGAAGTGTATGTCCGGCCTTTCCCGGCCGGCTCGCAAGTATGGAAGGTTTCCGTGGACGCGGGCCGCGAGCCACGCTGGCGCTCGGACGGCAAGGAGTTGTATTTCAGTAGCGCCGGACTTACGGGCCGGACGACATTGATGGCTGCGACGATTGAAGCGGATGGGCGCGGCGGGTTACGGATTGGATCGCCTCAGAAGCTGTTCGAAGTTCCTGTGAACACCGTTGTTGCGCAGAACAATGTGTTCGGGTACAGCCCTCATCCGGATCGGCAGAGATTTCTGGTGAACGCGCGGGTGGAGACTGGCGAGCCGACCGTCAACGTGATCACGAATTGGCAGAAAGCCGCTACTGAGACGTCACAAACTCGACGGTAAAAATCATCTCATGCGACTGCTGCGTCACTCCAGGCTGAGCCTGTGTAGCGGAGCCAACCATACTCGTCAGCTTATTGGCCTGATCCAGGGCTTTCTGATTTAAGCTCGCATCGCTGCTCGCAAGCAATTCGGTTTCGCTTAAGTGACCATCCGGAGAAAGGCCGCCGTGCAGCACCACCACTTGAACCGCGAGATTGGTGGCCGATTTCAAAGATCTGAAATCTGGCGGCGCCATGGTACGCAAGTTCATGGCCGGCGTCATGGCCTGCCCCACGCCCAGCGCGGACATGCCCGCTGGGTCGAAGAGCGCGCTCTTGGGGTCGCCTGGATCGGACACGCTCTCAGTCTTTGCGTCGATCACAACCCGCCCCGCTTCTGTAACTGTGAAGGAGCCGGGAATGGTTTTGTTGTGGAACTTGATTCCGTTGGAATAGTCGTAATGGACATATAAACCCGGTGCGGGAGAATACGTCGTGAGCAAACCTGTGTTCGAATCGATGCAATACTCCGAGTCGCCCCAGTTCCGGCCGCCTCCGGAAGTTTGGCTGGGGGTGATTTGGCCCACTAGCACGCAGTTCTGTGCGGCGCCGTTTACATATCCGACGGCGGTCCGGAACGGAGCCCGGGGCCCGACGGAACCAACGTTGAAAAAGATCGCCTCCCGGGCCTGGACCAGCCGAAGCGGCAGCACACCTCCCGGCTGATTGCTATACAACATGCCCTGAGTCCCGTTGTTGTAGAGATTGACGGCAGCGTAATTCGGTCCCTGGGCAGTCCAGCGGTAAAGGCCGCGCCCGGGAGAGATATCTTCCAGAGTCCAGCTCCCATCCGAGGGCAATCCGCCCGAGGTGACGAAGGTAGTCTTCAGATCGTACGGCTGTGCGCGCACGTTCGAGAGTTCACGGGCTTTAGCAAGCAGCGTGACCACGGCGGACCGCTGCTCAGCAGTTTGAACGGGTTGCGCCCCGCCTGTCACCGGGTCGAGAGGATCGGCGGGTACGGCAGGACGGGGCAGCGCGTTTAAATTCTGCAGCGACACTTGCGCGGACACCGGATTCGGCGCCTGAGCCAGTGTAATTGTGTGGAATACCGCGCCAATTATGGCGAGATAACGGAAGCGAAAGGACATGTGGCCCCCCCCAGCGCACCCATCATACTAATTCAGCGCGCCGTGGTGTTGGGGAAGACAGTCTCGCCTTAGGCGCCCTTCTTAGTGAGCTCCTGATAGACGACCTCGGTGAAGCTCGCGAATCCTGGACCACGGCCTCCTTTGCCTTGAGCCGGAGGGGGATCGCCCACGGCAGTCTTGATCTCATTCAGAGATTTGCCCTGCTTTACCAGCGCCACGATCTTAGCCCGCTTGGCGGTCACGTCGGTCGCCTTCTTTTGAACGGCGGCCTTGGTCAGTACATCTCCGTGGCCGGGAACGAACTGATCCGCATTAAGTGCGGCGATGCCCTTGGCAGTCGTGACCCAGCCTTCCGATGATCCGTGCTTCTCCAGATGAATCAGCGCGTCGGGTTGGGTGGTGATGATGTCTCCCGTGAACACGATCTTCTCGGCGGGCAAAAAGACCACCAGATCGCCGCTGGTGTGCGCGGGCGCCCAGTGCAGCACTTCCACTTTCACGCCGTCTAATTTGAGATCCTCTTTGTTCTTCGAGACGGTCTGCGTCGGAAGGTGACCGGCGGGAGGCGCGCCCCGGCCACCGGCTGCCAGCGCCGCTTCCTGCTCCTTCTTATTGTTCTCCTGGGCGATGATGGTGATACCCGCCGGGAAGGATGCCAGCCCGTTCACGTGATCTCCGTCGCTGTGGGTCAGGATTACCGTGGTGACAGGCTTAGGCGTGATCTTGGCGATATCTTCCAGCAGTTCCTTGCCTTGCGCCGGCGTGGTCTTGGCATCCACGACAATCACGCCTTTTTCGCCGATAATGACGCCGCTATTGCCGCCGCCGCCCTCCACCCAGTAGACGTTCGGCTTTAGTTGGTGGACCATGAGCGGCGCCGGTGCCGGGCCTTGCGCGGCCGCGATCGCGGCGAGAACGCTCACGCTCAGTGCGGTAATAATTCCAAATGAAAAACCTGTTCTACGACGCATACGTGGCAGTCTCCTCTCTTTCAAGAAAACTGTAGCATGATCGAGGCCCTATTCGGCTCGCAGCGCGTCGAGAGGATCGACCCGGGTGGCGCGCCGCGCGGGAAGGTAACTGGCCAGTGTGGCGGCCGCGACAAGAATCGCCGCGACGCCAAGATAGGTGAGCGGATCGAGGGCCTTGACCCCGAACAGCAGCGACGACATCAGGCGTGTCAGACCGGCGGCCGCGCCTAAGCCGATGATCGCGCCGATCCCAGCCAGCAGCAGCCCCTGGCGCACGAACATCTGCCGGAGTCCCGCGGATTGCGCGCCGAGCGCCATGCGGATGCCGATCTCGCGCGTCCGCTGTGTCACGGCGTAAGCGATGACGCCGTAAATCCCCACGATGCCGAGGATCAGCGCCATGGCTCCCGCGATCGCCAGTAGCACCAGCGTGAAGGATGTCCGGGCCATGGACTGGCTGTATAGATCCTGCACCGTCCTTACCGCGAAAACCGGCAAGTTGGAATTGACCGACCAGATCGCCTGCCGGGCCTCGGTCAGAAAGCTATCCGTAGCCGCACGCCTGGTGCGGACGGCGAATACGGCGAAGCGCTGGACGCTAACACCCTCAGGGGCGTAGACGGAGTCGCGCATGGCTGGCCAGTAGGCGAATGACGGCGGCTTTTTTTGAGCGCCGTCGTCGTAAACGTCGCTGGCCACCCCTACGATCTCGAGCCATGGATCGGCAGTACCTTCCCGGATCCGTTTGCCCAGCGCGGCACGCGGGTCATCCCACATTTCGCGAGCCAGATTTTCAGAAACCATCGCTACGTGGCGTCTTTCGTAGAGATCGGTCCATGTGAAATCGCGCCCGGCGACCAGAGGGGTGCCGGTGGTTTTGAAAAATCCCGGGGTGACCGCTCGAATCCGGCGGACGGGAGGGATCTGCCCGACGGTATAAGTCTTATCTTCAGCGAACAGAACATCGTTGTTGGAGAATCCTTCCAGCGGAGCGTCGCCTGCCAAGGCGACCGATGTCACTCCCGGAATCGCCGCCAGCTTATCCAGCATGGCCTTCTGCATGCGCATCACCTGTTCGGGCTCTTTTACCTGCCCTTCGGAAATCCAAACGCGCATCAGTTGGAGTTCTTCGGGATGCGTGAATCCGGGCTGAACGTTCCGCAGAGCCTGAAATGTCCGAATCATCAGGCCGGAACCAATCAACAGCACCAGCGCCAATGCCACCTGTACGACCACGAGCGTGTTGCGCGCGCGATGCCGCTCCCGGCTCGAGCTTAGGGAACGCCCGCCCGCGCGCAGGGCAGTTGCCAAATGCGGTCCCGCGTATTTCAGCACCGGAATGATTCCGAACAGCAGACCGGCGAACAGAGAAACTCCCAGCGTAAAAACGAGGACCAGGGGATCGATTCCGATTTCGGTTAAACGCGGTAACGTAGCAGGACCTTTGGCTACCAGGATTCGTACCGCAGCGTAGGCGAGACCCAAGCCCAGCATGCCGCCCATGATTCCTAGAGTCAGGCTCTCGAACAGCATTTCACGCGCGATTCTTCCCCAACCGGCCCCGAGCGCGGCCCGGATAGCCAGTTCCTGCTGGCGGCCCTCGGCGCGCACCAGCAGCAGATTCGCGACGTTTGCGCAGGCGATCAACAGCACCAGCCCGATGGTTCCCATCAGCACCCACAGCACTGTCCCGATGTCTCCGACCACTTGCTCTTTCAGGGGCTTGACATCAGGAGCGAGGCGCGCATTTTCAAACAGAGCCCGATCGAATCCGGGCGGCGTGGGCCACGCTTTGAGCCACATCCCCAGCATGCGCCCGAGGTCGGTATTGGCCCGCTGCAGCGTCGCTCCGGGCTTCAGGCGTGCGATGCCCTGGTAGTTGAACTCCCCCAGAAAGACCTTATTGCGGTCGAATTGTTGCGGCAGCAGCACCTCGGCGTCGTTGTTCAGAAACCGGAAGTCCTGCGGCATGATCCCGATCACCGTGCGGGGCTTCGAATCGAGATTGAGGGTGCGTCCGACCACGGAC
>Ga0207667_10000176_pt1 | contig 93425 bp, 54 predicted proteins | sample KBSCornC52_FD_184301 | JGI IMG/M metagenome (GOLD analysis project Ga0207667, IMG submission 184301) | Corn rhizosphere microbial communities from Kellogg Biological Station, Michigan, USA - KBS Corn C5-2 (SPAdes) (version 2) | ecosystem: Host-associated > Plants > Roots > Rhizosphere > Soil ... | reverse complement strand
TCTTGGCTCTGAGGCCATTTCTCTTTGGTTACTTTCTCTTTGGGCCAGCAAAGAGAAAGTGACTCGGGCGCCGGCAGGCGTCCGAAATGCCCGCTGCATAAGCGGCCAGGTCGCGGTATCGCGACAATCAGGCGACACAGTCACTGGATTCCTGCCTGCGCAGGAATGACGAGTAGGAGGGCCTACGCCAGGATGACGAGTAGGGAGGCCTACGCCGGAATGACGGGCGAAGGCAGCGGCATCGCCTCGATCCGCGCACGCAGATGCGTCACCTGCGGCACGCGCAGCAGAAACTCGCGTTCCAACACGTCGAGAATCTCATCGGTATCCGTCAAGGTGCGCCGCACCGTCTCGTCACCAAGCGAATGCACCGCGAATTCCCGGCTGCGCAAAGTCAGCCGCCGCCCCGCCTCGGTACGCGCAATATTCAACCCATGCAGAAAATGCGACTCCGCAAACGTCGACGTGTAATGGTTCGCCACGATGTAGTCGATATCCTCGCGCGGATGCAAATCAAAGCGATACAACGTCTGCCACAGCCCGCGCACCAGCGCCTGCATCCGCCACACCCCATCGCGCTCCAGCAGCCGATAAGGCTCATGCGTCGTCGCCTGCTCCACCCCAGGCACCAGCCTCAGCGCCCCCGGCAACACCATGCCGCCGAACCCCACATCGGCCAGCCAGCTCTCGCCATCAATCTCCACCCGCAACAGCATGTGGCTCTGCGCAGTGATGTCCTCATCGTCACGCTGCCACAGCACGCGCGCAATCAACCCCTGCACCGGATAGCCGACCGCCCGCAGCACCTCGCGAAACACGAAATTCTGCTCGAAGCAGTAGCCCCCGCGCCCGAACTCGATCAGCTTGCGCGCCAGCCGCGCCCGCTCCAGCACGATCGGGATGCCCAGGAACGGATCGAGATTCTCGAACGGAATCGCCGCCACATGCGCCACCGCCAACGCGCGCAGGGTGGCGACATCCGGCCGCACCTCCTGCTGGAAACCGATGCGCCGCAGATAGGCCGGCAGGTCGATGGCGTACGTCATGCAAAGCACCTTGGGGGAGCGGCTGGGGAGGCGGCACGATAGCACCGCCGTCCGAGGTAACCCCGTGCCGTTCGTAGGCGAAAACACATCGAACGGCGCACGCTTCAACGCGTGCCGCCCCCATCGAACCATGGAGACCCGCACCATGAGCACCCGCCTGCCCCGCCTCCGCCTGCTTGCCGGCCTGCTGCTGGCTGTCGGCACCACCGCCTGCGGCGTAGTCGCCGCCGACAGCGCCCCCGTTGCCGCACCCGCGCCGGCCGTCGATGCCGCGCCCGCGCAGGGCGACCAGACCGCCGTCTTCGCCGGCGGCTGCTTCTGGGGCATCGAATCGGTGTTCGAGCACGTCAAGGGCGTGAAGAAGGTCTGGTCCGGCTACGCCGGCGGCGAGGCCGCGACCGCCAGCTACGAGCAGGTCTCCGGCGGCAATACCGGCCACGCCGAATCGGTGAAGGTGGTCTATGACCCCGCCAAGGTCAGCTACGGCAAGCTGCTGCAGGTGTTCTTCTCGGTCGCCACCGACCCCACCCTGCTCAACCGCCAGGGCCCCGACGTCGGCACGCAGTACCGCTCGGCGATCTTCTACGGCAATGACGAGCAGAAGCGCATCGCCACCGCCTATATCGCCCAGCTCGACCAGGCCCATGTGTTCCGCGCGCCGATCGTCACCCAGGTGGCGCCGCTTAAGGCGTTCTACATGGCCGAGGACTATCACCAGAACTTCGCGCGGCTGCATCCGGACTATCCGTACATCGTGATCAACGATGCGCCGAAGGTGCGCCATCTGAAGCAGCTGTTCCCGGCCGAGTACAAGCCGGAAGAAAGCGTGGTCGACGTGCGGCTGCATTGACGGCGGGCGCCGTCCTGGCGCGGATCAGCTGCGCTTGGGCGGCACCAGCCGCAGCTTCGCCGGCTTCGGGTTGCGCACCAGCTGCCGCGCGATCTCGTCGGCCGCCTCGGGCCGCGAGTAGTAGAAGCCCTGCCCTTCGGCGCAGCCGGCCTTGAGCAGGAAGTCGTGCTGCTCCTTGGTCTCGATGCCTTCGGCGATCGGCCGCAGGCCGAGGCTGCGCGCGATGGCCAGCATCGCCTCGGTAATCGCCGCGTTGTTGGCATCCTGCGGCAGGCCGTTGATGAAGGAACGGTCGATCTTCAGTACGGCGATCGCCGACAGCTTCAGATAGGCCAGCGAGGAATAGCCGGTACCGAAATCGTCGATCGCCACGCCCACGCCCAGCCCGTGCAGCGCATGCATGGTGCGGTCGGTCTGCTCGCCCAGGCGCAGGATCGCGCTCTCGGTGATTTCCACCAGCAGGCGCTTGCCGTCCAGCTGTTCGGCATCCAGCGCCGCGCTCAGCCGCTCGATGAAGGTGCGGTGGCCGAAGGTGCTGGCCGAGACGTTGATCGCCATGCGCAGCGGCGGCAGATGCGCATCGTCCCAGCGGCGCACCTGGGCGCAGGCCTCGCGCATCACCCATTCGTCGATCTGGCGGATCAGGCCCAGGCTCTCGGCCATCGGAATGAATTCGTCCGGCAGCAGCACGCCGCGCTCCGGATGGCGCCAGCGCAGCAGCGCCTCCACCGCCACGATGCGGCCGGTGCGCAACTCCACATTGGGCTGGTAGACCTGGTACAGCTCGCCGCGCAGCAGGGCCTGGCGCAGGTCCACGCCCAGCATCAGGCGGCGGCGCGCATCGGCGTGCATCAGCGGCGTGTAGAAGCGGAACGCGTTGCGCTCCTCGGTCTTGGCCACGTACATCGCCGCGTCGGCATTGGTGATGAGGGTGATCGGATCGCCGCCGTCCAGCGGGAAACCTGCGATGCCGATGCTGGCGCTGAGCACGATCTCGTAGTCGCCCACCAGCACCGGCTCGGCCAGCGAAGCGAGCAGGCGGGTGGCCATGCCGCGGGCATCCTCGCGGGTAGGCAGGCGGCCCAGCAGCACGGTGAATTCGTCGCCGCCGATGCGGCCGGCCACATCATGCGAACCGAGCGCGCGGTCGATGCGCTCGGCCACCTTGACCAGCAGGCTGTCGCCGATCGCGTGGCTATAGCTGTCGTTGACCACCTTGAACGCATCCAGGTCCACGAACAGCACCGCCACCGCATTGCGGTCGTGGGTGGCGCCGAGGATGGCGTGCTCGCACAGGCGCTCGAATTCGGCGCGGTTGACCAGGCCGGTGAGCGGATCGTGCGTGGCCAGATGCTCCAGGCGCAGGCGGTCGGCCTTGATCGCGGTGATGTCGGTCAGCACCGCGACGTAGTGCTGCACACGGCCATAGGTATCGCGGATCGCGCTGATGCTGAGCAGTTCGGGATAGCTGCTGCCGTCCTGCCGGCGGCTGGACACCTCGCCCTTCCAGTTGCCGCCGTTGGCGACGGTGTCCCAGATCGAGGCCGGCAGCGGCGCGCCGTCGGCGAGGCTGCGCGTCTCGTCGAAGCGGCGCGTGCGCACCGCGTCGGCGTCATAGCCGGTGATGCGGGTAAACGCCGTGTTGACCGTGGTGATGCGGCGTTCGGCGTCGGCGATCACCACGCCTTCGGCAATGCCGGCCAGCGCCTCCGAAGCGATGCGCCGCTCGTGCTCCATGGTCAGCCGCTCGGACACGTCGCTGATGATCGCCTGCCGCACGAAGCGCTCGCCCCACAGCGCCAGCGCGCTCTGCGTCTCCACCGGGCGGGCGTCGCCGCCGGCATCGCGCAGCAGCGAGACATTGCCGTCCTGCGGCGCCTCGCCCGAGGCGAACAGGCGCGCGAAGCTTTCGCCGGTCAGCTGGTCCGGATCGCGCCCTGTCCAGCGCGCGGCGGTGCGGTTGGCGTCGAGGATCTGCCCGGAGCTTTCGTCGACCATCACGATGGCCGAGGCGGCGCTGTCGAACAGCAGCCGGTAGCGTTCCTCGGTGCCGCGGATACCGGCCAGGATGCGCCGCGCCATGCGCAGCCACAGCAGGCCGGCGACCAGGGTGATCAGGGCCACGCTGGCGAACAGCACCCGGCCCATCCAGGTGGCGCCGTTGGCGATATGCAGCGAGAAGCTGCTGCTGCGCGGCTCGATGAAATCGTTGAGCTGGTGGATGCGGTCGCGCTGCCGCGCGATCTCGGCGGGCGCCAGCGCGCCGGCCGCGTAGCCGCGTTCGAGTTCGCCGGCGATGACTTCGAGTTCGGCGATCTGCCCGTCCACCGAATGCCAGTCGGCCAGCGCCTCGCGCATGTGCGGCGCGGCGGAGAAGTACTGCAGAATAAACACCATGCCGGGGATGGCCGAAGGAATCACGCCGCCGCGGCGGAACGCCTCGATCACCTGGGCGCGGTCGAAATGGCCGCTGTCGATCGCGTCGCGCGCGTAGCGGTCGGTCATCAGCACGGCGTAGTTGCGGCGGAAACCCTGCAGATAGACCAGGTCGCCCTTGGTGGCGTAGTTCTCCAGGTCCACTACCGCCTGCTTCTGCGCCTTGGACCAAAGACTCTCGCCGTTGAGAAAACCGGCGAGAGTCACCTGGAGCTGCAAGGCTCCCCATGTAAGGGCGAGGACCAGCCCGAGCATTGCCGCCAGTGCGTAGGCCAGCGGCAGCAGCCTTTGCAGCAATGGTCTTCGCAAGCCAGTACGAGCGTTACGCATAGCGTCCCGTGCCCTCATTCAAGCCGACATCCACTGCCTGCGATGCGTCCCGCCCGGCAAACGCGTTGCGTCAGGCTGCGGCTTCACTGACTGACCACGGATCCTGGCGCACGTCCAGGCAGCGATCCAAGGTGATCTGCATGCTGATGTAGCTGCGTCGCACGCATTCCCCCAGATACGCCACCTCGGCCGGCGTCGGCGCCGTCCCCATTAGCGTACACACAATTTCGAGCGCCTCCCAAGGATGAGTATCGTCGTAGGCTGCGTGAAGTTGAAGCCAACGCAAGCCCTTGCCCCGGGTTTCGGTCGCAAAGGCCTCCTTGTACGGACTCTCGAACACCTTCTGGGACCACTCCCCCGTCGCTCCTTCCACCGCGTAATTGGTGGCGATCATGCCGGCGGCCAGGGAGGCCTTGGTGCTTACCTGTTCGCACCAGTCGGGCAAGGCTCCCGTGCCATGGGGCGGCAACCCGTGCAGGACCTCGTCGCGGCTGATGCCCGCGGCTTCGGCCCAGTCCAGCCAGTATTCGGCATGGTTCTGTTCCACACGGATATTGCGCACCAGCCAGCGCCTGGCCAGGTTGTCGCCCTGGGTACGGCCGTACTGCGTCTTCAGCAGGCTCAGCGCCATGTAGGCCGGGAAACGCTCGATGACGGGCCAGATGCCCACCATGAAGTCTCGCGTGGAGGCGGCGTGAAGGCGACTGTTCATCATCAGCTCCCATACCTCGTGGTCCACCACCGTGCGCTTGGTTTCTTCGGCCGCGTGGACGATGTCCTGCGCCCAGTGCGGATAGCTGCTCAGCTCGGTCAGCGCGCCGGTGCGTTCAAATTGCGTAGTCATGATGCGATCTCCAGTGTTTGGACTGGCGTCAGCCGAACGGCCGACGCCCCGGCGCCAGAAAGGTGCCGGAGATCACATATTCTTAGGAGTGGAGGTGGCAGGACATCGAAAACTGTCCGGCTCTTCGAGTTAGTGCCATCGGCCGCCCTTCGGCGGAAGGGATTGGCCGGGATGCCTCGAACGGGGTACGCCCGAAAGGCGATTGCGGAATGCCGGGCCGCGCGGCCGGATCCGGCTACGCGGCGATGGGGCTCAGGCGGCCTGCCGCACCGGCAGGCACAGCAGGCAATTGAACACGCCGGTGTCCTTGTCCATCTTGAAGTCCAGGCCGTACAGCTCGACCGCGCGGCGCGCTTCGTCGCTGCTGTCGACCGCATAGCCGCTGCCCGGCAGCCACTCCGACACGAAGCGTGCCCAGGTGCCGGAAATCTGCGCGGCGGTGCCGGCGAACAGCGCGCAGGCGTAGCGGCCGCCCTTGAGCGTGGTCACGCCGATCTCGCCCTGCGGCTTGAAGTCGTCCGCCACTTCGATGCAGGCGTCGTAGCGCAGCTTGTCGGCGGGCGTGACGCCCGGGTCGTCCATGCATACGCCGTACATCAGCCGCGGCGGCGGGATCAGGCCCTGCTCGCGGCACCACGCCGCGAAGCGCTGCCATAGCTGGGAAATGCCGGCGCTACCGTACGGCCCGACGTGGCGCATATAGGCGATGCGCGCGTCCTGAAGCGTCTTGATCTCGACTTGCATAGGGAGGTCTCCGTTGGCAGGAACATGGCCGTGCGGCCACATGCCCCCATCGTTGCGGATCGCCTCCAGCACCGCTTGATGCTTCTTGCTTTCGTCTTGACGAAACTTGCGCAGCACCGCATGCCGCGCCTCGATCCAACCGCGATGGCCGCCGCCGCGCCATTGCGTGGGCGTCATGCCGAAGTAGCCGCGGAACGCGCGGGTGAACACTTCCGGCGAGGCGAAACCGACATCCAGCGCGATCGCCGACGCGGTCGCCGGCTGCGCCGCCAGCAACCGCGCCGCCGCCACTTCCACCCGCCGGCGGCGCACGCGCTCGGCCAGGGTCTCGCCGGCCAGCGCCTTGAAGATGCGGTGGAAATGGTACGGGGAGAAATGCGCGACCTTGGACAAGGCGTCCAGATCCAGCGGCTCGGCCAGGTGCGCGTCGATGTAGTCGAACACGCGGTTGATGCGGGCCAGATAGGCGCTGTAGCCGGCGGCGGATGCGTTCACTTATCGTCGTCCACGAACCACACGCGCGCGATCTTCCCCTGCTCCACTTCATAGATCGCCGCTGCATGCAGCGATTTGTCCTTGGGGCCGACACCGGTCACCACTTCTTCGTCGATCACGCGTTTGCCCAGCACCATGCGCCGGACGATGCGCACATGCAGCTGCGGCGAAGCCTCGAATAGTTTCGCGTAGACCTTGCGCATCGCCTCGGTGCCGGACATGTCCAGCTTGTCCGGCTGCTCGTACAGCTTCACGTCCGCGCTGTAGGTGGCCAGAAAGGCGTCGATATCGTGCGCGTTATAGGCATTGACCTGGCGCTGCACCACGTCGGCCGCGGTCACCGGAAGCAATTCGTCCTGGCGGTAGGCGTGGCCGCCCTTGATCACCAGGGCGATGTCGTGCAGGTGCGCCGAGTCCTGCAGCGGATCGGCATTGAGCACCACCAGGTCGGCGAACTTGCCCGGCGCCACGCTGCCCAGCTCGCGTTCGCGGCCCATCAGGCGGGCGCCGTTGAGAGTGGTGTCGGTGAGGATCTGCGCGGGGCTGAGGCCGGCCTTGGCCATCCAGGCGTATTCGCGATAGATCGATGGCCCCGGCAGGCTGCCGATATTGCCGGCATCCGTGCCGACCACCACCGGCACCCCGGCCTCCTGCACGGTCTTGAGGTTCTGCAGCAGCACGCTGGGATCGGCCAGCGCGGGCCGCGCCTTGATGCGCGCCCTCAGCCGCTCCGGCACCAGCTCCGGCGGCAGCTGCATCAGATCGAACAGGCTGCCCATGACGGCCGGATTGCCCAGTGCGTATTCCTGCGGCGTGAAGTCGAGCTGCTGGCCGAAGCTGCGCATATAGGCGCGCATCACCTCCAGCGTGGTGCTGTACAGCGCCTTGCGCTGTTTCAGCAGCGCCATGAAATCCGCATCGACCGGCTGGTCGTCCACGCCGTGCACCAGGATGTCGGCGCCGGCCTTGAGCGCGGCGCGGGCGGTCTCCAGCTCGGTGGCGTGCACGGCCACGCGCAGGCCATGGCGATGCGCTTCGTCGATGGCGGCGCTGACGATCGGCACAAACTGCTGCGCGGTGGTGCCTTTATCGACCACATACCAGATCTTGATGTAGTCGGGCTTGTGCGGCAGCTCCTGCCGGACCAGTTCGCGCGCCCGCTCCGGCGTATCGGCAAGGATGATCGGCGGATCGGCGGCGTCGCTCAGCACCGGCGGCTTCCAGGTGGAGATCAGCGGACCGGTCACCGCCACGCGCGGCGCGCGCTCGGTGCGCGCGGCGATATCGCGCACCTCGAAGTTCCACATCGGCCCGCCCACGTCGGCGACCGCCGTAATGCCCGAGGCCAGGTAGCGTGCGAACGTGTCGCCGAGCTGCGCCTTGATGCTGGCGATCTCGGTCTCGTACGGCACCGCCTTGCGCAGATCGAAAATGTCGGGCCGCGTATACAGGCCGCCGGACTGGAAGAAATGCACATGCGCGTCGACATAGCCCGGCACGACCCACTTGCCGCGCACGTCGATCACCTGCGCGCCCTTGGGCACCGCGACCGTCGCGGCGGGGCCGGCCCGCACGATGCGCCCGTCGCGCATCAGCACTACGGCGTCGGCTACCGGCGCGCTGCCGTCGGAATTGACCAGGGTGGCGCCGGTGAGCGCGGTGGTGGCGTCCTGCGCGTGGATCGCGATGGACGACGCGAACAACACAGTTAACAGAGCTACGCGTTGCATCGATGCTCTCTCCATGAGTTCCATGGTTGGCGAACTGGCAAAGGCCGGGATAAGCCTTGCCGAGCATCCACAAAGAGCGGCCGCTACGCAAAGATGCCTGAAGTCATGCGCGGCGCGGAAAGAAAAAACGCCCTCGTCAGCGAGGGCGTTTTTTGTCCGTGGACTCACACCGTCTTCACACCATCGGCAGCTTCAGCCCCTGCTCCTTCGCGCACTGCACGGCGATATCGTAGCCGGCATCCGCGTGGCGCATCACGCCGGTACCAGGATCGTTCCACAGCACGCGGGCCAGGCGCTTATCGGCCGCCTCGCTGCCGTCGCACACGATCACCACGCCGGAGTGCTGCGAGTAACCCATGCCCACGCCGCCGCCGTGATGCAGCGACACCCAGGTGGCGCCACCGGCGACGTTGAGCATGGCGTTGAGCAGCGGCCAGTCGGATACGGCATCGCTGCCGTCCTGCATCGCCTCGGTCTCGCGGTTGGGGCTGGCGACCGAACCGGAATCCAGATGATCGCGGCCGATCACCACCGGCGCCTTCAGCTCGCCCTTGCGCACCATCTCGTTGAAGGCCAGGCCCAGCTTGTGGCGCAGCCCCAGACCGACCCAGCAGATGCGCGCCGGCAGGCCCTGGAAGCTGATGCGCTCGCGCGCCATGTCCAGCCAGCGGTGCAGGTGCGGATCGTCGGGGATCAGCTCCTTCACCTTGGCGTCGGTCTTGTAGATATCTTCCGGATCGCCCGACAACGCCACCCAGCGGAACGGACCCACGCCGCGGCAGAACAGCGGCCGCACATAGGCCGGCACGAAGCCGGGGAAGTCGAAGGCGTCGGCGCAGCCTTCGTCCTTGGCCATCTGGCGGATGTTGTTGCCATAGTCGAAGGTCGGGATGCCCATGCGCTGGAACGCCAGCATCGCTTCCACGTGCGTGCGCATGGACTGCTTGGCCGCCTTGGCGGTGCCGGCCGGATCGCTCTTGCGGCGCTCGAACCACTGCTCCACGGTCCAGCCGCTGGGCAGGTAGCCGTTGACCGGGTCGTGCGCGCTGGTCTGGTCGGTGACGCCGTCCGGACGCACGCCGCGCTTGACCATTTCCGGCAGCACGTCGGCGGCGTTGCCCAGCAGCGCGATCGACTTCGCCTCGCCGGCGGCGGTGTACTTGGCGATGCGCGCCAGCGCGTCGTCCAGGTCGGTGGCCTGCTCGTCGACGTAGCGGGTCTTCAGGCGGAAATCGATGCGGCTCTGCTGGCATTCGATATTCAGCGAGCAGGCGCCGGCCAGCGAAGCCGCCAGCGGCTGCGCGCCGCCCATGCCGCCGAGGCCGGCGGTGAGGATCCACTTGCCCTTGAGGCTGCCGCCGTAGTGCTGGCGGCCCATTTCCACGAAGGTCTCGTAGGTGCCCTGCACGATGCCCTGCGAGCCGATGTAGATCCACGAGCCGGCCGTCATCTGGCCGTACATCATCAAGCCCTTCTTATCGAGCTCGTTGAAGTGCTCCCAGTTCGCCCACGCCGGCACCAGGTTGGAATTGGCCAGCAGCACGCGCGGCGCGTCCGGGTGGCTGGGAAACACGCCGACCGGCTTGCCGGACTGGATCAGCAGGGTCTCGTCGTCGTTCAGCTCGCGCAGCGCGCGCAGGATCGCGTCGAAGCATTCCCAGTTGCGCGCGGCGCGGCCGATGCCGCCGTACACCACCAGTTCCGCCGGGTTTTCCGCCACCTCGGGATCGAGGTTGTTCTGCAGCATGCGGAACGGCGCCTCGGTGAGCCAGCTCTTGCAGCTCAGCTCGCTGCCGCGCGGCGCGCGGATGGTGCGGGTGGTGTCGATACGCGTCGGGGCATTCATGGGAAATCCTGACCTGCGGGGGGAAATCGCAATTATGGGCGCGGGTTTTCGCTATCGCCAACTGCACTGCGGCAAAACCCGCGCCGCACCGTCCGTTTGGCTGATTGCCGCCCTGCCGGGGCGGGACCAGACTTTTCCGCGGGGGAAATCCGGGCTGGGGCCGCGGTCGCGGCTTGAACGGGAGGGTCCCATGTACGCGACACGTACCACTTATCTCGCGGCGTTGATCGCCGCCATGCTGCTCGCCGGCAGCGCCGCCGCCGCGGACAAGACGCCGGCGAAGAAAGCGCCGGGCGACGCGGAACTGATCGCCAGCGCGATGCGCGCCGCGCCGCCCGGCGTCGCGAAAGGCGCGACCATCATCGCGGTGAGCGCAGACGGCAGCATGCGCACGCTGCGCAAGGGCACGAACGACTACACCTGCATGCCGGACAACCCGGAAACGCCCGGGCCGGATCCGATGTGCATGGACAAAAACGCGATGGAATGGGCGCAGGCCTGGATGGGCCACAAGCCGCCGCCGACCGGCAAGATGGGCGTGATGTACATGCTGTCCGGCGGCACGGATGCGAGCAACACGGATCCGTACGCAACGAAACCGGACGCAAGCAATCATTGGATCAAGACCGGCCCGCACATCATGCTGGTCGGCGCGGATGCGGCGTTCTACGACGCGTATCCGAAAGGCGCGGATCCGGATACCTCGGCGCCGTATGTGATGTGGGCGGGCACGCCGTATCAGCATCTGATGGCGCCCGTTAAATAGCTCCGCATCGTAGGCCCCCGCAGCCAGGGGGCGGGGGCCTATCGATGTCCGAAAACGGCGAGTCGGCCGCGGCGGGCAGTGCTAGCCTGCGGCCTATGGCCACCGCCCCCGCCCCGAACGCGCCCCTCTCCGACCGCCTGTGCGAACAGGCGCGCCTCAGCCGCGACGCGCGCTTCGACGGCCTGTTCTTCACCGCCGTCACCAGCACGCGCATCTACTGCCGTCCGGTCTGTCCGGCGCCGTCGCCGAAGGTGGAGAACGTGCGCTATTACGCCAGCGCCGCGGCGGCCGAGGCGGCCGGCTTCCGCCCCTGCCTGCGCTGCCGGCCGGAGCTGGCGCCGGGCAATGACAGCTGGCAGCGCGGCGATCACGTGATCGCGCGCGCGTTGAAGCTGATGGAACAGGGCGCGCTGGAAGAGAGCTCGCTGGAGGATATGGCGCAGCGCCTCGGCATCGGTGCGCGCCAGCTGCGCCGCGTATTCGTCGAACGCCTGGGCGCGCCGCCGATCAATGTGCACACCACGCGCCGCCTGCTGTTCGCCAAGCAGCTGCTGACGGAAACGGAACTACCCGTCACCGACGTCGCGCTCGCGTCCGGCTTCCGCAGCCTGAGGCGCTTCAACGCGGCGTTCCAGCAGGCGAACCGGATGCCGCCGCGCGAGCTGCGCCGCCATCCGGCGAAGGCGGCGGAAGGCGGCCTGGTGCTGCGCCTCGGTTATCGCCCGCCGTACGACTTCGAGGCGATCCTGGCCTTCCTGCGCACGCGTTCGCTGCCCGGCGTCGAGCAGGTGGACGAGCACAGCTACGCCCGCGTGTTCGGCCCGGCGGAAGCACCCGGCTGGCTGCGCCTGAGCGCGTGGCCCGGCGGCGAGCATGCGCTGAAGCTGGAACTGCAATGCCCGCAGCCGGCGCGCATGCTCGGCGTGGTGTCGAAGCTGCGGCGGATGTTCGATCTCGACGCGGATCCGCAGGCGATCGGCGCGGTGATGCGCAGCGGCGGTGTGCTCAAGCCGCTGCACCAGCGGCGTCCCGGCTTGCGCCTGCCCGGCGGCTGGGACGGTTTCGAAATTGCCGTGCGCGCGATCCTCGGCCAGCAGGTGAGCGTGGCCGCGGCACGCACGCTGGCCACGCGCATCGTGCACCGCTGGGGTACCCCGGTGACGGGCATCGTGGCGCCGGGGCTGGAGCGGTTGTTCCCCGGGCCAGAGCGGCTGGTCGACGCCGATCTGCGCGAAGTCGGCCTGACCTCGGCGCGCGCCAACACCGTGCAAGGCGTGGCGCGCGCGCTGCTGGACGGGCGCATCGACTTCCGCAGCGAGCAGCCGCTGGATGCGTTCGTGGCGAGCTGGGTGGAACTGGCCGGCATCGGCGAATGGACCGCGCATTACATGGCGATGCGCGCGCTGAGCCATCCGGACGCGTTCCCCGCCGCCGACCTGATCCTGCGCCGCGTCGCCGCCGGCGATGCGGCGGAACTCAGCACCAAGGCGCTGACTGCGCTGGCCGAGGACTGGCGTCCCTGGCGCGCCTATGCGGTGATGCATCTGTGGCGCGCCGCCACCGACGCGGCCGAGCGCGCCAAGGCGAAGGGAAAGACGGCATGAGAGACACGATCTGCTACGACCTGCTGCCCACGCCGATCGGCCAGCTGCTGCTGGTCGCCGACGTGCAGGGCCTGCGCGAGGTGTGGTTCGAGACCGGGCGGCAACGCAAGTCGCCCGACCCGGCATGGACCCATGCGGCCAAGCCGCTGGCCGAAGCGCGCCGCCAGCTGGAGGAGTATTTCGCCGGCGAGCGCACCCGCTTCGACCTGGCACTGCATCCCATCGGCACGCCGTTCCAGCTCGCGGTATGGGAAGAACTGGGCCGCATCCCTTATGGCGTGACGATCAGCTACGGCGAACTGGCGCGCCGCATCGGCCAGCCCGCGGCAATGCGCGCGGTGGGCGCGGCGAACGGGCGCAATCCGCTGCCGATCATCCTGCCCTGCCATCGGGTGATCGGCAGCAACGGCAGCCTCACCGGCTTCGGCGGCGGCTTGCCGACCAAGCGTTTTCTGCTTTCGATGGAAGACCGCATCGTGCATGGCGATCTGTTCGCCATGCCCTGACTGGATTCAATGCTGCGGCGGACTCAGCGCTGCGGCGGGTTCTGAGGCGGCGGATTCTGCGTCGGCGGCGTCGGGTGCAGCTGATCCAGCGCGGACGGCGGCGGCTTCCTCGTCGTCGACTGCCGCACCGGCTGCGGCAGCACCACCGGCGCGGTGGAGGAAGCGGCGCGGTACTGGTCCACGGCGTCGCGCTGGCGCGCATCGAAGCGGTCCTGCTGGGCCTGGTTGGACAGATCCAGCGACTGCGCCGCGGCGGGGTTGTTCGACAGCGGCTGGCGGATCGCCGCGGCATTGCGCTGGCGCTGCTGCTCCAGCACCTGGTTGGTGCGCAGCTTCTCCTGCAGGATCGCCTGCTGGTTCGCCTGCTGCGCGTTGTAGGCGTTGTAGTTCGGCTGCTGCGCCTGCTGTTGCTGCTGTTGCGCCAAGGCGGCGACCGGTACGGTTCCAAGGACCAGCAGAACCAGCCCGGCGGCAAGACGTTGCATGGACGGAGATGTAATGGTCATACGGGTGCGCGATGATGGTGGGATTGCCCGCCTGCATCGTATGGACTCGCGCATGAAAATCCTGTTTCGCCTGCTGTTGTGCTCCGTTGCCGCATTCAGCGCCGGGTGCGCCACCCGCCCCCCGGCTAAACCGGCGGCCGTGGTCAAGGCCGCTCCGACGCCGCTGCTGCTGATCTCGATCGACGGTTTCCGGGCCGACTACATCCAGCGCGGGCTGAGCCCGACCCTGGCCGCGCTGGCCCACGAGGGCGTGCGCGCCCAGGCGATGCAGCCCTCGTTCCCCTCGCTGACCTTTCCGAACCACTACACCATCGTCACCGGCCTGCGCCCCGACCATAACGGCATGGTCAACAACACCATGTTCGATCCGGCGCTGGGCGAGTTCTCGCTGGGCAACCGCGCAGCCGGCGCCGACGGCCGCTGGTGGGCGGAAGGCACGCCGATCTGGGAAACCGCCGGCCGCGAGGGGCTGAAGACCGCGACCATGTTCTGGCCCGGCAGCGAAGCGGCGATCCACGATTATCGCCCGGATCATTGGCTGCCCTTCGACGGCGCCATGGCGCCGGAACAGCGCGTGGACACCGTGCTGAGCTGGCTGGACCTGCCCGCCGGCGAGCGCCCCACCTTCCTGACCCTGTATTTCGACGACGTGGACCATGCCGGCCACAGCTACGGCCCGGATTCCAAGCAGGTGAACGAGTCCATCGCCAAGGTCGACGGCGCGCTCGCCCACCTGGTCGATGGCCTGAAGCAGCGTGGCCTGCTCGACCGCATCAACCTGATCGTGGTCTCCGACCATGGCATGGCCAGCGTGCCGGCCAAGCACAACGTGATGGTGGACAAGCTGGTGCCGCTGAACCAGGTGCAGGTGGTGGGCCTGGGCGTGCTGGCCGGCTTCAATCCCAAGCCCGGCCATGACTTCGGCAAGATCGAGGCGAAGCTGGAGAAGCGCCAGCAGCATATGCAGTGCTGGGACAAGACCCGCATCCCCGCGCGCTTCGCCTACGGCAAGAACCCGCGCGTGCCGCAGCTGGTGTGCCTGGCCGACGTGGGTTGGCGCGTCACCACGTCCGACTACGTGGCCAAGAAGCTCAAGGGCGGCGGCAAGCTGAGCCTGGGCGAGCATGGCTACGACAATGCCGATCCGACCATGCAGGCCCTGTTCGTCGCGCGCGGCCCCGCGTTCCGCCAGGACACGCTGCTGCCGGCGATCTCGAACGTGGACGTGTATCCGCTGATGACCCAGCTGCTGGGCGTGTCGGCGGTGCAGAACGATGGTGATGCGCAGGCGCTGAAGGCTGCGCTGAAGCCGTAATGCACGGGCCGAGGGGTGCCCCAGGGCGCCCCTCGGCCCGCCTCGCTACACCTCCGCCAGCGGCGGCTCGTCGCCCTTCGACGGCGGCCCCGGCAGCGGCTTCAGATGCCGCAGGCGCCAGGCGATCAACAACCCCGCCAGCACCAGCACGCCCACGAACGCCGCCACGCCGTTCCACCCGTGCGAGGCGTAGAACAGCCCGCCGCCCGCGCCGGCCAGGCTCGACCCCATGTAATACGCGAACAGATACATCGACGAAGCCTGCGCCTTCGCCACGCCAGCGCGCCGCCCCACCCAGCTGCTGGCGATGGAATGCCCGCCGAAGAAGCCGAAAGTGATCGCCACGATGCCCAGCACGATCAGCAGCAGCGGCGTGGTCAAGGTCAGCAGCACGCCGGCCAGCATCAGCGCGAACGCCGTCCACAGCACCTTGCGCCGCCCCAGCTTACCGGCCAGATGGCCCATCCAGGCCGAACTGAAGGTGCCGATCAGATAGACGCTGAAGATCAGGCCGACCACCGCCTGGCTCAGCCCATACGGCGGCGCCAGCAGGCGGTAGCCGATAAAGTTGTAGACCGTGACGAAGGCGCCCAGCAGCAGGAAGCCTTCGGCGAACAGCCATGGCAGGCCCGCATCGCGAAACGCGCTGGTAAAGCGCGCCTGCAGCGTCTTCCAGTGCAACGGCTGCACGCTGAAATGCCGCGACGGCGGCAGGCTGCGCCAGAACACCAGGCCCGCCAGCAGGCCGATCGCGCCGACCGCGCCCACGCCCGCGCGCCAGCCGACGAAATCCGCCAGCACACCAGCCACCAGGCGTCCGCCCATGCCGCCGAGCGCATTGCCACTGATGTACAGGCCCATCCCCAGGCCGATCGAATCCGGATGCATCTCTTCGCTGAGATACGTCATCGCCACCGCCGGCAGGCCGCTCAGGGTGAGCCCGAGCAAGGTGCGCAGCACCAGCAGCATGTGCCAGTCGCGCACCATCGCGGTGGCCAACACCAGCAGCGACGAAGCCAGCAGCGACACCGTCATCACCGACTTGCGCCCCCACGCGTCGGACACCGCGCCGGCGATCAGCATCGCGACCGCCAGCACGCCGGTGGTGACCGACAGCGACAAGGCCGCGCCGGCCGCGCTGACGCCGAAGTCCTTGCTGAATTCCGGCATCAGCGGCTGCACGCAATACAGCAGGCCGAAGGTGGCGATGCCCGCGGCGAACAGGGCCAGATTGGTGCGCCTGAACAGCGGCGTGCCGTGGCGGATGAAATCGTCGCCTGCGCCGGTCGCGGCGGCCTGCACGTGCATGTTGATCCTTGGCGGCGCGCCGGGGGCAGGCGCGTGCGCCTAAGGATAAAACCATCACCGGAATCGGGCGACCGGCCTTACTCCACCTGCAGCAGCCAGCCCTTGCCGGGTTCCAGCGGAATCGCATCGCCCGGCTTGAACGTCGCCGCCGGCTGGAAGCCCGGAATCTCGGTCGCCACCAGCCTGGCCTTGGCCGGATTGAGCCCCAGCGCCTTCCAGTCGATGGCCAGCTTGGCGTCCGTCTTCTCCGGCGCCCACGAAGCCAGCGCGACCAGGGTGCCCTGCCCTTTGCGCACATAGCTGGTGGCGAGCACATCGTCGCGCCCGGTCTTCACCGGCGCGTCGTGCACCCACCAGCCGATCATCTCGGCCTTGGCGATGCCGAACGCATCCCACAGCTTCCACAGCGGACGCGGATCGCTCTTGGGCGACCAGCCGAGCCGGCTGGTCATGCCGAACACCATGCCGCGCCAGGGATTGCCGTCGTTCTGCAGCATCTCGCCCATCAGGCCGTAGGGGATGCCTGAGATTTCGGTCAGCCAGTACGACGGCGTGCTCTTCTCGTAGTCGAAGTATTCGCCGAACCACAGGCGGTCGAGGTAGGGGAACAGCTCCATGTACAGCAGCGTGCTGTTGATATAGCCGTCGCGCGGGTTGTACTGGTTGGCCGAATGCAGGTCGATCAGCGGATCGGGCCGGCGCGCCTGCAGCACCTTGCGCACGCGCTTCATGGTGGTGCGGTCGTAGGCGACGTCATCGAGATACAGCCCGTCGATGCCTTCGTTGCGCGCCAGCCAGTCCAGGCCTTCGATGTAGTAGTTGTGCCAGCGGCTCTGTCCGGCATTGATGATCGCGGCGTCGCGGTTTTCCGGCACATGCCAGGCGGGGATGTAGTCGCCGTCCAGATGTTCCTGCAGCCAGGAGAAGCCGCCGCCCTTGCCGGCGCTGATCACTTCGTGGCCCAGCGATTCGAGCATGGGCAGCTCGGGCGCGCGGTCGGACAGTTCGCGGATGGTGTCGTAGATCTTCACGCGCATGCCGCGCTGGTGCGCCGCGTCGATGTACTTGCGCATCGCCTCGGCTTCCAGGAACGGATAGTTGATCCACGGATTGATCGGCGTGGCGTGGTGGATATTCACCACGTTGGCGCCGTCGGCCTTGATCGCATCCAGATCGCCGTACTTGTGGAAGAAGCGCTCGCTGAACTGCCTGGCCGGCTGGATCGTCTTGAACGGCGTGACGCGCAAGACCACGTCGTAGCGCAGCGTCTGCCCCGCCTTGAGCGTGCGCGAGCCGCTGAAGGCCTTGACCAGATAGCGGTCCTTGTCGCGCCCCAGCTCGATGCCGCCCTGCCCGCCGTTGTCCCAGGACTGCGGGATGCGCAGCGGCTGCTGCTGGTAGAAGTTGGTGTTGAGCGGGCGCAGGTAGTGCTCGTCGCGCAGATGAAACTCCAGGCCGGCATTGACCGCGCCGATCCACGCGCCGTCCTGGTTGTTGCGCACGTTCCAGTGCCAGCTGAAGCCGGCCGGCGCCTCGCCGCCCTGCTGGCCCAGGCCGAGCTGATATTGCGCGACGTCGTTGCGCAGCGGGATTTCCAGGCGGATATCGCCGATCGGGGTTTCCTTGTCGGCCTGCAGTTCGATCGCGTACTGCAGCGTGCCGTCCGCTTCCAGCGAGGCCTTCACTTCGCCGCGCAGCGGGCCGGCATCGCCGGTCACCGTCCAGTGCACCTTGCCGGGGCCGTCGGTTTCGACTTTCGGCGCGCCCTTGCCGGCCAGCGGATGCACGCCGGAGGCGTCTTCCACCAGCAGCTGCATCGGCGCCTGCAGCAGCGCGCGCGGCTGCTTGGCGAAGCCGGTCATGCGCTCGTCGAAGCGGCTCTGGATCTGCGCCGGCAGGCCGCTGTCGGCCAGCGCGATATCGCGGCCGAGGATCTCCAGGTTCGCGCCCTTCACCGCGACGGGCGTGAACGGCTTCACCACCGTATCGTCCTGCGCCAGGGTGGAATCGAGCCAGCGCAGACGAGTGAGCTTGAACGGATCGTCGTCGCCGTGCGCGACCGCGGCGGCCTCGCCGACCGTGATGGAAAAGGGCACGCGCTGCGCCTCCACGCCATCGGCGACGATGCTTACTTCGCCCTGGTACAGGCCCGGCTTGGCGTCCGCCGGTACGTCCAGCCCCATCCACAGCGGCTGCACGCGGCCTTTCGGCACATCGACGCGCGAGACGAACGGCTGGCCGGTGTAATCGATGCCGCGCAGGTTGAAGCAGGTCAGCGCGGTAGCCGGAATGGTGGCGCCATCGGGGCCATGCAGATCGCCGAACGCCACGCGCACCGCGCTCACCGGCGCGCGCGCCGCCCACAGGCCGACCTGGAAGCTGAGGAATTCGCCGCGCAGCGCGTTGTCGCTGAACGTGCCGCCCGGGCCACGCTGCGCCCACGATTCGGGCAGCGTGCCGAACATGCGGATCGGGTTGGCGCGCGTTTCGGGGAACAGCAGCAGCGGTTCGGCATGCGCGGCCAGCAGCGCGTCCTGTTCGGCCGGCGTGGCGGTGCGTTCCATCGCGGTGTACGCGTCGAAATCGTCGACCGCTTCGTAGCGCAGCACCTGCGCCTGCGGCAGGCGGCTCCAGGACTTGCCGAGCTTGCCGGCCCAGCCCTGGTCGGCGGTGTCGTGCGGCGCGGCGTAGTTGACCACGGGATAGTTGCTGCGGCCGCCGCCGACATAAGGCTGGTAGTACACGGCATAGATGCCGGCCTTTGCGGCCTGGAACACCAGCTCGCCGGCGGCGCGATCGATGTTGCCGCGCAGCACGTTGGCGACCGGCGCGCCGTCGGGATCGGCCACGATCACCGCGACCTTGTCCGGATGCGCATCGCGCCGGCGCCAGGGGATCACCACATGCACGGCGTCAGCCGGCGCATCGACCTGCACGAGATAGCGATGATTGCCCAGTCGCGCCGGATCCCAGCGCAAGACCGGCGCGCCGTGCTCGTCCGCCTTCGTCGCCGGCGCGAGCGCCAGCGACGCTCCGGCCACCATCAAGCCCACCACTGCCCGCGCACAAGTCCGCCGCATCGCCCACCTCGCCCATGGTGCAAACCGAAGTGTTTAACCCGATGCATGCCGCCGAGGCAAGGTCCAGACGTCTGGACGGCCGTGCTTCAGGCGCCGCGATCGGTGCGCAGCGTGCGCAGTTCCTCATCGTGGCCCGCCGCGCCGCGGCCGCTGATCCAGCCGAACAGCGCGATGCCCGCCACGATCAGCACCGCGCCGAGCGCGGCATAGCCGTGCGGCCAGGCCTCGCCCAGGAACAGACCGCCGAGCAAGGTGGCGAACAGCAGCTCCGCCGCCTGCATCGCTTCCACCGCGGCCAGCGCGGTCGGTTCGCTGCGCACCATGCCGGTGGCGTGGAAGAACAGCACGGTGGCGATCACGCCGGACGACAGCGCCACGCCGCCGGCCAGCAGCACATCGCGCCACGACGGCGGGCCCACCGTCGCCCACGCGATCACCGCGAACAGCAGCCACAACGGCCAGCTGCATAGCGTCATGCCGAACACGCGCTGCACCGCGCCCAGCCGCGCATGGCCGTGCTCCAGATGCAGCAGCAGCATGCGGTTGCCCAGCGGATAAGCGAAGGCGGATACCACCACCGCGCCGATCGCCAGCCAGTCGCCTGCGCTTAGCTGCCCATGCGCATGGCCCCACTGCAGCGCGAACACACCGGCCACGATCAGCGCACCGATCGCCAGCGTGCGCCACGCCAGCCGGCCACGCGCATCGCGATAAATCAGCGGCGCCATCAGCGGCCCCGCCAGCACGGTGGTCTGAAAACTGCCGGCGATCAGCCACGACGGCCCGCTGCTGGCCGCCCAGGTCAGCGGCACGCCGAACAGCACGAAACCCACGCTGCTCCAGATCAGCCAGCTGCGCGGATGCCGCCGCAGCTCCCGCGGCAACTCACCCAGCCCGCCCTGCCAGGGCAGCACCAGCGCAAGCAGCGGCAAGGTGATCAGGTAACGCAGAATGCCCGCCCAAGCCCAATGCCCGCCGCCGGCGACGAAGCTGCGGTTGAGCACATAGGTGAGCGTGAAGAACAGCGCCGAGCACAGGGCGAGCCCGACGGCGGCTGGAGCGTGGGAGCGCATGGGGAACTCAGGAGCGGGCGGAACGGACACTGATCTTAGGCGATGCGGTCATGGCAGCGGCGAATACATCTCCGCTTTCAGATCCGTGAGCGTAATCATCAAAAGCTTGGGGTCTCGCGGCGAAGGATCGAAGCCCATACGCTGGTAAAAATTGTGCGCGGCATCGTTAAGCGCGTGCACGACCATGCCTCGGATACCGATCGCATCGGCCGCCCGCCCCACTCGTGAGTACGCGTCGCGGACCATCGCTCGCCCCAGTCCCTGACCCTGCCACGCACGGTCGACGGCGAGGCGCCCAAGCACCGCTACTGGCACAGGGTCCGGCATGTTGCGGCGGAAACTTCCGGTGGCTGCACTCCCCGTAACTGCGCTGGAGGCCAACGCGTAAAATGCGACAACACGTTTGCCTTCAGATGCGACGTAGGTCCGCGAAGCACCCGTCACCTGGTTCTTTGCCGCCCGGCGCTTGAGCCACTGATCCAGGCTGTCGACGCCGGAAACAAAAGGGGCCAGGTCATGCCGCTTTGACAACGGCTCCGGAGAGCCTGGCGTCACGTCTTATCCCACGGCGCCTTGCTGCGCAGGGTCTTGCGCAGGCGTTCGTTGGGTTGCGGTGGTGCATCCAGGCGCTCGAGGAAGGCCGCATACGCCTCGGGCGTGATCTTGATGACCGCCTGGTCCAACAGGGCTTCCTCGGCTGCCGCGCGCGCGGCATCGAGGACGAAATCGGTGCGGGTCTTGCCACGCACTTGGGCGGCACGCTCAATCATGCTGCGATCCTCCGGCTTGATGCGAAGGCTCAGCGTATCCCGCTTGGGGGGGCGTGGGCTGCGATCGGTCATGAGAATCAGACTCCAGGCCGGAATTTCAGCCTAACAGACGTACTGACAATGTCCTGGCTGCAACTCATCCGAAATCAAGCCAGCGGCAGGCTGAAGCGCACCTCCAGCCCACCGCCTTCAGCATTGCGGGCGCTCGTCTCCCCGCCATGCACCTGCGCCACGCGACTGACGATGGCCAGGCCCAGTCCATGCCCGTCGGCCTTGGGCGCATTGCTGCCGCGGAAGAACGGGCGGAACAGCTGGGACAATTCGGCTTCCGGCACGCCGGGCCCGTGATCGCGCACGATCACTTCGGCGTGGCCCTGTTCCGCCCGCACGGCGAGCTCCACGCTGCCGCCTTCGGGGCTGTATTTGAGGGCGTTGCCAAGCAGGTTGTCGAGGGCTCGCTCGAGCAGCTGGCCGCTGCCCGAGACCCAGGCGGGCGCTTCGATCGCGGTGTTGAGGCGCAGCTGGCGCGCGGAGGTTTCGATGCCCAGCTTGGCGGCGCATTCGCGCGCCAGCGCGGCGAGGTCGACCGGTTCGCGTTCCATGCCCGGCAGGCCGCCTTCCAGGCGCGACAGCGCCAGCATCTCGCCGGTCATGCGGTCCAGGCGGACGATCTCGCGTTCGGCCTGGGCGAAATACGCAGCGGCCTGTTCGGCTTCGCTGCGGCGGGCCAGGTCCAGGATCAGTTGCAGGCGCGCCAGCGGCGAGCGCAGTTCGTGGGAAAGGTCCTGCAGCACGGCGCGGTCGTGCGCGACCAGCGCCTCGATGCGTACGGCCATCGCGTCGAAGTCCTGCGCCAGCTGCGACAGCTCGCCGGGGCCGCGCTGCCCTTCCGGTCCGACCCGCGTCGACAGTTCGCCCGCGGCCATGCGCCGCGCCGCGCGCTGCATCGCCTCCACCGGCCGCGCCACGCCGCGCGCGAACCACCAGCCGATCAGCGCGATAAACAGCAGCGACAGCACGAACTGCACGGCCAGCGAGATCTGGTTGCGCGTCTGCATGGGGATGCGCGAATGCGTGCGGCTCAACGCCACCAGCTGGCGCGTGTGTCCGTCGGTGCCGGTGACCTGCTGCACGGCCAGATAGACGCGCGGATACGGCTGCATCACCAGGTCGTGCCCGGCGGCCAGCCATTGCGGCAGCTGGTCGCGCACGCTGCCTGGAAGGCGGATCGGCACCAGCGGCGCGCCGTTTTCGTACAGCGTGGCGTCGACGCCTTCGCGGCGCTGGTCGCGCATCCAGGCCTGGAGATTGTCGCTGCCGCCGCTTTCGTAGGCTTCGTTCGCGTTGTCGGCGAGCGAGGTCCAGTTGATCTCCACCGCGGTGGTGTATTCGATAAAGCTGCGCGTGACATAGCCACCCAGCAGCAGCACCAGCAGGTTGGCCAGGAAGAACCACACCAGCAGGCGCCAGAACAGCGAGGTCTTGAACGGATTCATGCGCCGGCCACCACCAGCACATAACCGGCGCCGCGCACGGATTCGATGCGCGGCGATTGCTCCGAAGCCTCGGCCAGCTTGTGGCGCAGCCGGCTGACGTGCACGTCGATGCTGCGATCGAAGCGCTCCAGCTCGCGCCCCAGGGCCATGCGCGTCAGCGTGGCCTTGTCGACCAGTTGCCCCGCGCGCTGGGCCAGCGCCAGCAGCAGACCGAACTCCGCGCCGGTCAGCGACAGCTCCGTCTCGCCGGCAAAGGCGCGCCGCTCGCCCGGCAGCAGCCGCAGCACGCCCACTTCCAGCGAGCCCGCCGCGACCGGCGAATGGCGGCGCAACTGGGCGCGCACGCGGGCCAGCAGTTCGCGCGGCAGGCAGGGTTTGGAGAGGTAATCGTCCGCGCCCAGTTCCAGGCCGATCACCCGGTCGACGGGTTCGCCGCGGGCGGACAGCATGATCACCGGCAGCCGGTGCTGCAGGCGCAGCTCGCGCAGGGTCTCCAGGCCGTCGCGGCCCGGCATCATCACATCGAGGATCAACAGGTCCGGCCGCAAGGCCGGGTTGCTGAGCCGGGCCAGGGCTTCCTCGCCGTCATGGGCGACATCCACCGCGAAACCCTCCCGGCGCAGGTATTCGGCCAGCAGGTCGGTCAGGGCGCGGTCGTCGTCGGCGAGAAGAATGCGTTGCATGCGGGGGAATGGCCGTGGGTTCTTGCGTCATTCAAACGGCGCGGAGGCCCGCTAACCACGGGCTTTACGCTTCTTTACCCACCGGCAAAAAACATACACACGGGGTTGTCGTCAAATACTCCGCAAGTCCCCCCAACCCGAAAGGTGAAGAACATGCGCAAGTCCCTCTTCCTTGGCCTGGCCCTCGCTTCCGCCATGACCCTGGGCACCGCGGCGTTCGCGGCCGGCCAGGATGGCGGCCAGCGTTTCGGCGGCCATCACGGCGGCCACGGCTTCATGGCCATGCAGAAGCTCAACCTGACCGATGCGCAGAAGGCCAGCATCCATGACCTGGTGAAGAACAGCTTCAGCCAGAACAAGGCCCAGCGCGACTCGCTGCGCGCCCAGCGCCAGGCCTTCGAGTCGATGACCCCGGACCAGGTCGGCTACCAGGCCGCCGCGGCCAAGCTGGCTCAGTCCGAAGCCGCCGCCACGCAGAACCGCGTGCAGCAGCAGGCCCAGATCAAGGCGCAGATCTACGCCTTGCTCACCACCCAGCAGAAGGCCCAGTGGGCGACGCTGAAGCAGGAGCGCGAGCAGCGCCGCGCGCAGTGGGAACAGCTGCGCGCCCAGCAGAAGGCTAACGCCGCCAGCTCGAGTTCGGGCCAGTAAACCGCTTCAAAAGGGTAGTGCCCCGGTGAAAGCCGCGTCCGCCTCGTGCGGACGCGGCTTTTCTTCGTTCTAGGGCTGCATCAGGACCGCGCCGGCGGCGGCGACCTGGGCATCCTGCGTGGACTGCATGCCGGAGACGCCGATCGCGCCGACCACCTTGCCGTCGCGATAGAGCGGCACGCCGCCATCCAGCGGCTGCAGGTTGCTCATGCCGAGCAGCCGCAGGCCCAGCCCACCATCGCGCACCGCATCCTCGAACAGCTTCGACGGGCGCCGGAAATTCACCGCCGTTTCGGCTTTCGCCTGCGCCACCGCGACGCTGGCGTGCTGCACATCGTCCAGCGCATGCAGCATCACCAGATGGCCACCGCTGCCGACGATGGCGATCGCCATGGGCCAGTTGTTGCGTTGCGCTTCGGCCTGCGCCGCGGCCATCACGCGGGCGGCGTCGGCGAGCGTGATCGGCCAGCCGTACGAAGGCGGGCGGCTCATGCGCGCACCTCGGCAAGAAAATCGCGCAGCAGCGGCAGCACGACATCCGGCCGCTCGAGATTGACGTGATGGCCGGCCTCCGGCACGCGGACCAGCCGCGCATCCGGCAAGCCCGCGGCAAGACGTTCGGACAGCTCGATCACTTCCGGCTGGTCTTCCTCGCCGACGATCAGCAGCACCGGCATGCGCAGCTCCGCCAGCCGTTCCGGCGCGGGGATCGGCGGATTGCGCTGCAGCGAGGCGTGCTTCCAATAGCCGTCCACGCGGCCGAAGTTCCAGGCGCTCATCGCGGCGATGCGTGTGCGTGCTTCCGCATTGCTCTGTTCCGGCATGCGGCGCGGACCATCGACGAAGGTACGCAGCGACGTTTCCAGCAAGGCGGCGGGATCGCCGCTTTGCACCGCGGCCCAGAACGCCTGCGCTTCCGGCGTGCGCGTGGCGTAATAGCCCCAGTAGCCGGCGCCGATCAGCGCGAGTGCGCTGACGCGTTGCGGATGGGCCAGCGCGAAATCGAATGCCGTACCCGCACCGCCGGAACAGCCGATCAAAGCGGTGCGTTCGATACCGCTGGCGTCGAGCACGCGCGCCAGATCGTCGTGGTGCGAGAACAGCGCATCCGGCATCGACGAACGGCCGCACCCACGCAAGTCGTAGCGCAACACGCGATGGTCAACGGCCAGCTCAGCGAACTCTTCGTCCCACTGGCCGCTGTCCACCAGGAAGCCATGCAGCATCGCCACGGCATCGCCGCGCCCCGCCAGCTCGGCGTGGAAATGCACGCCGCCGGCCTCGATCCAGCGCGCCTGCAGCGCGCCGGTCTTCGTATGCGAGAAAGTCGCTGACATGAAGCCATCTCCTCAGCGGCTGGCGCGCACGTCGCGCGCCTCCACCGCATCCACCCACACCGGCGGCGCATAGCCGGCCGGCTTGTCGCCCACGGCCACGCCGCCGTGGATACGGGTCTGCTGGCGGTCGACGAACATGTAGTACGGGAACGGTGCATCCGGTGCGCTGGCTTCGTCGAGGCGTGCGCGCAGCGCGTCCGGCAAGGTGAAATCGAGCGCGGCGAGATTGTCGTCGAGCTGCGCCAGCTTGGTCGCGCCGACAATCAGCGAGGCGATGCCGGGCCGGTTCGCCGCCCAGTTCAGCGCCACCTGGGCCATGCTGCGGCCGCTCGCGCGCGCCACGTCTTCCAGTGCCGCCACGATGCGCCAGTTGCGCTCGGTGAAGCGCTCGAAGCCCGGTGCCGAGGTGACCTTGGCCAGGCGCCCATCGCCTTCGCCGCCCGCCTGGCTGGGACGGTATTTGCCCGACAGCAGGCCCATGCCCAGCGGACTCCACGCCGTGATGCCCATGCCCAGCTCGGTCGCCAGCGGCACGAACTCGTGCTCGATATGGCGCTCGACCAGCGAGTACTCCAGCTGCATGTTCACCAGCGGCGTCAGCGCATGCGCCTCGGCGTAGGTCTGCGCGCGCGCGGCATACCAGGCCGGCGTGTCGGACAGGCCGGCGTAGCGGATCTTGCCGGCGCGCACCAGGTCGTCGAGTGTGCGCACGACTTCCTCGGCCGGCGTCACGCGGTCCCAGGTGTGCAGCAGGTACAGGTCGATGTAATCCGTGCGCAGGCGGCGCAGCGAGCCTTCCACGGCACGCATGATGTTCTTGCGTCCGTTGCCGCCGGCATTGGGATTGCCGGGCTGCGCGTTGTAGGTGAACTTGGTGGAGATCACCACGCGGTCGCGCGCGCCGGCCTGTTCCACGAACTTGCCGAGCAGGCTTTCGCTGCTGCCTTCGGTGTACATGTCGGCGGTGTCGATGAAATTGCCGCCGGCTTCCAGATAACGGTCGAACATCGCGCGCGCGGTGTCCTCCGCGGCGCCCCAGCCCCAGTCTTCGCCGAAGGTCATGGTGCCGAGCGAGAGGCGGCTGACGCGCAGGCCGGAGCGGCCCAGGGTGTAGTACTGGTCGAGTGACATCGTTCTATTCCTTGGCAGGCGTGGGTGGGGAAATCAGGGGAGACGGCTGACTTTGGCGTTGCCGAACAGCACCTGGCGTGTCTGTTCGAGCTGCATGAAGTCGTGCGGAAAGCCGAGTTCGATCGCGCTTGCTGCATCGAGGTGGCGGCGCTGTTCGTCGCTGAAGACGATCTCCAGCGCACCGAGGTTGTCTTCCAACTGCTTGAGCGTGCGGGCGCCGATGATCGGGCCGGTGACGGCCGGATGCAGCAGCGTCCAGGCCAGCGCCACCTGCGACGGCGTGCGCTCCAGCTCCTGTGCGATCTGCTTGACCACTTCGGCGATATCCAGCGCGCGCGGTGTCAGTGCACCGATCGCCGCAGCGACATCCTTGCGCGTGCCGGTGACATCGCTGCCGACCACCTGGCCGACATGCGCCAGATCCGCGCGGCTGTATTTGCCGGTGAGCACGCCGCTGGCCAGGGGCGACCAGGCCAGCACACCCAGGCCCAGCTCCTTGGCCATCGGCAGCAGTTCGCGCTCCACCGTGCGCTCGGCCAGGTTGTACTGCACCTGCAGCGCCACCAGCGGCGCCCAGCCGCGCAGGTCGGCAATGGTCTGCATGCGGGCGATCTGCCAGGCCGGCGCGTCGGAGATGCCGGCGTACAGCACCTTGCCGGAGCGCACCAGGTCGTCGAAGCCGCGCATCACTTCTTCCACCGGAGTGAGATCGTCCCAGGCATGCAGGTAGAGCAGGTCGATGTAGTCGGTGTTGAGGCGGCGCAGGCTGGCTTCGACCGAACGCATCATGTTCTTGCGATGGTTGCCGCCGCCGTTCGGATCGTCCGGGCGCATGTTCAGCGAGTACTTGGTGGCCACCACCAGCGAGTCGCGCCGCTCGCCGATGAACTGGCCGAGCAGGCGTTCCGAGCTGCCGCCGGTATAGAAGTTGGCGGTGTCGATGAAGTTGCCGCCGCGTTCCACGTAGAGGTCGAAGATGCGGCGCGATTCGGCGGCGTCCGAACCCCAGCCCCAGTCTTCGCCGAAGGTCATGGTGCCGAGCGAGAGGCGGCTGACGCGCAGGCCGGAGCGGCCGAGGGTGTAGTAGCGATCGAGCGGCATGGGCTTGTGTCCTCCAATTGGGATGGAGGCAGTCTGGCCCTTGCCATTGCGTAGAAAAATACGGATTCTTTTGATGCGTTATTTAGGACCGCTAATCAATGCGCGATGACCACTCCCCCGCCCTGCGTGCCTTCCACCTGATCGCCCGCTACGGCAGCTTTACCCGCGCCGCCGCCGATATGGAGGTGACCGCCTCGGCGCTGAGCCAGACCATGCGCCAGCTCGAGCAGCGCGTCGGCGTGCGCTTGCTGCAGCGGACCACGCGCAAGGTCGGCCTGACCGAAGCGGGCCGGCAGTTCCTGGAGCGCATCACGCCCGCGCTCGCCGCCATCGACGGCGCCCTGGACGAACTGCGCCAGCACGGCGACCGTCCCGCCGGCAGCTTGCGCGTGACGGTGCCGGAGATCGTGCTGGACTGGCTGGTCGCGCCGCTGCAGGCGGATTTCCTGCGGCGCTGGCCGGATATCACCCTGGATATCGACGTCACCGGCGGGCTGGTCGACCTGGTGGCCCAGGGCTATGACTGCGGCATCCGCCTGGGCGAACGCCTGGCGCGCGACATGGTGGCGGTACCGCTGGGCGGCAAAGTGCGTTCGGTGGTGGTGGCGACGCCGGCTTATCTGGAACGGCATGGCCGGCCGCAGCATCCGCGCGATCTGCAGAACCATGCCTGCGTCCGCAACCGCTATGTAAGCAGCGGCGCGATCTACCGCTGGGAATTCGCGCAGCGCGGCCGCTGGTTCGATCTCGAAGTGGATGGGCCGCTGATCGTCAACGATCCCTCCCTGGCGATACGCGCGGCGCTGGATGGATTAGGCCTGACTCATACCGTCGAGCCGGCGGTGCGCGAACACCTCACCGCCGGCCGTCTGGAAACCGTGCTGGACACCTGGCTGCCGCCCTACGACGGTTTCTATCTGTATTACCCCAGCCGCTTCCAGGTGCCGCCGAAACTGCGCGCATTTATCGATTTCCTGCGCGAGCGCATGACGCCTCAGCGATAGCGGTAATGGCCCTCGACCCACACGTGCGGGCCGGTCCAGTAGCCCGGCACCCACACGCGTCCGCGTGCGGGAACCACGATGCAACCGCTCAGCGCGGCGGTGGCGGCGAGCAAGGCGGTGCAGAAGAAGATCTTGGTCCGGCCCATGACGTGCTCCGAGTGGAGAGGTGGGCAGGAAAACGGCGGTTGTGAAATGGCGATGACGACGCTGCGCGGTGACGGATGCCGCGCGTTCAGGCCGCGGAGGGATGGCGTTCAGCGTGCGGCGCCATCCCTGTGCATGACGCAGTGCGGCGTCAGGTCCAGCGGCTATATGCATTGCCGAACGCGAAACGCCCCGCGCCCAGCAAGGCCACCGCGATGGCGCCGCCCAGATACATGCCTTGCAGTTCCAGCGCCCATCCGCCGGTGTCGGCCAGCGTCATGAACTGGCTGCTGTGCACCAGCAGCAAGGCCACCACCATGTTGACCGCGATGATCAGCGCACCGATGCGCGTCCACAGCCCGAGGATCAACAGCACCGGCGCCACCACTTCGCCGACATACACGCCGTAGGCAAGGAAAGACGGCAAGCCCTGCTGCGCCAGCGCCTGCACTACGAAGCCGGGACCGTGGATCAGCTTCGATACGCCGTGGAACAGGATCAGCGCGCCCAGCACGACGCGCAGCACCAGCTTGCCCAGTTCGTTGCTCGATGACTGCATGGAACGCTCTCCATTGAAGTAGCAGCCGCCCCGCGCGGCCGCATGTCGTCACACTTGCCCGGCCGGCTCAGCCCCGCGCCAGGCGCTCGACCACCGCGCGATAGCGCGCCGCGATCCCCGCTTCGTCGTGATGGAGGAAATCGCGCACCACCCAGCGCCCGCCGCACATCACATGGCGCACCAGCGGCGTATTGCCGGCAAACAGGAAGCTGTCCAGCAGCGAGCGCGGATCGCGCGCGGCCAGCAGCGGCGATTCATCATCCAGCACCAGCAGGTCGGCGCGCGCGGCGGCGCGCAGCTCGCCCACCGGCAGGCCGGCGGCGCGCGCACCACCCTTCAGCGCGGCGCGCCACAGCGTCTCGCCGACGCTGTCGCCTTTGTGGCGCGCGGCGATATTGCGGTGGCGCGTGGACAGGCGCTGGCCGTATTCCAGCCAGCGCAGTTCTTCCACCGGCGAAATCGAAATATGCGAATCCGAACCGACGCCAAGCACGCCCTTCGCGTCGAGATAATCGGTCAGCGGAAACAGGCCATCGCCGAGATTCGCCTCGGTGGTCGGGCACAAGCCGGCCACCGCGCCGCTGCGCGCCAGGCGCGAGGTTTCGTGGCCGGTCAGATGGGTGGCGTGTACCAGGGTCCAGCGCTGATCCACCGGCGCATGATCGAACAGCCATTCCACCGGACGCGCGCCGCGCGTGGCGAGGCAGTCCTGCACTTCGCCGATCTGCTCGGCGATATGGATATGGATCGGCAGATCCTGCGCGATGCTGGTGGCGAGCAGGCCGCGCATCGCTTCTTCCGGCACCGCGCGCAGCGAATGCAGCGCGATGCCGATGCGCAGCTGTTCGTTCTCGTGGCGGCGAAGCGCTTCGAGCATGCGCACATACGAGGACAGATCGTTGCCGAAGCGCCGCTGCCGCGCGCTCAGCGGACGCCCGTCGAAGCCGCCGGTCATATACAGCACCGGCAACAGCGTCAGCGCGATGCCGGTTTCGCGCGCCGCCTCGATCAGGGCCAGCGACATCGCTTCGGGCTGCGCGTAAGGCCTGCCGTCGGGCTGATGATGCAGATAGTGGAACTCGCATACCTGCGTGTAGCCGGCCTTGAGCATCTCGACATAGAGCTGCGCGGCGATCGCCTTCAGTTCCTCCGGACCGATGGCCGCGGCGAAGGCGTACATGGTTTCGCGCCAGGTCCAGAAACTGTCGTCGCTGCGCCCTTTGCGTTCGGCCAGACCCGCCATGGCGCGCTGGAACGCGTGCGAATGCAGGTTCGGCATGCCAGGCAGTACCCAGGCACCGAGCCGTTCAGCCTCGCCTTCAGAGGGCGCGATATGACCGGTCGCATCGACCGCAAAGGCGCCGTCGGCGCTCCACCCCTCGGCCAGCCAGAGCTGGTCGGCGCTGTAGGTACGGGTGGCATCGCTCATCGATCAAGGCTCCGTTGCGGTTGCGCGGAGTGTAACCGGCTCTGCACACAGCGCTACGGCATAATGCGCGGCATGGCCAAGAAGAATGAACGCACTCCCAAGCTGCTGCTGCGCCAGGCGCGGCCGGCCGATGTCCCCGCCCTCGCCGCGCTGACCGGCCGCGTGTACACGCCCGAGTGGGGGCATTCGCCTGAGATGCTGCGCTCGCAGCAGACGCATTTTCCGGAAGGCCAGTTCGTCGTCGAATACGAGGGACGCATCGTCGGCTACTGCGCCACCTTCCGCATCGACGAGGCCAGCGCGCTGGCGCCGCATACCTGGATGCAGATCACCGGCGGCGGCATGGGCTCGCGCCACAAGCCGGACGGCAACTGGCTGTACGGCATGGAAGTGGTGGTGCACCCCGATTACCGCGGCATGCGCATCGGCCAGCGCCTGTACCAGGCGCGCAAGCGTCTGTGCACCGACCTTAAGCTGCGCGGCATCGTGTTCGGCGGGCGCATTCCCGGGCTGGCCCGCACGATCCAGCGCTACGGCAACGCCGAGGCCTATGTGCAGGCCGTGGTGGAAGGCAAGCGGCGCGATCCCACCTTGAGCTTCCAGCTGTCCAACGATTTCCAGGTGATCGGCGTGCTGCGCGGCTACGTGCCGTCGGACTACGACTCGCTGGGCTATGCGGCGCATCTGGTATGGCGCAACCCGCAGTTGCTGAACCAGCCGGACGTGCCGTCGATTCCCTCGCCGCAGCGCCTGCCGGATTCGGTGCGCGTGGCTTCGGTGCAATACCTGCAGCGGCGCATCCAGTCGTTCGAGGAATTCGCCACCCAGGTGGAATACTTCACCGATATCGCGGCCGACTACAGCGCGGACTTCGTCACCTTCCCCGAACTGATCACCCTGCAGCTGCTGTCGATCGAGAATGCCGAGCTGTCGCCGGTCGAATCGATCCGCAAGCTCAGCCAGTACACGCCGCAGGTGAAGGAACTCTTCAGCCGGCTGGCCGTGCACTACAACATCAATATCATCGCCGGCTCGCATCCCACCGAGCAGCCGAACGGCGATATCCACAACGTCTGCTACGTATGCCTGCGCGACGGCTCCATCCACGAGCAGGAGAAGCTGCACCCCACGCCCAGCGAACGCACGGTGTGGAATATCACCGGCGGCGACAGCGCGGCGACCATCCAGACGGATTGCGGCCCGATCGGCGTGATGATCTGCTACGACTCCGAATTCCCGGAGGTGGCGCGCCATCTGACCGACCAGGGCGCGCTGATCCTGTTCGTGCCGTTCTGCACCGATGTGCGCGAGGGTTACCTGCGCGTGCGCTATTGCTCGCAGGCGCGCGCGATCGAAAACCAGTGCTATGTGGTGCTGTCCGGCAACGTGGGCAATCTGCCGGGCGTGAACAACTTCGATATCCAGTACGGACAGAGCTGCATCCTCACGCCCAGCGATTTTCCGTTCGCGCGCGACGGCATCGCCGCCGATTCGACGCCGAATATCGAGACCGTGCTGTTCGCCGACCTGCGCCTGGAAAGCCTGGCCCGCGCGCGCAACGCCGGCGCGGTGCAGAACCTCAAGGACCGCCGCTTCGATCTCTACGAGACCCGCTGGACCACCAAGCGCGGCGGCGAATCGTGAGCGGAGCGGAAGGAGAGACGCCGCCGCCCAGCCGTCTGCGGCGGCTGGCGGAGTCGGAACTGTTTTCGCCGGTGCAATGGCGTCGGCGCGTGCTGTTCTGGAGCGGTGCGGTGATCGTGGGCCTGGCCGCGGTGGGTTTCGCGCAGGCTGCCGATTACGCGTTCGGCCTGTTCCATCGAATGGTGGAACACAGCCGCTGGTGGGCTTTTCTGGTAACGCCGGCGACGTTCGCCCTGCTGGCCTGGCTGACCGCGGGTGCGCTCAAGCCCACGCGGGGTTCGGGTATTCCGCAGGCGATCGCGGCGCTGAAGGTCGAAGACGAGGGCTTCCGCAAGAGCCTGCTGTCGCTGCGGGTTGCGCTGGGCAAGATGGCATTGACCCTGGCTGCGCTGCTCGGCGGCGCCTCGGTGGGGCGCGAAGGGCCTACCGTGCACGTCGGTGCGGGTCTGCTGTATTCGCTGGGGCGGCGTTTCGGGTTTGCCGATGCCGCTGCCGCGGGGCGCTTCATTCTTGCCGGTTCCGCTGCGGGCCTGGCGGCCGCGTTCAATACGCCGCTGGCGGGCGTGGTGTTCGCCATCGAGGAAATGAGCGGCGCCTTCGAGCACCGCATGAGCGGCATCCTGCTGACCGCGGTGATCATCGCTGGCGTGGTGTCGCTGGGCATTCTCGGCAACTACGCGTATTTCGGCCGCCTGGATATCGGCCTGCCGCTGGGGCGCGCGTGGTGGGCGGTACTCGCCACCGGCATCGGCTGCGGACTGGCCGGCGGCTTGTTCGCGCGCCTGATCCTGCCGCATGACCATGGCCTGCGCGGCGCCATGGGCCGCCTGCGCGGACGCCATCCGGTGCTGTTCGCGGCCTGCTGCGGGCTGGTCCTGGTGCTGCTCAGCCAGCTCACCCGGACCGGGCTGTACGGCACGGGTTACGCGCAGGCGAAGTCGATCCTGGAAGGACACCACGAAACGGTGGGCGCCTTCGGCGCGCTGAAATTCCTCGGCAATATCGCTTCCTACTGGGCCGGCATTCCCGGCGGCATCTTCTCGCCCGCGCTGGCCGTGGGTGCCGGCCTGGGCGACAACATCGCGGCGCTGCTGCCGGGCGCGGATGGCCCGGCCGTGGTGCTGCTGGCGATGGCGGCATATCTGTCCGGGGTGACGCAGGCGCCGCTTACCGCCACGGTGATCTCGATGGAACTGACTGCCAACCAGCAGATGGCGCTGCCGATCATGGCCACCTGCCTGCTGGCGCGCGCGGCCTCGTCGCTGCTGTGCCGCAAGCCGGTGTATCGGGCCTTGGCCGACCGCTTGATCGAGGGCTATGAGCAGGAGCTGGCGCGGCGCGAAGCGCCAGCCGCTGCTCCCGACACCGAGGAGCTGGTGGAGGATCCCGCCACGCCGACGCCATCCGAACCACGCGAGCCGACATGACTACTCAAGCCTGGGATCTGCTGCTGACCGACGCCACGCTGGCCACGTTCGAGGGCGGGCAGCCATATGGATTGATCGAGGACGGCGCGATCGCCGTCGCCGACGGGCGTATCGCGTGGGTGGGGCCGCGTGCGCAACTGCCTGCCGATGCACAGACGCGTGCCGCGCATGTCGAGCGGCTCGATGGTGCGCTGGTTACGCCTGGGCTGATCGATTGCCACACGCACCTGGTGTTCGGCGGCGACCGCGCGCACGAGTTCGATCTGCGCCTCAACGGCGCCAGCTACGAGGAGATCGCGCGGGCGGGCGGAGGCATCGCTTCCACCGTCAAGGCGACGCGCGAGGCCGGCGAGGATGGACTGCTCGCGCAGGCACTGCCGCGCGCCCGCGCACTGCTTGCCGATGGCGTCACCACCATCGAGATCAAATCCGGTTACGGGCTGGAACTGGAGAGCGAGCGGCGCATGCTGCGCGTGGCGCGGCGGCTGGGCGAGGCCGTGGGCATCGATGTACGCACCACTTTTCTCGGCCTGCATGCGCTGCCTCCGGAATACAAGGATGATCGCGCCGCCTATGTCGAGCTGGTCTGCGAGCGGATGCTGCCGGCGCTGGCGGCGGAAGGGCTGGTCGATGCGGTGGACGCGTTCTGCGAGGGCATCGGTTTTACGCGCGAAGAAACGCGCCGCGTGTTCGAGCGAGCGCGCGCGCTCGGCCTGCCGGTCAAGCTGCATGCTGAGCAGTTGTCCAACCTGGAAGGCGCGGCGCTGGTGGCCGAATATGGCGGGCTCTCCGCCGATCATCTGGAATACCTGAGCGACGACGGCGCGCGCGCCATGGCGGCGAAAGGTACCGTGGCGGTGCTGCTGCCGGGTGCGTTCTATGCCTTGCGCGAGACGAAGCTGCCGCCGATCGCCGCCCTGCGCGAGCACGGCGTGGCGATGGCCGTGGCGACCGACTGCAATCCCGGTACCTCGCCGCTGCTCTCGCTGCGCATGGCGGCGGGCATGGCCTGCACGTTGTTCCGCCTTACGCCGGAAGAAGCCCTGCGCGGCGTGACGGTGCATGCGGCGCGCGCGCTTGGGCTGGACGATCGGGGCACGCTTGCCATTGGGAAGCGCGCGGATCTCGTGGCCTGGCAGGTCAGGCGGCCAGCGGAGCTGTGCTACTGGATCGGCGGCGAGCTGGTGCGCGCGGTATATCGCGGCGGGCGGCTGGTGGAGATGCGTTAGAAGCGCGAGGCGCTTCGTCCCTGGCTTTCCGAACATTCCGATCGAGCATCTCGCTAGCCTGCTCTGGCAATCCCACACGGAGCGTGCGGGTGCGTGCATGAGGCGCGATCGTGAACTTCAGTCGATTCTCGGATATGCGGTATGTCGGCCCCATGCCCCCGGGTGTGGGTAGCATGGCGGTGCGTGCGTGGGAGCCGGTGTTCGATCCCTTGTCGCGTGAAGACTGGTCGGAGCGTGCGCCGGTGCGGTATGCGCCCGGCGCCGCGGCGGAGCCGGTTCTCACCGAAAGTGCGGGCGATGCCATAGCCGAGTCGAAGGATGATCATTGCTCTGCGCTGATCCCGCGCATCGAGGCGGTGGCGAAGCTCATCGCGCCGGATGCTGCTGTTCTGATCGAAGGCGGGCCGGAGCTTCCGGTCATCGAGCCGGTCGATCCCAGTCAGTTGCCGGCTGCGCTGCTCGATGCGTGGGAGTCGACGCTGCTCGAAGCCTGCGAGGCAGGCGATCAGCAAGCCTGCTGGCTGCTCACCCAGGTGTTCGCGCTGCGGCTTGCCCACGTCGGCATGCCGCAGCTGCATGCGCTGCATCGCGTCGCGTGTGCGCATGCCTCGCGCGGCGAGGAACAGGCGCCGGCGGCGGCCAAGGCGGCGTGGCGGGCGCGATGGATCGAGCTGGACCTGGCCTTGGCCGAACGGCTGAGCGGCGCTTCGCGGTTGTTCGCTTTGCGCGACATGGCGGTGCGGCATGCCGCGGAGGTCGAGCGTGGCGCGGGTGCGGTGCTCAAGATCTGGATCGAGGTGCTGCTGTATGCGGCGCAACAGCAGCTTGGCGATATCGCGGCGGACAGGCTTGCCGACGCCTCGATGCAGGCCGAACACCTGTGCGGCCTGCCGGACATGGCCGATGAGGGCGAGTATCTGCTGGCCAAGGTGCTGCTTCACCGCGCAGGTAACGAACGCGGCGACGCGCGCATGCAGATGCTGGGCGAAGCGCAGCGCCTGCTGGATACCCTGTTCGCGCGCGCACCCGGTCCCCGCTTCGCCATGGCGGTGGCCGAGGCGACGCTGGAGCGGGCACGCGATGCGGCGGCGGCGCACGCCAAGGAGTTCTTCTCCCACGCGCTCGCCCATGCCTTCATCGCCGGCTGCGATCCGCGCTGGCAGCCGGCGAGCCTGCGGTGCCGCCTCGCCATCCAGCTGGCTTACGAAGCCCTGCCTGACATGTCGCCGCAAGGTCAGGTCGCACTGGATCTGGCGCGCAAGCTGGAGCAACAGCCGCTGCCGCCGGGAACGACGATCGAGGAGATGGCGCAAACCTTTATCCGCCACGGCGAATACGCTCGTGCCTGCCGCCTGTGCGCCAGGGCCTGGCTGGCCGGCATCCGCTTCCGCGCGCTGGCGGCGGCATGGCAGCAAGCCGGCGCCGGCTGGAAGAGCCAGCTAGCTTCCGCCAGGGAGCAAGCCGACTGGCAGGACAACGAACGCCAGCGCCGTATCGCCGCCCAGTGGCAATGACGGCAAGCCCGGCCCAGGGCCACAAAAGAAAAAACCCCGCCGAAGCGGGGTTTTTCGAACGGGACCAGCCCTTCGAAGCGAGCCTGTTGTCAGGCCGACTTCTTCTTCGGCGCGGCCTTCTTGGCGGCGGCCGGCTTGGTCACGGTCTCCTTGGCGCCCACCACGGCCGGCTGCGCGCCGTGCATGCGGGTCTTGCCGTAGCTGCCACGGTAGGTCTTGCCACGACGGGTCTTGCGATCGCCCTTGCCCATGGTGAACTCCTTAGGTTGGTCGATGTGATTCGACGTAGGTTGAACGGCCGATCATCGTATCAGCGGCGGCCCAAAGCGCAATAGGCGGTCCGGCGGCGGCCGGCGGACTCAATCGCAGCGCTGGCCGGAAGCGCAGCCTTCGGATTGGTCCGGGCACTGGCCGGTATCGATCTGCACCGTCACGTGCCGGATGCCGAAGCGTTCGCCGAGTACGCGATTGATTGCGGCTACCGCGGTGGCCCCATGGCTGTCGTCATGCAGCTGCGCATGCACGGTAGCCATGCGCGAGCCGGAAGCGAGCTGCCACACATGCAGGTGGTGGACATCGCTGATGGAAGCGTCCGCTTCGCGCAAGGCGGTCTCGATCTCGCCGGTATCCAACCCTTCCGGCACGCCTTCCAGCAGGATGTGCGCAGAGCGGCGCAGCAGGCGCCAGGCGCTGTTGAGGATCAGCAGCGAAACCAGCAGCGACAGCACCGGATCCGCCCACAACCAGCCCATCCAGCGCACCGCCAACGCGGCAAGCACGGCCGCCACCGAACCGAGCAGATCGCCGAGCACATGCAAGGCCGCGCCGGCAACGTTGACGTCGTCATGGTCATGGCCATGCAGCGTGCGCAGGACCACCACGTTCACCACCAGGCCCACCAGCGCCACGATAAACATCACGCCGGAAAGAATCGGCGTGGGCGTGAACAGACGCTCGATCGCCTCGTAAGCGATAAAACCGACCAGCGCGAACTGCGTCAGCGCATTGAGAAAACCCGCCAGCACTTCCACGCGGCCATAGCCGTAGCTGCGCCGCGCATCCGCCGGACGCCGCGCCATCCACGCGCCAAGCACGGCCAGCAGCAAGGCCAGCGCATCCACCAGCATATGGCCGGCATCGGCCAGCAGCGCCAGCGAACCGGACCAGAGGCCGCCGACGGCTTCGGCGACCATCATCAAAGCGGTGAGCACGAAGGCAAAGGCCAGCTTGCGTTCGCGGCCGGTCAGGCCGGCGCCGGTGCCGGCGTGCGAGTGATCGTGCGCGCCATGCTTGTGCGCATGATCGCCATGATCGTGGGAATGGGCGTGCGTATGACTCATCCGCGAATGCTAGAAAGCGCGCTCGCCGTTACACAATCACGACGCGGCATCAATGCGCGCAATCCGCGCCGTGCACGTGCCCCTGCACGCGATCCGCGCGCAGGTTGACGAAATGCGCAGCCGCGACGAGCAGGCCGCCGCAGGTGACCAGCGCACTGTGCACGCCGATCGAGTAACCCTCCGCCACCGTCACGCCGAGCAGCAGCAAGGCCAATCCCGGCAGCGCCAGACGCAAGGGCAGGACGCGGTGATGGCGCCGATATCCGCTGAGCAGGCTTACCAGCGCCAGCACGCAGGCGAACAGCACGAAGGCGCGCTCGAAACGGTGATCGGCGAGAAAGCCAAGGCCGAGCAGCGGCAGCAGCGCCAGCACGAAGGGCAGCGCCGCGCAGTGGATCGCGCACAGGAATGAAGCCGTCGCACCTAGGCGATCGGCTATGCGCCACCAACGGGTTTTGCGGTCCTGATCCATCGGTCAACTCGTAAAAAAATGCGTCAAGCGTGACTTCTTGCCTGGGCAACGGAGAGTGATGTTACTTTATAACACTCCAGGAATCCACTCCCTCAGGAATCACACCCCTCATGCGCAAGACCGTGATCGCCCTCGCCCTGGCCGCCAGCCTCGGCGCCATCGCCCCGCCGCTGCAGGCCGCCGACGCACCGACTGACTCGATTGGGTCGGACAGCGCGCCGAACAAGGACAAGCACAAGCCCCAGGCCAAGAATCTCGACGCGATCACCGTCAATGCCGTGCCCCTGGGCCAGCAGGCCGACCAGATCGTCGCCCCGGTCGCGGTGCTCGCCGGTTCCGCGCTGGACGAAGCCAAGGCCGGCACCCTGGGCGAGACAGTCTCCGCCATCCCCGGCGTGCAGACCACGGGCCTGGGCAAGGCGGTGGGCCGGCCGGTGATCCGCGGCATGGACGGTCCGCGCGTCGCGGTGCTGGAGAACGGCATGGGTTCGCAGGACGTCTCCAATATCAGCCAGGACCACGCCACCTCGGTCGAGCCCTTCCTGGCCGACCAGATCGAAGTGCTGAAAGGCCCGTCCACCCTGCTCTACGGTTCCGGCGCGATCGGCGGCGTGGTGAACGTGGTCGATGGCCGTATTCCGATGGCCGCACCGCAGAACGGTTTCAGCGGCCGCGCCGAAGGCCGCTATGACACCGGCACCGAAGGCAAGACCGGCCTGTTCCGCGCCGACGCCGGTAACCAGCAGTTCGCGCTGCACGTCGACGGCATGCGCCGCAACGACGGCAGCTACGACATCCCCGGCGGCACCCAGGCCAACAGCCAGGTGAAGACCACCTCCGGCGCGGCCGGCGCCTCGCTGCTCGGCGACTGGGGCTACTTCGGCCTGTCGGTCTCGCGCTATCTCGACAAATACGGCAGCCCCGCGGAACCCGGCAATGCCGAGGAAGGCGAGCCGCCCGTGCATATCAAGCTCGAACAGACCCGCTACGACCTCAAGGGCGGCTTCAACAAACCGCTGCCCGGCATCGCCAAGGCGGAAGTCAGCTTCGGCCACAACGACTATCAGCACGTCGAATTCGAAGGCGAAGCCGCCGGCACCACGTTCAAGACCAAGGCCAACGAAGGCCGCCTGCTGTTCACTCACGAACCGCTGTTCGGCTGGGAAGGCGCGTTCGGCCTGCAGTACATCCATCGCGACTTCTCCGCCGTCGGCGAAGAGACCTTCGTGCCGCCGACGTCGACCAAGGCCTGGGGCCTGTTCCTCACCGAACAGCGCCAGTTCGGCCCGGTGAAACTCGAACTGGGCGCGCGCACGGATCGCCACACCGTCACGCCGGACGATCAAGCGCGCCGCAAATTCTCCCCATCGAGTTTTTCCGCCGGTGCGTCCTGGCGCTTCGCCGAGCAATGGCACCTCAGTGTCAACCTCGACCGCGCCCAGCGCGCGCCCGCCGAGGAAGAACTGTTCTCCAACGGCCCGCACGCCGCGTCCAACACCTTCGAGATCGGCAACGCCAACCTGAAGAAGGAAACCGCCAACCAGGCCGAACTCGCGCTGCACTATCACGGCGGTTTCGTCGAAGGCAAAGTCGCGGTCTACGCCAACCGCTACAACGACTTCATCTATCTTGCCGACACCGGCGAAGTCGAAGACAAGATGCCGGTGCGCACCTGGTCGCAACGCAATGCCAAGTTCCGCGGCGCCGAAGCCGAGGCGACGTTCCATCTCGCCCGCAACGCCAGCGGCGCCTGGGATTTCCGCACCTACGGCGACACCGTGCGCGCCGAGCTGGAACACGGCGGCGGCAATCTGCCGCGTATTCCCGCAGGCCGCCTCGGCGGGCAGTTGAGCTGGAGCCGCGACGACCTGCGCGCCAGCGTCGGCGCCGTGCGCTATTTCGCGCAGAACCGCACCGCCGAATTCGAAACGCGCACCGCCGGCTACACCCTGGTGAATGCGCATGCGGCATGGACGTTCCACAACGGCGAACGCAGCCAGTGGGAAGCCTTCCTCGACGGCAGCAACCTCACCAACCGCAAGGGCCGCCTGGCCACTTCGCTGTTCAAGGACGAGGTGCTATTGCCCGGCCGCAGCGTGTCGGTCGGCGTGCGCGCGTTTTTCTAAGCACCACCGCGTTCTCGGCCCCGTTGCTCCAACTCCCCCTCGACGGGGCCGAAACCAAGGGGCGCGATGCGCAATGCATCGCGCCCCGCCTTTCTACGCAGAGAACGGGCCTCAGCCCTTGCGGCAGTTCTTGCAGATGCCGTGCACTTCCAGCGTCTGCGCCTGCGGGCGGAAACCGAAGGCCTTGGCCTGCGCTTCGATCAGCTCGGCCACGCGCTCGTCGCACACTTCCTGCGCGCTCGAACACACATCGCAGATCAGGAACGGCACCTGGTGCGCCTCCGCCGGATGGTGGCAGGAGACGAAGGCGTTGATCGATTCCAGCTTATGGATAAAGCCGTGCTCGAGCAGGAAGTCGAGCGCGCGGTAAACGGTGGGCGGCGCCGCGTTGCCATGGCGCTCGCGCAGATGGTCGAGCAGGTCGTAGGCCTTCACCGGCTTGCCGGCGGCGGCTACCAGTTCCAGCACTTCCTTGCGCAGCGGCGTCAGGCGCAGCCCGCGCTCCTCGCTGGCATGTTCCACCGCACGCACGAAGCCCTTGGCATCGTCGTGATGATGATGGTCATGCGGCTTGTCGGTAGCGGAATGGCTCATGGATTCACCTCGGGGCGCGATGATACACCGGCTCGCGTAAGACCCCGTTCAGGGCCGGCGGCGCGGCAACGGCGGCGGCAATTCCCGCCGTGGACGCAGCAGGATCGCCACCCAGCCCAGCGGCCCCAGCACGGCGGCCCAGGCCACGCCTTCCCATAGCCGGCCGCGCCACCAGCCGAGCAGCGCGCCGACCACCACGAACACCAGCGACCACCAGAACATCGCCGCCCACGGCACCATCCCCATGATGTTCCAGAAGATGTGCCAGCTCGCATCGGGCGCGTCCATGTCCACGCCCTGGGTGGCCCTGGCGAGCAGTTCGTCCAAGGCGGCCTCCGCGCCTCAGCCGCGCGCGCGCGCGATGGCGGCGTCGATGCGCTTGAGCGCTTCCTCGCGCCCGGCCAGAAACACGGTGTGGTCGATCGACGGCGACACCTGCGTGCCGGTCATCGCCACGCGCAGCGGCTGGGCGATCTTGCCCATGCCCAGTTCGAGCCTGGCGGCGATCTGCTCCACCGCCTGGTGGATCGCTTCGGGCTTCCACTCGCAGGCGGCGAACAGCGCCTTTGCTTCGTCGAGCACCGCCACGGCGCCCTCGTTCTGCAGATGCTTGGCCACCGCCTTGTCGTCCCACTCGACGATCGGGCCGTACCAGATCTTCGCGCGCTCGGCCATTTCCTTCAGCGTCTGCACGCGGTCGCGCAGCGCGACGATCACGTCGGCCGGCGCCGGGCCCTTGCTGTAGTCGATGCCGGCGAGCTGCAGCTGATGCTCGAACTCCGGCGCGATCGCCTGCGGCTCGTCGGTCTTCAGGTAATGCTGGTTGAGCCAGGACAGCTTGGTCACGTCGAAGCGCGACGCCGCCTTGTTGACGTCGCCGATATCGAACAGCGCGATCATCTCCTGCTCCGAGAAGATCTCCTGGTCGCCATGCGACCAGCCCAGGCGCACCAGATAGTTGAGCAGCGCGTGCGGCAGGAAGCCGTCGTCGCGGTACTGCATCACGCTCACCGCGCCATGGCGCTTGCTCAGCTTCTGGCCGTCCGGGCCCAGGATCATCGGCAGGTGCGCGAACTCCGGCACCGGCTTGTCCAGCGCCTTGTAGATGTTGATCTGGCGCGGCGTGTTGTTGACATGGTCGTCGCCGCGGATCACCTCGGTGATGCCCATGTCGATATCGTCGACCACCACGGCGAAGTTGTAGGTCGGCCAGCCGTCGGAGCGGAAGATCACCAGATCGTCGAGTTCCGCATTGGCCCACTCCACCCGGCCCTTGACCTTGTCCTCGAACACCACCGAGCCTTCCAGCGGGTTCTTGAAGCGGATCACGCGGTTAGGATCCTCGCGGTACGGCTCGTTGCGGTCGCGGTAATAGCCGTTGTAGCGCGGCTTCTCGCCGCGGGCCATGGCGGCCTCGCGCATGGCCTCGATCTCTTCCTTGCTCTCGTAGGCGTAATAAGCCTTGCCGGCCTTGAGCAGCTCGTCGGCCACCTGCTTGTAGCGGTCCAGGCGGTGGGTCTGGTAGATCGGACCCTCGTCGTGGACCAGGCCCAGCCAGCTCATGCCGTCCAGGATCGCCTGCACCGCTTCCTGCGTGGAGCGCTCGCGGTCGGTATCCTCGATGCGCAGCGCGAACTGGCCGCAGCGGCGGCGCGCTTCCAGCCAGCAGTAAAGCGCCGTGCGGGCGCCGCCGATATGCAGGAAGCCGGTGGGACTGGGGGCGAAGCGGGTGCGGACGGTCATTGGATCTTCTTGGGGTATGGAGCGAAACGATGGATTTTAGCCGAATCGGCCGGTGGCACCGCGCCCTGCTGCCGCTCTTGCTGGCAGGTACGGCTGGAATGGCCGCCGCGGACGACGCCCCGGGCTTCGACCGCCCCGGCTGGGGCTTCGCCACCAATCCGCTGCACGCCGGCCAGTTCGCCTACGAACAGGGCCTGCCCGACTGGAGCCGCCAGCGCGATGCCGGCGCCACCAGCGACCTCTACACCTACGACAGCCTGCTGCGCCTGGGGCTGGGCGGCGGCACCGAACTGCAGCTCGGCGGCACGCCGTACAACCGCCTGCGCCAGTCCGGCCAGCCATCGGTGCATGGCCGCGGCGACACCACGCTGGGTCTGAAATGGGTGCCGGTGAGCGGCGACGTATGGTCCTGGGGCCTGCTCGGCACCGCGGAATTCACCGACGGCGCCCGCGCATTCCGCAACGACCATCCCTCCTACACCCTGGGCGTGGACGCTACCCAGCAGACCGGCGGCAAGCTCGCCTTCGGCTATTACGCGCAATGGCAGCGCAGCGGCGGCAAGGACAGCGTGCAGTTCGCGCCCAGCATCGGCTACCAGTTCAATCCGCAGTTCGGCGCCTATCTGGAAGCCATGGCCCAGCACGACGCCGAACAGGGTTTCGGCAGCGAAGCCGGCACCGGCCTGGCCTGGCAGCCGCTGGCCAATCTGCAGTTCGACGGCTGGGTGCGCCATCGCCTGGGCGGCCATGCGCCGACCTGGGAGGCCGGCGTCGGCGTGGCGATGTATTTCGGGCGCTGAGGCCCGAAGCCGGACGGCCGCGCGAGGCGGCCGTCCGCGTGCATCACTTCACATGCACGGTGATCTTCTTCGACACCACCGCCGGATCGAACGGAATGTGGTTCTCGTCGCCCAGCTCCAGCTGCAGGGTGTGCGTGCCGGGCTTGAGCTTCACCACGGCCTCGGTCTGGCCGTTGCCGAAGTGCACGTGGTTCTCGTCCTTCGGAATCACCTGAGCCGCGGCCGGCAGGTCCTTCACATCGATCAGCAGATGGTGATGGCCGGTGCCTTCCTTCTTCACCCCGGCCGGGGCCACGCCCATGCCCTTGAGGCCGAAGGTGACGGTGACTTCCTGGCCCACGGTGGCGCCGTCCTTCGGGCTGATGATGTAGACCTCGGCGCCGGCAGGCGACTTGGTCACCGGCAGGCCGGGGGCATCGGCGGCGATCGCGGCGGCGGCGGTGGAGGCCAGGGCCAGAGCGAACAGGATGCGCTTCATCGGGGGATCTCCTTGGCATGAAGGGAATCGGCAGTGTAAGCGCATCGTCACTAGGAAAGTGCTGAAACGCGCGGCAGTCCGGAGCAGCCGTAACGCGGACGTCATGAACGCGCCACGCCCCCGCAACGCCCCAGGACGAATCTATGCCGGGCCAGCACAGGTATCGCCATGCGCATCGGCATTGTCACTGAGACGTATCCGCCGGAAATCAACGGGGTCGCACTTACCGTGCACAGCCTCGCCGCCGGCCTCGCCGCTCGCGGCCACACCGTCGAACTGACCCGGCCGCGCCAGGCCGAACCGTTCCACGACGAACCCGGCATCTTTCCCGTCGAAATGCGCGGCGCCGCGCTGCCCCGCTATCCGGGCCTGCGCTTCGGCCTGCCCGCCGGCCGCAACCTGCGCGAGCGCTGGTCGCGGCTGCGTCCGGACGCGATCTACGTCGCCACCGAAGGCCCGCTGGGCTGGTCGGCGGTGCGCGCGGCCAAGGCGCTGGGCATCCCGGCCGCCACCGGTTTCCACACCCGCTTCGATACCTATGCCGACCACTACGGTGTGGGCTTCCTCACTCCGATCGTGCGCGGCTACCTGCGCCGCTTCCATTGCCGCGCCGCCGCCACCCTGGTGCCCACCGACGCGCTGGCGCGCGAACTGGCCGACCTCGGCGTGGATTCAGTGCGCCTGCTGCGCCGCGCGGTCGACACCCAGCTGTTCCATCCCAGCCATCGCGATCTGGAACTGCGCGCCTCCTGGGGCGTGGACGGCAATACGCCGGTGGTGCTCTACGTCGGCCGCATCGCCGCGGAAAAGAACCTGGACCTGGCCGTGCGCACCTTCCGCGCCATCCAGCGCGACGTGCCCAAGGCGAAATATGTGTGGGTCGGCGACGGCCCCTCGCGCGCGGCGCTGCAGGCGGCCAATCCGGACTTCATCTTCGCCGGCATCCAGCGCGGCGAAGCGCTGTCGCGCCACTACGCCAGCGCGGACGTGTTTCCGTTCCCCAGCCTCAGCGAGACCTTCGGCAACGTGATCCTCGAAGCGCTGGCCGCCGGCCTGCCGGTGGTGGCCTATGAGGAAGGCGCGGCGCGCGAGCATCTGTCTTCCGGCGTCAACGGCTTCCGCATCGAGGCCGGCAACGAGCGCGCCTTTATCGAAGCGGCCTGCACGCTGACCGCCAATGCCAGCCTGATCCGCCATATGGGTCGCGCGGCGCAGGCCAGCATCGCCAACCTCTCGCCCGATGCGGTGATCCGCGAATTCGAATCCCTGTTGCGTGAACTGGCCAAGGAGCATCGCGATGAACACTCTGCCGCCGCTGCACACGCCTGAACTGAGCGCAGGCCCTCGCTTCGCCATCGACCGGCGCATCTGCGTCGCCGCCAACCACTGGGGCGCGCGCCGCGCGGTCGGAGTGTTCTTCGGCATCGTCAGCCGCCTCGGCGACGGGGTGTTCTGGTATTCGCTGATGCTGGCCCTGGCCCTGTTCGATGGCCGCCGCGGCCTTGCCGCCGCCGCGCAGATGGCCATCACCGGCCTGACCGCCCTGCTGCTGTACCGCCTGCTCAAGCGCTGGACGCGCCGCCCGCGCCCGTTCCGCGCCTGCCCCGGCGTGATCGCCCATGTGCCGCCGCTGGACGAATTCAGCTTCCCCTCCGGCCATACCTTGCAGGCGGTGAGCTTCACCGTCGTCGCGCTGGCCTGGTATCCGCTGCTGGCCCCGCTGCTGCTCACCTTTACCGCCCTGGTCGGTGCTTCGCGCGTGATCCTCGGCCTGCACTATCCGAGCGACGTGATCGCCGCCACCGCGATCGGCGGCGCGCTGGGTTCGCTGTCGCTGTGGGCGCTGCCGCTGCTGCACTGGATGCACTGAGCAGGCTCAGCGCATCCACGCACAGCTGGTGATGGCGGTAGCGTCGTCGAGCAGCGAAAAACCCAGCTTGAAGCGCATGCTTGCCGGCAGTGATGGCGCCAGTGCTTCGGTGGTCTCGGCCTCGATGGCCGCTTCTTCCACCCCGACGATGCGCAGCGCGCCGAAGTCGAAGATCCTTCCGACCTCGCCGGCCGTCGCCTTGTAGAAGCTTTCCTTGGCGGAAAACGCGATGGTCAGCGCCATCGGCCAGCCGAGCCTGCGCGCCAGCACCTCCAGCGCCCGCTGCTCCGCGGCATTGACCACCGATTGCACGATCGCGTCGAACGCTCCCGCCGCCACCACGCGCTCGATATCGATCCCGACCCCGCGCAACGCGCCCTCGCGCAACACGATGGCTGCCGCTACGCCTGCGGCATGCGAGATGCTGCCGGCAAAGCCCGCCGGCCACGCCGGCGCGCGGGACGGCGCGATGGCGAGATCGACTGCCTCACTTTCCGCTTCGGCAAGCGCAGCCACCGCCACTCGCCGCCCGGCGAGATATTCCGCCCGGCGCTTGGGCACGCTGCGCGCCACGGATGGCGGACAGGCAATGCCGAAACGCGCGAAGTGCGTGTCCTGGCTGTCGGCTGCATCGAACGGCAGCAGGAACGCATCGGGCAGCACGCCTGGATGCTGCGCCAGCGACAGGCGCCGCATTCAGGCCTCCACCTGCGGCCGCAACACGATCTCGTTCTGCCGCCGCCGCACCGCCACCCAGATCCGCCAGAAGTACATGATGCCGATGCCTGCCTCGAACGACGAGCCGACCACCCAGGCCGTGGGCAGGTATTCCGGATCGCCCACATGGCCCAGCGTGATCAGATAGATGGTGGGAATGCTCAGCACCCACATCATCACGAAGCGCACCGCGAACAGGAACCGCGTCAACCCGAACGCTTCCAGCACCGCCTGCCCCGTCATCGAGAACGCGAACGCCAGCGAATAGGTCCACAACACTTTCGAAGTGGCCACCGCCGCGTGGCGAATTTCATCGGGCTTGTCGGCCAGGCCAAACGGATCGAGCAGCACGTTCGGCGTGACAATCTGCAGATACGCCGTAAACGCCACATACACCAGCTCCAGCCCCAGCGTGACCAGCATGATCCGTGGCACCTGCTCGAACTCGCCCTGCCCCAGCGCATTGCCGCACAGCACGCTGCAGCCGATGCCCAGACCCAGCAAGGGAATCACGCCGATATAGCTGACCGTGAGGTTGACGTTGTTCGCCGCCAGTGCAATTGCGCCCAGCCCGGCAATGATCCAGATAAACGCCGCATTGCCGAAGTTGCCGATGCCCGCCGTGACGCCGAGCGCAACGCCTTTCTTGATCCGCGGCATCACATCGCCGCGATGCAGCCCGCGCGCCGCAATCAGCCGCCGCACATCGCTCCACACTTCTTTGGGCATGTACGCCACATAGATCAGCGTGATGGCCAAGGTACCCGCCAGCGTGCCCAAGGCCGAACCGCGCATGCCCATCTCGGGAAGGCCGAATCGCCCGAACACGAGACCGATCGTCGCCACGATGCCCACCGCCTGCCCCACCAGGCCCGCGACCAGGGTGATGCGCGTCTTGCCGATACCGTTGAAGTACGACGACAAGGCCATGTTGAAGGTCATCGCCGCGCCGAAGTACGCCGACCAGTAAAGAAACTGCGATTCCAATCGAGTCAAGGCCAACGGCCGGTCGCTCAAGTCGGGAATCCACGCCATCAACGGCGCCAACAGCCACAGCAGCACGGCGAACACCACGCCGACCACGATGCCGATCGCCGCCTGCCACGCCGCTTCCGCATGCCCCGCGCGGCCGTACGCCTGCGCCACGCAGGAGCGCGAGAAACCCACTACCGCCACGAAAAAACCGACGATGGCCATCGCCGTGTACACCGCCGGACCGGACGCCGCCAGCGTGTCCGCCGAATAGCGCGCCAGGCAGATGCGGTCGACCAGCATCATGATCAGGTTGCCGATCATCGAACCCATCAAGGGCAGCGAAACCTTGAGGATGCGCCGGGCGATGCCCAGGCTGGACCCGGTTGCGCCGGATGCGGACGCGACGGCGTTCACGCCGCGCCTCCCGCCGGCGGCACACGCAGCTTCAGGCGCACCGGCACCGAGCTGGGCGCCATGAAGAAGTTCAGCAGTTCCTTCGCCGGCGGCGCCTTCGGATCGGGCGCCAATTCGAAGTTGCGCATGATCATCGCGACCACCACCTTGATCTCGGTCAGCGCCAGGAAGCGCCCCGGACACAGCCGCGCGCCGCCGCCGAATGGGAACAGCTTGCGGCTGGGATCTTCCTCGCCCGGCTCGCGCAGTTCCGCCACCCAGCGCTCCGGCCGGAACCGCTCATGTCCGGGAAATTGCGCCTCATCCCGCCCCTCGCCCGCAGTCGCCACGATGATCGCGGTGTTCTTCGGGATAAACGTATCGGCGACCACGCAATCCGCATTGGCGGTCAGCCCGAGATAAGGCGCGACGGCTTTCAGCCGCTGCGTCTCGCTATGCGCCGCCTCCAGATAATGGAACGCCTTCATCTGCTCCCATTCGCGCGGCAGCGGTGCATCGCCCAGCACCTGGTCCGCTTCGGCAGCCAGCGCAGCCGCAGCCGCAGGATTATTGGCGAGCAGGCACAACATCCAGCCAATCGAATTGGCAGTCGTGTCTTCACCACCGATCACGCTGAGAATCGCATTGGCAACCAGCTCCTCGTCGGTGAACTCGGACTCCGGATCCTCGCTGGCCGCGATCATCGCCTCCAGCATGTTTGCCGGCTTGCGCTGCAGTTCGCGCTGCTTTTCCATGCGCTCGCGCGTCGTGCGGATGAACTCCATCACCCGCGTCTCGACATCCACGAACGAACGCTCCGCCGCACGATCCACCGGCAACTTGAAGTAGCGCCAGTACGGAAACGCCGCGGTCGTGCGCTGCCCCAGCCGCTGGAACATGCTGTCGATATCGCGCTGCAGCGGATCGCCATCCTGGTTCACCGCATCGATATCGTGGCCCATGGCGATGCCGACGATGGTATCCAGCGCCATCGCCTTCAGATCGCGGCGCAGGTCGATCGCGCGGCCTTCGAGCACCGCCTTCTTCCAGCGCTCCAGCATGCGCTCGGTCAAGGTGACCATCTTCGGAAAGAAGTTGCGGATCACCTCGGCATTGAGCCCGCTCATCACCAGCTTGCGCTGCTTGCGCCAGGCCGCGCCCTCGGCGGTGAACACGCCGCCGATATTCAGCTCGTTCATGATCGTCTTCAGCCCGCCGTTGCGTCGAAAACCGTCGGGACGCTCGCGCATCACGCCGTGCGCGGTGGCCGCGTCGGAGACGATCACGATGGTGTGGCCGAACACCTGCAGGCGGAACATCGGCCCGTACTCGCTCACCCAGGCGCTGAACTTCTGATGCATCTGCCGGCCGCTGAGCTGCAGCGCATTGCCGACGAAGGGCTGGCCCTTCGGACCGGGCAGATCGTCGATGCGGCGCGTGTAACTGAGCTCGGCCGGAGCTTCCGTGGCCAGGCCGGCTTCATCCGCGACAGTCTCGTTCATGGCATTCCCCTGGTGGCAATCACGGATTGGCCGCGGTGAAGGACAGATTCGGCGCGTAGCGGCCGATCCGCTGGGAGATATCGCGCGCCAGCTTTTCGTTGAGCGGCGCCGACACGATCGACAGATGCGAGCCGCCGATCCGCGACACTTCCAGCTGCCGCCCCAGCACCTCGCGCCAGCCCAGCACCACGTCCTCGTTGTCGCGGCGGTCCGCCGCGAAATACGTCACCGGCAGCTGCGCCGCTGGTGGGCGATAGTCATCGGCGGCGCGGCCGCAGGCTTCGTACAAGGCCACGGTGCGCTTCACCTCATCCGCATCCAGCCCCGCCGGCAGCAGCGCCGCGCTCATGCACAGCGCGATCGTGCCGTCCAGATCGCCGCGCTGCGCCCGCGCCATCAGCTCGGGATAATCCGGATGGCGGCGCCAGTCGCCGGCCAGGTTCAGGTCCAGCAGCCAATTGAGCAGCGCGCGGCAGGCATCGTCCTTGACCGGATGTCCATCGCGCTCCTTGGCGCGCAGCGACGGCGCGCTGGTGTCGATCATGCCGACGAACTGCACGTCCTCACCGGCTCCCAACAGACGATGGGCAATCTCGTAGGCAACCATGCCACCCAGCGACCAGCCCGCCAGCAGATATGGACCGGACGGCCGCACTTCGCGGATCGCATCCAGATACGCCGTGGCCATGGCGTCGATGCTCTGGTGCAGCGTCTCGCCCACCGCCAGGCCGTACACCGGCTGGTTGGCACCCAGATGCTGCGCCAGGTCGAACGCGTACTGCACGCCGCCGCCGATCGGATGGATCAGGAACAGCGGCGCGGCCGAGCCCTTGGCGCGGATCGGCACCAGGTTCGGATGCAGGCCGCCCTGCTTGCGCGTATCGACGAAGGCCGCCAGCGCACCCAGCGTCGCGTGCGAGAACAGGTCGCGCAGCTCGATCTCCGCCACGTGGCGCTTGCGCAGCTGCGACACCAGCTGCGTGGCCAGCAGCGAATGGCCGCCCAGTTCGAAGAAGTCGTCGGTCAGGCCGACCTTCTCCACCTTCAGCAGCTCCGACCACACCGCCGCGATCGCCTTCTCCATCGCCGTGCGCGGCGCGATGTGCTCGGCCTCGCCCTGCGCCATCTCCGGCGCCGGCAGCGCCTTGCGGTCGACCTTGCCGTTGGAGGTCAGCGGCATCACCGCCAGCGCCACGAAATACTCCGGCACCATGTAGTCGGGCAGCGTCTGCGCCAGGGTCCGGCGCAGCACCGCCGGGTCCGGCAGCGCCAGGCCATCGTGCGCCACCAGATAGGCCACCAGGCGCGGGATATTGCGCTCGTCCGGCCGCGCCAGCACCACCACGTCGCGCACCGCATCCAGCTCCGCCAGCGTCGATTCGATCTCGCCCAGCTCGATGCGCAGGCCGCGGATCTTTACCTGATGGTCGCTGCGGCCCAGATACTCGATGGTGCCATCCGGCAGGTAGCGCGCCAGATCGCCGGACAGGTACATGCGCGCGCCGGGCGTGGCGCTGAAGGGGTTGGGGATAAAGGTCTGCGCGGTGAGGTCCGGCCGATTTATATAACCGCGCGCCAGCCCGACGCCGGCGATGTACAGATGGCCGACCACGCCCACCGGCACCGGATGGTGGAAGTCGTCCAGGATATGGATCTGGATATTCGCGATCGGCTTGCCGATCGGCACGCAGTTGAGCTGACTGTCCTTGCGGCACTGCCAGTAGGTGACGTCGACCGAGGCCTCCGTCGGGCCGTACAGGTTATGCAGCTCCACATGATCCCAGGTGGCGAAGAAGCGCTGCTGCAGATCCAGCGGCAGCGCCTGCCCGCTGCACATCACCTGGCGCAGCGAACGCCCGCTGCCGGGCTCCACCTCGTTGAGGAACACCTCGAGCATCGGCGGCACGAAGTGCGTGGTGGTGATGCGTTCGGCATCGATCAGGCCGGCCAGATACGCCACGTCCTGATGGCCGCCGGGCTTGGCCACCACCAGGGTCGCGCCTTCCAGCAGCGGCCAGAAGAATTCCCACACCGAGACGTCGAAGCTGAAGGGCGTCTTCTGCAAAACGCGGTCGGCGGCGGTCAGCGGATACGCCTCCTGCATCCACTGCAGGCGGTTGACGATGCCGCGATGGTCGACGCCGACGCCCTTGGGCTTGCCGGTGGAACCGGAGGTGTAGATCACATAGGCCAGATCGCCCGGCTGGGTGGCATTGAGCGGGTTGCTGGCGTCCTCGCCGACCCAGGTCGCGGCATCGCCGTCGATGCACAGCACCGGCACGCCAGGCACCGTCGGCGCGGCCTGGCGCAGATGGCTCAGCGTGAGGATCGCGGCCGGCGCCGCATCCTCGACGATGGTGGCCAGGCGATCGGCCGGATAGGTCGGGTCCAGCGGCACATAAGCGCCGCCGGCCTTCTCGATCGCATACAGTCCCACGATCATCTCGATCGAACGCTCCGTGCACAGGCCCACCAGCACATCCGGACCCACGCCGAGGTGGCGCAGATGGCGCGCCAGGCGGTTGGCGCGCGCATTGAGCTCGGCATAGCTCAGCGACACGCCGTCATACACCGCCGCGGTGTGCTCCGGCGTACGCGCCACCTGCGCCTCGAACAGCTCGTGCAGCGTCTGCGTCTGCGGCGTCACACGCGGATAGACCTTGGCGGTGTCGTTGAAGCCGTGGATCAGCTGCCGATGCTCGGCCTCGTCCACCATCGGCAGTTCGCCCACCGGCCGCTCCGGCTCGGCCACGATGGCCTGCAGCAGGTTGGCGAAGTGCACGCCCATGCGTTCGATGGTGGCGCGGTCGAACAGGTCGGTGTTGTATTCGAAGCTGCCGTACAGGCCCTGCGGGCCCTCGCTGAAGGTCAGCGTGAGATCGAACTTGGCGGTCACCGTCTCGTGCGGCACCAGCTCCAGTTCCAGCCCCGGCAGCGCGAGGTTGAGCGGCGAGTTCTGCAGCACCAGCATCACCTGGAACAGCGGCGTATAGCTGGTATGGCGTTCCGGCTGCACCGCGCCGACCAGCTGCTCGAACTGCACGTCCTGATGGGCATAGGCATCGAGCGTGTTGGCGCGCACCTGCTTGAGCAGGTCGGCGAAGCCGGCGTTGAGATCCACCTGGTTGCGCAGTACCAGGGTGTTGACGAAGAAGCCGATCAGGTCCTCGATCTCGCTGCGGTTGCGGTTGGCGATCGGCGTGCCGATGCAGATATCGCTCTGGCCGGAATAACGCGCCAGCAGCACGTTGAAGGCCGCGCACAACGTCATGAACAAGGTGCCCTGCGACTTGCGGCTGAGCGCCTGCAGCTTGGCGCTGAGGTCGGCCGGCAGCGCATACGGCAGCGCCGCTCCGCTCTGGCCCTGGGTGGGCGGACGCGGGCGATCGGTCGGCAAGGTCAGCAGGGTCGGGCTGCCGGCCAGCTGCTTCCTCCAGTAGCCGAGCTGCCGTTCCAGCACTTCGCCGCTCAGCCATTCGCGCTGCCAGCGGGCGAAGTCGACATAGCGCATCGGCAGTTCCGGCAGGCTCGCGCCTGCGCCGAATCTGCGGTTGGCATACAGCGTGCCGAGCTCGCGCACCAGGATGCCCATGGACCAGCCGTCCGAGACGATATGGTGCATGGTCAGCAGCAACAGATGCTCTTCGTCGCCGAGCTGCAGCAGGCAGCCGCGCACCAGCGGGCCGCCATGCAGATCGAACGGCGTGCTTGCTTCGTCGAACATCAGCTGGCGCATCTGCGTATCGCGCTCCTTCGGCGCCAGGCCACGCAGATCGTACAGCGTCAACGCCAGCTCCATCCGCGCGGCAATGAACTGCACCGGCGTGCCGTCCACGCTGCCGAAGCGCGCCCGCAGGGCATCGTGGCGCGCGACCACGTCGTTGAGCGCACCGTGCAGCGCCGCCGCATCCAGCGGGCCTTTCAGGCGCACCGCGGCAGGAATGTTGTAGGTCGGGCTGTGCCCTTCGAGCTGGTCGAGGAACCACAGGCGCTGCTGCGCGAACGAGAGCGGATAGCTCTCCTCCTGCGCCGCCGCCGGCGTTGCCGCCACGCTGGCCGGTACCTCGCGCACGCCGGTAGACGGCGCCGCCACACGAACCCACCTCACCAGCGCGGCCACGGTCGGCGCTTCGAGGATCGCACTCACCGGCACCTCCACCCCGAATTCGTCGCGGATGCGCACCGCCAGGCGCGTCGCCAGCAGCGACTGGCCGCCCAGTTCGAAGAAATCGTCATCGAGCGCCACCGACGGACGGCCCAGCAGTTCGCACCAGATCCGCATCATCGTGCCGGTGACGTCCGTCGCGTCCGTCGCGACCGGCGTGGCCACGCTGCCCGTCCGCACCGCGCCCGGCGCCGGCAGCGCGTCCAATGCATCGGGATAACGCACTTCCGTCCAGCACACTTTGCGTGCGAACGGATAGCCCGGCAGGCTGACGCGGCGCGGCCGCAGCGTGCCGGTGTACAGCGCGTTCCAGTCGAACGCGAAGCCCTTCACCCACAGATCCAGCAGCTTGCCGTACTTGCCCTTGGCCACCCACGCCTGCACCGCGACCTGCATGTCTTCGTCGTCGGCGAGCGCGGAAAATGCATTGCGCTTCGCCTGGCCCACATAGAGATCATCGACGTCCTTGCTGCCCGCCACGATGGCCGCGAGCTTCGCGCGCAGGTCGTCCAGCGATTCCACCAGCAGGGCCAGCCGCTCCTCCATCGCTTCGCGGCCCACCTGCAAGGTGTAGGCGATATCGGCCAGGATCAGATCCGTTGCGTGCCGCTCGGGCGCCAGCGCCGCGAGCAGGCGTTCGGCGCGCGCCTTGAGCCGTTCGGGATCGCGTGCCGACAGCACGATCATGGCCGGGCCATGCAGACCGCCGCGCACCGATGCCGCCGGTGCGATGTACTCCTCGATCACCAGATGCGCATTCGCACCACCCGCGCCGAACGAGGAAATACCCGCACGCCGCGGAAACTCGCGCCGATGCCCGTCGGTCTCCAGCTGCGGCCGCGACCACGGCGCCAGCGCCTGCTGCACGAAGAACGGCGTATCGGCGAAGCGGATCTCCGGATTCGGCGTGGCCGCATGCAGGCTGGGCGCCAGCATGCCGTGCTTCATCTGCATCAGCACCTTGCTGATCGCCACGAAGCCGCTCGCGCTTTCGCTGTGGCCGATATTGGACTTGGCCGAACCCAGCGCGCAGAACTGGCGGTCCGGCGTCCAGTGGCGGAATGCCCTGGCCAGGCCCGCCACCTCGATCGGATCGCCCAGGTGGCTGCCGGTGCCCTGTGCTTCCACATAGCTGATGGTGCGCGCGTCGATACCGGCGCGGCGCAGTGCATCGGTGACCAGCTGCGCCTGCATGTTCGGGTTCGGCACCAGGTAGGCATTGGTCTTGCCGCCCGCGTTGATCGCGCTGCCCTTGATCACGCCGTAGATATGGTCGCCATCGGCCACTGCGCGATGCAGCGGCTTCAACACCAGCGCGCCCACCGCTTCGGCGTCGACGAAGCCGTCCGCACCCGCCGCAAAGGATTTGCATTTATCGTCGGCGGACAACATCGCCATCGACGCCAGGTCGATCAGCTGGGTCGGCGCCACGATCAGGTTGACGCCGCCGGCGATGGCCACTTCGCTGTCGCCGCTGCGCAGGCTTTCCAGTGCGAGATGGATCGCCGTCAACGAGGACGAGCAGGCCGTATCGACCGCCAGGCTCGGCCCCTGGAAGTTGCACACATAGGAGACGCGGTTGGCGATCGACCAGAAGCGCGCGCCGGTGGCGTAGTGCTCGTTGGTGACGCCGACGAATACGCCCACCTTGCGTTGCGCGCTGAGTCCGGCCGCCGTATAGCCGGCGTCCTCGATGCTCGCGTGCACCTCCTGCAGGAACAGCCGCTCCTGCGGACTCATCAGGCGCGCTTCGCTGGGCGCGATATGGAAGAACAGGCGATCGAAGCCCTGCACGTCATCCAGCAGGCCGGCCCAGCGCGTATAGGTCTTGCCGGCCTGGCCCTTGCGCTCGTCGAAGAAGCGGCCATGCGCCCAGCGCTCCGGCGGCACTTCGCTGACGCTGTGGCGCCCGGCGGCGAGGTTGTCCCAGAACTGGTGGACGTCATTCGCGCCGGGATAGCGGCCCGACAGGCCGACGATCGCCACTTCGAAGGGCACAACCGCCGCGGGCGCCGTGGGGATGGTGGCTTCCACGGGCCGTACGTCCCGCACCACCACGCTGTCCGTATGGATCGTCGCGGCCGGCGCAGCCGCCGGCTCCGCGGCGGCAAGCCCCGCCCAGCGCGCCAGCGCGGCCGGATCGGTGCGCAGGAAATGATCGACCAGCCCTTCGATATCGTGATGCTCGAAGAACAGCGTCGCGCCGATATGCTCCGTGCCGAACACCAGGCGCAGCGCATCGGTCAGTTCCATCACCAGGATCGAGTCCAGGCCGTATTCGTCGAAACCGACGCCCGCGCCGATCGCCTCCAGCGGCAGCGCCAGGCGCCGGCTGATCAGCTTGCGGAACTGCAGGACGCTGCGCTCGCGCAGGACCGCGCTGGCGGTCTGCACATCGGCGGCGTGGTTGTGCTGCGAGGTGTTGCCCATGAAATCGTTCATAGCAGGTGAGTTCCGTTCGTTGTTCGTTTCACGTGACAGCGGGGGTGTCGGCTTGGAATGGATGGTGCGCAAGCTGAGTTTTTCGATACGGACGCAGACGGTTCCGTCCATGTTGCAGAGATCGATATCGAGCTGGCGCATGTCGCCGCCGGCTGGCGTGCCGCCGGCGTGGCGGACGTAAGCCCACATCTGCGCCGTGCACGGCGCGAACGCCTGCACCGCGTCGAGCGCGAACGGCAGGGCCAAGGCGATGTCGCCCTCACCGCGCCTTGCCAGGTGCATACCGAGCGAAGACTGCAAGGCGGCATCCATCAGGCTGGGATGCAGCAGATAGTCCGGCAGCGATGCGCCTACCGATGCCGGCAGAGAAATCTTCGCCAGCACCTCGCCCTCGCCCACGAGCAGCTCGTCGATGCCGCGGAAGGCCGGCCCGTACTGCAGCCCCTTGCTTTCGAAGATCGCGTAGCAACGCTCGTGACCGAACTGCGTCGCGCTGCAACGGGCACGCAGCGCGGCGAGGTCGTGCCGACCCGCCCCCGCCAAGACCGACGACGCGATGCCCTGGCTGTGGACAAGGCCATCGGCGCCGCGCAGCTCGAAGCGGAATGCGCCATCCGGTTCCGGTGTCAGCATGAGCTGCAGCGACAACCCGGCCTCATCCGCCACCGCGGGCCGTACCCAGGCGACCTTGCTTAGACGGATGCCTGAGGCGCCGGGCAAGGCCTGCTGTGCGGCGGCACGCGCCATTTCCAGCTGCGCCACGCCCGGCAGCACACGGCGGCCTTGCACGCGATGGTCGGCAAGGAAGAACTCGGTACCGTCGAACCGGCTGCCGAACTGCCCCGTCGCCATGTCGGAGCTGTGCAGCAGCGGATGACGGCGAAGCGGCGCAGCGACGCGTGCCTCCGCTCCCGTCCAGCGCGCCATCGCATCCGGCTCGATCGCCACGAAGTGATCGGCCAGCGCATCGATGGTCGAGTGCTCGAAGAACAGCGTGGAAGACACCCGTTCCTCGATGCCGAGCGTCTCGAACGCTTCACGCAGCGCATTGGTCAGTTCCAGCACCAGGATCGAATCCATGCCGTAGCGATCCAGCCCGGCCGCAGTGTCGATCTCGCCGGCGGGAATCTTCAGCGCCTTGCCGACCAGCTTGGCGAACCGCACGCGGCAGCGCTCGCACAGCGACGATGCATCTGCACCCGTCGCGCCTTCCACAGGGCGAGACACCGTGGCCGCTTCCACCCGCGCAGGCGCGCTCGCCTTCACCTGCTGCTTCTGCACGGCGATACCGTCGCTCTCCGCGACGATCACCTGCTGCCCCAGGCCATGCTCCGGCTCCGCCGGGAAACGCACCTGGCGATAGCCTTCCTCGCGCAGCACCGAGGCCCAGCGCGCCGGCGCCAGGCTCGGGCAGCCTGGGATGCGCAGCGGCTCGTCCTCGTACAGCCACCAGCCATCGAGCAGGCCGAAGGTCAGGTGCGACCACAGCTCGCAGCTGGACAGCTCGTTCAGCACCAGCAGGCCATTGGTTCCCAGCAAGGCCTTGGCATTGCGCAGGCTTTCGCGGATGTCACGCGTGGCGTGCAGCACATTGGTGGCGATGGCAAGGTCGTAGCTGCCCGCCTCGATAGCCTGGCCTTCGAGCGGGCTGCCGATATCCAGCAGCCGGTACGACAGGTAGGGATACAACGGGCCGTACTTGCCTTGTGCATGCAGCAGGAACGCGCGCGACAGATCGGTATAGCAGTACTCGCCGATATGCTCCGCGTAGGGCGCCAGCCGCGCCATCACCCGCGCGCTGGTGCCGCCGGTGCCGGCGCCGATCTCGACGATGCGGATCCGCGCCGACGGATCGCGTGCCACGCGCGCCGCCACATAGGCGAGCACGGCATCGCACAGCACGTCGTTGAAGTGATCGGCTACCGCATTGCCTTGATACACGCCTTCGACCAGCCGCATGGACGAGTCGGGGAACATCACCGCGGTGGCTTCGACCTGACCCCGCAGGATCGCCGGCAGCGCATGCAGCATGGTGTCGACCAGGGTGACCTGGGCCTGGCGCACATGGCCGGCACTCATCCATGCCCGCTTGTGCTCATTCCATGCCGACCATGAATGCTCGAGCGAAGGTGATGTGGTGAAACCGGCCTCGTTAATCATCCGCAGGCTGTGATGCAGCCAGCGTGCGTGCCGCGGTGCGGCGGCGGTGGGATCGGTCAAGCCCAGCACCCGCAGCTCGCCATGCAGGATCGCCAGGGCCAGGCGGTCGATTACCTTGCCCTCTGCCGCAAGGTGGGTGGCATCGCCTTGGAACGCAGGCGCGACGCTCAGCGTATTCGCCAACGGCCCCGAGCGTGTCGGTTGCAGATGCACCCGCGTCTTGCCGATCAGATCGAACACGCCACCGTGTGCGTCTTCCTGTGTCGCCTTCATAAAGCCAAGCTGCGGCATCGGCGAGCGCAACAGCCGATCCAGCGCGCGCATGCCTTCGGCGGGCTCGATCGAGCCGATGCCTTGCCGTGCCATGCGTTCGCGATAGTCATCGGAAGCTACGACACCGACGCTGCCCCAGTAACCCCAGTTCATCACCTTGACCGGGTATGGCAGGCGTGCAGCCAGATGCAGTGCGTAGGCGTCCTTGAAGGTGCAACCTGCCGCGTAGTTGCCCTGCCCCGCTGCGCGGACGAAACCCGCCAACGAGGAGAGGAACAGCAGGAAGTCGAGCGGTTGCGCAGCGAATACCTGGCCGATGCGTACGCTGGCGTCGACCTTGGCCGACAGCCCCGCGCGCAGCCGTGCCTCGTCCATCTGCGCCACGCTCTTGTCGAGCAGATCAATCGCTGCGTGAACTACGCCGTGGATGGCTCCATGGCGCGCGAGTACTTCGCTGCGCGCGCGCTCAAGCGCCGAACGGTCGGACGCATTGGCCGCGATATAGAGCGGCGCCGGGCCGAGTGCGCCCAGCCGCGCCCGCGCCTGGGCGATCGCCTCATCTTCGGGCCGGCGTCCGATCCACACGATGCGCGCACGATGCGTGCGGATCATGTGCTCGCTCCACGCCTGGCCGATGCCGCCCGCACCGCCGATGACGATATAGACGCCACCCTCGCGATACGGCGAGGCACCCTGCCCGGCGGTCTCCGCCTCCACTGGCGACAGCACCTGGCGGAACCACTGGCCGCCGCGCCACGCCAAGGTGGCGCCGCGTTGTTCGTCGGCGAGCTGGCATATCGCGCCGATGGGCCAGGTGCCTTCGCGCGCGACGTCGATCAGGCGCAGACGCCAGTTGGTGAACTCCTTCGCCACCGCGCCCATAAAGCCATGGATCGCGGCATGCGCCGGTGCAGTGGCCTCGGCGCGGTGCACGGCCTGCGCCTGCACGGTCACCACAGTCCAGTCGAGCGCGCGCCGGTCAAGGCCGAGCGCAAGCAGCGCCTTGACCAGGCGGAAGCCGGCGATGACGCCGTGCTCCTGCGCGGCGATCAGTGCATCTTCGTCATGCGTCGCGTTCGTTTCGTCGCCGACCAGCCAGACCAGCCGATCGAACGGACCAGAAGCACGCAGCCGCTGTTCGATCGCCGCGATATCGGCGGCTGCGGGCAATTCGAGCACCGCAGCATCGGGCAGCGCTTCCAGGAACAGGGTCCGCTGCGCCGTCGAGCCACCAACGATCAGGCTGCGTCCACCCGACACGGACGGCGCGAGCTTGGGTTCGACGACTTCCCAGGTCGGCATCAGCAACCACTCGTGGCCACTGGCGATAGGCGCTACCGGTTCGGCGCGGACCGGCGCCGCGGCGTCGGCCACCCAGTAGCGGCCACGCGCGAAGGGGTAAGTGGGCAGGCCGATACGGCGCGGCGTACGCGCTCCGTACAACTGGCGCCAGTCAGCTGCAGCGCCGCTCACCCAGGCATCGAGCAGCTTGCCGATGTCACGGGCCGCGATCCAGCCGGCAACTGCCTGTGCATCCGCCGCCACATCCCGGCGTCCACGCGATGCCATGCCGCGATACACACGTCCGGACTGCTCTTCTCCGGCAGCGACAGTGCGCAACCGTTCGCGCAGCTCGTCCATCGAACCCACCGCCAGCGCCAACCGGCTCTCCATCGCCTCGCGCCCCACCTGCAAGGTGTATGCGAGATCGCCAAGGTCGGCCTTGGCGTGCGTAACGAAATCCAACAGCAAGCCAACCTGCTCGCGCAGTTGATCCGCATTGCGCGCCGAAAGAACTACCGGGATCGGACCATTGACCGCCGACGGTGCGGTTGCAGGAGCGACGTACTCCTCCAACACCACATGCGCATTCACTCCGCCGAACCCGAACGAACTCACACCCGCGCGGCGCGGCAGCACCTGACCCTGCGCATCGCGCAACGGCACCCATTCCCGCGCCTCGCGTACCACGTAGAACGGACTGCCGTCGAGTTCAAGATACGGATTGAGCCGTTCGCTGTGCAGGCTCTTCACCAGCGTGCGGTGCTTCATCTGCAGCAGCACCTTGACCACACCCGCGACGCCCGCCGCGAGTTCGAGATGACCGATATTGGTCTTCACCGACCCAACGCCGCAGTACGGCGCGGCAACAGCTTCGCCACCGAAGGCCGCCTTCAGCCCCTGCACTTCGACCGGGTCCCCCAGCCGCGTCCCGGTGCCATGCGCCTCGATATAGCTCACCGTACGCGGGTCGATACCCGCCTGCCGTTGTGCCTTGCGGATGACTTCAGCCTGCGCCACCGGATTGGGCGCGGTCAGCGAATTGGCATGGCCGCCATGGTTCTCGGCAACACCACGCACCACACCATGGATCTGATCGCCATCGCGCTGGGCCTCCGACAGCTTCTTCAGCACCAGCATCGCCACGCCTTCGCCGCGCACATAGCCGTCGGCCTCGGCGGCGAAGGTCTTGCAGCGGCCATCCGCGCTGAGCATACCGGCCTTGCTGAAGCTGATATGCGCTTCCGGCGTCACGATGGTGTTGATGCCGCCGACCACGGCGACGGGCGCCTGTCCGCTGCGGATGGCGGCCACACCGCGCGCCAAGGCCACCAGCGAACTGGAACAGGCCGTCTCCACCGGCTCGCTGGGCCCATGCCAGTCGAACATGAAGCTGATGCGATTGGGGCCGACCGAAGGCACGCCACCGGTCGAGGCATACGCTTCGCCGCCCAGCCCCGCACGGTCGACCAGGCGGCCGTAGCCGGTGGCGCCGGTGCCGATATAGACCGCCGTATCGCTGCCTGCCAGCACAGAGCCGGCATAGCCGGCATCTTCCAGCGCCTTCCACACGTGGATCATCGCCAGCCGCTGCTGCGGATCCATCAGCTCGGCTTCCTTCGGCGAGATGCCGAAGAACATCGGATCGAACTCATCGACGCCGTCGATAAAGCCGCCCCAGATGATCCTGGTTTTATGCGCCTCGCGGCCCTGGTCGCCGTGGACGCTGCGCCAGTCCCAGCGCGCGGGCGGAATCTCGTCGATGCAATCGCGGCCGTCGCGCAGGTTCCGCCAGAACGCATCGATATCCGCGGCGTGGGGGAAACGGCCGCTCATGCCGATGATGGCGATTGGCTCGTCAATCGTCGGCGCGAGCACCGGCAAGGGCGCGCTCACCGAGGTTGCGGAAGCGTTTGCCACCACGCGGTTGCGCACCGGCGTCGGAACAACCACCACGCCATGATCGCGGACCAGGTGATCGACCATGCCATCCAGCGTGGGATGTTCGAAGAACACCGTCGGCGTCAGGCGCAGCTTGTAGCGCTCGTTCAAGGCATTGCCGAACTCGGTCAGCGAGACGGAATCGAAGCCGTACTCGCTGAAGGTGGTTTCACCGTCGAGGTCTTCGGGCTTGACCTTGATCAGCGAGGACACCAGCTCCGCCAGCGACGCCCATACCGCTTCGCGCGGCGACATGGCCGTTGCGGCGCTTTCTTCGTCCTCCATCACTGCAACCGGCCGTTCGACGATGCCCGGCATCGCTGTGCCCAGCACGCCTTCGCGAATACGCCCCGGTTCGCCCGCCACCACCAGCAGCTGGTTGGCATCGCTCGCCCACGCCTCGCGCAGGATCCGCACACCTTCCGCTGTGGACAACGGATGCATGCCAAGCTGCTGCCGCATCATGGTCTGCGTGGCGGCGTCCACCTGCATGCCGCCCTCGGCCCACAACGGCCAATCGATCGACAGCGTGCGCCCCTGGCGCTCGCCGCGGGCCGCCCGCTCCGCTCGTTCGTGCACGAAGGCATCCATGAAGGCATTGGCGGCGGCGTAGTCGGCCTGCCCGACGCTGCCCAGCGCGCCCGCAATGGACGCGAAGCAGATAAACGCGTCGAGCGCGATGTCGTGACTGGCGCGATCGAGGTTGAGCGTACCGGCCACCTTGGCGCGCAGCACCTGGCGCAATTCATCGCGCGTCTTCGCCACCAGGAAGCTGTCACGCACCACGCCGGCGCTGTGGACGATGCCGTCGAGGCTCTCGAACTCCTCCGGAATGCCACGCACCAGCGTCTCGATCGCCGCCGCATCGGCGACATCCACGGCGTGGTAGCGCACCACCGCGCCGAGCGCTTCCAGTTCGCGCAGGTGTGCCTTGATCGTTTCGTCCAGCGCGGAACGCCCGGTCAGCACCAGCACCGGGTTGCGCACCTCGCGGGCGATCGTGCGGGCGAAGATCAGGCCCAGCCCGCCGGCGCCGCCGGTGATCAGGTAGACGCCGTGATCCTTCCAGGGCGATGCGGCTTGCGTCCCCGGCCGCGTCTCGACCCAGCCGATCGACTGGCGCTCGCCACGAACATAGCGCACGCGTTGCGTGGCACCCTCATCCAGCAACGCATCGGCTACGTTCTGTTCCGCATCGACGGCAATCATCTGCCCGATCAGGCGCGGACTCTCCAGCCGCGCCGTGCGCAGCATGCCGTCCAGCCCCGCCATCACCCGGCCCTCGCCTTCGCGAGGCACGACAACCTGGATCAGGTGGCGGCCGGGCTTGGCCGTGAGGTTCTGGAGCGTCTCCAGCAGCATGGTCGCTGCCGCCTCGAACGAAGCGGCGAGATCGGCGCCAATCGGCGCGAGATGGCAGGCCGCTTGCGGGAAACTCCCGCGGATGCGCTCAACTTGTACATCACCCATCCCGCACAGCAGCACGTTGCGAGAGGCGAACTCGCCATTCCCGCCATCGACGCCGGAGTAAGCCGCCCACGCTGGCTGGAACATCAGCGTCTCGATCGGGCCGGCCGCAGCCACCACGGTAGGCTCGGCACGCGACGGCGCCTGCGTCGCGCCCATCGGGAACCAATGGCGTTCGCCTGCGAACGGATAAGTCGGCAGGCTGATGCGGCGCGGACGCGCCGCATCGCCATACAGGCGGCGCCAGTCGAGATTGAATCCCTTCGTCCAAAGATCCAGCAGCTGGTCGTGCTTGCCTCGCGCAAACCAGCTCGCCACCGTGGCCGCCATATCATCGTCCGCCGCCAGCGCCGCGAGCGCACCCGCACCGCGCCGCGCCTGCCCGGTGTACAGACCTTCAATGGCCGTATCGCCCGCGAGCCATGCCGCCAGCTTGTCGCGCAACTCGTCCAGCGACTGCACGATCAAGGCGAGGCGTTCGTCCATCGCTTCACGGCCAACCTGCAGCGTGTACGCGAGGTCCACCAGTTCGAGTTCCGGCGTCGCCAGATGCGCCAGCAGTTCGCGCGCTTTTTCACGCAGGCGTTCTTCGTCGCGAGCGGACAGCGGCACGATGACCGGACCGGCGGACGGACGCACCGCGGTAGACGGAACGTACTCCTCGACTACCAGGTGCGCATTCGCTCCACCCGCACCGAACGAAGAAATGCCCGCGATACGCGGCCGCTCACGCCCATCGATCACCGGCCGCTGCCACGGAGCAAGCTGCTGCTGCACCACAAACGGCGTCGCCGCGAAGTCGATGTTCGGGTTCAACACGGCCGAATGCAGACTCGGCGCCAACTTCCGATGCTTCAACTGCAACAGCACCTTGGTCAGCCCCGCGATGCCCGCTGCGCTTTCGCAATGGCCGATATTCGATTTCGCCGAACCGATCGCGCAGTAACCCGTATCCCTGGTCCACTGGCCGAACGCCTTCGATAACCCCGCGATCTCGATGGGATCGCCCAGGCTGGTGCCGGTGCCATGCGCTTCGATATAGCTGATCTGGCGCGCATCGACGCCACCCGCACGCAGCGCGCGCTCGACCACTTTCGCCTGCGCGTTCGGGTTCGGCACCGTGTAGCCGTTGGTCTTGCCGCCATGGTTGACCGCGGTGGCGCGAATCACGCCATAGACATGGTCGCCGTCGGCCTTGGCGCGCGACAGCGGCTTCAGCAGCACCGCGCCGACACCTTCGCCCGGCACATAGCCTTCGCCACCTTCGCCGAAGCTCTCGCAACGCCCCTTGGCGGAAATGAACTTGCCCTGGGCCAGCACCAGGTACTTGTTCGGATGGATCGATACGTTCACGCCACCCGCGATGGCCACCGTGCAACCGCCGCGCGCGAGGCTCTCGCAGGCCAGATGGATCGCCGTCAGCGACGACGAGCACATGGTGTCCAGCGCCAGGCTGGGGCCGTGGAAATCGCAGTAGTAGGAAATGCGGTTGGCGATCGAGGCGGGGCTGCCCGGCGCCGCCATGAAGCGGCCATGCGCCTGTTCCTGCGCGCCGTAGAGCTGGTACTCCTCGTACATCACACCGGCAAACACGCCGACATCGCCGTCTTCGGTGACGTTCTCGCGCGTGTAGCCGGCATCCTCCAGCGTGGCATGCACGCATTCGAGGAACAGGCGTTCCTGCGGCTCCATCAGCTCCGCTTCGCGCGGGGAGATATTGAAGAAGCGCGCGTCGAAGCGGTCAACGCCGTCGATAAAACCGCCCCATTTGCCGTAGGTCTTGCCCGGGGCATTGCGGTCGGCGTCGAAGTACAGGCTGTGATCCCAGCGGTCGGATGGGATCTCGGTGATGCTGTCCCGGCCCTGGCTGAGGTTGGCCCAGAACTCTTCGAGGTTGCGCGCCTGCGGGTAGCGGCCGGCGACGCCGATGATGGCGATGCCTTGTTCGTGTGCTTCGGCGCGCGAGGCGAAACGCGAGCGGAGGCGGCTCGGCGCGGCGGGCACGGATGCCGCCACGGCGGGCGCAGCGACGGTCGCGGCGACGCTCTCGCCCACGAGGCCGGCCAGCGCCGCACGATGGTGCTGCAGGAAATAATCCGCGAGCGAAGCGATCGTCTGATACTCGAAGAACAGTGTCTTCGGCAGCGGCCCGAAGGCCTGTTCCAGCCTTGCGGTGAGGTCCAGCGTCATGACCGAGTCGATACCGTAGGCTTCGAGTCGGGCCTCGGCGTCGATCCGTTGCGGCGGCAGTTTCAGCGTGGCCGACAGCAGGCGCACGAGGTGGCGCACGCTGCGTTCGCGCAGGTCATCGGCCGCTTCGAGATGAACGACAGGTGCAGGCGTGGCATCACGAAGCTCGGCCGTCTTGGGTCGATCTGTCCCCACGCCCAGCATCTCCTCACGCAGCCGCACCGGATCACCCGCAACGACAAGCACCTGCGGTGATCCCAACGCCCACGCACGCGCCAACGCATCGCAACCCTCGGCTGTCCCGAGCGGCGCCATGCCCCGCTCCTGCAGCAGGCGCTTCCGCGTCGCCGCGTCGACACGCATGCCGCCGTGATCCCACAACGGCCAGTTGACCGCCAGTGTGCGGCCCCGGCGCCGGCCCTGCGCCACCAGCGTGTCGCGGTGATGCGCGAACGCATCCATGAACGCGTTCGCCGCCGCATAATCGGCCTGGCCCACATTGCCGATTGCGCCGGCGAGCGACGAGAACGCCACGAAGGCATCGAGCGCGAGATCGCGGCTGGCCTCGTCGAGATACAGGGTGCCGGCGACTTTTGCGCGCAGCACGTCGTGCAGATCCTCGCGGGTCTTGCGCAGGATAAAGCCGTCGCGCAGCACCCCGGCGCTGTGCACGATGCCGTTCAGGCCAGCCTTGGCGGCGACCTCGTGCACACAGGCCAGCACGGCTGCGCGATCGCCGACATCGAGTTGGCGATAGCTGGCCTTGGCGCCAAGCGCAGCAAGTTCGTCGAGCGCGGCCTGTGTCGCGCCGCTCAGCGGCGAGCGGCCGGTCAGCACCAGCGTTACGCCGGGGGCCTGCCGTGCGATATCGCGGGCGAACACCAGCCCCAGGCCACCCGCGCCGCCGGTGATCAGATAGGTGCTGCCGGACTTCCACGGCGTTACGGCATCCACCGCCGGTTGCGCTTCCAACCAACTGCGAATCTGGCGCACGCCATTCGCATAGCGGATGGACATGGCCTCGTCACCGAGATTCTCCGCCAGCGCCCGCGCCGCATCCTGCCCCGCTTCGATCCGGATCATCTGGCCGCGGATGCCGGGATTCTCCAACCGCGCCGTGCGCAGCATGCCTTCCAGTCCGGCCATCACCTGGCCCGCACCCTGCGCCGGCACAACTACCTGCACCAGGCAGGGGCCGGGCTCGGTGGCCCAGGAGCGCAGCGTGTCCAGCAACGCGGCGGCAGCGGCTTCATAGGCCTGCGCGGGATCGTCGCCGAAGTTGATCGCGACCGCGTCGGCGAACGTGGCCCGCACGCAGCCGACCTCAGCCGGGATCAGACCAGCAAGCAATACGGCATGTTTCGCCACCGAACCAGCCATATCGCCGGAGGCTGCCTTCTGAGCGTTCCATACCGGCGTAGCCAGCAGCACCTGCGTCGCTGACTTTGCTGCAGCCGCCTGCCGCAGCACCAATCCGCCGAAGCGGAAGCAGATCGCTCCTGCCTCGTCGCACAGGTCGATATCGAAGATCCGCCGCACCGCGTCGCCATCGTCGCGTTGCGTTACCACCGCCCACATGTGCTCGGCACATGCGGCGTGGATATCCAGCGAGTCGAGCGAGGCAGGCAACCAGAGCGTGTCGCCGTCAGGCGCGGCCAGGCCGAGCGTGGCCTGGAGCGCTGCGTCCAACAGGCTGGGATGCAGAGCGAATTCCTGGAGGTTCATGCCGGTCGGCAGCGCAATGCGCGCTAACGCCTGCCCCGCTCCAACGAAAATTTCCGCCAGCCCTTGCAGCGATGGACCATAGCTCAGCCCCATGCGCTCGAACGTCGCACGGCATTGCGTTGCATCGAGGTGCGATGCCACGCAGTCCTGGCGCAAGCTACCAATGTCGTGTGCGGCAGGTGGTTCGCGGTCGGCAGCGATAACCACCGAACCTTCGGCGCAAAGCACCTCATCCTGGAAGATCTCGAAGCGAATCGCGCCATCGTCCTGCGGCAGCAGACCGACATGCACGTCCATGCCATCGGCACCCGCGACAACCGGCCGTTGCCATGCGATGTCCGCCAATCGCAGCCGCTCGTCACCATCCAATGCCTCGTGGACGGCGCGATGGACCATTTCCAACTGCGCCACACCGGGAAGCACGCGGCTTCCACGCATAACGTGATCGGCAAGGAACGGCTCGCGCCCCGTAAAGCGTGAACTGAAGCGCTGCAAAGCGAACGTCGAGGTATTCCGATGCAGCAGCGGATGCAGCATCGCCGTGGGCAGCAGTTGTGCGAACGGCGCCGCATCCAGCGGCAGCCAGTAGCGTTCGCGAGCGAACGGATAGGTCGGCAGACTGATGCGGCGAAGTTGATGCCCGGTGTGCAGGCTGTGCCAGTCGAAGGCCAGACCCTTCGCCCATAGCGCCAGCAGCTTGCCGTGCTTGCCCTTGGCCAGCCAGGCGCGAACGGTGCCGTCCATATCGTCATCGTCGGTCAGCTCGGCCAAGGCATCGCGGTTGCGCTTGGCCTGGCCTTGATAAAGCTCGTCGATGGCGGTCTCGCCCGCCAACCAGGCGGCCAACTTGCCGCGCAGCTCATCGGCCGAATGCACCAGCAAGGCCAGGCGCTCGTCCATGGCCTCGCGGCCGACTTGCAGCGTGTACGCGAGATCGTGCAATGGAAGTTGCGGATCGGCGTCGATGGCGGCCAGCAAGCGCTGCGCCTGTTCGCGCAGGCGCTCCTCGTCGCGCGCCGACAGCGGCACGAGTGCCGGACCGTTGTCCTGCCCTTCGACCGCCTCCGCTTCGACATACTCCTCGATCAGCACATGAGCATTCGCGCCACCCGCGCCGAACGAAGAGATCCCGGCGATCCGCGACCGCTCACGCCCATCGATCACCGGACGCGGCCACTCCGCCAGTTCCTGCTGCACCACAAACGGCGTAGCGTCGAAGTCGATATTCGGATTGAGCACAGCCGAATGCAGGCTCGGCGCAAGCTGCCGATGCTCCAGTTGCAGCAGCACCTTGGTCACGCCGGCTATGCCGGCCGCACTTTCGCAATGGCCGATATTCGACTTCGCCGAACCGATCGCGCAGTAACCGGCATCTGCTGTCCACTGCGCAAAGGCCTTCGACAGACCGGCAATCTCGATGGGATCGCCCAGGCTGGTACCCGTGCCATGCGCCTCGATATAGCTGATATGGCGCGCATCGACACCGCCCTTGCGCAGCGCACGCTCGATCACCTCCGCCTGCGCATTCGGGTTCGGCACCGTGTAGCCATTGGTCTTGCCGCCGTGGTTGACCGCGGTGGCGCGAATCACGCCATAGATATGGTCGCCATCGGCCTTGGCCTGCGCCAAGGGCTTGAGCAGCACCGCGCCCACGCCTTCGCCCGGTACGTAGCCTTCGCCGCCTTCGCCGAAGCTCTCGCAGCGCCCCTTGCCCGAGATAAAGCGGCCCTGCGCCAGGGTGAGGTACTTGTTCGGGTGAACCGACACATTGACGCCACCCGCCAGCGCCACCGCGCAATCCCCGCGCTGGATGGCCTGGCAGGCCAGGTGGATCGCCGTCAACGACGACGAGCACATGGTGTCCAGCGCCATGCTCGGACCGTTGAAGTTGCAGAAGTAGGAGACACGGTTGGCGATCGAAGCCGGATGCCCCGGCACCGCCAGCGGCTTGCCGCGTACCTGCTCCTGCGCGCCGTAGAGCTGGTATTCCTCGTACATCACGCCGGCAAACACGCCGACGTTGCCGTGCTCGGCAACGTTTTCCCGCGTATAACCCGCGTCCTCCAGCGTGGCATGCACGCATTCCAGGAACAGCCGCTCCTGCGGGTCCATCAGCTCCGCTTCGCGCGGGGAGATATTGAAGAACAGCGGATCGAAACGGTCGACGCCGTCGATGAAGCCGCCCCACTTGCCGTAGGTCTTGCCTGGCGCGTTGCGGTCTTCGTCGAAGTAAAGCTTGTGATCCCAGCGCCCGGCGGGAATCTCGGTAATGCTGTCGCGGCCCTGGCTCAGGTTGGCCCAGAACGCGTCGATATCGATGGCCTGCGGATAGCGGCCGGCGAGGCCGACGATGGCGATGGCGCCGACTTCATCGGCCGCCTCTCTCCCGACACGGTGGCGCAGGCCGTAACGTGCTTCGCGCGTCAGCGTCGGTGTCGACGTCTTGGCCGCTGCCGGAACGGAGGCGACAGCAGCCGTGCTCCGCCGTTCGCCTATCAGTTTGCCCAGAGCCTCGCGATGCTGCCGCGCGAAGTAGCCGGACAGGTCGGCCAGCGTCTGATATTCGAAGAACAGCGTCTTCGGCAGCGGGCCGAAGGTCTTCTCCAGCGCGCGCGTCAGATCCAGCACCATCAGCGAATCGATGCCGTAGGTCTCCATGCGAGCCTTGCGGTCGATCCGGTGCGCCGGCAGCTTCAGCGTAGTCGACAGGAACCGCTCGAAATGGCGCGTGGCGCGTTCCAGGAAGGCGTTGTCGTCTTCGTTGGCGTCTGCCGTCGCGGCGATGAGTTGCGGTTCGGCGACAGCCACCTCCTTGGCCGCCGTGGCAGCGCGAAACACCAGCTTGCGGAAGCGAAGGCACGGCATGCCATCTTCACCGCATAGATCGATATCGACTTCACCTGGCGCATCGCCCTGCTTCACCACGGCCCATACTGCGTCCGCGCAGGGAGCGAGCACATCGAGCGCACCCAGCGATACCGGCAGCATCAACGGCGGCGTGGCGCCATCCGCGCCGGCAAACAGACCGACGGATGCCTGCAATGCCGCGTCGAGCAGGCCTGGCGGCAGCGCGTAAGCGTTCTCTTCGATCCGCCAGGTTTCCGGCAACGCAACCCGGGCGAGCACCATGCCATCCCCGGCAAACAGTTCGACGAGGCCGCGGAAGCCTTCGCCATAACCCAGCCCCATGGCGTCGAACATGGCGTAGCAAGCGGCAGCATCGAGATGACGCGACGTGCACTGTCCGCGCAGAGCCGCGATGTCGTGCGAAGACAATCCGGTGCTGCCGGCCACCGTCGTTACAGTTCCCCGGCCATAAACCAGATCGCCATCCGCATGCAGCTCATAGACGACATCGCCGTTGTGCTGCGGATACAGCGAGATGTGCAAGTCCACGCCTTCATCGCCGGCGACCACCGGCCGTTTCCATGCGACGTCTTTCAAGTGCAAGGCGCCCTCGGCCTCCAACGCCAGGCGTACCGCGGCACGCGCCATCTCCAGCTGCGCGACACCCGGCAACACGGCGCGCCCGTTCACGCGATGATCGGCGAACACCGCCTCGTTGCCGCGGAAGCGGCTGCTGAAGCGTGGTCCGGCCAGCGTTGACGTATTGCGCTGCACGAGGGGATGCAGCGCCGCGGCACCGACACGCGCCGCCTTATCCATGGCGATCCAGTAGCGCTCCTTGGCGAACGGATACGTCGGCAGGCTGATGCGGCGCGGTGCACGATCAACGTGCAGCCGGCGCCAATCGATGGCGTGCCCTTGCACCCACAGTTCGACCAGTGCATCCAGCCGGCCTTGCGCCATCGCCTCCTGGATCGCGCCATCCATGCCCTCTCGCTGGCTGTCAGCTCGGCCCCGGTGCGCTTCGCCGGTACCGTCCAGGAAACGCATCAGCTTTTCATGCAGATCGCCCAGCGAAGTGGCGACAACACCAAAGCGTTCCGCCATTACCTCGCGGCCAACCTGCAAGGTGTAACCGAGATCGGCCAGAACGATATGGGCGCGCGCCTCCGGCGTGGCAATGAAATCCGCAAGCTGGCGAACCTGTTCGTGCAAACGCTCGGCATCGCGCGCGGAGAGCAGAACAGCCACCGGGGCACTGCCAGCGCCGGCTTCCGTCATCGGCGGGACATACTCTTCCAGCACAACGTGCGCATTGACGCCGCCGAAGCCGAACGAACTCACGCCCGCACGGCGCGGCACCGGCCGGCCCTGTGCATCACGCAGCGCGGACCATTCGCGCGCCTCGGTCGCTACACGGAACGGGCTTCCCGCGAAATCGATGTACGGATTGAGCGTATCGGCATGCAGGCTCTTCACCAGCTTGCGGTGCTTCATCTGCAACAGCACCTTCACCACGCCTGCGACGCCCGCGGCCAGTTCGAGATGGCCGATATTGGTCTTCACCGAACCCAGCGCGCAGTGCGCATCGGCAACGTCTCCGCCACCGTTCGCCGCGTAGAGTTCGCGGAACGCAGCCTTCAATCCATTCACTTCCACCGGATCGCCCAGCGGCGTCCCGGTGCCATGCGCCTCGATATACGTCACGGTGCGCGGATCGATACCCGCATCCTGATGCGCCCGCCGGATCACCGCCGCCTGGGCCGCCGGGTTCGGCGCGGTCAGGGAGTTGGCGCGGCCACCATGGTTCTCCGCCGTACCGCGCACCAGGCCATAGATATGGTCGCCATCGCGCTCGGCGTCGGCGAGCCTCTTCAGCACGAGCATCGCCACGCCTTCGCCGCGCACGTAGCCGTTGGCGTCGGCCGAGAAGGTCTTGCAGTGCGCATCCGCGCTGAGCATGCCGGCCCGCTCGAAGCTGATATGCAACTCCGGGTTGACGATGGTGTTGACGCCGCCGGCGATGGCCATGGCGCAGTCACCGCGTTCCAGCGCCAGCACCGCGCGGCGCAGAGCGACCAGCGAGCTGGAACAGGCCGTCTCTACCGGCTCGCTCGGCCCGTGCACGCCGAGGAAATAGCTCATCCGATTGGGCCCGACCGAAGCGACTGTGCCGGTCGACGAATAGCCTTCGATCGCCGCACCGGCGCGGCTGGCCAGCGTGGCGTAGCCGCTGGGCATGGTGCCCACATAAAGGCCCAGATCGCTGCCGGCCAGCGACGAAGCCGCATAGCCCGCGTCCTCCAGCGCCTTCCAGACATGGATCATCATCAGCCGCTGCTGCGGATCCATCAGCTCGGCTTCCCTCGGCGAGATGCCGAAGAAGGCCGGATCGAATTCGTCCACACCATCGATAAAGCCGCCACGCACCGCACGGCCCGCGCTGCCTTCCGGCGCGCGTTCACTATGCCAGGCCAGCCAGTCGGCGCGGCCAGCCGGCATCTCGCCGATGCAGTCGCGGCCCTCGGCCAGGTTGCGCCAGAACGCGTCGATATCCTCGGCCATCGGGAAGCGGCCGCTGATGCCGATGATCGCTACCGGTTGCTTTGCCACGGGCTTTGTTACCGCGACAGGCGCGGCGAAGCTGCGGCGCGCGCGGGCGTGGCCGGTGCCGTGGAAGCGTTCTTCGACGACCACCACCGGGGTAGGCGAAGCCATGGCGGGTGCGGCAAAGCGTGGCGCCAGCACATCGCGATGCTCGCGCTCCAGATAGCCCGCCAAACCATCCAGCGTGGAGTACTCGAAGAAGAGCGTCGGCATCAGGTCCAGCCCGTACTGCCGGTTCAGCGCATTGGCGAAACCGGTCAGCGAGATCGAATCGAAGCCGTATTCGTTGAACGAGGTATCACCGTCCAGATCTTCCGGCTTCACCTTGATCAGCGCGGAAACCTGGGCCTTCAATGCGTGCTTGAGCTGATCGCGCAGACCCTGCGCAACGGGAGCGGACTCGCTCACCGGCGTCGCCACGGTACGCACTTCCGGTGCGGCCACGGCGCGCGGCCCACCGAGGAACACCTCGCGAATGCGCGCGGGATCGCCTTCGATCACCAGCACCTGGCTCAGATCCGTCGCCAGCGCACGGCGCAGCGCGTCCACGCCATTGGCGCTGCCCATCGCGTGCATGCCCCACTGCCGCACCAGCATGGCGCGCGTCGCCTCATCGGCGCGCATGCCGCCCTCTTCCCACAGCGGCCAGTTCACCGACAGCGAACGGCCCTGCCGTTCGCCACGCGCCACGCGGGCGGCGCGTTCGTGCGCGAAGGCATCCATGAAGGCATTGGCGGCGGCGTAATCGGCCTGCCCCACGTTGCCGGCCGCGCCGGCGATCGAGGAGAAGCAGACGAAGCAGTCCAGCGGCATATCGCGGGTGGCTTCATCGAGGTTCAGCGTGCCGGCCACCTTGGCGGCGAACACGTCACGCAGGTGTTGGCGGGTCTTGCCGGCCAGGTAGCCGTCGCGCAGCACGCCGGCTGCGTGGATGACGCCATCCAGGCTTTCGAATTCCTCGGGGATTTCACGTACCAGCGCGATGACGGCGGCCGCATCGGCGACATCGACCGCGTGATAGCGCACCACCGCGCCCAGCGTTTCCAGGCGGCGGATCGTTGCCTGGATGCGTTCGTCAGCGGCAGAGCGGCCGGTCAGTACCAGCACCGGGTTATGCACCTCGCGGGCGATCGCTTCGGCGAAGATCGAGCCCAATCCGCCGGCGCCGCCGGTGATGAGGTAAACGCCGTGGTTCTTCCAAGGCGATCCAGCGGCCGGAGCCAGGCGCTCAGCCCAAGTGGCGACCTGGCGCTCGCCGTCGATGTAGCGCACGTGGTGCGCGTCATCGTCGCGATTGTCGAGCAACGCCTTGGCGAGGTCCTGCCCGTGTTCCACAGCGAGCAGTTGTCCATGGAGACGCGGATTCTCCAATCGCGCCGTCCGCAGCATGCCGAGCAGGCCGGCCATCGCGTGATCGTCGCCTTGCGCCGGCACCACCACCTGCACGCGATGCGTACCGCCTTGCCTGAAAAGCATCTGGAGCTGTTCCAGCAACATCGCCGCCGCAGCTTCAAAGCGCGTCGCCAGATTCCCCGCCATGGAAGGCGCGACTAGTGTTACGCCGGGCAGCGAGAACTCGCCTGCATCGACGCCGCATGCCAACACCACATGGTTGGCAAACGGTTCGCGATTGGCGGCTTCCGCCGCTTTCACCGCCCATACCGGCTCCAGCATCACGGTACGGACCGCCGCACGCTCGCTCACCACGGCGGCCATCGCACGCAAGGCAACTTCGGTGAGGCGGACACAGACGGCCCCCTGCTCATCGCAGAGGTCGACATCGAGCCTCGGCACGGCCTGGCCGGCACCGCTGCCGGCGCTGTAACGGACGACAACCCAGGCGACTGCCGAGCACGGCCGCAATACACGCAGACCACCGAGCGCGAACGGCACCAATGGAACCACCACCGCAGGCACCGGGAACTGCAGACCCAGCGTGGCCTGGAACGCCGCGTCGAGCAGGCTCGGATGCAATACGTAGCCATCGGCCGGCGCCGCCTGAGGCACGGCGATGCGCGCCAGCACCTGCCCTGCGCCGGCGAACAGCTCGCTTATGCCCTGGAAAGACGGCCCATACTGCAGCCCCATACGCGCAAACGCCGCATAGCAATCCGCCGACGCATACACCGACGCGCTCGATTGCCGCAGGGCGGCGATGTCATGACCAGCTACCGCTTCCGCCCCGCGCCCGTCGAAGGCCGTGCCCTGCGCATAGACGTCGGCATCATCGCCATGAATCTCGAAACCGATCGCGCCATCCGCCTCCGGATAGAGCGAGACATGCAAGGCGACGCCTTCGGCTCCAGACACCACCGGGCGCAACCACGACACGTTCTTCAAGCGGGGCTCGAAGCCCTCGCCCGCCACTTCGGCCACCGCGCGGCTGGCCAACTCCAGCTGGGCGACACCCGGCAGCATGCGCATGCCGCGCACTACGTGGTCGACGAAGAAGAATTCCTGGCCGCTGAAGTGCGAGCTGAAGCGCGGGCCTTCGAGATCCGAGCTGTTCCGGTGCAGCAGTGGATGCAGGCTCGAGCCGGTGGCCGCGATGGCTGGCCGCGCCTCGCTGGTCTGGACCCAGTAGCGCTCGCCGGCAAACGGATAGCTGGGCAGGCTGACGCGCCGCAAAGGCGTATCGCCATGCAGGCGCCGCCAATCGATCGCCAGCCCCTTCACCCACAGATCGAGCAACTTGCCGAACTTGCCGTGTGCGATCCACGCCTCGACGATGGCCTCGACATCGTCGTCACCGGTGAAGACCGACAGCGCCTCCTTGTTACGGCGCACCTGTCCACGATAGAGAGCTTCAACAGCAGCCTCCCCGGCGACATAAGCTGCAAGCTTCGCGCGCAGTTCGTCCAGCGTGTGCACCAGCACGGCGAACCGCTCGTCCATGGCTTCGCGGCCGACCTGCAGCGTGTACGCGAGATCGTGCAGCGGAAGCTGCGGTTCCGCTTCGATGGCGGCAAGCAGGCGTTCGACCTGTTCGCGCAGGCGATCCTCGTTGCGCGCCGACAGCACCACCAGCGCCGGACCTGCCGCCTGCACCGACACCGGCGCCACATACTCCTCGATCACCACATGCGCATTCGCGCCACCGGCACCGAACGAGGAAATCCCCGTGATACGCGGCCGCTCGCGGCCATCGATCACCGGCCGCGGCCAGGCTGCGAGTTCCTGCTGCACCACGAACGGCGTGGCGTCGAAGTCGATATTCGGATTCAGCACCGCCGAATGCAGGCTTGGCGCCAGTTGCCGATGCTTCAACTGCAACAGCACCTTGGTGATGCCGGCGATACCGGCCGCGCTTTCGCAATGGCCGATATTCGACTTCGCCGAACCGATCGCGCAGTAGCGCGTATCGCGTGTCCAATGCCGGAACGCCTTGGCCAGCCCCGCGATCTCGATCGGATCGCCCAGGCTGGTGCCGGTGCCATGCGCCTCGATATAGCTGATTTCGCGCGCGTCGACGCCGCCGCGGCGCAAGGCGCGTTCGATCACCTTGGCCTGCGCATTCGGGTTTGGCACGGTGTAGCCGTTGGTCTTGCCGCCGTGGTTGACCGCGGTGGCGCGGATCACGCCGTAGATATGGTCGCCATCCGCCCGCGCCTGGGCCAGCGGCTTCAGCAGCACCGCGCCCACACCCTCACCCGGCACATAGCCTTCGCCGCCTTCGCCGAAGCTCTCGCAGCGCCCCTTGCCCGAGATAAAGCGGCCCTGGGCCAGCATCAGGTACTTGTTCGGATGGATCGATACGTTCACGCCACCGGCGATAGCCACCGCGCAGTCGCCGCGCTGGATGCTCTGGCAGGCCAGATGGATCGCCGTGAGCGACGACGAGCACATGGTGTCCAGCGCCAGGCTGGGGCCGTTGAAGTTGCAGAAATAGGAAACGCGGTTGGCGACCGAAGCGGGGCTGTTGAGCAGCGCGAGGTTATTGCCGCGCGCCTGTTCCTGCGCACCGTAGAGCTGGTATTCCTCGTACATCACGCCGGCGAAGACGCCCACATTGCCGTCGTCAGCCACGTTGTCGCGCGTGTAGCCGGCGTCTTCCAGCGTGGCGTGGACGCATTCGAGGAACAGGCGTTCCTGCGGGTCCATCAGCTCCGCTTCGCGCGGGGAGATATTGAAGAACAGCGGATCGAAGCGGTCCACGCCGTCGATAAAGCCGCCCCACTTGCCATAGGTCTTGCCCGGCGCGTCGCGGTCCGCGTCGTAGTAATGGCGGTAGTCCCAGCGCTCGGGCGGAATCTCGGTGATGCTGTCCCTGCCCTGGCTCAGGTTGGCCCAGAACGCCTTGAGGTCGGCGGCCTGCGGGTAGCGGCCGGCGACGCCGACGATGGCGATCTCGCCGGCCACGCTGACGGTTTCGGATGTCTTACGGGGTTGATCGCCATGCACAGGCTGCTCGGAACCGAAGCGCGGACGGCGTGAAATTGGAGCTCGCACTGGTTCGGCGGCATCCCTTGGAACATCTGCCGCTGACGGTTCCTGCGTGGTTTCGCCAAGCGCGTCGATCAGGCGCTCGCGATGCTCATCGAGGAAATGCCCGGCGAGATCGGCAATCGTCTGGTATTCGAACAGCAAGGTCTTGGACAGGGTGCCGAAGACCTGTTCCAGCGAACGGGTCAGCTCCATCACCAGGATCGAGTCGATCCCATAGGCTTCCATCCGCGCCCGCGCGTCGATGCTGTCCGGCGATCGCTTCAGCGTGCCGGCCAGCAGGCGGACGAAGTAGCGCACGGCTTTCTCGCGCAGTTCGGCAGAAGCCGCGCCGGACTCGTTGGCCGATGCAGACGGCACGGCCGGGGCATCCGCGAGCGATCCCATGAAGCGATCGATGGCGCCTTCCGCGACCAGCACCTGCGGCGCATCCATCGCCAGCGCCTGTTCCAGCGCCCTAAGCCCGCCGGCCGTGCGCAAAGGCAGCAGGCCGGTCTGCGCGAGCAGATCCGCGCGGGTGGCGTCATCGACGCGCATGCCGCCCTCTTCCCATAAAGGCCAGTCGATCGACAGCGTGCGGCCGTGACGCTCGCCCTTCGCAACCAGTTCGGCGCGATGGCTGGCGAATGCATCCATGAATGCGTTCGCGGCCGCGTAGTCGGCTTGGCCCACGTTGCCGAGTGCGCCGGAGGTGGATGCGAAGCAGAGGAAGATGTCGAGATCCAGCTCGCGGCTGGCTTCGTCGAAATGCAGCGTGCCTGCCACCTTCGCACGCAGCACATCGCGCAGTTCGTCGCGGGTCTTGCGCACCAGCAGGCTGTCGCGCAGAACGCCTGCGGCATGGATGATGCCGGTGAGGCCGGTGATCTCGCGCACGCAGCCCAGCACGGCCCTGCGGTCGCCCACGTCGAGTTGGACATAGCGCACGGTGGCGCCCGTGGCAGCCAGATCGGCAAAGCTCGCATCCGAAACCGGCGAACGGCCCGTAAGAATCAGCGTGACGCCCTTCGCAGCGGTCGCGATATGCCGAGCGAGCAGCCTGCCCAGGCCACCTGCGCCGCCGGTGATCAGATAGGTTCCATCCGCCTTCCACGGCGAATGCGTGGCGGTTGTCGGCGTAGCTTCCGACCAATGCCCTTCGTGCCGTGCGCCGCCGATATAACGAATGCGCGAGGCCAGGCTGTTGCGATTCTCGACAATGGCTTGAGCGATATCCTGCCCCGCCTCGACTTCGATCAGCTGCCCGACGATGCGCGGATTCTCGCGCTGCGCCGTGCGCAGCAGACCGCCCAGGCCAGCCATCAGTCGCCCGTCGCCCGCCTGCGGCACGACAAGCTGCACCAGTTGCCTTCCGGGCTGCCGAACCATGGCCTGGAGGCTTTCCAGCAGCGAGGCGGCGGCGGACTCGTAGCGCTGCGCCAGATCGGCGTGCGGGTCGAGGGCAATAATCGTCGCGCCGGACAGGCGCTCCCGCAGATCAGAAGCAGGCACGCACGAAACAACCAGGTGTTGGGCATAGGCAATCGCCCCGGCTTCGAGAGGTCGTGGCGCCCATGCGGGCACGAGCAGCGCCGTACGCGGCGCCTCATCTACCTGGCTGACCGCACGCAACGAGAAGCCGCCGAGGCGTGCGCAGACGGCACCCGCGTCATCGCACAGATCGATATCGAAGTGCGCCAGCGTATCGCCCTGGCGATGACCGGGTCCCCGCCGGATCACCGCCCACGGATCGCCGTGGCACGGCGCCACGACATCAAGCGAGGCAAGCGCAAACGGCAGCGCGAGCCTGGCGTCTGACCATTGCCCATCGGCGGCGAAGGCGATTACCGCCTGCAGCGCCGCGTCGAGGATGCTGGGGTGCAGGGTGTACTCGGCTTGAGATGCCTTCGCCGCATCAGGCAAGACGATCCGCGCCAACGCCTCCGCTTCGCCAACCAGGACCTCGCCCAGCGAGCGATGCGCAGGTCCATAGGCAAGCCCGATGCGATCGAACAGCTCATAACAAGCGACAGCATCGCGGAGTGAACGATGACAGCGCTTGCGCAGGGCATCGAGATCGTGAGCGATGGCGTCCATGCCGGACGCCCGCTTCGTCACGACGCCCTGGCTATAGACGGTGCCCTCGCCTTCGTCATCGTAGATCTCGAAAGCGAATCGCCCTTCCCCCTCGGCAAACAGCGCCACATGGCATTCCCGGGACTGGTCATCCGCGACGAACGGGCGCAGCCACACCACGTCTTCGACGCGGCATGCACCGCCGCCGGCCAACGCCAGCTCCGCCGCGCAGCGAACCATCTCCAGCTGCGCTGCCGCCGGCAAGGTGCGCCTGGACAGCACGACGTGATCGGCAAGAAAAGCTTCGCGCCCGGTAAACCGGCTGCTGAAACGCAGCCCCGCCACGGTCGAGGTATTGCGATGCACGAGCGGATGGATTGCCGCCTGCGCACCGGTCACGGCCTTCATCTCGACCCAGTGCTTTTCCCGTACGAACGGATAGGTCGGCAACGCCAACCGCCGGCGCGGGCCTGACGCATAAAGCGCCATCCAGTCGAAGGACTGGCCTTCCACCCAACGGCGTGCGGTGTTAGCGAAGTCCGTGCCTGGCTGCACGGACAGCGTATCGGCGGCCGCAACCACTGCTTCAGCCGACAGCTCGCCCATGAAGACTTCGCTGGCGCCACCGTCGAGCCACGCCTGCAACCGCTCGCGCAGCATCGCCACCGAATCGACCACCAAGGCCAGACGCACCGCCATCGCCTGCCGCCCGACCTGCAGCGTGTACGCCAAGTCTGCAAGCTGCGAGTCGCCAATCTCCCCGGGAGCAAGCACTCCCAGCAACTGCTGCACACGCTCGCGCAACACCGGCGCCGTCTTCGCGGAAAGCACGATCAGCGCAGGCTCACGCTCCACCGCCGCATCGCTCGCCACTTCGTCGCCAAGATATTCCTCGACCACAACATGCGAATTCACACCGCCGAAACCGAACGAGCTGATCCCCGCCCGACGCGGAATCGCCTGCCCGCCCTCGTCACGGCGAACCACCCACGGCTGCGCCTGATCGACGATAAAGAATGGACTCCCCTCCAGCGCAATCCGCGGATTGAGGCTGCGGTAATGCACCAGCGGCGGAAACACCCCATGCCGCATGCACAGGATGGTCTTGATCAAACCAGCCATGCCGGCCACCGATTCGAGATGGCCGACATTGGTCTTGACGCTGCCGATACCGCACGAGGTTTCATCCAGCACTTCGCCACGCTCGGCGGCGACGCGCGCAAAGGCCATCTTCAAGCCTTCGATCTCGATCGGATCGCCCTTGGGCGTGCCGGTGCCGTGAGCCTCCACATAGCTCACCGTGCCCACCGGCACATCGGCTTCGCGCAAGGCATGCGCAACCACATTGGACTGCGCCAGCGAGCCCGGATAGGTCACGGTGCGCGCATGGCCGCCGTGATTCACCGCCGTGCCGCGCAGCACCGCAAGAATGCGATCCTTGTCGGCGATCGCCTTGGCCAGCGGCTTGACCAGCACCATCGCCGCGCCTTCGCCGCGCACATAACCGTTGGCGCGTTCGTCGAAGGTCTTGCAGCTGCCGTCCGGCGACAGCATGCCGGTCTTGGAGAACGAGATGAAATGCGTTGGGCTGCACAGCACGCTGACGCCGCCGACCAGCGCCTGCTCGCACTCGCCGCGGCGGATCGCATGCGCGGCTTTGTGCAGCGCCACCAGCGAACTGGAACAAGCCGTGTCGACCGGAATGCTCGGCCCGTGCAGATTGAGGAAGTAGGAGATGCGGTTGGGGATCAGCGCCGTATGCGTGCCGGTGGCGACATGCGCTTCCACGGCATCGAGCGCACGGCCCAGATGATCGCGGTAATCGAAGGTGAACACGCCGATGTAGACGCCGGTACGCGTGCCGCTGAGCGCGCGCGGGTCGTAGCCGGCATCCTCCAGGCAGTTCCACGCCTGCTCCAGCATGATGCGCTGCTGCGGGTCCATCACCGCGGCCTCGCGCGCGGAGATGCCGAAGAAGTCGGCGTCGAAATACTCCACGCCGTCCATGAAGCCGCCCCACTTGCTGGTCGACTTGTTCGGCTCGCGCACATCGGGCGAGTAGAACGCCTCCTTGTCCCAGCGGTTGGCCGGCACCTCGCCCACGCTTGAGCGCCCCTCGCCGAGGTTGCGCCAGTACTGCGTGTAGTTCTCCGCACCGGGGAAGCGGCAAGACATGCCGACGATGGCGATGTCCTCGCGCGCATCGGATTGCGGACGTTCGGGCGGTTCGATCTGACCGGCGTTCATACGGGTGCCATCCTGTGCTTCGATTCGATATCAGCCGCGGCGCAGCCGCGCGAAGGAACGGTTGAGATGCTCGGCCGCGCCTTCCATCACGCGAATGGCGATGTCATCCACGTGGCGGGCGGTCCATGGTTCCAGTGCGGTTCCCTTCACCCACTGGTTGAACGAGCCCAGCGCGGGGCCGGTCTGGATCTGGTAGTTCACGCGGTCATCGCCCTTGCCTTCCATGGCGATGCGCGTGCTGTAGGCGAAGTACCAGCGGAACACCAGAGCCATCTTGTGCTTGGGATTGGCTTCGGCCTTGGCAATCTCGTGCTCCAGGCCCGCCGAGCGGAAGTAGGCGCGCGTCTCGTCCCAGATCTCGCCGAAGCTCTTGTGAAAGAAGCTGGTCTCGAGCTGCTTGCGGGTGCGCTCGGGGATGTCGTCCAGGCTTTCGTGATGGCGATAGAGCGAGAGCAGCTTGTTCGCGCGTGCCGGGAAGAACACCGACTTCTTCAGCACCTGCACCTGCGCGCCGATCTCGAACATGTCGCCGGCCGGTGCGTATTCGGTGTCCTGGATATCCATCGCCTGCAGCAGCGCCTTGCCGTCGGCGCTCATGCCCGCTTCCACCGTGCACTGGTTGATCGAGCCGGTGGCGATAAAGTCGGCGCCGAGCAGGAAGGCCGCGGCCGCAGCTTCAGGACCACCGATACCGCCGGCCAGGCCCATGCAGATCGGCTCGGCATACGCGTGCGCGGCCTGCAGTTCATCGCGCAGCTTCATCAGCGGCGGCAGCATCACCGCCACGATGCCGCCATCGGTATGGCCGCCGGAATCGGCCTCGACGCAGACGTCATGGCTCATCGGCACCGACGGCGACCACGCGGCCTGCTCCGCCGTGACCAGGCCGCGTTCGAGCAGGCGCTCGACGATCGCCTGCGGCGGCGGACTCATAAAGGCGCGCGCCACTTCTGGGCGCGATACCTTGGCGATCACGCGATGCGTGCAGATCAGCTCGCCTTGCGCATTGCGCTTCAGCCCATGGAGGCGGAAGCGCACCAGGGCCGGCGTCATCTGCATGAAGGCGGCGGCCTCGACGTTGCGCACGCCATGGCGCAGATAGAGATCGACCACCGCCTCTTCCTGCGCCGGATATTCGTAGTTCGCCAGCAGGTTCATGCCATACGGCTGGCCGGCATCCAGTTCCGCCTTGATGCGCAGCAGCGCCTGTTCGATCTTCGCCGGCGACAGGCCACCAGCGCCAAAGAAACCAAGCAGGCCGGCCTTGCCCATGCGTATGACCAGCTCGGCGGAAGCGACGCCGCGGTACATCGCGCCGCTCATATAGGCGTAGCGCACGCCGTGGCGGCGGCGGAAGATGGCGCTGCCGAGCGAGGTCGCTTCGATCGCATCGGCTTCGCCACGTGCGGTGGCAACAGGCTCGACGTAAGCGCTTCGATCATCCGCACGAGGAACGCTGACAGGCGCGACGACCGCAGGCATGCCTTCGTCCTCCGCATCGTCGAAGATCGGCGTCTGCGTGCGGCGGATCTCGGTCACCATCTTGGAGAGGATGGTGGCGCCCAGCTCCTGGAACTCCACCTCGCCCTTGCCCATCACGTAGCGGATGGAATCCACCCAATGCACGGGGGTGGCGATCTGGCTGGCCAGGATGTCGGCAATGCGGTCGTCCGCGTACGGTCGCGCGGTGGCGTTGGCGATCACCGTGGCCTTGGGCGCCTCGAAGCTGAAACCGCGCAGGAACTGCGCGAACTCCGCCTGCACCGGCCGCATATGGCGCGAATGAAACGGTGCGCTGACATTCAGCGGCACGTAGCGCAGGCTCATCTTTTCGAACAGTTGCGCCGCCGCGGCGAGTGCCTCGTGGTCTCCGGCGATGATCGTCTGCGTGGGCGTATTGAGGTTGGCGATATCGATGCCGTGCAGGCGATGCTCCTCGAGCATGCCGCGCAGATCCTGCGCCGTCGGCCCCATCACCGCGGCCATGCCGCCGCCACTTGCACGCCCCATCAGCTCGCCGCGCTTCTGCACCAGGCGCAGGCCGGTCTCGAAGGAGAACACACCGGCCGCGTGCAGGGCGTTGTATTCACCGAGGCTGTGGCCGGCGAAGATCAGCGGAACCTTGGCGTCCTCGCCGGACTGCGCATGGTAGTAGTGCAGCGCGTTGACCACGTACAGCGCCGGCTGCGTGTACTGGGTCTTGGAAAGCAGCCCGTCGCGATCGTTGAGGCAGAGGTCTTCCACCGAATAGCCGAGGATCTCCGAGGCGTTGCGCACCTGCTCGGGAAACAGCGGGAACAGCTCCTTGCCCATGCCTTTGAACTGCGAACCCTGTCCTGGAAAGATGACTGCCTTCATAGCGCGCGACTCCGGTAGCTGTCCGTTACTTGCCTGTCCGTGACTTGCCTTGCCTGTACGCGCCTTGCGCGGCGCCAGTGCGTCGAGCCGCGCGAGATCACTGCCGGAAGGCGACAGGATCGAGCGGATCTCGCCACCGCTGCCCGCAGGCAAGGCGTGTTTCAACAGCGTCGCCATCGTTCCGGCGGGGCTGGCGTCGATGTAGCGGTGGCTTTGCGCTGCATCGATCGCCGCCAGCGTTTCCGGCAAATGGATGGGATCGCGCACGACCGACCAGAGATCGCCGGGCGCCATGCTCTGCAGTACGCCGCTTGCCGTGCAGCAGGCCACCGGCATGCGGCCTTGCCGCGGCGCCAGGGTGCGCAGGAACGCTTCATAAGGCTCGCGCGCTGCGTCGACCCAGCGCGAATGGAACGGGAACGCGACGGGAAGCTGGTGAAAGGTCATACCGCGCTGGCGCAGCAGATATTCCACGGCGGCGCCGTTGGCTTCCGGCAGCGAAAGCACCGTATGCGTGGCGAAGTTGCGCGCGCCGACTTCGCACAGCGCGAGCATCGCCGTATCGAGATAGCGCTGCGGCTCGCCCAGCACCGTGATCATGCGCCCTGCTTCGGCATGCGCTTCGATCGCCAGCGCCTGCTCGATCACCGCCAGCAGCGCATCGTCCGCATCGATCCATCCGGCGATCGCGGCCGCGGCAAACGTACCGAGGCTCGAACCCAGCACCATGTCGAACTGCATACCGCGCTCGCGCAGCGAGGTGGCGAGCGCGTGCTCGATCATGAAGATCGCGGCATGGCTGTGCAGCAGGCGCGCCAGGGACTCCCTGCGTCCGCCATCGGAGTACAGCAATGCAATGACGGATTCGCCGCAGCGCTCGCGCACGAGGCGATCGGCGTGCTGCATGCTTGCGCGGAAGCAGGCATCGCCTTCGAATAATTCACGCCCCATCCCGGCGTGCTGGGACCCCTGCCCGACAAACGAGAGTACGGTTTTCACGAGCGACGCATCCATACTGGCTCATGGCTCCGCTGCCCGGCCGCATGCACGACCGGGCTTACGCGGAAACCATGGCTGACCGTGCAGCCAACTCCCCTCCCCCCGAGGGGCATTTGGATGACCCGCGTGGGTCATCCGGAACGCAATGCGAAAAGCGCGGCGGCGCTAGCTAACGGCGCACGCTAGCGTCGAGCGATGTCGGACGCATGTCAGTCCACGTCGCACTGATAAATTCCAGACAGGCCGCCTTCGGCCCCTGCTTACCCGCTTTCGCCCACCCTTGCGGCAGCGCCTTTGACACGGGCCAGGTCGAGTACTGGCCATCTTGATTGACCACGACTTCGTAAAACGTTTCAGACGGGCGCAAACCGGTAGACATGCGTGCTCCTAACGAGGGACGCCCTGGCGCAAGCGCGCGCACGGCGTTTCAGATCCATGGAAAACGATGCTCTTGCGAAAAAAGGATGGCGGCAGGCATTCGCATCTGCAGATGCGATGAGCGGCATGCTTGACCCTCCCCTTTTAAATTCTTTGAATAATGCGCACGGCTTTGCAAGCCGCAAGATTTTGCGTCCCTGGGGGGAGTTGGCGTTTTCGTCGATTCGATGGGTTTGCGCGGGTCGTCAGCGCATGCCGGCACTGCGTACTCTCACTGGTACGCAGTGCGTTCCTGGGTGAACAGGGTCAGCCGCGGTCGCCTGACTCGTTCAACATCGTCAGCACGCCGAAGGACTTTTGGCTGGCCGCTTGATCGCTGGCCGCCTGCTCCGCGTCCGTCGCCTTTGCGGCGGCGTCGGCATGGCCCATCACCTGCTCGATGATGCGGATCTGTTCCGGACTGCCGAAGGGGCTGGTCAGCATCGGCGAGACCAGCGAAATCAGGCGCGCCAATACCACCCCATCGCTGATTTCCTCGCCCATGCTCAGCGAGGCGATCAGGTCGTCCATATCCTCGCCCGCCAGCAGGCCGGACAGGCTCTTCAGGCTGAAGTGCAGGCGCATGCCCAGTTCATTGCGCGGCAGTTCCGGCAGCGCGCGCGAGAACGCTTCGAAAAAGCGCCCGAAGATCGGCCGGTAATGTTCCTGCAGATGATTGCGGATAAACGGCGAGGGATCGCTGTACACGCGGCCGAGCAGGCGCATGAAGGCTGGCCCGCCGGCGGGATCGCGCGTCAGCCGCAAGGCCGGCACGAACAGCACGCTCAGCACCGCCGATGCATCCAGCGGTTGGCCGCTGGCCTGCTGCTCGCAGGCAGCGAGCAATTGCAGGCGTTCCTGGTTGAGCCGGTCGAGCCGCTTGGCCAGCAGCTCCTGCACCAGCAGTTCCTTGCTGCCGAAGTGATAATTCACGGCCGCCAGGTTGGCGTCGGCGAGCTGGGTGATCTGCCGCAGCGACATGGATTCGAAGCCACGTTCGATAAACAGCGCTTCGGCTGCCTGAAGCAGGCGGATTCGGGTATTTCCCGATGCAGTGATTTGGCTATTCACGCGACATTCCCACATGCGCCCCTTCTGCGTGATGGTAACAGCTGGCACCGACCATAGCCGGCAGGAAGATTACTTCAATACCCAATACTTAGTAGACGTTTTGGGTAGAGAGACCCCTCTCCTCGCGCATACGGCCAAGGAGAGGGATCCTCTTTAATGCTTGCAAGTAAGCAGACGCGTTCCGGATTTACTGCTCGCTTTCCTTGACGTAGATCGTCGGACCGATCGCCGTATCGCCGATCATGATCGCGGTGTTCTTGCCGGCCGCGGCAGGCAGGCCTTCCTTGAGATTGACCGCTGCCGTAATGATGCCCTGCAGGATCGGCGTAATGATCGGAATCGGCAGCAAGGTATTGCCGCAACCCTGGGCGGCGGGCACCGCAAAGGAGTTGTCGACCAAGGTGCCGTTCTGCGCCATCAGGATCTGCCCGTCCGGGTTGGTCGTATCCAGGAACGACAACACGGCCGGCACACCGGAAATCGGTGTATTGGGCGGCGGCGGGCTGGTGGTATTGGCGACCAGTTTCAGCAGGATCGGATGGCTGGCCGATCCGATGTAGCAGGTATTGCCGAGGAATGGATTCTGCAGATGGATGCGGATCGGCAACTGGATGACCGTGGCATCACCGTCCGGCGGAGGAAATGAAGCGTTGATCAGATTGGCCTGCGCCGGACCCACCGGCTCCGCCGTGGCGGTGACGTCATTGACCGTGTTGACGATATGCCAGAACGCCTGCACCAGCGGACCGGGCCAGGTGTTATCCGGCTCCATCAGGCCAAGCAAGCCACCGGGCACGTCCAGTGCCGTAGGCGACATGGGAGGCGTGCCGTCAGAGGGAATGTAGAGGTCGCCGAGGCCCGCGATATTGTTGACGCCGCCCTGCAGCACGATCGGCTTGTTGATCGGCACGCTGGCCTTGCCGATCTTGAACGAGCCCGAGGTGATGGTGGCGACGACGCAGGCAGTGACCTGTTCATTGGTCTGATACGGGCAATGCTGGAAAACCGCGTAGTCACCCGAAGGTGTTCCGGCACTGGCCGTCTGCGCTGATATACCTAGCGCGCTTACCACGGCGATGCCGAAGAACTTCAATGCTTTTGACATAGTGATCTCCGGTGTATCGAATGAAGGTTTGCGGAAGCAGATAACCGGCCCGCAGATGGCAAACCATGAATTCCGGCACAGCCGCACCCGCCCCGCGAGCGCCATGCGGCGACTCGCCGGCACGCCATCACGGCCCTGCAAGCGGCTTCTCACTTGAAAAATCAGCTACGGCATGACGCTCGACGTCGGCGCAGGCAAAACGACTCCGGCGATATGGTCTGTGCCCGAACTAAACCGGACATGGACCATGACGACGATCCCTTATGGCAGATCGGCGCCGACGCAAATTCAATACCAGGCCACTGGAAACCCACCGGCCCCCTAATTCATCCGCCGTCGAAAGCTGCGCAAGAGATCGCTCTCCTGCGCAGCGATACGACAGATCAAGCATCCCAGCTATGCCGTCCCTGGCGCGTCCCGGTCAGGCGTCCTGCCGACCGGGACGCTGCCCGGCTCCGCTGTTACGGATAAACGATGCTGAGGGTCGGGCCGCCGCTGGGGGGAGTGACGTTAACGACCGGCAGGTTGCCGCTGGCCACCGCGCAGGCGCCCGGATTGAGCTGGCCGTTGAAGGTGGCGACACCATTGTTCAGGGTGATCGGCACCGGGCCGGCGCCGCAGGTCACCGGATTGCCGTTGATGCCCACCACCTTGACGCCCTGCGCCACGCCGGCGTTGGCGCTGGTGATATTCAGAGCCCAGTTGTAATTGGTTGCCTGCAGGTTGTTGCAGTTCGCATTGTTGCCATTGGCCGGATCCGGGCTGAACACGGCGCTGGTCACCGAGCCAACGCCGCCGACCACCTTGATGGTAAAGACGGAATGGCAGGGAATGCGGATCGCGCCGCCGAGAGCGGAAAGACTGGTGGGACCCGCAGCCGTGAACGTGCCGTCCGGCGTGAAATGCGAAGCGAAACTCGGCGCGGCGGCCAACATGCCAACGGCCAGCACACCACATGCAGCGATGGATTTGACGAAGGTCATGCGATGACTCCTTTCAGGGTTGGAAGGTGCGATAAGCACCAGGCTGCACCGCGGCCATAGCGCAGGCCGCAGTGAGTTGCGCCGGCACCGCACATAGCGAAGCCAGCGTGGTGCAGGGACATCGCAGACGCGCCTGCGCTATCCCTGCATTAGAGCGGTGAAACCTCTCAGTTGAAGCCCATGCGAACGGAGATCCCGTAGATCCTGGGATCGAGAGTGAAGACGTTCGTGGTCAAGCCGCTGTCGTCGCTGTTGACGAAAGCGTCGGTAATCGGTGTGTCGTTGAAGAGATTCTTTACGTAGAGCTGCACGGTGAGATCGGTTTTCGCCGCCTGCCAGGTCAACGACAGATTCGCATTGCCCCAGCCTCTGAGCTTGTCCGACACGGTGTTGTAGATGCGCGCATAGCTCGAACTCTGGCGGTAGTAATCGCCGCGCAGGGTGAAATCGCCAGTGGAGGTGAAGAAGGTGTACTGCGCACCGAGATTGCCGGTCCAATGCGGCGAATTCGGCAGCTGCTTGCCGCCCAGATCGGCATAGAAGCCCCGGCCGCCGTTCGGCGCCTGTGTGCGCGGATTGTAGAAATCGCCACTGGCCAGCTGGATCGAGCCGTCGGGCGCGACGTAGTTGCTGGTCGGGAACGGGCCGCCGCAGAACGAGGCCAGGTCGTTGAAGGCCAGCACGTAGCCGCTGGTCTGCGCCCATTGCAGAAGTTTTTCCACGTCCGCTTTCGGCGCCACGCAGTTGGACGCCTGCTGCAGCCAGGGCTTGATCACCACGTAGTCCGGATTGCTCTGCGTGCGGTTCAGCACGTCGATCGACCTGGAACCGTCGGCGATACGCGTGTGCAGATAGCCGAGGTTACCGTCGAAGCGCAACCCGCGCGTGGCCTGCCAGGCGGTTTCCAGTTCGAAGCCGAAGATCTTGGCGTCGAAGTTTTCATTCAAGGTGGCGCGATCGACGATCTGCGAAACCTGATAGTCCTTGTAGTCGTAGTAGAACGCGCTGGCGTTCAACATGAACTTGCCGCCGCCCATCATGTTCTTGGTGCCGACTTCGAAGGCGTTGACGTATTCGGGTTTGAACGTCGACGGCGGCGCGTTGAAGAACAGGTTCTGCGGATCGGCGCCGATGCCCGGAGAGTTGGTGCCGCCGGCCTTGTAGCCGCGCGACAGCGAGCCGTAGACCAGGGTCTCGTCGGTGAAGGACAGCTTCGGCTTCCAGTCCAGCACCAGGCGGCCGGTCGGCTTGCGCCAGCTCTGGTTGATATCCGGCTGGTGCGGATAACCGTAATTGACGTAGCCGCCGCCGGCGAAACCGGGCATCAGCAGGAGCTGGCTGGGCACCGGGGTGCTGATCTTCTTGTCGTCGGTATAGCGCAGGCCGGCGGTCAGTTTCACCGTATCCGAGAGCTGGTAATAGATTTCGCCGAACAGCGCCTTGGACTTGGTCTCGCCGATATTCTGGCTGCGGAAATAGTTGTGGCCGTTGCCGTTGATCTTGCTGATCGGATTCGGATCGATATAGACGCAGGAGTTGTTGTACTGGTCGAGATAATTCGGCGTGCAGTCGATCGGCGTGCGGCCGAAATAACCTTGATTGAAGAACTCCTGCGCGGTCGCGGTGAAGACGTTATTGAAGACGAAATAGTCTTCGTCGATCTTGTAGTCGAGGTAATTGGCGCCGACGCTGAAATTGAAGCGCCCGTCGAACGACGACTGCAGGCGAAATTCCTGCGACCACTGCTTGCTGTGCGAACGCACCAGGTCGACGGCGAGATAACCGTTGGACGGCCCGAGCTGCGGGTCGGTATAGACCCCGCCCGGCGTGATCGGATAAGCGGGCGTGCCGAAATTGCCGGTCACCGGATCCGGGAAAGGATTCAGCAGGCCGTTCGAATCATTGAAGATCGGGTTGGACTGGAAGCGCCCGTAGTCCTGCGTCGAATAATAGAAATCGCGCGAATAAGCCGTCTGCGAGATCAGCTTCAGATCGTCGCTGGGCTTGAACTCCAGATTGATCTGGACGACGTCGTTCTTCGCCTTGAACTTCGGATCGTACGAGGTCGCGATCGTGCGCAGATTGGTCGACTGCTGCACGCCGGCGAACGGATCGCCCGGCTTGACCAGCGACGGGGTATTCAGGAAATCCGGCGTGATGCCCAGCGGCAGGCTGGTACGCGCGAACAGCAGCTGAGAGAGGCTGGCGCCGTTGGGCACGCCGAATGCGCCCTTGCCGTACAGCGAGCCGGGCTGGCAGCCCTGGCTGAACTGCGGCTGGTTGAACTCGGGCACCGCGGTGTCGCCGATCGAGGTCGGACCGGGATCGTTATGGCAAAGCTGCTTGCCGGTGCGCGAGCGGTCATCGCTTTCGTTGAAATGCTCCCACACCAGGCTCGCGTTGAACTTCTCGCTGGGCTTCCACAGCAGCCCCATGCGGCCGCTCCACAGATTGCGGCCGTTGACGTCCTGGTTCGTCACGGTGTTGTTGTCGTAGCCGCTGCGCTTGGTCCAGGCGCCAGCCAGGCGATAGGCCAGGGTGTCGCTGATCGGCACGTTGACCATGCCGCTGAAGCGCCGGCTGTCGTAATTGCCGGTTTCCGCCTTGAACCAGGAATCGAAGCCATCCAGCGATGGCAGGTTCGGAATCATATTGACCACGCCGCCGGTGGCGTTGCGGCCATACAGGGTGCCCTGCGGGCCGCGCAGCACCTCGATGCGGTTGACGTCGAAGTATTCCTGCTCGAACAGGCGATTGCGGATCAGCGGCGTGCTGTTGAAGCTGACCGCCACGCCGGGATCGGTGGTCACCGACAGCGCCTTGGTGCCGACGCCGCGGATGGAGAAGTTGTAGCTGGCGAAATTGGATTTGGAGAACGTCACGTTCGGCGTGGCGCGCAGCAGTTCGGCGCCGCTTTCGATTTTGTGATCGTCCAGCGATTGCGCATCGAACACGGACAGCGCGATCGGCACATCCTGCGGACGTTCCTCGCGCTTCTGCGCGGTCACCGTTACTTCGCTGAGCTGGACGACTTTCTTTTCGTCGGCCGCCTTGCTGCCGGCCTTGGCGCGGGATTTCTTATCGGGTGCCGCCTGGTCGCCGTTCTGTGCCTGCGGATCTGCAGCAGGCGCCACGGCGTTATTGGATGCGGGAATGGGCGCAGTTTCGTTGGTCACTGCAGTGTCGCGGCCACGCTCGGCAGCATGCGCGCGCGCCTGGATGGCGAGACAGGACAAGATCGCCAGCATGAGCGCACAAGGCTTGACCGACGTATGCGGCCGATATTTCTGTTGTTGCATTACTCCCCTCCCAGTGAATAGTCGCGTGGCGCGACATCCGTACCGCCTCAATACCTGTGCACGAGCGCCTTCCCCAAGGCCCCCGCTACCACTTGCTATGCAAACCACTCGACGCGGTGCGCCGGCGGATAATCCGCATCGGCGCCGTCATCGAAGGCGGCAGCCGCGACGGCTCCGGCTTCGCTGGACATCGCCGGCGACATCACCTCGGCCATCGAGCGGAACAGCGAACGATCCGTTCCTGGCCGGCCGCCGCGCGAAGTTTTCTGCTCGCCGGCCTGCGCCTCGTCCGTCTGCAGCTCCGGCTCGACCACTTCGGCGGTGGCGACTACCTGCTCCACCACCTGCTCGACCACGCGGTCGCGCGTCGGATCGCGGAACGGCGTGGTCAGGATGGGCGACACGAACACCAGCAGGCGCGTCATCACCAGCGACTCGCTGACGGGCTCGCCCATGCAGATCGCATAAGCCAGTTCGGCGAGATTGGCGCCAGCCATCACGTACCCCAGCGCCTTCAAGCCAAGGCGCAGGCGCGTGCTCAATTCGCGCCGCGGCAATTGCGGCAGCGCGCGCGTAAAGGCCTTGAAGAAACGCCGCGCAATCGAGCCATGGCTTTCTTTCAGATAACCGCGGATCACCGGCGAGGAATCGCCGTAAGCGCGCAGCAGCAGCTGGATGCGCGCGTACTCTTCCTCAGTTTCCTGCTTCATGCGCAGGGCCGGGATAATCAAGGCGCCCAGCACCGCGGATGCGCTGATCGTGCTTGCGCCGACCTGCCGTTCGCAGATCGCCAGCAGATGCAGGCGTTCCTGATTGAGCCGATCCAGGCAGCCGATCATCAGCTCGCGCATCAGCGCTTCCTTGCTGCCGAAGTAATAGCTCACCAGGGCGGGATTCGCCTGAGCGTGGCCCGCGATCATGCGCAGCGACATGGCCTCATAGCCGTGCTCGACGTACAGCGACTGGGCTGCACGGAGCAAACGGAATTTGGCGCCCTGCTCATCGTTGAGCTGATTCGAAATCAATGACCTTCCCCGCTGATGGTCGATCTTCCGAGCGAACCGCCCTGCCGGCGGCAGGTGGAACGTCGGATTCAAGTCTCCATTTGAACACCCGGTTTCATACGGGCGTTCGCAAGATCGGCTCGCGTAGAAGCAAAAGCAAGTTGCATCGCAAGGCTCTGCAATGGGCTCTTGAGACGTCTAAATTTGTGGGTGAAAAACGCTGTAAATCAGCGCTTCAAGCGTTTCCGACAGCGTCAGGTTCGCGAAGGCGTGCGAGGGGCTGCGAAGGGGATTTTCTGCGGCGCAACATTTAACGATTCGATTCAAACTCGTGATTAATTGAATTAGTTGATCCGGGCAAAAATTATTTTCACGGAGTCGTCACGGATTCGATTAAGAAAAGGCCTCCTACTAAATCCCTTCTCCCTTCGGGAGCACGCGGGGAGCGCACATGGATGTGCGCGGCTCTGAGGAGCGAGGAAGGTGGCGGCAGCCGGATGAGGGTACGGGCGGAGTGGTGCGTTTCGCTCCGCCCGAACCCTCACCCCAACCCCTCTCCCAGAGGGAGAGGGGCTTACGTTTTCTCGACCCTCAGCTCACTACTCCGACCAGCCCCTCACCCCAACCCTCACCCCTGAGGGGAGAGGGAGTCTGGAGGGTGTCGCGAGATTGATTACGTAGCGCGTTCCGCGTTCTCGCGTTCTGCTTTTACGCGTTCTGCTTCGTCGCGCACCTGTT
>Ga0207667_10000175_pt1 | contig 93793 bp, 77 predicted proteins | sample KBSCornC52_FD_184301 | JGI IMG/M metagenome (GOLD analysis project Ga0207667, IMG submission 184301) | Corn rhizosphere microbial communities from Kellogg Biological Station, Michigan, USA - KBS Corn C5-2 (SPAdes) (version 2) | ecosystem: Host-associated > Plants > Roots > Rhizosphere > Soil ... | reverse complement strand
CTACAAGGTGGCTTGGCGCTTCTTCGAGTGGCAAGCCACCATTCCGGACGACACGTCGATCGACTTGTCGGTCCAAACCAAATCCCAAGACGACGCCGTGTACGAGCCGGTGGCGGGCGCCTCGCTCGGCTCCATCACCGAAACGACCGACGCCGGCGAGTGGGTGCACGGCGAGGACACGGTCGACGAGGTGTTGGCGAGCGCGGACGTCGGCTCTCGCTCGTACCTGAAGGTGAGCATGACCTTCAATCCGGACTCCGACGGCACGATTTCGCCGCTGCTGTCGGCCTGGCGGCAAAACTACGATTGCCTCCCCGCCGAATAGTCGAGCGCCATGTCCTCGTCGTCAGGTTCAGTCACTCGTCGCGCGCGCGGCCTTTTGCTCGGGGTGCTGTCGGTTGGTTGCGCGGTCGCGGCTGCCGCTGGCTGCAGCGACGACGAGCACGCCGGCTCTCCTGCCGCCGTTGCGGGCAAAGCCGGCGGCTCCGGTCACGCCGGTAGCTCGAGCGGTCACCCCGCGGCGGGCGGCACCGAAAATGGGGGCGCCGCCACGGAACAGGGCGGAGCCGCGGCCGGCGCGAGCCCGGAGGGCGGCGCACCGCCGCTCGGCAGCGCCGGCGACACGCACGGCGATCCCCCGGGCATAGGCGGCGATCCAGGCCTCAGCTTGGACGAATGTCCGAGCGACACACAAACTCAGCCTCCGAGCTTGCCTGGCGTCTGCTCGGCGACCAAAGGCTGGGCGACCGGCGACGCGGTGCCGGTGGCAAGCGGCGCAGCCCCCACCTTCGTCGCCATCACGCCCAGCGAGCTCACGCTGCTGTGGACCGAGGCGCCCAGCTCGGTGCCGGTGTACTTCGTGGCCGATCGCGAGGCCGCCGCCGATGACTTCGGCGAAGCGCAGGAGCTGCCATTCGGGCACGTGCTCGGGCTGAGCCCAGACGGCCTTCGCCTGACCCTGCTGACCGACGACGGCAGCCTCGCCGAGGCAACGCGCTCGGCCCGAGGAGAAGCATTCGGGAACGCCGAGACGGGCGCCTACGAAACGCTCGACGCGGACGGGACCGCCCACCACCTCATCCTGGGAGACACCGTGATCGCGGCCGACGACCACACGCTGTTTTACAGCGCCTGGTCCGTCGACGATGAGACGCTGTACCCGGTGCACGTGTCCCAGCGCAGCGGCAGCGGGGCGTGGCCGGTAGGGACGCCGCTGAAGATCTGCGAGCTGAAGGCCTACGGCGCGTTCGGACCCCGCCCGACCGGCGTTTCGGCGGATGGGCTCACCCTGTTTTACTTCGACGGCGCCCGCGGCACGGCTCGCGCAGGCTTTCGAGCCAGCCTGGCCGCGGACTTCAGTTGGTTCGGCGCGCTGCCGGACACCGCCACCCCCCAGCCCAACGCCGCCTGCGATCGGTTGTATTTCTCGCCGCTGACCGGCGCGCCCGGCTTGCTCGTCGCAGCCCGCCGGCCCTAGAGCGCCCCGCCCGTCCAGCCGCCACCGTTGCGGCCGGTAAGCGCTGTACGGAGCTCCGGACAGTGGGTGGCGAACCGTTCGGCACCGCCTGTCTCGCTGGCCGCACGCCCGCCTTTGGCTCGAGGCGACTGGCGCCATTTCCGGACAGCTTCCGGGGCCGCTCCGCCCCGTTTTCGGCTTTGGGAGCCTGGCACGCCCGCTGCAATAGCTCCCCGCAAGAACGCGAGACGCCCTCGCTCCTCACCAAAGGCTTTCAAGATGACCAAGACCCAAATCGCCGCCCTCTTCACCACCCTGCTCGCCGTTTCGGCCACTGCTTGCTCGAACGCGGGCGTGCAGCCCACCCGCGCCGCTTCGACCGCCGTCGCCTGTGAAGGCGGCACGGTGCGCAACGACGACGACGCGGCCCGCTTCGACGGCTGCCAAGCCATCGTAGGAGACCTGCGCATCCTCCGCTCGGACCTGATCGACGTCGCGGCTTTCCGCGACTTGCGGCAGGTGTCGGGCAAGCTGGTGATCGAGGGCAACGCCAAGCTCGTCAGCTTGGCCGGGCTCAAGAACGTGGAGCACGCGCGCAGCGTCGAAATTCGCAACAACCGCGTGTTGGCCGCCTTCCCCACGCTCCTGCCCCAGCTCAAGCACGTCGACGAAAGCGTGGTGCTCCACGCCAACCACGGCCTGACCAAGAGCCAGGTCAGCGCGCTGGTCGCTCGCGTCGAAGTTCGGGCCGAGCAAGTCACCGCCAACCTCGACCCCGCTTTGGCCCGCGGCGCGAACTGATCAAGGCTCGGCCAGAAACGCCAGCGCGTCCGCTTCGCCCAAGTCCGAGCGACCAAGCTCGACCCGAGCCAAGTGACGAAGCGCGCGGCGATCGGCACAACTGGTATTCTGCGCGACCGTACGCTCTAGTTGGCGGCGGTAGTCGTCACAGTCACCGAGTGACGACACCAGCAAGTCTGCGCGCTTGGCGCGGATCAACGCCAACAGCGCGGGGGAAGCTTCGCCGTAGGCTCGCACTTGCTCGAGCAAGAAAGCAGCCAGCGGCGTCGGTAGCTCGACGCCGTCCTTCACGTCGATACGCGGGAACTCGTAAACGTGTCGAGGCGGTTTGAACGACGTCTGGTCGAACGTCGCCGCGCAACCCTGGAAGATTTGCGTGGTCGGAATCAGCACGACTCCGCCTCGCTCTCGCTGGTCGACGCCAGCCGGCGCCCAACCGGCTATCACGTGGTTCCACGTCGGATAAAATAGGCCAACGCCGCGCACGCCGAGGTGGCGCGCCGCTACGCTGAACAACGCCGTGATCTCGTCGCACTCGGCGACGGCGCTGGCCGTCGAAAAGCTCGGCGCTGGCGGCGAACGCATCCAAGCCTTCCAAATTTGAACTGACGACGGCTCTTGGTCGGTGACGTTCCAGCGCAGGCGCCACCAGCCGCCGTCGCGCGTCGCTTCGAAGACAGCCCATAGCCGCGTGAAGTCTCGGCGCAGCTGGGTGGTGTCGGCATCCGCGTGGTGACGTGCCGCGAAGGCGTCGAAGCTCGAAGCGAGCGCGGTCGTATCGAGCCGGTCGATCTGTGCGGCCAGTAGCGCCCAAAAGTCGCCCAGGGTGACCCGCGCCGGCAGGGCGACCGGCGCCGGCCCGCTTTCGTCGGAGCAGCCCGGGGGCAAGGCTTCAGGCAACCCGGCGGGAGCGAGCGCGCTCGCCGACGTCGCCACCGCGGGGACTTGTGCCGTGCTCGGCGCCGGCAAAAGCCGTGCTGCGCCGGAAGGAGCTCCGCAACTTAGAACCAACAGCCCCAGCCCCAGCATCCGTGATCGGGTCGGCATCTCGAAGGCACATCGCCCAAGCGGCGAGACTGTGACCGCTTCCGTGCTTAAATGAGGGGCAGATGGTCCAATCTGCACCGCGTCGGGGTCTGCCCTGGGTGACGGCCGCGTTGCTGCTTCTAGCCTGCGGCGGCAGAGCCATGTCGCACGGTGACGACGGCAACGAAGCCGGAACCAGCAGTAGCGCCGGAACCAACAGCGCCGGCGGAGCCACCGGCAGCGGCGGAGCCACCGGCAGCGGCGGAGCCACCGGCAGCGGCGGAGCCACCAGCACCGGCGGAGCCACCAGCACCGGCGGAAAGGGTGGCGCTCCGGCGCGCTGCGACGCCTTCGTGAACGAAAGCGGCCCGACCATTCTGGTGCAGCTCACCAATGGCACGCAGCGGCAGCTGTACCTGGGCCAACGCATGGCGGGCTGCGGCGTAGGCTCGCTGTTTACGGTGAGCGACGCCTCGGGGATGGCGCTTCAGGGTCCCCAATTTTGCAGCTCGAGCTGTCAAGATCTGGCCCTGCGCTCCGTCGTTTCCTGCCCACCGATCGCGTGCGTCGTCAGCTCGGTCGTCACGCTGGAGCCGGGTGAATCGTTTACGCAAGAGTGGCACGGCGTGTACCTCAAGAACGAGACGCTGCCGGCCGGCTGTTTCCCGGGCAGCATGGGCACCGCCTGCACGCGCCTTGCGGCGATCGAGCGAGGGACGTACACGTTCAGCGCATCGGCTGCCGCCGGCATCGACTGTTCCCAATTTGGGGGCGGCTGCTCCTCGTGCCTCGCGGACAGCAACGGCGCCTGCGTCACGTACGGGGCCGTTGTGACTGGCAGCTCGCTGTCAGTCCAAGCGTCGGTCTTGCTCGACCCGAGCTACGGCGTCGGTCCAGCCAATGACGTGGTGCCCGTCGTCGGGCTGACCTTCAAAGAGTAGCGCTTGACGCGGTCGGAGGCTTTGGGCACGGGGCACGAATGAAGAAGGCGACCGTGCTCGAACAGGTGACGACGCCCGACGGCAGCGTCCAAGCCTTGGTCGAGCGCGACGGCCAGTACATGATTTGGGTCAACGGCCGCGAGCTGATGTCCACGCGGCACGCCTTCTCCGAAGAGCAGCTGGGTGTGGTGGGCTGCCAGCCGCTCGAGAGCCGTAAAGGCGCGACGGTGCTGATCGGCGGCCTGGGCCTGGGTTTTACGCTGCGCGCGGCGTTGGCCACGCTGCGCTCGGACGCCAAGGTGCTGGTCGCCGAGCTGATGCCGCAAGTGGTCACGTGGAACCGAAACCCAGCCTATCCGTTGGCGAGCGCCGCGCTGGCCGATGGTCGAACCGAGGTCGTGCTCGGCGACGTCGCGGCGCTGATCGCCAAGAGCAAGAGCCGCTTCGACGCCATCTTGCTCGACGCCGACAACGAGACCACCGCCATGAATACGGCCGGCAACAGCAGCCTGTACCGCAGCGCAGGCCTGGCCAGCATTGCGCGCGCGCTGAAGCCACGGGGCAGCGTCGTGTACTGGTCGGTCGGAGAGGACCCCGCCTTGGTCCGACGCCTGATCCAGGCGGGCTTCGCGGTGGAAAGCCGCAAAGTGCGGAAGCACCCGAGCGCAAAAAGCGGCGGCTTTCACGTGTTGATCACCGGCACGGCGGGGGCGGCTTCTTGACAAGCGGAGAGCGCCCGGTATCTTGGGGGCTCGTGCGCGCTCCGTTTTGCCTTCCGCTCCTCTCCGGGCTGCTTCTTAGCAGCGCGGGAGAGGTGTGAAACGCCGCAAAACGTAGCCAAACGTAGCGTTTCCCAAGCTCTCTCCCGCAACTTGCTGGAGAGAACGTGGCCGCGCGTCGCGACCTCTCCGGCCCCCACCGACCGAGGTCCCGATGTCATTCGACGCCAAGCGTTACCAAGCCCCTGAACGTGTTCATCTGCCCAACCGCCGTTGGCCGGAGCGCGCCCTCACCCGCGCCCCCAGCTGGTGCTCGGTCGATCTGCGCGACGGTAACCAAGCCCTTCCCGACCCCATGGGTCACGAGCGCAAGCGCGCGCTGCTCGAGCTCTTGGTCAAGGTCGGCTTCAAGCAAATCGAGCTCGGCTTTCCCAGCGCTTCGCAGACCGACTTCGACTTCATCCGCTGGGCGCTGACCAGCGGCGCGTTGGCCGCGGACGTGATTCCGCAGGTGATAACCCAGGCGCGCCAGCCGCTGATAGCGCGTACCTTCGAGTCCATCGCGGGCGCAAAGCGCGCCATCGTGCACCTGTACAACTCGACCAGCGAGCTGCAGCGCCGCGTCGTGTTCGGCAAGTCCAAGCAAGAAATCCTGGATTTGGCTGTGCAGGGCACGCTTTGGGTCAAGGCCGAAGCCGACAAAATGCCCGAGGCTCAGGTCATTTTTCAGTATTCACCGGAGAGCTTCACCGGCACCGAGCTCGACTATGCGCTCGAGGTTTGCAACGCCGTAGCCGAGGCGTGGGACGCCGGCCCGGAGCGACCGATGATCGTGAACCTGCCGACCACGGTCGAGATGACCACGCCCAACGTGTTCGCCGATCGCATCGAGTGGTTCGACGACCACCGGGCGCGCCGCGAGCACGTCACGCTCAGCGTTCACTGCCACAACGATCGCGGAACCGGTGTGGCGTCGGCGGAGCTTGCCATGTTGGCCGGCGCGACGCGCATCGAAGGCACGCTGCTGGGCAACGGCGAACGCTCCGGCAACGTCGACATCGTCACCATCGCCATGAATTTGTACTCACACGGAGTGGACCCCATGTTGTATTTTTCGGATTTGCCAGAGGTGGTGCGCGTGGTCGAAGCGGCCACGCGCCTGCCCGTGCACCCGCGGCACCCCTACGCGGGCGAGCTGACGTTCACCGCCTTCAGCGGCTCGCATCAAGATGCCATTCACAAAGGCATGAAGCACATGGAACGGAGCCAAAGTGCCCGCTACGAGGTGCCCTATTTGCCCATCGATCCGGCGGACGTGGGGCGCGCCTACGAGCCGGTCATTCGCATCAACAGCCAATCGGGCAAATCGGGTTTGGCCCACGTGCTGGAGCGCGACCACGGCTACCGCGTGCCGCGCGCGCTGGCCATCGAGCTGAGCCAAGCGGTGCAAGCCGTCACCGACGCTCGCGGCGAGGAGCTCACGTCCAGCGACGTAGGGTCGCTGTTCGAGCGGCAGTACTTCGACGTCGCGGGCCCGTACCGGCTGGAGACGGCCGGCGTCGAACGACGCCGTGAGGGCAAAGAATGCGCGGTGGTGGCGCAGCTACTGGTGCGCGGCGAGCGCCGCGAAGCGCGCGGCATCGGCAACGGCCCCGTCGAAGCGTTCGTGGCGGCGCTGGGCACTTTGGGCGGCCCTGACTTCGAGCTTGCCGACTACGCCGAGCATTCGTCCACGCCGGGTGCAGGCGCGCGCGCCGTCGCGTACGTGGCGGTGCGCAGCGGCCCCATCTTCCGCTACGGCGCCGGCCGTCACGAAGACGTGGTGCTGGCGGCCTTTCAGGCCGTGTTGAGCGCCTACAACCGCGTGGAAGGCGCGCTCCGTGAGCTCGGCCCGCGCTCGGGCTCGTGAGACGCTGGTCGTCACGCGCTCTCGGCGACTCGTCAGCGGGCGGCCACCGGCGGTTCGACGGTGCCGCTCTCGACGGGGCGGCAGCCGTCGTGAGGCGCGCGATAGCTCATGAAGCGCTTGTGCTCGAGCGGCGTCGGCCAGGGCAACTCGCCGGGCGCGGGGCTCTTGTCGGTGACCAGGTAGACCTCGTACGCCAGCAGACAATCTTCGGCGCGCCCGGTGCGCTCGGGGTACGCCAGCAGCCACTCGCCAAAAGCCTGCCGGTAGGCCGCGTAGCCGTCACCACCGATCCGGTCGGAGTACATGACGAAGTATTGGCTCTGGCCCATGTGCGTGGGCACGACGTCCCCGGCCGGGAAGGGTTGATCGCTCGCGACCTGGTTGTAAGGGTCGACGTGCTCGCCACCCGCGGTCGTGGCATCGACGTAGATCATCGAGTCCTGGCGCGGCGGCTCGCTCGCAAACATGCGCCAGCCCTGCAAAATGCGCGGATATTCGATGATGGCGTGGGCCCACGCCGGCTGCGGCAGCCGCAAGGCTTTCGGCACCGGCGCGTTGTCGTTCAGCACCTCGGTGGTGATGGCCAAGAGCAACAGCGCAACCGCTCCTTCCGATATCCAGCGCCAGGCTCGCGCGCGCGCCGGGTTGGGCGGCTCGACCGGCGCCGGCAAGGCCGCCCAGCGCAGCCCGGACCGCACCGATAGCTCCAACCTTCGAGCCAGCGGCCTCACACGCGCGCCAAAGCGGCGCTCGAGCAGGTCCCAATGCTCGGCCAGCAACAGCAGCGGAAAGAACGACATCATGGCGGGGCTGAAGCCGCCCAGGTTCAGCCCCAGCGCGAAGCCCAAGTGCAGCAAAGGCATCAAGCACACCGCCAAGAGCCGCGCTTGGAACACGCAAACGGGGGTGATGATGAGCAAGAACCCCAGCCACTCCGTCACCAACGTGGACCAGCTGAGGGCGTGGATCGCCTGCACCGGCAGGTGCTCCCGCATCCACACGCCGGCCCACGTCACCAGCTTGTCTTGGTGCAGGGCATAGTGCACGGCGCTGCCGTCGCGCCAGGCCGCGCCGCTCTTGGCAGCGGCGTTGAAGTAGTAAATCGTCGCAAACTGCAGCAATAACCCCAAAACCGCCAGCGACTGCACGGGGGGCGCGGCTCGGTTGACCGCGCGCTCCGTCTTGGCGGAGCTCGGGGGAGCCCGTTCGTCGCGAATCGCCACCAGCACGGCGTCGAGCGAGAAGCGCGCGCCCAAAGGCAAGACGAGCGTCAACAAGCACAAAAGATCCATCACCATGTCGCCGCCGTTTTCGAGCACGGCCAAGCGGCTGTTCAAGCTCACGCGCGCCAACAGCGCCAACACCTGGGCCAAGCGTGTGCGGTAACCGAGCACGAACATCGCGTAAGCAACCGCACACAAGGCAAAGCCCAGCCCGGCCTCGCGCTCGGTCGACACCGTAAAGAAGAGCGAGAACGAATGGCTTGCAGGCGGGCGCCACAGCAGCGTGTGGTTCGGAAGCAGCCCGCTGTTGGTGTACCAAAAGCGCAGCTCCGCCCAGCGCCGAAACAGATCCGAAAAGAGCACCAGGCCGAACAACACCCGAAACACGCCCAGGCTCCGCCGGTCCACCGACAGGTGAGTCACCCGCAACGAACGCCACCACTCCCGCATCTCGCTCTCCTGCTAGAGCAAGCCCTGGGCCAAGCCCGCTGCGCTCGAAAATGCGCACATTTCCAGCCCTGGCGGGGCTCAGACCGAGCCCGTTGGCACAAACTGGCAGGCTCTCGGTGCGCGGGGAGTCACGCTGCCAGGTCACGCGCCGCCAAGGATTCATCGCCTCGGGGGGCTGCCGATCTGCAGCTCGAATCGCAGAAGCTTCCGTGTCGGATCCAGGCCACCCCGAACGAAGCGAGATTTTTCACAGGGAGGACGGGAGGACGGGAGGGGCGAGACCGAGGCGAGAATTTGGGGGTACGCGCTGCCGCCAGCGAATCTGTGGGGACATCGCGACTTCAACCTCCAGCTTTGTCTCGAGGGAATATTTTTGGTTTTGGTCCTCCAAAAACAAAAATGCGTTCTCGCCTCCCCTCACCTCCCGTACTCCCGTCCTCCTTGTAAAATCTGGAGACTCTCGAGAGAGGCCGCACCGCGAGACGTCGTGACGCGGCGTTTTAGGGGGCGCGGCGCGCCTGGACGAGGGCCCTCACCCGTTCGAGGAGCTCGACCGCCTGAAACGGCTTGCGCAAGAAGTACAGGCTCTCGTCGCCGATGCCGTGGGCGGCCAAGATTCCGCCAGCGTAGCCCGAGACGAACAGCACGGGCAGATCGGGCGCGATCAACCGCGCTCGGTCGGCCAGCTCCTTGCCGTTCATGTGCGGCATCACCACGTCGGTGAGCAGCAGGTCGAAGCGGCCGCCGCGCAGCAGCTCCAAAGCGCGATCACCCGAGCCGCTCTCCTCGACGGCGTGACCGCCGCGCTCGAGGATGCGGCGCGTCACTTCGCGCACGGCTGGCTCGTCCTCGCACAGCAAGATGCGCGTGCCCTGGCTGCGCGGTACCGGCACCGCGGCGACGGGGGCGTCTTCTTCGGCGACGCAGCCGACGGATGGCAGAAAGATAGTGAAGGTCGAGCCCTGGCCCGGCGTCGAGGTCAGCTCGATGGCTCCGCCTGCGCCGTGCACGATGCTGTGCACCATGGCCAGGCCGAGACCGGTGCCGCGCCCCGCCTCTTTGGTCGTGAAAAACGGCTCGAACACGCGCAGCGCCACTTCGCGAGGAATGCCGGCGCCGGTGTCTTTGGCGCGGATCCAAACGTAGCGGCCAGGCTCCAACTGGCCGGTGGTCACGCTGCGGCTGGCGGTCAGCGTTTCTTCGCCGGTGGAGAGCGAGATCTTGCCGCCGCCGGGCATGGCGTCGCGCGCGTTGACGCACAGGTTCATCAACACCTGCTCCAGGCGCCCCGGATCGATCCGCACCTTGCACGACACCTGGCCGGGCACGATCGAAAGCTCCACGCTCTCCTCCAGCACGCGGCGGATCAGCTTGGCGAAGGCGTGCAGCGTCTCGTCCACGTCGATCACGCGTGGATTGTCGGATTCGCGGCGGGCGAACGTCAGCAATTGGCGGGTCAAGTTCGCTCCGCGCTCGGCGGCCGCCCTCACCTCCGCGTTGAGCCGCTTCATCTCGTCCGACAGCCGCTCGTCTTCGATGGCGAAGCCGGCCAAATCGGTGTTGCCGACGATGATGGCCAAGATGTTGTTGAAATCGTGGGCCACGCCGCCGGCCAACTGCCCGAAGGCCTCCATTTTCTGGGCCTGCACCAGGTGGTTCTGCAGCTCCGAGCGCTCGTCCTGAGCGCGTTTTTTCTGCTCGATTTCGGTCTCCAGCTCGCGGTTCTTGGTTTCGAGCTTGCTGTACGAGAGCTCGAGCTCGGAGACCATGTGGTTGAAAGCGTCGCCCAGAACCTGCACTTCGTCGTCCGACGCCACCGTGACTTTTACGTCGCGCTCGCCGCGCGCGAAACGCTCGGCCGCGATCGTCAATTGCGACAACGGGCGGGTGATGGTCTCGGCGGTGCGGCGCGCGAAATAGACGCCGAACGCCACGATGCCCAAGAAGCCCAGCCCGAACATGGACAGCTCGCGCAACACCAGCTCTTCTTGATTCTTGCGCGCGGCCGCGACCGCCTGCTCCACGCTCTTGGTGGTCAACCCATAGCGCAGCACGCCCACCAGCTCGTCGTCGAGCAGCACCGGCTCGCTGAACTCCAAGATGGAGTGACCGAACAGCTTGACCTCACGCAGCCCCGAGCCGCTCTGCCGTTGCGCGTCCTCCGGCAGCTGCAGCGCGCGAATCACGTCGGGCGTCTCGTGCAGCGTGATGGCGGTCGAGCCGGGTTGACAGGGGCTGACCGGCGAGCAGTAGGCCCAGGCCCGACCCTCCGAGCTCAAAAATACGCCATAAATGACGTCATCGTGCTCGTCGACGGTCCGGCCGACGGTGTTCTGCATCTCGATCACCGCGTTGTCGGCGACCAGCGAGCGAAACACGAAGGCGTGGCTCTTGGTCAGGCTCAGGCCGCGCGTGGTGAGCGTTTTTCGGATCTGGGTCTCCAGCGCTGCACGCTGTTTTTCCGCCAGGCTGAGCTCGACGACGCCGACGCCGACCAGCGCCGAAACACCCGTCAATGCCAGCAAGATCAGGCTGACGCGGGCCAGCTTGCGCTTCAAGCCCGGACGAGCAGCAGGGCGGGGCGCGGCGCTCATCGCCTCAACGCCCTCCTTCCAGCAGCACGTCGACGCGCTTTTCGTTCTCGGGGGGCGCGCCCAGCTCGCGCGCCAACGTCACGTTCAAGTAAGTCTTCACCGCCACTGGCGGCTGCACCGCCGGGCCTTCGGCGCGCCAACCCGATTTTTGTAGGGTGTAGATCAAGTCCGCGGTTTGCACGCCGAGCCCCACCGTGTCGGGCACGGCTGCGTAGGTGCCGAACGGCACCGACCCCTGCACCAACGCCGGCACGCCGACGACGATGGGCAACGCCGTCTTTTTGGCGAACGGCACCCAGGTGTTCGACAGCAGCTTTTGACTGAGCAAAACGTTGTCGTTCGATAGCCACATGGCGTCCAGGTGCTCGCGCTCCATGCGGCGCAGCACGCGACCGAGCGAGGCGACGCTGGGGTCGGCCGGCACTTCCAGCGCCACCAGCTCGATCTTTTCCTTCAGCAGCAACGCGCGCTCGCGCGCTACGAAGCTCTCGAAGCCTTCGCGATAGACGACGCCGGCCCGCGTGATGGGCCGGGCCAAAATGCTGCGCACGTCCGACAGGGTGGTGACCGCGGGCGTCTCGAAGGCGATGGCCAGCGAATTGGGCACGCTTGCCTGCAGCCGATCGACGAACGACGACATCACGATCACCGACGGCAGCGGGTGAAGGGCGGCGCGGGCCAGCGGCCGATACAGCTGCACCGCCGAGTTGTCGACCAACACCACCGCGCTCGGCTTTTGTTTGGCCAAGGCGGCGCCAACGTCGCTCACCGACGTCTCGTGCCGCACGGCGATTACCTCGAGATCGAAATCGCTCGCCAGCTCCGAGCGCAGGGTGGCGACGAGCGGCACCACCGGCGCGGCTTCGGGCGCCAACACGGTGATGAGCGGCAGCTGACTGCGCCGCGGGAGCGGGTGCGGCTCGGTCAGCGGCACGCTGGCGCTCGGGTGGCAACCGCTCGACAGCGGCCCCACCGCGGCTCCCAACATCAAGCAAGCCAACGCCAGCAACTGGGAGCGCAGCCGCCAACGACCGTAAAAAGCACTCATTGCCAGGCCTCCGTCCCGAGCAGGCTCTGCACGCTGGCCGGGGCGCGCCGCAACGCGTTGGCGATGGTTCGGTCGGGTCTGCCCGTGGGAAAGCCGAGCGCGGAGCGGCCCACGTGTGCGGTAGCGGGACGCAACGCTCGCAGCTCGAGACGGCTCTGCTTCTCAAACTCACTCTGAAAGCGCTCGGGCAACGTGACGGCGGGGGCCAGATCCAAATGCAGCAGCGGCAAAAGGTCGCTGACTTTGAGCACGCGTCGCACCTGGGGCGGCTGAGCCAGCCCGAGCAAGCGCTTGAGCAGCAACGGCAGCTCGGCGCGACCCACGACGTCCACCATGCCGATCGACTGTTTGGCGAGAGAATCCACGGTTTGGTTGGGGTCCTTGGACAGCAAAACGTAAGGCTCGGTCGCCGAGCCCCCCGCGACTCCTTGCAACCCCACCGACACGCCCAAAACATGCAGCGTGTCGGCCAACGACAGCGCCCCTTCGGGCTTCTCGGAGGCGACAGCGGCAGAAAAATCGGCGAAGCGCCCAAACGCGGTGACGGCGACGCCCGGCAAACCTTCGCTCAACAGCTCGCCGACGGCGCGCGGCCGCTCGATGGCGGGTATGAACGCGAACAGTCGCGGCATGCCCAGCGCTTCGGCAGAATGCAGCGTTCGCCCCCACGCTGCGCCAACGCCCGCCAACCCGAGGGCTCCCAGGATGGCCCGACGGCTCGGGCGAAGAGGGCGATGGGCGCGCTTCAAGTGCTAGTTTCCGTAGGGCACGGTGTTGGACAAATCGAGCGTGAATTTGCCGTTCTTGCCCGCCGCAACCTTCCAAATACTGTACAGGCCGGTGGTGGGGTCACCGCGCTCGGAAAATTCGATGCGCCCGGACACGCCGTCGTAGTCGATGTCTTCTCCGGCCAGCAGCGCGGCTTTGGCCTTGGCCCACTCACCGGGGTGAATGGTGAGCTCGTCGCCGTCCTTGCGCGAGACCGCGCGCAGCTCTCGCTTCACGTCGTCGGCGGCGCGCGAGTTTGCTTTCTGGAGCGCCGCCGCCAAGCAGTACACGGCGTCGTAGCGGGGCGCCGCCGTGTTGTCGGCGATGTCCAGCTCGGCCGCCGCCAACCACTCGGTAAATTGCTGATAGTAGGGGTCATTCGTGTCGGAGGTAGGCGACGTGCCTTCCATGTACTGAATGACCTCGGGCGCGCCGTTCACCAACAAGTCGGAGGTCAGGTTGGCGTCGGAGCCGAAGAACAATGGCGGCTTGGCACCGTAGCGGCTCAGGTAGTCGCGCGCCGCAATGCGACCGGTGATCTGAAAGAGCTCGTCGAAGTCGTAGAGCAAGACCACCTCCGGCAAATCGGCGAAGATGGCATCCAGCTCGTCGTCGAAGTCGTAGGAGTTGAGATCCGCGATCTGGTCGCCGCTGGCGTCGTACTTCACGGCCGCCGTCACCTCGCCCCCGCCGGCCTCGAAAGCAGCGGTAAAGGCGGCGGCCAAGCCCTGCCCCCAAGCCTCGTCGCGGTAGAGCACGGCGGCCCGCGTCAGGTTGCGCGACAACAGCTCGCTCGCGCCAATTTCGGCTTGCGCGGTGTCGGAAGGGATGGTGCGCCACTGCAGATCGTCGTCGTCGAGATCGGTGATGGCGGCGGCGGTGGCGCTGGGCGAGATCAGCAACATGTCGTATTGGCGCGCCATCATCGACGCGCCGTCGGAGTGGTCAGGCTCGTTGCCGAGCGCCAACGACGACCAGGGCGGCCCGATGGTGGCCGTCACGCCTTGCTTGGACAGGCGGGCCAGCGCCGCCACGGCACCGGCCGCGCTGCTCTGATGGTCCTGCGCTTGCACGGTCATTTGGTAGTCGACCCCATCGATGGTCAGGCCCCCGGCAGCGTTGATCTGCCGCATGGCCAAAAGGCCCGCGCCCAGCTCTTGCTGCGTGTCACCGATATCGTCCTGCTGCACCAACATGCCGACCACGAAGTTTTTCTCGTCGCTGTCACGGTGGTCGTCGCCCGAGCAAGCCGCGCTCAAGCCGGAACAGCACAAGATCGCGAGAAGCAGGCAATTGCGTTGAATCATGGCTAAAGCTCCTGCTGCAGACTGACGGAATAGCTGCGTTGAAAGCCGGGGATGTCGAACGCATCGGTCCCGGGGAATGCGTATTGGGCATCGAACAAATTGCGCACTTTGACCATCAGCATGCTCTCGTGCCCCTTCCAGAGCTCGACACCGACGGTCGAGACACCCACGTCGAACAGAGCGTAAGCCGGCAGCGCGTAACGGTTCACGAGGTGATCGAGCGGGTTGAGCAGCGCGTTGTTGTCCAAGTTGCCCAAGCGCGCGCCGACGTAGCGCCCTTCCAAGCTCGCGCGCACGAACCAAGGACGCGAGGTCACGGTCAGCCCGGCCTTGAGCAGGTGGGTCGGGTAAGCGTCGGTGTGAACCCGCACCGTGTCGAGCCTGAGCGAGAGCAGGTCCTGCTTCGGGTAAGTGCTGGATTGCAGGGAGTAGCTGGCGTAGCCGCCCAACACCGACGATTTGTAGTCGAGCTGGGCTTCGAAGCCTTTGGACGTGATGGGGGTCGAGTTGGTGGGGGTGGCGTTGGCTTGCACCGCCGCCGGCGCCGGCTTGCGGATTTCCACGCGGTCGTCGATGACGGTGAGGTAGGTGTCGGCGCGCAAGGTGAGGCCGCGCAGGGGCGAGCTGCCGAGCGCAAACTCCAGCGTTCGAGCGCGCTCGGCCTTCAGGTTCGGGTTGCCGATGTAGCCGGCAGGCACGATCAAGTTGGAAAACAGCTGCGTGGAGGAGGGGGCCCGGAACGCAGTACCGAACAGCAACTTGGCGTAGTGGCGCTCCGCCACGTCGTAAACCAAGCCGGCGCGCGCACTCCAATTGTTGCCGTAAATGTTGTGCGCGTCGTCGCGAGCGCCCGCGGTGAGCCCGAGGCCGGCCAGCCCTGTCGGACCCCGGCTCGTAAACGGAAAGTAGGTGGCGTGCGCAAACACACCGACGTTGCGGAAGCCGCGCTCGCCGGTCGGGGTTCCGGCCGGCGGCAGCAGCAAGCGCGTGCCATCGGGCGCCACCGAGTAGTGCGCCAACAGCGTTTGTTGCTCCCAACTGGCGTCCACCCCCAAAAGCGCCGCGCTGCGCCGGTCGACGCGGTAGGTCACGGTGCCCGTCAGGTCACGCCCGCGGTAGCCAAGGTCACGCGCGATGTAGCTCTTGCGATCGGGCGCGATGTTGAGATGGTCGTTGGTGCCGGTGCCGCCGGCGCTGAGCGCGCCGCTCAAGTCGACGGAGACGGCGCGCCCCAGCTCGGCCCGGTACTCCAACCGACCATAGCCGTTGAGTAGCTCGAGCCGATTGTCGTGCGTCATCACGCCCCAATCGGCGAACTCGGCCGAGCGAGACAGACGCTGCAGATTGCCGTCGAGCGAGAGCGTGCCGAAGCGTTCGCTGTCGTAAGAAATGCGGCCATAGGCGCTGCCGCTGGGGGTGGCCAGGGTCTGGCTGGTTTCTCCCGCGCGGGGGTGGCTGCGGTTCGGCAGCGCGACCAGCCGATAGCCGTCGAGGGCCATCGTCTCCTCCGCCGCACCCAGCAGCAAGGAAACGTCTCCGAGCTGCTGCGCGACCACGGCTTCACCCCACGGGCTCTGAACCTTGGGGCCACCTTCGTACCCGAGCATCAGCGAGTCGCCGCTCAACTCGTAACCCTTTCGGGTGATGATATTCACGACGCCGAGAAAGGCGTTCGCCCCGTACAACACCGACGCAGGACCGCGAATCACCTCGATGTGATCGATCACGCCCAGCGGCACCAGCTCCAGCCCCAGAAAATTCTCCCCGCTGGGCCGGAAGCTGACGGGCTGCCCGTCGATCATGACCTTGACGATTCGGGAATAGCCGCGCGTGCCACCCGAGACGCCACGCACGCCCATGTTCCACTGGTACTGGTCCGAGATGAGATCGACGCCGGCAATGCTCTGCAGCGCCTCCCCGACGCTGCGATAGCCACGCGCGCGCAGCTCTTCTTGAGTGATGACGTCGATCACGGCGGCGGCTTCGGCCAAGCTCTGCTCGCTGAGCGAAGCCGAGACGACCTCGGTGTCCAGGAGCTCGACCAGCGACAGATCACTCGCCGGAAGCTCCTCGCGGTCTTTGCTCGGGCCGGTTACATCTGCCAACGCGCGCGCCGGCAGCAGCAGGCAGGCCGCCGCGACCGCGAAATGAAGGCGCGCACGACGGCTCGTGTCGCCCGTCGAGCGCCGCTCGAGCTCCGAACACACGGCATCAGGCTAGCCGAACCAACGGCACGAGCGCAGTTTTTTCGCGCCGCGCCGCGACACGCGGCATTTGCCGCGCAAGCTCGGAAATGGCTCCGGCGTTACGGCCGCGCCGATCTCGATATAAGTGCTCGCCAGCGCTCGGCGCCAAGCGCGCTCAGCCTGGCAAAACCACGAGCAGCGTGAGCGCACGCTCGGGTCGACGAGCCAGCCCTGCGCGCCCTGGCGCTGGTTTGCACGGGGCCTGTATTTCACCTAAAAAGGGTGCCCCATGCCTCGCTCGCTACCACGAATGCTGCGTTGGAGCGCGTTCGTGTGCCTGGTCTCATTGCCGGTTGCGGCGCAAGAAGCGGACAGCGCGACGCGCGACGCGGCGCGAACCTTGGGTCTGTCCGGCGTCGATGCTTATCAGGCCGGCGACTACGAGGTGGCCAGTGCTCGGCTCGAAAAGGCTTATGCGTTGATCAACGTCCCTTCGCTCGGGCTGTGGTCGGCGCGCGCGCTCGTCAAACGCAACCTGCTGGTCGAGGCGGCCAATCGCTATTTCGAGGTGGCAGGCCTGCAAGTGCCGCAAGGTGACGCCGCCGTGCAGCGCCAGGCTCAAGCGGATGCGCAGACGGAGCTCGAGCAGCTGCGCCCGCGCATCCCCCGGCTGCTGATCCGCGTGACCGGCGCGGACCCGGCCGAGTTGACGCTCAGCATCGACAGCGTAGCCGCGCCGGCGTCGTTGGTGGGCAAACCCAGGTTGGTCAACCCGGGCCCGCACCACGTCGAAGCCAAGGTCGGCGCCGTGCAAAGGTCGGCTACGGTGGAGCTGGTTGCGGGGCAGCAGGCGACCGTAGATTTGGATTTTGCTCCACCCCCCAAACGGCCTCGCGCGGTGACCAAGGCTCCCGACACCGCCGTCGCCGCGTCCGGCTCTTCTCGCCGCACTTGGGGCTGGTTGGGCATCGGCGTCGGCGGAGCCGGCTTGGCGCTGGGCTCCGCCATGGGCGTCCTGGCTTTGGACAAGCACGCTTCCATCGAGAACAGCGGTGCTTGCTCGGACGGTCGATGCCCGGCGGACAAGCAGGGCGACGTCGATCGATTGAACACGTTTCGCACCATCTCGACGGTGGGCTTCATCGCCGGCGGCGTGCTGGCCGGCACCGGCATCGTGCTCCTGCTCACGGCGCCCACCCATGAGCAAAAGCTCGCGGCAGCGTTCTCGGGCGATCGCGTCACCCTCACGGGGCGTTTCTGATGAAGGCAAGGTTCGTTCTAATGCTGGCCGTGGCGCTGCCAGGCGTCGGGGCTTGTTTCGTGCCGACCTACCAGGTCGATTCGACGAGCAGCAGCGGCGGCACCAGCGCGCTCGCGGCGGGCGCGGCCAACACGACCGGCGGAACGAACGACAAGGGCGGAACCTCGAGCTCCACCGCCGGCGCTACTAGCGGCGCGACCGGCGCGGGCGGCGACACGACCGGCGCGGGTGGCGTCCCCATGCGCGTTGGTTTCTCGGTGTTTCACGACTCGGCATCCGGCGCCGATCAAGCCAGCTCGAAATTGAAAGACGCCACGTTCACCAAGCCCGCCGGCACTGCGCCTGGAGACTTGATGTTCGTGTTCTTCGGCTGCGACCACGCGCTCAAGAACCTGACCGGCTCGACCTTGACGGATGCGGGCTGGACGCTGCAGGACCAGCACGAGGGCTACGGCCTCGACGGGCAGGGCACCTATTTGCTCTACCGGATCGTCGACGGCACGGAGCCGGAAAAGATCGTGTTCGCCGACATCAACGAGCCGGGCTCCGGCAACGGTGTACAAGGGCTGTTGTCGGTGTATCGCGGCGTGAACCAGGACGCGCCCATCAACGCCTATGAAGTGTTGGTGAAGGGCACCGGTTCGGACGATATGACCCACGTCGTCGACGACACTCCCGCCATCACCACCACCGTCGACGATTGCCTGCTGATCGCGGGGCTTTCGCCGGATACCGCCGTCGACGCCCCGAAGGTTTCCAAGTGGCCGGACGGGTTCGACGAAAACCAAGTCACGGTCTCGAACCCGCCCGCTCCCTACCCCTACGGCTGGGCCAACATCTATTCGGCGGAACGGCGTGCCGGCAAAGCAGGCCTCGTGCCCGGCTCTGCCTTCGAGTGGGACATGACCTACGACGGCACGCAATACTACGGCTCGCTGACGTTCGTCATCGCGCTCGCCCCCTGAGCCGGCAGCCTGCCGCTCAGAGCACGAGGCCGGTCCCGAGCTGGAACCCGAGGTCGACCCAATGACCGCGGTCGTCCATGGCTCGGCGGGTGCCCATATCGAAGCTGAAGCGCGCGTCGACGACGCGCCACGTCAACCACTCCGCGACGTCCAGCTCGTAACCGGCGCCGGCAAACAGCCCAAAGCGCACGAAGCTGCCGCCGTCTTTCTTTCGCGCGAACGTGGCGCCTACCGGCGAGCCACCGAAGCGCAAGTACGGCCCTGCGTACAGGCTGTCTTGGTTGGCGAGCGGAATCAAAAACGACATTGGAAAGGTCCAGTCGAAGGCGTGGGTGACGCCGCCATACAAGAGCTGGCTCTCCATTTCGAACATGAACGACTCGAAGCGAAACGACACTGCCACGCAGCCGCCGGCCTTGAGCCCCGACCACACGCCGATGCGGGCGATGGGACACAGCGTGAGCCCGACGCCGAAGCGACCGTCGTAGCCGTGATAGGCGCCACCACCTCCGCCTGAATACTGCGGCGGCGGCGCCTCCGCGTTGGCTTGCCCATTGGCATTGCCGTTGGCCCCGGCATTGGCATTCCCGTTCGCGCTGCCGTTCGCCTGACCCGACGCCGAGGCACCGCTGGGCGAAGCCTGGGCAGCGCCGTTGGCATTGACCTGCACGCCACCGCGGCCATCCGCGGCGGCGCAAATCGTCGTTCCCGGCACGCAAACGGGCGCCATCGAGCCAGTGTAATGCGGTCGGTGGCAGCGCGTCTGCAGGTATGAAGGCGCAATGGAGCGCTTCAGTCACCAGGAACAGAGCCATGAACCAGACCGAGCAAAAGCCCAGCCAAACCTCGAAAAAGAGCTGTTGTAGCCAAAAGTCCGCCGAGCCGCGCTGCAGCTGCGACCCCAGCTGTCAGTGCGCACCGCCTTGCGCTTGCGGCGACGCCTGCGGCTGCAAACCCGCCTGAACCGAAGTGTGTGAGCCGGCAAGGCACGTTTGACCGTGCCTTGCCGCTGCGCGCCGCGCATTGGCGACATGGAACCGCTACTGGCAGCCGATTTGATTGTCGTCGATGGCCAGATCGTCGAACCACATCACGAAGGGGGCGGGCGGCACTTGGTAAAATTCGGCGCCGACGATGATGGCCGAATAGTTCGACATCTGCGCGTCGGTCTTGCCGGTGAAGCCAATCGACGTGACTTCTTTCGAGTCCGAAAAGAAGCGATACGCGTTGGCGCTCACGTCGACGTACCACTCGGCACAATGCCACGCGGCGTCGAAGGTCCAGTCGTATGGGCTGCCCTTGCCGCCGCTATCATCGGGGTTGTTGTAGAGCCACTGGTGGGCGCCTTTGCTATCTTCGACGATGTCGACGACCCGGTTTTCGCCCGTGCCCATCAAGCCAACGAAGGTGACGTGGAGCACGCCGCTGTCCGGCTTGGTGGCGGGGGACTGCACTTTGTAAAAGATGCGACCCCAATGCTTGCTAGCGGTAGCGCCGAGCGCCGCCAAGCTGGTTTGAGCTCGGGTCTGGCCCTTTGCCATCGAGCTGCTCTTGAGCGACGACTTGCCGCCGTGAAACTCGTCGGTGGCAAGGCCCACGTCCGTGGGCGCCCCGTCTTCGTAGCCCTTGAACTTGGTCCATTTCGTCGGCAGCGCCCCGACGGCGCCCGACTCGAAATCCTCGCACAGCTTGTAGCTCTTGCCGGCGCAGCTGGATCCGCTGCTCCCGCCCGCGCTGCCCCCGCCCGAGCCAGCGCCGCCGCCAGCCTTTCCGCCGCCCCCGGCCGAGCCACCGCCGACGCCACCCGCGCTCGGAGTGCCGCCATTGCCTACCGCGCCGCCGACGCTGGTGCTGCCGGCGGTGCCGCTGCCGGCGGTGCCGCTGCCGCCCGAAGCCACGTTGCCGGCCACGCTGCTGCCACCTTGGCCGACAGCGGTGCCAGCCACCGCACCCGTGCCGCCCGTGTTCGCGCCCCCGGGGTCGTTGCTGGTGCAAGCGCCGAGTAGCAACAACCCCGTCACCCACCCGCCGCCGAGTAATTGCGACGTAAGCGCGCGGCGGCGAGCCACGGGCGACTGAAAGAGGGCGGCGTTGGAACGGACACGGGCCTGACTACTCATGAAATCGGTTTTTCCTCGCTGAAGAAGCTGACAAGGGGATGATGGGTCTAGCCGTTTGCTGGCTTACTCGTCACTAGTTCCTCATGCCGCCCCAGACGGCCCACGGGAAAGACGAAGTCACGCTTCCGATTGGAATTAACCAGCGCTGATTCAACTCCTCGCGGGCGCGAGAAGCGAAATGATAGCCTGTCTCCATGCCGCCCGCTGGTGCCGAGCGCTGGTTCCACACGCTCGTGGTCGTGGGCGCCGCCCTGGGCGGTTGCGGCGGAAGAATGGTCGAGCAGGGTCGCTCCACGAGCGGGACGGGCGGCGCCACCAACGTGGCTGGCTCCGCCAGCGCCAGCGCCGGGCACACCTCGGGCAGTGCGGGCGGAGGCCCAACCAGCCCCGACGCCTGCGACTTCGACGCCGAGTTCGTGTGCGAAGACTACACGACGCGCCTCGACTGTCGCTGCGATCCCACTCGACCACGCGACGCGCAAGCCTGCCAGAGCCCGTTCGACTTCGCGTGCATCGATCTACCTTGCTCCGTTCCCGCCAACCAGGTTTGCTTTTCCACTCACCGAGTGGGCTGCTACTGCGATCCCAGCGCGCCCAGACCCGAAGACTGTGGCGCCCCCGAGCAGTTCTTCTGTTACCAGGGCTCGGCACCTTACCGCGACTGCGCCTGCCGCCCCGGTGACCCGATCGATCCGGCGACGTGCCCCGATAGCTACTGCTGCCAGTCCCAAGACCCGCGCTTTGGTTGTGACTGCAGCTGTGCGCGGATCAAATGAAGGCCGCCCCCTCGCCACGCATGGCGCGGCTCTTGGACGAGGCGCCCCTGCTCGAAGACGACGCCGTGCGCGCGCTCGACCCCGCCTCGCGCCAGCAACTCGGCCAGGCCTGGCAGCGCCGCGCCGAAAACGAGGTTTGCACCAGCCGTGTGTTCGCTCAGCTGCACGCCGAGCTGCGTCGCTTCGGAGCCGCCGAAGAAGTGCTGGCCGTGACCGCAGGGGCCGTCGACGACGAGGCGTTCCATGGCGAGCTTTGCCGCTACGTCGCGGAAATCTACCTGCAGCTACCCATTTCGCTGCCCGCCCCCAGCGAGCCCCGCCCTCCCGTGTTTGCGGTGTGCTCACCGCGCGTGCATCAGGCGCTGTTTGCGGCCCTCCACTGCACGGTCAACGAAACCCTCGCCGTGACGTACCTGGCCGCGTGCCTGGCCGAGGCGAGGGCCGAAGCGGCAAAGCGCGCCCTCAAAGAAGTACTGCGCGACGAAGTGCGACACGCGCGCATCGGTTGGGCCGTGCTCGCCTCCCCCCAGCTCGACGCGCAAGACCGCAAGCTCATCGCCGAATTCATGCCCGCGCTACTCGACGTCTGCGTAACCACGTGGCTGGCCGACAATGAAGACGACACTGCCCAGGATCCGCCGCAAGGCCACGGCTGCATCGGGCGCGCCACCCTCGCTCGAGTCGTGGATGACGCGCTCACGAGCGTGATCTTGCCGGGCCTCGCGCATGTCGGCGTGAACCCCGCCCCCGCCCAGCTCTGGCTTTCGCACGCTCGGCCCTAAAACGCCGACGAATTCAGCCGCGCCTCGGGCTGCCACGCCGCAGCCCTTCTCGCAGAAACTTCCGTAGCGTCACAAGGCCACCCTGCACGATCGCTTCGGGCTGCTGCAGCGCTGACGAGTCGTGTCGAGACCCTTCGGGATTTCACAGGAAGGGCAGAAGGCAGAAGGGCACAAGGCGAGAGAGAGGAACGCATTTTTGTTTTTGGAGGACCAAAACCAAAAATATTTGCCTCCGAAGGACACAAGCGCCGACGCGCTGACCCGCTCCCCAAGGGCCGTCGGCGGTAGCGCGACCCCCAATTATCTGCTCTCCTTCCGTTCCTTTTGCCCTTCTGCCCTTCTGACCTTCCTGTAAAATCTCGATCGTACGAGGGGGCCTTTCGCCGCTACAGAAGCTTCTGCGATTTGGGCTGCGGATTGGCAGCCACAGACGTGTTGAATCTGCGGCGAGGAGGCATCGGCGCGGGGCCGCGCGGCGCGGTGTTGATGCTTTTTCGCCACGAATAGAGGCGGGTAGCGGCGCCGGCCGTCGACCGGCAATCGAGCCGTAAGAAATGGGCTTACACTGTAGCCGGCACATGCGCGGCTATTACCGGCACACCAAGATTGTCGCGACCGTTGGGCCCGCAACCGAGAGCGACGAGCGGCTTGGCCAGCTGATTGCCGCCGGTGTGGACGTGCTGCGACTCAACATGGCGCACGGCAGCGGCGAGTGGGCGGCGACGCTCATCGAGCGCGTGCGCCAGGTTTCGGCCATCGCGGGCCGGCACGTGGCGGTGATGATGGACGTGAAGGGCCCCGAGATTCGCACCGGCGTGCTGAGCGAGCCGATCGAGCTTGCGGTCGGTGACGAGCTGGAGCTGTACACGGCGACGCCAACGCCCGGCGTGAACGGCGTGAGCGTCAACTACCCGGGGTTACCCAACGACGTTGCGCTCGGCACCACCATCTTGCTCGACAGCGGCCTGTTGCGGCTGGAAGTCGTGCACCTGGACCCGACCCACGTGCGCTGCCGCGTGCTCACGGCGGGCAAGCTCGGCTCCCGCCGGCACATCAACCTGCCCGGGGTCGAGGTGAGCCTGCCCGCCTTGACCGAAAAAGACGAGCTGGACGTGCGCGCAGGAGTGGCGGCCGGGCTCGACTTCGTCGCGCTGTCGTTCGTGCGCAAGAGCGAGGACGTGCTGCGGCTGCGGAAGCTGCTGGACGATCTCGGCTCCAAAGCGCGCATCATTTCCAAGATCGAAGACCAGAGCGGCATCAAGAACCTACGCGCCATCGTGCAAGTGTCGGACGCGGTGATGGTGGCGCGCGGAGACTTGGGCATCGAGATCGATTTTCACACGCTGCCGCTGGTGCAAACGCAGATTGTCGAGCTGTGCCTGAGCTACGGCAAGCCGGTGATCATCGCCACGCATTTGCTGGAGTCGATGATCAGCGCGCCCATGCCGACGCGCGCGGAGATTTCCGACGTGTCCACGGCGGTGCGCGAGCGAGCCGACGCGGTGATGCTCTCGGGCGAGACCACGACCGGCCTGTACCCGCTCGAATGCGTCGACGCGATGAAGCGCATCGTGTGCACCATCGAGCCGACGGAGCGGCGTTGGCTGAACGAGAGCATCGAGCTCTTGGAGCCGAAGACCAAGATGGTGCGGGCGGCGGCGATGTTGGCGGGCGATCTCGGAAAATCGGGCATCGTGGTGTTCACGCGCAGCGGTCACCTGGCGTACACGCTGGCCGCCATGCGCGCCGTCGGGGTGCCCATCTATGCCTTCACCGACGACGAAGCCCTGTTCCGGCAGTTGCTGCTGCCGTGGGGCGTGGAGCCGTTCTTGATGCCGTTCAGCGCCGATCCGGAAGAGACGGTACGGAGCGCGCTCGCCGAGCTCAAGCGCGGCGGCTGGTGTGGCGACGACGCCTGGCTCGTGGTCATTACCAACGCGCTCGCGCACGGCGAAATCATCGACAGCTTGCAGCTGCGTCAAGTCGGTCGCAGCTGACCGCCACCGCCCAACCGCGCCGCAGCCAGCTCGCGGCGACGGAAGCGAGGCCGCGTCAGGTTCGGGTCAACAGGGCGCCGTCCGTCTCGCGCAAGAGCTCACGGTCGGGATACACCCAGTGCAAGATCGGCGTCGTGGCGAAGGTGGTCACCAGCGCCATGATCACGAGCATGGTGAACATGGCGGGCGTGATGACGCCCAGATCCATGCCCACGTTGAGCACGATGAGCTCCATCAGACCGCGCGTATTCATCAACACGCCGATGGCGCTGGCTTCGCGCCAACGCATGCCGCTCACACGGGCGGCCAGGGCGCTGCCGCCGAATTTGCCCAACGTAGCCAGGCCGATGATGGCGGCCACGACCAGCCACTGCGAAGCGCCGCTCACCAGCCCCAGCTGGGTGCGAATACCGCTGTAGGCGAAAAACAGCGGCAGCAGCAACAGCACCGCCACCGACTCGAGCTTGGAAGCGAGCGCCTTGGTCAGCCCCGTGTCCTTCGGGAACACCGCGCCGAACAGGAATGCGCCGAACAGCGCGTGAATGCCGATAGCTTCGGTGATGGCGCTAGACACCAAGAGCAAGAACAACACGCCCGCGATGCTGCTGGGCGTGGGAGCGCCCGGCTCCGGGTTGCGCGCGGAAAGCCGTTTGAGCACGGGACCCGTCACGAACAGCATGAACAGCGAGAACAACGCCGACAGACCCGCCGTCCACAGCGCGTCGGTCATGGCGTGCGCGCGCGCCACTGCGACCACGAACGCCAACATGCACCAGGCCGTCACGTCGTCGACAGCGGCGCAGGCAATGGCGATGGCGCCCACGCGCGACTGCAGCAGTCCCCGCTCGGTCAGGATGCGAGCGAGCACCGGAAAGGCGGTGACGCTCATGGCGGTGCCCAAGAACAAGGCGAACGGCAGGAACGCAACGTTCTTGGGAGAATATTGATCGCGCAGCCACCATGCGGCGCCCACGCCCAGCGCGAACGGCAGCGCGATGCTGGCGTGACTGATCATTACCGACGCGCGCCGGCGACCGCGCAACAGCGCCGGATCGAGCTCCAGCCCGACCAAGAACATGAATAGCACCAGCCCGAGCTGGCTCAGCATCTTCAACACCGGCAGCGACGTGCTCGGGAAGAGCGTGTCGAAGGCGTGCGGCCACAAGAGGCCGAGCAGCGAGGGACCAAGCACGATGCCCGCCACCATTTCGGCGATGACCATCGGCTGGCCCAGCCAGCGCGTGACGAGCCCGAGCGCGCGCGACACCAAGAGAATGGCGGCAATCTGCGCCAACAACAGGGCTAAAGTGGTGAATTCCAAACGCCGCCGTCATACCATCGGCGCCAGCGAGCGGCCAGCGGCGTCGGGTTGCTCACCAGCGAGGCGCCCGGCGCAGATCCCGCCATTCCGTCCGTCACTCGTGTAAACCCGCGGCCGGCTCGACCGTCCTCCGCGCGCGCGCAAGCTCGGCCAGCGCCAAACGCGCGGCCGCGCCGGCTTCGGTGGCGTCGTGAACGCTGGCGTCCAGGCGCCGCAGCAGCCACGGCAAGGGCTGCTCTTCGACCGGCATGCCGGGCAGCTCGGCGTGGCTGAGCTCGCGCGGCCTGGCGTCTCGGGCGGCCTCGACGAGACCGAGCTGCTGGTCGATGGTCGCGCGCGCTTGGGCCAACGCCGTGTACGTCTCTCCCGACGGCAAGCGCTCGCCGCGGCGCTCCAGCAGCGAGCGCAATGACGACAAGTGAGCCATCAGCCGCTGAGCGTGGTCGAGCGCGCCGACCAGCGGCTCGACCGGTGGCCGAACGCGCTCCGGCTCGGCCGCGCTGCGCTTGAGCGCCGCCGCCACGACCGCCAGCGAATCGTAGGCACGCTGGCGCGCCAACCGTTGCTCGGCGCGCGCCGGACCGGCCGCGACCAGCACGCTTTGGCTGTACTGGCGCAGCGCCTCGAGCGCGCGCTGAATGGCCGCCGGCAAGCTGCGCCGTTCCCAACTGGGCAAGACGTAACTGAAAGCCCAGGCGAACAGCGCACCCAAGACGGTGTCCAAGAGTCGCTCTAGCACCAACGCGGTGGTGTTCGGCGCGGCAAAGTGCGCTTGCAACAGCGCCATGACGGTGGCGGCGATGGCCGTCAACAGATAGCGCACGTTGACGAATGCGTGCGCGACCCCGACCGCAGCCACGAACGACAGCTGCAGCAGCGGGTGCGGGGTGATCGGCACCAACACCGTGACCGCGACGCAACCGATCGCGGTGCCCATGATACGGGCGTTGCGGCGCGACAGTGTGTCGTCCAGGGTGCCGCGCAGCACGACCACCACGCTCAGCAAGAGCCAATACGGCCGCGTCGTCCACGGCAGGGCGTAGGCCAAGGCGTAGACGCTGGTGAAAGCGAGCGCGCTTCGCAGCGCGTGACGCAAGACGGGCGAGTGCAACGACAGGTGCTCCCGCACCACCTCGAGCGGCCACGTGTCGTCGTCGGCCACGTAGCGGGCCAGCTCTTCGGGTCCGAGCGAAGCCCGCGCGCTTTCGCCGAACAGCAGCGCGCGAACGCCTTCGACCTCGTCGCGCAGGTAGCGCAGGCGCGACGCCACCACCGGCAAAAGACGTAGACGCGCGTCGCCCGAGTCGAGCAGCGTGGCCGCCTCCATCAGGTCGGGCAGCTCCGGCACGGCGTGCGGGCCGTGCACCGGCGCAAGACCCGCCTGCTGCTCCGCCAGGGCCAGCTGGCGCAAGGAGTCGCTCAAATGGCGCAGACCGAGCGCCAGGCGCGCCCGCACGAAGCGCGCGGCGTGATCATGGCCCAACAGGTCGAGATCGAGCCGCGAAGTGAGCACGATTTCGCGCAGCTCGGCCACGCGCGAGAGCACGGCTACTTGTAACGCTGCGCCTCCGCGCGTCGCGGCCGGATACACCAAGTCGCGCGCGATTTGCAGCGCTTGCGCCAGCCGCACCTCCTCGTTCAGCTGCACGAAGCGTGCAGAGGTTTCGCCATCGGCTTCCGGCTGCGTTCGTGACAACACCGCGGCGCGCGCGGCCAGCAACGCCGCCGCCGCGTCGAGCGCCTCGAACACTGCCAGCGCGCGGTACCGGGGCTCGAGCAGCTTGGCGTTCAGGCAGGCCCAGCCGGCGTACAGGACCACTCCGCACGCGCTGGCCAGCGCCAACGGCACCGCTGCGGCTGCGCTGGGTCTCGCAAGAGCGAAGACCACGCCGATGATCACGCTGAATACCAACGGGGCGGCGCGCGTGCCCCAGGCCATGCCCAAGAGCGCCAGGAACGAAACGACGGCGATGACGGCGCCCCGCAGCACCGGATGGTTGGTGGTAGCGACGATCAACAGCGTCGCCAGCGATGCCAGCAAGCCGCCCACCAGCGTGCGGCGCAGAGTCGGCAGCGCGCGCCCCGTCAGGTGGGGCAAACTGGCGAGCACCGCGCCGATGCTGGCGGCTTGCGTGAAGGCGGCGCTCGCCCACGCGCCGACCACTAGCTGCACGAGCCCGATGCCCAGGCTCACGCTGATGCCGTTCAGCGCATAGGCGGGGAGGCGTCGGGCCCAAGCGAGCATGGCGCTAGCTTTGGGGCGTGGACTTGGCGGCGCTCGTCACCGCCGCCTGGCTGGCGTGCAACCAACGTTGGATGGGGCGGTTGAAAAGCCACATGACGACGCCGGTCACGGCTGCCAGCCCGGCCAGCATGGCGAAGAAGACGTTGCCCTTCAGCACCGAGTAGTAGGTACCGACGAAGCCGCTCAAGTAGTTGCCGAAGAAGCTGGACAAGAACCACATCCCCATCAAGCGCGACACGTAGCGCTTGGGCGCCACCTTCGTGACCAGCGAAAGCCCGATCGGCGACAGATAAAGCTCACCGATGGTGAAGGTAAACGTCGCACCCACCAGCCAAAACAGGCTACCGCGCGTCTCCGCAGGGACGAACAGGGCGGCTCCTATCATCACCACGTAGCCGCCCCCGAGCAGCAGACAGCCGAGCGCCATTTTGACGACGCTGGTGGGCTCCGCCCCACGCTTGTCCTGCCAGCTCCAGAACAGATTGAGCAGCGGCGCGAAGGCGAAGATCATGAATGGGTTGAACGACTGGTACCAAGTCGAGGGCATGTTCCAACCGAACAGGTGCCAGTCCGTACGGCTGTCGGCCCACAGCTGCATGGTGTTGCCCTGCTGCTCGTAGACCGCCCAGAACACGACGTTGAGCGCGCACAGGATCACCAGCGCCAAAATGCCGAATTTTTCTTCGCGGAGCAGCGGGCGCTCCGCGACCGCGTCCGAGCCGACGGCGAGCGTATCGGGCGCCAGGTAGCGCTGGCCGAAGTAGTAGACGACGAGCCCGAGCGCCATGCCGACGCCGGCCGCCATGAAGCCGTAGTGCCAGCCGACCCTTTGCCCGAGCGTGCCGCACACGAAAGGCGCGAAAAACGCGCCGAGATTGATGCCCATGTAGAAGATGGTGAAGGCGCCGTCACGGCGGTGGTCTTCGGCGCCGTACAAGCGGCCCACCTGCGTCGAGATGTTGGGCTTGAAGCAGCCGTTGCCCAAGATCAAAAAGAACAACGCCAAGAAGAACAGGCTCTCGGCGGCCATCAAAAAGTGGCCGATCATCATCAGCACGCCGCCCACGTACACGCTCTTCCGCTGCCCCAGCACGCGGTCGGCCAGCATGCCGCCGAAGAACGGCGTCAGGTACACGAGCCCGGTGTAGATGCCGTAAACTTGCGAGGCCAGCTGCTGCACGTTCTGGTGCCCGAACACGCCCTCGATGGCCGCGTGCAGCGCGTCGTAGCCGAGCGTGGCGTGGGAGCGCTGCACGTCCACGAACAAGTACTTGGTCATGTACAGCACGAGCAGCGCGCGCATGCCGTAGTAGCTCATGCGTTCCCACATCTCGGTGAAGAACAAGATGAACAAGCCGACGGGGTGGCCTAGAAATGTCCGGCGAGCGTCAGGCGGCAAGTGGTCGAGGCTCGGGGCGGCGTCGGACGGAGTTGCTTGGCTCACGGAAGATCCTCGAGCGCGTGACCCTATCACAACGCGCCGACGGCCCTGGGCTCCAGCCGCCCTACGCGACGGCGCCATCGAAGCTTTGGGCGGCCTTCGCTTTGGGCTATAGGAAAGCCATGCACAGCACTTCTTCGGCGGTGGCACTCGTGAGTTGCGCGCTCGCGCTCAGCTTTGCAGCGGCCTGCAACAAAGCGCCGAGCCCGACGGATGCACCCGCCCCGGCAGCTTCGGCGGCGTCGGCCACGGCCGCCGCGCAGGTCGCATCGGCAGCGCCCGATGCAGCGCCGCTCACCGGCTTCGATCCGTGCCTGGTTGGCGCTTGGAAGGGCACCGGCTTCAGCATGAAGACCGCGCAAGTCACGGCCGAAGGTGGCGCCAACTTGGCGCTCAAGGTCGGCGCCAACGGCGACTCGGTCGTCGACTTCGGGCCAATGGCGCCCGTGGTCGGCAAAGGCGCCGGCGCTGGCTTCGACTTTCAGTACTCGGGCAAAGCAACCGCCACCCTCAGCACGCCGACGCGTGGCACCATCGCCAGCAGCAAGCCTGACTATTCGAGCCTGCGCGTGACCACGAACGTGCAGCTGCCGGGCGCGGGCAAGGTCGCCCTTTTCAAGAACAAGCCGGTGAGCGAGCTCGCTCAAATGGTCACAGGCGTGGTGACTGGCAAGGCTCCGGCCGCCGCCGCCCCGCCCGGGATCGATTCGAGCCCTATTTTCTCGAACAGCCGCTACGCCTGCGCCGGAGACACGCTCACCCTTTCGGGTGACAAGCTCGACGCCCAGTGGACCTTCGCGCGCGTCAGCCACTGAGCCGGCGCGGCTCTACAATCCCAGCCACGCCTCCAACGTCGCCACGCTGTCATCGGCCGGTGGCCAGCTGGTTGGGGGCGCGTCCAGCACGCGGGCAAACGCTTCGCCGCTCCGCAGCAAATTGCGGAGCAGCGTCGTATCGGCGCGGTCGGCCGGATTGCGACGGGCCAGCGCCTGCGCGATCAGCGCCGTCTTCAGGCTGTTCTGAGCGCGGACGCACTCTCGCACGCGCTCGTGACAGCGCCGCGAACGGGCCGCCAGCAGCGACAATACCGGCACCAGCGACAACGAGACGACTCCCTGCTCCGGCAGGGCTCGTACGCGCTCCGGGTGATCGAGCAGGGCCGGGCCGAGCAGGCGCGCAGTGGCTCGGCCCCAGTGCCGCTCCTCGTCCGCGAGCTCGCGACGGTGCTCGGCCAGCAGCGCCTGGCTTTCGGGGTCGATCACATGCAGTCGCCGCGTGAGCTCGCGAAAGCCCGTCGCCGGCGCGCTGCGGATGCAATCGCTGCCCCAAGACCCCACCTCACGCTGCCGCGCCGCCAACAGCGCCGGCTGTTCGTGATCGGGCAGGCCGGCGTCGAGCGGAACGATCGCGCACACCCGAGGCTTGCGATCGTCGTGAACCGAACAGCCGCCGTCGCTCGTCAGTAGAGGACAAGCCCCCGTCGAAGCAAACGAGAACGCATGCACGAACAGCTCGACCTGCGAGCCGCGCCGGCGCAACCCCAAACAGCCAACGAAGCGGTGTTGATGGTGAAACAGCTCGGGCAACAGCAGCCGCGGCGCCGAGTCACAGCATTTGCCGCACGCAGAACAGCCGAAGTACCAGCTTTCGGCCAGTGTGGCCTCACCAAGCACGCCGCACCGAATCTTCGAAGCGCCGCAAGATGAAATCCTGGACGGGGGGCGAGTGGTAGGCCGCGAGCAGGCGCGTCAGCCAGGCCGGTTTGGCCAGCTGATCGGCTCGCCGCACGGTCAAAACTTGAGCAAATGGGGAGAAGCCGTCCTCCATCGCCAACGCCTGGCGCGCGGGCGCAAGTCCGAGCTTGCCTGCGACCGAGTAGCTGAGGGCCACCAAGTCGCCCCGAGCGAAACGCCCCGGCAGCTCGCTAGTCGGAACCAGCTCGAGCGAAAGCTCGCGCGGGTTTCGCCGTACGTCGCCCAGCCGGGCCTGCGGACCCAGCTCTTCATCGAACCCGACCAAACCGTAGTGGTAGAGCAACAGTAACGCGCGCCCTTGCTCCTCGGCGGCCGAAGGCAAGGCGAGGCGCGAGCCGGGCCCCAGCTCCGAAAGCCGCCGTACCTGGCTCGAATACAGACCAAAGGGCAGCGTCACGCCCAAGCCCGCGCTGACCAGCCCGCGCTCGGCTCGCGCCGCATCCTGCGCGGTTTCGAAGCTGCCGAAGGCAAGCTCCCCGCCCGCCAACGACTCGCGCAAGGCCCGCGCCGACGCCAGCTTGGTTACCGCCAGTCTCAACGCGGGGTAGCTCGCGGCCACGAAGCGAAGGACCTCTTCTTCGACTCCGCCCAGCACCCCCGCGCGCAAAGGGGCGGGCCCCGGCACGGGAGCGCCGCATGCTCCCGCGCCGAGACCAACCAAGCTCGCTCCCCCCTCGAGGGTGGCGAGCGTGAGTCCGCGAATGAACGACCGTCGCTCCACGTCAGTAGTATCCGCGAGGGCGCAGCGGCTCGACGCCGCCGACGCCGGCTAGGTAGCTGTTCCACGCCGCGACCAGCTCCGTCACGCGCTCCGGATACTGCGACGACAGATCGTTCGTCTCCGCGCGGTCGCGATCGAAAGCAAACAATTGCCAGTGACCGTCGAGCGGTCCGAACGGCGGCTCCGTCCAACGCGCGCGCCACTTGCCGTCGGCGCTGATGATGAACGCGCGACCGTACGCTTCACCTCCAAAGGCCTTGGTGTGAACGGGACCGGGCGCCTCCGCTTGCACGGCCGACAACAAGGACAGCCCCGTGACCGGGTAAACGTAGCGGCCGTCGTACACGACCTTGCCCGCGTTCTTGTCGACGTTGGTGAGCGGATCGACGAGCGGCGGCGCTGGCTCGGACGGCGGCGTCACCCCCGCCAGCTCCAAGAAGGTCGCCGTGTCGTCGGTCACGTGCGTGAAGTGGTGAACCGGCGGCAGCGCCGCGGTTTGTCCCGGCAAATGCACGATGGCCGGCGCCGTGAGCCCGCCCGCGCCCTGAAAGCCCTTGAACTGCGAGATGGGCGTGTTGCTCACCTCGGCCCAACGGATGCCATACTTGATGTTGCGAGCGCTGGCGGTGCCGTTGTCTTGGCCGAGCGTGGGGTAGACGGCGTCCGAGGCGTTGGCTTCATCGGTGGCCAATGGGTCCGCGCCCGCGTTGATGGGCCAGCTCTCGGCGCCAGAATCGGAGTGGAAGATCACGAAGGTGTATTCGTACTCGCCGATGTCTTTCAGGTGCTGGATGAGCCGGCCGATGTTGTAGTCGAGGTGGTCGACCATAGCCGCGTAGATCTCCATGTAGCGAGCCTGGCTCTTCTTCTCGAGGTCGGTCAGGCTCTGCCACTTCTTCACCACCGGACCTTGCCCGTAGTCCACGTACCCGTCGGCGGGCGCGTGCACGGCGCTGATGTATTTGGCGTCAGCGGTGCCATCCCCCGCCGTGGCCGGAGAGCGGGTCAGGCTCTCCGGCACGCCCGGCGTCGGGGTCAAAGATTGCGGCAAGATCCCGCGATCTTGCAGTCGCCGCAGGCGCGCCTGGGCGATCGGCGCGTAGCCGACGTCGTACTTGCCCTTGTACTTGCTGAGCCAGGGCTCGGGTGCCTCGAGCGGCCAATGCGGCGCCGTATAAGCTGCGTAGGCGAAGAACGGCTTCTTGTCCGCCAAGTTGGCGTCGATGTTTTCGATCAGCTGGTCGGTGTAAACCTCGGTCGAAAATCCGTTCGGCTCTCCCGGCTGACCTGGGTGAGCGTAGACGCCGTCTTTGACGAAGTTCTGCGAGGTCGCGCTCTCGTGCGTAAAGTGATTGCCGGCGGCGCCGCCCAGCAACGCAAAGCTGCGCTCGAAGCCCCACTGATCCGGGGTCTTGCCGTTGCCGGTCGCGCTGGTGACGGTGCGCGAGCCCAAGTGCCATTTGCCGGCGATGTACGTGTGGTACCCCGCGTCTTTGAGCAGTTGCGCGACCGACAGCGAGCGATCGTTCAGGTAGCCCTCGTAGCCCGGTAGACCTGCGCGCTCGTCATTCGGTGCGCCCATGGTGCCCTCCCCCACGCGGTGGTGATCGGTGCCGGAAATCAGCATGGCGCGCGTGATCGCGCACACCGTGCCCACGTGATGGTTGGTCAAGATGCGACCTTGGGCCGCCAGGGCATCGAGATTGGGTGTATCGATTTCGCTGCCCAGCGCGCCGACGTCGGAAAAGCCCAAATCGTCGGCGATAATCGTCAAAATATTGGGACGGCGGGACGTCCAGGTGTAGCTGGTGGCGGCGCCCCACCCCAGCGTATCCGCGTCGTCAGCGCTCTTGGCTTTGACCTTGAGCACGTGGTCGCCAGCGGGCAAGCCGTCGAGCGTGAGCGGGCTCGAGCCGGTGACGTAGTCGGCTCCGTCGACGCTGTATTGGAAGACGCAATCGCCCGCCGAGCATCCGAACGTGAACACCGGCTTGGTCGTCGTGGCGATCTTCTTCTTCGGAACGTCGCCAAAGATGGCGACGGGACCAGGGGTCGTGCCGTCCTCGCCGTCGACACCGTCTTTGCCGTCGACACCGTCCTTGCCATCGACGCCGTCTTTGCCATCGACGCCGTCTTTGCCGTCGACGCCGTCCTTGCCGTCGACGCCGTCTTTGCCGTCGACGCCGTCTTTGCCGTCGACGCCGTCTTTGCCATCGACGCCGTCTTTGCCGTCGTGCGCGACGGCGCTCTGACCAGCGCTCGCGTCGCCGTCCGGATTACCGTTTGCACCGTCGCCGTCGCCGCTACTGCAAGCGGCGGCGCCGAGCAGCCCGAGCGACAGCGCACCGAGCAGATTAGTGTTGCGAAAAATGGCGCGTCGAAACGCTGCTTGAACAAGGCTTGTCATGAAGGAGCTCTCCGGGTGCGCTCAGCCGCGGGCTGAGCGCGCTGGTACAGCTGGAGCCTTCAAGGCCTTGAATCTGTTGGGATTTTTCCACGAAAATCAATCTATTGAGACGCTAGGCTGATGAAAGCTAGCGGCCGCGCGAGGCGCTGTCAAGGCGCGCGCGCCACCGAGCGCTCGCGCGGCCTTTGCACGCAACGAAAGCCGACGTGACCCGCCGGCGAATCACCTTCGCTCTTACCGCGCGTCCCCACCATGTAGCGCGTGCAGTAGTCACTCGTGCACAGAAAGGAGCCGCCCCGCTGCACGCGCTTGGCCGTCGTGGGCTCGCTGGGATCGAAGCTCGTATCCGGACCTTGCGGATCGCGCACCGTGCCGAGCTTCGCGTCGCGTGCGTAGGTGTCGGCGCGATACCAATCGCGCGTCCACTCCCAAGCGTTGCCGGCCATGTCGTACAGACCAAAGGCATTGGGCTCGAAGGAGCCGACGGGCGCGCTGCCCACGAACCCGTCCGCCCCCGTATCGGCGACGGGAAACTGCCCCTGGTAGATATTGGCCACGAAGCGCCCACCGGGCCGGAGCTCGTTGCCCCAAGGGTAGAGCTCACCGGCTTTGCCGCCGCGCGCCGCAAACTCCCACTCCGCCTCGGTCGGCAAATCCTTGTCGGCCCACCGCGCGTAGGCCAAGGCGTCTTGATAGGCCACGTGCACGACCGGATGCGACTCTTTCCCCACCAGGCTAGATCCGGGACCTTCCGGGTGTTTCCAGCTGGCGCCGGCCACGAACCGCCACCAAGCCAAAGGTTGATCGAGGGGCACGGCGGAGGGCGGAGGCGTGAATACGGACGAGCCGGCCACGCGCTGCTCGTCCGGCACCCCCGGCAGCTCGCGAGCACTGGGCCTGCGTTCGGCGACCGTCACGTAGCCGGTGGCGGCGACGAAGCGAGCGAAGCTTTCGTTCGTCACTTCGGTTTGGTCCATGAAAAATCCCGACACCGCAACGCGATGGATGGGGCGCGCGTCATCCATCGGCTCGTGACAATGCCCACCCACGGTCGGGTCGGCCGAGCCCATCGAGAACTCACCGCCCGGAATCCACACCATGCCGGCGGGGGCAGACATGGGGGCCGGCGAGGCAGCAAGGTGGGTGGGCTCGAACTCGGCGCGTGCGGCGACGGGAGCCAGCGTAGCCCGCTGCCGATTCGGCTCGGGCTCCTGCTCCCGCGAGCAACTCAGGCTGAAGAGCAAGGCGACCCAAGCAGTGGGACCGAGCGTCGCGCGCAGGCGCCTGGCGTTGGCGCCAACCGGGGTCGGAGGCTGCGGCTCGTGCGGCCGCTGAAGAGTCATCATGGGCAGGGCTGGGGCTCGAAAACGGTGACCCGTTAGTCCACTTGCTTAGTAGTCTGATGTCCCATCGTCAAGAGCGAGGCGTTTTTTGCGGTTCGCAGGAGGTTCGAGTAGTTTCGGTCGAGCTCATGCCTTTGCCCACGAACAGCTCTCGCCAACTGTCTCGGTCAAGCGCGGCAACCACGGCGGTGGCGCTCACGCTCAGCTTTCTGTGCGGCTGTCGTCCCGCCGCGCAGGCCCCCAGCTCGGCGTTTCTGACGTCGAGCGACGCACAGGGGTCGGTAGTGGTGCAGGCCGCGGACTGCAAGGGTTGCAAGCCGGCGCCCCGCACCTTTTACCTCATCAACGCCGAGCAACTGAAGCGAGTGCGCGGCGCCGAAGGCATCACGTACATGGGCAGCGACGCCGAGCATCACTTCTTCAGAGCGTGGAACAAGCTGCTCGAGCCGCCCGAGGTCGACCACGTAGCGGTCCCGCTGGCGCAATGCTCGGTGACGGAGCCGCACAGCTTGGACGAGGAGCACGCCTTGACCAAAGATCGCAAGCTCGACCAAAGCGGGCCCGGCTGCGCCGTCCACTAACGACACATTCTGAATGCTGCGGTCTCGGCGTCAACGTGCGACAGCGCGCGTTCAATAGCCGGCGGCGTTGGGGTCGCGCCAGGCGCGTTCGAACGGCAGGCGCCAGGCGTGGGGGGCAATCAGGGAATGAATGACGTTGGGGCCCCAGCTACCGGGTGTGTACAGCCGCACGGGCGGCGGTGACTCCAAGAGCGGCTGCGCCTTTTCCCACAGTTGTTCGATGCCTTCCGCGTCCGTGAACAGGGTGCGATCGCCACGCATGGCGTCCAAAATCAGCCGCTCGTAGGCTTCGAGCACTTCTCCCGCCAGCCCGGTGTCGTGCATCGCAAACTGCAGGCTGAGCTTGTCGAGCCGCATGCCGGGGCCTGGCCGTTTGCCGTAAAACGAGAGCGACATTTTGGAGGCGTCCGCCAAGTCGAAGGTCAGGTGGTCCGGCCCTTGCGAGCCCACGCCGGAGCCGGGCGGGAACATGCTTCGGGGCGGCTCACGGAACGCGATCGAAATGATGCGCTGGCCCTCGGCCAAGCGCTTGCCGGTCCGCAAATAGAAGGGCACGCCGGCCCAGCGCCAGTTGTCGATGAAACAACGGAGGGCGATGAACGTCTCGGTGTCCGACTCTTTACTGATGCCTTCTTCGGCGCGGTAGCCGAGGTATTGACCACGCACCACGTCGGTCGGCTGCACCGGCAGCATGCTGCGGAAAACCTTGTTCTTCTCTTCGCCGATGGGCTCCGGTGCCAGCGAGGTCGGCGGCTCCATGGCCATGAACGCCAAGATTTGAAACAGGTGAGTGACGACCATGTCGCGAAAGGCGCCGACCTTCTCGTAGAACGCCGAGCGCTTGCCGCAGCCGAGCGTCTCCGGCACGTCGATCTGCACGTGGTCGATGAAGTTGCGGTTCCAAATCGGCTCGAACAAGCCGTTGGCAAAGCGGAACGCCAAGATGTTTTGCGCCGCCTCTTTGCCCAGAAAATGGTCGATGCGGAAGATCTGCTGCTCACTGAACACCTCGTGCAAGCTGGCGTTCAGAGACTTGGCGCTCTCCAGATCGACGCCAAACGGCTTTTCCATCACGATGCGCGCCCGTTCGACCAGACCCGCCTCACCCAACGTGCGGACGGCCGATAGCGCGGCGTTGGGCGGCACGCTGAGGTAGTGCAAGCGTCGGCTTTCGCCGCTGAACGTTTGCTCGGCTTTGGTGGCGGCAGCTTTGAGCGCGGCCGCGCCGGCCGAAAGGGGCACGTAGTCCAGGCGCTCGGCAAACTTGGCCCACGCTTCGTCCGTCACCGGCCGCTGAGAGAATTCGTCGAGCGCGGCGCGCGCGACCTGGCGGAAGCCGTCAGCGTCGATGTCGTCCAACGAAACGCCGACGATGCGGCATTCGGGAATGAAGCCCGCGCTCGCCAGATGAAACAGGCCTGGCAACAGCTTGCGCTTGGCCAAATCCCCGGTGGCCCCGAACAACATCACCAGGTGGGGGTAGCGCGGGCCAACGCGGGACGGGTGCTCGGCAATGCTCATGGCCGCCCGAACGTACCCGGCTTGACTGCGCCACGCCACCGGCGGCGGGCGCGACATCGCCGCGAAACCGAGCGACGTCGGCGGCGAGCGTCGACTTTTGGTACGCGCCGCCTCTTACGAAGCTGGCGCGCTCGTCACTTAGGTACGTCGTTCCGGACTTCCGGGATCTTCAGTGGCGGCAGCTTGATGGGATCCCAGGCCGGCGTGAGGTTGCTGTAGTGCAGCCCGGCCGCGTCCATGCCGGCCGCGCCCGGCGCACGGTTCTGGTTCCAGATGTAGACCGCGGGATAGGTCGTGATGGCCTTGGTCGCGTTGTCGACCACTACGGCGGCCAGGTAGAGCTGTGCCGAGTCGTTGAGCCCCTTGAAGGAGGAAAGCGCGTTCGGCGGCAGCTTGAACTGGCTCGAGAACTCGTCGCCGTATTTGCGAGCCGAAGAGAAAATCAGAAAATAGTAGGTCTTGCCGTTGGCCGTGAACGCGTCCGGCGACCACTTGGGCCAGCTGTTGATCAAGCCGGTCGCCATGTTGTCACCGCCGCACGTGCCGGGGTCGTTGGCGGCGAGCGCGGTCGGCATGCCGCCGCCGGGCGGAATCACCGTGATCTGCCCGAAGCGATTGTAGTACGGGCCGTCGGGCGAAGTAGCGCTGGGCGTCGGCGCGCGAGTGAACGCGATCAGCTGATCGTCGGCGGAATACGCAGGGTAGTACTCCAAGAAGGCCGGATCGGATGCCCCCGGGATGGGCGCGGAGGCGCCACCGGCGCGGTTGTTGTAGTCGACGATTTTGAGATCTGCGACCTTTGCCAGCGCGTCGGGATGGCCGTCGGGCGCGTAGTCGGTCGTGACGTACACGATCTTGTCGCCCTTGTGGCTCAAGTTCGGCGACGCGGCGCCGACGCCCACGTCACCGGTGGGGATGATGTTCCAGGCGACGCCTTTCGCGGCCAGAGCGGCGGCCTGACGGGCGTCCAGCGCGGCGTCATACATCGGCGTGAGGCCGACGGTCGTGTCGATGGCGGCCGTCGATTCGAGGTCGATCCAGGCAAGTTGGTGCCACTTCATCTTCACCGGCGGGGTACCAGCCGGCATCGATTGCCAGGCCTTGGTCCGAGCGGTGCCATCGTTGAAGGTAGAGCCGTAGGTGGTGACGAGCGTGTGGTCACCCGCAGCCCAATGGCCCAACGACATGGTTTGCGTCCCCCACCAAGGCATCTTCATGATGGCTTGTGCGCCCGCGCCAATGACGGTCGGGATGGCGCCGCGGCTGTCGGCGGTCAACGACGCCGCGACCTTGGACCACGGCCAATCATCCGTGAAGACCACGCCGGTGCCATCGGGCAAGGAAGCGTGGCAACCGATGCAACGCACCTGACCGAGCGTAAACCCCTTGAGCGGAGTCTCGTCGTAGTAGCCGCGTAGGACGGAACCGTCCTCGCCCATTTCGCCTGCCCATTTGACGTCGGGCAGGGTGAGCGCGTCGGCCACGCCTTCGTCACCCACGGCGAAGCCGAGCAATTTGCTCGAGTCGGAGGTCACTTCCGACGAGTTCACGGTCCAGAACACCATCGAGCCCGTGGCTACCACCGGCGCAATGTTGAAATTTCCACTGACCCCTACGGGCATGCCGGGCGATTTGGAGTTGACGCCGCGGATGGTGACCGTTACCGGCTGACCGGCGGCGTTGTTGGCGAAGCCGTTGCCGGCCGCGGGCACGTTGTCTCCCCCTGCGCCCGCCCAGTATTCCTTCGGCAAGTACCACGACGGCGCCGGTGCACCCGCGGCTTGCGAGTACATGGTGTAGGCGACCAAATCGTTCTTTTCGACCGGAGACGAGATGCGAATTTCGAGCAGGTCGATCCCGGCGGGGGCAACGACGCGGAAGCGCGGGCGCACCCAGTTGGCGGGCAACATCGCCCCTTCTTTGCCATCGGCGGAGAGCTGCGGCTCGAGCGCGCACAAGCCGCCCGCCGTAAACTTGGTGGGCTCACCGAACAGCGATGCGGCGTTCGTAGGCACGCCCATGCCCATGATGGGGTCCGCCGGGAAGTCGGTGCAGGTCTTGGCGCCGCACTTGGGGTGCGTGATGTTCGGGTTGCCCGGATCCGGATCGACCGGATCGGCGCTGGTCATGTCGCCTGGGATCCCCATCAGGTCTGGCCCGCCGCCGATGCCCAGTTGCCCCAGACCACCCGTCGAGCTGGTTGCCCCCGTGTTGGAAGCTCCCGACCCCGTTCCGTGCAGGCCCGCGCCCGCCCCGCTGGCGTTGCAGCCGATCACGCACGCGCCCAACAGCGCAGCTCGCGCCCAGATAGAATTGTTCTGCATCGCTACGCTCCACTTGCGCCGTCACGACCCGCGGACTGACGCACACGCAGCCCACGCTGGCTGCGACTCAACTCAGACATGCGCAATAGCACTCGTCAAGAGAACGGGCGAGCGAAACCACGTTTGAGGAACCGGTTTCATGAAACCAACAAGCCAGTTGGGAAAGAGTACTTCTCGTCCCTCGCGCGCCCAGCGTTCGAGCGCTCAGCTACATTGCGACTACGCGCGAAAGATTTCACGTGGCCGCGTCGTCGCGCGTTCGCAAGCTACTCGCCAGGCACGCGCTCTCTTCAAAAGACGATTCAGGACGGAGCGCGGCCGGCAAACAGCGACAGCCAACCGGGGAGATGGCGGGGCGCAAACAGCGACAGCCAACTGAGGTGACGGCGGGGCGCAAACAGCGACAGCCAACCGAGGTGACGGCGGAAGGCTGCCACGCCGCAGATTTCCTGCAGAAACTGCCGTGGCGTCGCGAGGTCTCCCTGGACGACCGTGTCGGGTTGGCTCGCGGGCGCGGTTCAAGCGTCGGCGTTCGAGAATTCCGGCTGGAAGCCAGCAAGCACCCATTGCAGACCCGTAAAGACCTGCTGCGCGCGCGAAGGTTGCCCGCCGCGAGGTCACCTCACTCCGTCCCGCCGTGCCACGCCCCGACTCGAGAATCAGCTGATATCACCTGATTATTAGGTGATATCACCTGATATCAGGCTCGAGCACTGCCGTTGCGGCGGCGGAGCGAGGGGCGCGCGGCCGCGTTTTTCAACCCAGATGCAACCAGCCGCCTAGTTTCTCCCCGGGGCGGGTGACGGAAAGTTGGGCAGCCCGTCGGTTGAGTCACCGGCGGGTTCTGGCCTATCCGGCTACTTTCGGTCCATCACTTCGACACCGGTCCAGTCGGACGAGACGCCGCGCGCCACGTGCTCGCTGGCACGCGCCAAGTAGCGTTGGGCGGTGCCGTCGGTGGGGTGCCGGCGCAGCACGCTTTCGAACGAGGCGACGGCAGCCTCGAAGTCTGCGGCTTGCCAAGCGTCCAGGCCTCGCGAAAAGTCGCCGGCAGTGGCCCGCTTGGCGGCCGCGACATCCGGCGCGTCGCCGGCGAAGCAGTCGTACACGCGCGTGGGTAGCGATTTGCCCTTCACTCGCACGTCGCCCACGCGACGTATGCCGTCGGCGGCCAACGCCGCCACCGCGTTGACGGTGCTTTCGCTGGCCACGATGCCGACGCGAAATTCCTTGGTCAGCCCCTCCATGCGCGACGCCGTGTTTACGGTGTCGGAAATGAGCGACGCTTCCAGGCGATCTCGATCGCCGATGACGCCGAGCATGAGCGGTCCGGTATGCAAGCCGATGCCGACCGCGATCGGACGGCGCGCCTTCTGCTGCCGCTCGACGTTGTAGGCGCGCACGGCGCTTTGCATGTCCACGCTGGCGGCGAACGCCTCGCGAGGATTTTCGGGAAAGAACGCGCAAAAGCCGTCCCCGGTGAAGGTCGCAACCACGCCTTCGTGGCGCGCCACGTGCACGGTCATGCGGCGAAAAAAGCCGTTCAAGAAATTGAAGTTGTCGCCCGTCGACAGCTCTTCGGACAATTTGGTGTAGTCGCGAATATCCAAGAACATGACGGTCATGTCGCCGTGACGGTGGTCACCCAGCCGCACGTCCAGGATGGAGTCGCGCTTCAAGAAATCGAGGAACGAGCGAGGCGTGAAGCGGCTGTAGGCGCGCGTCAGCTCGACTTGCTTGTCGAGCGACGCCTGCAGGTTGCCGTACAAGCGCGCGTTTTCGAGCGAGATGGCGATTTGGCCGCCCAGCAGCGTGAGCAGCTGCAAGCGTTCGGCCGTGAACACCCGCGGCGCCAGGCGATTGTCCAAATACACGGCCGCGATCAGGTCGCCGTGATGAACGATGGGCGCGCACAAGATCGAGCGAACGCCCTCTCCGACCACGTGCGGGTCGTGGGCGAAGCGCGGCTCCTCCCCGGCGTCGTCGACGACCAGCGCGCGCTTGCTGCGAGCCACGTATTGCAAGACCGAGACCGGCACGAGCGCGCCGCCGTCCTGCAACGGCAACGCGAGGCCGGTCCTGACTGCGGCTTCTCCGGAGGTTTTGTGGGCCACCACCCGCCCCTCGCCGGCCTCGAACAACACCAGCGCTCCGCGCTCGGCGCCCGCGTTTTCGACGGCGATGTCGAGCAGCTTGGCCGCCAAGCGATCCAGCAAGATCTCGCCGGAGATGGCGTGCGTCGCTTTCACCACCGCCGAAAGATCGATGGCGGCGGCCGGTTCGGCGCGGGCCGCCGGCTTGATGTCGGGCGCGGCGTGCTCGGCCAGCAGCAGCGCGTGCTCGCGCTCGAGCGCGTCGGCCTTGGCGAGCGCGCCCCACTGCAGGTAGTCGCGACGAGCGCGTTGCAGGTACCAGGCGGCGAGAGCGCGACGACCGAAACCGAGGTGGAAGCGCGCAGCCAGTTCCTCCGCAAACGCAGCCTCTTGCAAGTAGCCGTTGTTGGCGGCCCCGTCGATTGCGCGATCGTAGAGCTCGCGCGCGCGCTCGGGCGCGCCCTCGACGCGCAGTAGCTCCGCTAGCACCAAGTCGTGCTTGTGCTGGTAGTTCATGGGGCCGTGCGCGCCGGCCTTGGCCAGCTTCTTGAGCTGCGCCCGAGCGCCGCCCAACAGCTTCTTGCCCGCCTTGGCGTCGACCAGCTCGCTGTGGCGGATGCGGCTGAGCGCGTCCCAAAAGTCCCAAAACACCGAGTCCGGCAGGCCAATCACCGAGTCGGTCAAGGCGCGCGCGCTGTCACCGTGCGCGACGGCTTGGTCGGCCTTGCCGAACAGCAGGCACAACATCTGCTTGTTGAAATAGTAAAAGAAGCGCGACGTCGCGTCGTCGCCCTTGGCCGTCAAGCTCTCGATCTCGTCGTCGCGGTAGGTCTCACCGCTGAAGACGAGCGGATCCGCGGTGCGCCCCATCAGGTTCAACATCACCTGCCGCAGCATGTCGTTGCGGCGGTAAGCGGCCTCCTGGCTCAAGTCGTGGAAGATGGCGCTGTAAGTCGCGGCTTCGCGCTCCAGCTCGGCCAAAGGTCGCGCGCTGAAGTAGAGCCAGAGCAGCCGGTAGTAAGCCGACCACGTCGCGCCCACCAGATTGCCCGCCTCCATACCCAAGCGGTAGGCGTTGAGCAGCGGCGCGGCGCAGCTGCCGAGCGGCTCCGTCCAGTGCTTGATGAACACGTAGAGCACGAACAACACCTTCACGCGGAAGGTTTCGGCGCGAGTTTGCTCCAGCGTTTCGAAGCCCAAGGTGCCGAACGTGGTGCCCGATTGGATGTCACCCAAAACCCCCGAAAGGGTGATGGCGAACGAGGCGTAACCGAAGGCCGACAGCGGCGAATTGCCATATTTCACCGACAAATCGACCATCGCGAACACCAGCAGCGGGAACAGCGTGCTACCCGACATGTACGCGGGCGGCACCATGCGCTCGAGCAGCAGCATGGCCTGCAGCTTGTGCGGGTCGGTCATCGGCTTTTGGTGCGCCAGCGCCGGCACGTTCTTGCCCGAGAGGCGGAGCTTGGTCCGGCTCAGCCCCAAGATGATGTGCGGCAGCTTGGGTGCGTGCGGGAACGTGACACCCAGCTCGGCCAACGCCTCCAAGCCCTTGGCCATGGCGTCGTTCAGTCGGTTCTGCGAAGTGTAGGCGTCCACCAGCAGCAGGTACACCGGTGCTTTTTCCAAGACGGTGCGACCGTGGGCCAGCACGCTTTCGGTGTGCCGCGCCATGCGCTCGAGCTCGGCGGCCAAGTAGGCGCACTCGGCGGCCTCGCTGTGCAGCTGCAGCAACAGCTCGTGGTCGCGTGCCCAGCCGTCGCCACCGGCCAGCTCCAGACCGAGGCTCAAGTATTCGAGCGCGGCGGCGTAGGCGGCCGAGCGCTTGGCGGCCAGGGCGGCTTCGAGATCGACCAAGGCGAGCGCGCGTCGCTCCGCCGGAGCTTCGATCAGGGTGCGCCCCAAGTTGAGCTGGTGCGCGACCTGAAAGATCTGCGCCCCGCCGCGAGCCGGGGCCGGCCCGTTCACGGCTTGCAGGCGCCGGCCGATCGCCAGATGTAAAGCCGCGCGCTCGTGCTCGGACACCAACGAGTACACGGCTTGTTGCACGCGATCGTGGGGAAAAACGTAGCTAGCGCTCTGCCCGTCGCCCAAGCGCAGCCCGGCCGCAACGTAGCGATGACCTGCCCCGACCGGCACCAGCAGCCCCTCTCGCACTGCCGGCTCGAGCAAGCGACCCAGGTCCACCAGCTCTTTGTCCAAAATCGAAGCCAGCAACGCGACGTCGAAGCGATTGCCCAGGTACGCGCCACGGATCAACGCCTCGCGAGTGTCGTCGGGCAGACGCGCGGTCTTGGCTCCGAACAGCGCGAGCACGTCGGGCGAGGCCTGACCCCGGTCGATGCGCGAAAGCTCCCACTCCCAGGTGCGCGCCTGGTGGTTGAAGTAGACGACGCCATCCTCGTACAGCGAATGCAGAAACTGGCGCACGAACAGGGCGTTGCCTTGGGTGCGGCTCCACACGAGCTCGGCCAACGGCTGGACACGCTCGAGCGGCATCGAAAGCGCGTCGGACACCAGCCACGCCACCGCCGCTTCGTCGAGCAGGCTCAGCTCCAGCTTGCCGAGCGGCGCGCGGGCGCGCTCCATTTCGTCGAGGCAGAGCTGGAGCGCGTGTGCCGCGCCGACCTCTTCGGTGCGGTACGCGCCGATGACCAGCAGGTATTTGGCGTCGCGCGTGCTCATCAGCGTCGTCAGCAGCTCGAGCGACGCCGGATCGGCCCACTGCAGGTCGTCGACGAACAGCGCCAGCGGGTGCGCTTCGTCGCTGATTGAGAGCAGAAAGCGGCGCAAAACGTATTGAAAACGATGCAAGGCGTCGCTCGGTGCCACTTCGGGCACGGGCGGCTGGGTGCCGATCACCAGCTCCAGATCCGGCACCAGGCGCGTGAGCAGGCCCCCCAGCTCGCCGACCGCTTCTTTGACGCGCAGGCGCAGCCGCTGCAGCTCCGTGTCGCTTTCGGACAGCACGTGGTGCACCCACGAAGCAAACGCCTGGGCAAAAGCCGAAAACGGCAGCTCGCGCTGAAATTGGTCGAACTTGCCTTCCACGTAGCGGCCACGTCGCAACGCCAGCGGACGCAGCACCTCACGCACCAGCGCCGTTTTTCCGACGCCCGCGACGCCACCCACCAGCACCAGCTCGCACGCGCCGGTGCTGGTGCGCTCGAGCGCGGCCAGCAACGTGGCGAGCGCCGCTTCACGACCGTACAGCTTTCGAGGCAGCTCGAAGCGTGCGGCGGTGTCGTGCAAGGCCAGCGGGAAAGCAGGGATTTTCCCGGCCGCACGCCAGTGCTCCCGGCATTGCTCGAGATCGGCCCGCAGCGCGTCGGCGGACTGGTAGCGATCTTCGGCGTCTTTGGCCAAAAGCTTGAGCACGATGTCCGACAACACCGCCGGCACGCCCGGCACCAGCTCCGCCGGCGGCTTCGGCTGCACCGCGATCAGCCGGTACGCCAGCTCACCGATGTCGGCGGCTTCGAACGGTGGTCGCCCCGTCAGCATGCGGTACAAGGTCGCGCCGAGCGAGTACAGGTCGCTGCGCCAGTCGACGGGGCGATTCATGCGCCCGGTTTGCTCCGGAGAAGCGTAGGGCGCGCGCTCGTCGCTGGCGAAGAAGAATTGACCGTCGTGCGACAGCTCACTGTCCAGCTTGGTGCCAAAGCCCAAACCCGAGAGCTCCAGCTCGCGCAGCGCGGCGTCCACCCGGAAGGCGCCAGGTCCGAGCCGCCCGTGCAACACGCGCGCGGCGTGCAGCCGCGACACGACGTCCGCGGCTTTTACCGCCAAATCGAGCACGCGATCGATGGGCGGTGGGGCGGTGGCGAACACCTCCTCGACCGTGTTGCCGGCGAACCAAGACGAGTACAGGGCGGGCCGTCCGTCGACTTCGCCGCGGCGGAGTGCCCGCCGCACGCCCGGAATGTCCAAGTCGCGAGTGAGGCGGTGCTCGGTCTCCAGCTCCAGCAGCCGCGCGGGCTCGGGCTCGACGTCGTCGAGCACCGTCACCAAGATCGGTGCTTCGGGCGCGGTGTCGTCCAAAAAGTAGGTCGCACCCAGGGCTGCGTGCAACCGGAGCATGTCAGCCCGCCTCCGGAGAACCGACGTCGGAGAAGATGCGTCGCAGCTTGGTCTGCCCCTGCGCCTTCAGCGCGCACTGGGCCGCGATCAGCCCCGAGGTCGCCGCGCCCTCCATGTGCCCGATGTTCAAACCGAAGTTCGTCCAGTCGCCGCACAAGAACAGGTTCTTGTAGCCCGATTCGTCGGCGCGCAGTCGGTACTGGTCCGAGTCGGGCCAGGCCAAGGTGTAGTGGTTGGTCGGCTCGATGTTGGTCACGAACCATTGCGAAAGAAAGCGCTGCTCGCCACTGCGCTGCTGATCGTTGCCCGGATCGCTGGGATCGACGAGCAGCGAAAAGTCGAAGTCTTTTCCGTTCTTGACCGCCTTCGGCCAAAAATAGCCCATTTGCTGGCCAAGCCAGGTGCGCGTGTAGTCGACCAGGCGCGCGCGTTCACGCGCCGGAAAGCCATGGTCCGAAAACGGCGGCAACGAGCCTTGGAGGGGCCACGTGCCGCAGTAGTAACTGAGCTGGCCTGGCACGTCGTCGGGCTTCCAGCCCTCGAACGGCATGACCACGCCCATGTCGGTCCATGAATACAAGAGGTCGGCATAGATGACCGAGTTGGGCTCGTCGCTGGCGGCCATGCCCCACTGCGGCAGATCCATGCCCAGCTCGGCCAGTGTGGGGCGCAGCCAGATCTGCACCCCCAGGGTCGGGGTGATGCGCACGTACTTGACCATCTTTTGCCAAGCATGCTTCTTGGCCACGATGCCCGCGCAGATGCGCGCCGTCTCGCCGATCGGAATCCCCAAGATGATGTCGTCGAAGTCGACACCGCGCCGTAGCACTTGGGCGCGCACCGGCTTCCAATCGGCCCAGGGAGATTCGAGATCGATCTGCTCCGACTCGAGCCGGCGCGCTTGCTCGGGGTCGAGCTGGTCGTATTTGGGCTGCGACGGCCACCCGTCGAGCCCTTTGACCTTCTTCAACGGTGGGTATTCGGTGACGCCGCGCGCGAGCTCGACCTGAACGCCGACGGTCATGGCCTCGATCTGGTCACCCGCCGAATAGTGGATCTCTTCGACGTTGCGAAAGAATTCGAAGCGCACGCCGCGGTGCGAGAGCATCTTGTACAGCGGCGCGGTCAGGCTGCCGCCGGTGCCGGCCGTCAGCTTCCACACCAGCGAGCCGCGGTAAGTGACGGAGGCCAGCAAGCTGCGCAGGCCCATGTCCGCCGCCAACTTGCCCGGCTCGCCCTGATAGAGATTGTGAAAGGCGCCGCAGTACAAGAATCGAACCGGCGCCGACTGGGCGAACGCGGTTGGCAACCCGTTGGCCAGCAGCCAATCGCGGTAATCGTGGCGATTGATGAGATGAAAATCGAATTGGTGCGTCTTCTCGTCGTAGACGTCGTTCAACAGGCCGCGCAAGTTGGCGAGGCCGAACTCGGCCAGCACCACGATGTGCTCCAACCGGTTCTGGCTGGCCGTGTCGGCGGGCGCGGCTAGCCGCAGCAGCTGCACGAAAGCCGAGAACAGCTGGGTTGCGACCCGCAACGCCGAGACCTCGAACGGACCGAGCTGCACGATCGGCTTCTGCTTGATCTCACTGAGCAGATTGCTGGCTTGGCGAAGCCAGCGGATTTCGGGGCGGTCGACGGCGGCGTGGTTTTGGTCGCTCAAATCGGACGCGTGCTTCCACCAATCGGGCGCGCTCTTTTCCCAGGGCGGCGTGAAAAACAGCTTGATCAACGCCGGGCTCAGCAGCTTCGACAAGCAGCCGGCGTTGGCCTGATAGGGCGAGCCCAGCAACAGCTCGGCGACCAGCCCCACGGCTTCGCCGAGGATATCCGCGAGCGGTGGCGGGCCTTCGACGCCGGGCAGCTTGTCGTTGTACGGGAACAATACGGGCCAGTTGGTCCAACCACCGCGCGTCGCGTCGAATTCGGTGAACAGCGTGGCGTCGTCCGGCACGAAGGCGTCGGTCCAGTCGGGCAACGGGCTGCCCGGCGCCAAGTCGTGCTTGGCCATGTAGGCGTAGGTGTCTTGCACCATCCGGAAGGCGTTCTCGTACCAACCTTGAAAGATGTGGATGCCGCGCTCTTGGATGCGATCGGCAGGCCCGAAGCCGTTCGAGGTCTTGCCACCCAGCCGCCAACCGACTTGGTAGAGCGTGACTTCGTAGCGGTCGCGCCAACCGTCGTAGCTCGTCAGCTCGTAGGCGGCCGCGAGCGAGGCAATGCCGCCACCCAGAATAGCGATGCGTCGCTTCGGACCCGGGCTGGGCGGCGGCTCGCGATCGGGGCCGCGGCTGGGCGTGCTGGCCTCGTCGATGGGGTAGCAAGGCTTGCCTTCCTGCAGCAACAGCTCGACCCCGGGTTGCCCGAGCCAACCCCCGGCGTCACCGTACAGGTCGACGAGCTCGGGAATCACGAACAGGTCGTCGAAGTCGCCGGCAATCTCGGGGCCAACGTGGTGCGACTGCTGCAGCAGCGTTTGAATCTCGCTGCGAGTCAGCGGGTACTTGTTCGGGTAGAAGGCGGGCAGGTTGACCAGAATGTCGACCGAGTCACCCACGGGGTCAGCCAAGATCTCCCCGAGCCGACCGAGCGAAACGCCCTCGCACAAGCCCTGGGCGTAAAACAGTCGATACAACACCACGTTGACGAAGATGCGCTCCGACCACGGCTCCGCATACGCGAGATCGACGCCGTCCAAGTAGCCGTCGACGATGCTCGCGTTGTGCGCGCGGTACCAAGTCAGCGGGCTGGGCTTGCGGATGAACTCGAGCCAGAAGCGCACGCCGCTCTCGCCCGGGGCCGCGTCGGGCAGCTGTTCCTGAATCAGCGCCGCCACCTCGGCTTGGTACAGCAGGCGTGCGTTCACCGCTCGCCACCACGGGCTGCCGCCCTGTTGCGGCGTCGCCAGCACGCCGCGCGCTATCTCCCAGCGCAAGAAGTCGAGCTCGGAGCGTCCGAAGCCGGGTCCGCCAGACGTGCTGCCTCCGAATTTTTGATAGAAGCGCTCGCGCAGCTGCAGCCGACCCTGCGGGTCGTTCGTCACCGCCGCGACCGTTACCGCTGCTTGCTTTTCGAGCTCTTCCAGGGTGGGCACGCGCGTCAGACTACTGTCCGGACCGCGCCCGGCTCAAGTGACGGTGCTTCGCGTCTTGGCCCGACCCGGGACGCGAGAACGCGGCCCGAAACCGGGGAGAGAACGAGCCGGAAACGAGAGCGAGAACCACGATCGCGTGACTTTTATTAGCCCACAGTGGCCCACACCAAAGGCGACATCTGGCGCTGACGGGAGGCAGTCGAAGTCGATCGACAAATGGTGTTACGGTGCAAGATCGTTCGGGGCTAGGACTTCCCGGCCCCCCGACTCATCGTCATGTCCAGTTTCGAAACGAAGGTTTCACGCGACGCGCAGCCTGCGCCCGGCGCGAACGACCAAGAAGGCACCGTCGTCGACGGCGACAATCCGCCGTTCACGCGCGGACCCGCTCAGCTCGACCTCGGCGATGTCGATCTCGACGATCCCGAGGTCGACTCTGCGGTGCGCCCTTCGCCTCCCAGCCCACCCACGCGCGTTGCCGCGACCCCGAGCACCCTGGTTCGCACGATGTTGTCGGGTGGAAAGCTGCCGAGCATGGCACCTGCCGCGCTACCGGCAGCGGCTTCGCCGGAGCGCATTCAAAGCGTGCAAGCCATCGCTCAGGGCGGCATGGGCGTGGTCGAGGCCGCGTTCGACAGCGTGCTGCTGCGGCGGGTCGCCCGAAAAACCATGCACGTGGGCGCGACCGACAGCCCGGACATGACCGCCCGCTTCATCGAAGAAGCGCAGATCACCGCGCAGCTCGATCACCCCAACATCGTGCCCGTCCACGATCTGGCCGCCAACGTGGAGCAGGGCAAAGTCTTCTTCACGATGAAGCTGGTGGACGGAGAGACGCTCAGCTCCGTCTTTCGCAAGCTGCACCAAAACCCTTTTTCCGGGCTCGAGCTGGAGCGCGTGCTGCGCGTGTTCCTGAAGGTGTGCGACGCCGTTTCGTTCGCGCACAGCCGTGGAGTCGTGCATCGCGATCTCAAGCCCGACAACATCATGGTCGGCTCGCACGGCCAGGTTTACGTGATGGATTGGGGCGTGGCGCTGCTCCAGCGCGTCGACGTGACACCCGATTCGGAGCCGCCCATCTCGGTAGCGCGACCCAACGCCGAAGAGGTGGGCACGGTGGTCGGCACCGTTCAGTACATGGCCCCGGAACAAGCGTTCGGGTTGGTCGCCGACCAAGGCCCGCTGACGGACGTGTACGGCCTGGGCGCCATCCTGTACGCGCTGCTCACCGGCGTGGGGCCCACCTCCGCCTCGAACCCATCGGAGGCTTTGCGTCTGGCCAGATCGGGCCCGATTCCGGCGCCCGAGACCAGGCCGGCGTGGCCCACGCTGCCACCCGGTCTGTCGCGCATCGCCATGAAAGCGCTTTCGGTGCTGCCCCGCGACCGCCAGCCCTCCGTGGAAGCGCTGCGCCAAGAGGTCGAAGATTTTCTGCGCGGTGGTGGTTGGTTCCAAGTCCAAACGTTTCCGGCGGGCGCTACCATCGTGCTCGAGGGCGACGCCGCCGACGCGGCGTATTTGGTGACGCGCGGCAACTGCCAGGTGTTCCGCAACGTCGAGGGGGAAAAGCGCATCGTTCGGCACGTCGGCGCCGGCGAAATTTTCGGCGAAATGGGCCTTTTGACGCGCAGCCCACGCACCGCCACCGTGGCCGCCTTGGACGACGTGACGGTCATGGTCATCACGCCCGAAGCGCTGGAGCACGAGCTGAGTCACAGTGGCTGGTTGAAGGTCCTGATCGGAGCGCTCGCAACGCGCTTCCGCGAGCTGGATCAAAGCCAAGCCGGCGCCCCCAACAGCCGATAGCGCACGGGCGTTGCCCTCTATATGGGCGGTCCCGCCGCCCATCCCCCGCGCCAGAATGACTTCGCATGCGAAGTGATTCGGAGACGCAGCGAGGGGACGAAACGTGAAGGCGCCGGCGCCGGCGCCGCGCGTGGCTCAGCCGTCGACTTGGCGCACTTCGCACTCGAGGGTGAAGGTGCCGCCCAGGACTTTGCGGTGGATTTCGACGAAGCGGCGGGTCATTTCGACGGCGGTGGCGCGGTCTTTGGCCTCCAAGATGAAGAAGCCGCCGATGACCTCTTTGGTCTCGGTGAAGGGGCCGTCGGTCAGCATGACTTCGCCGGGGGTCAGGCGCAGGCGCGCCCCCTGCGACGGCGGCTTGAGACCGGCGGCGGAGACCATGGCGCCCGCCTGCGACCACTCGGCCATCAACTCGCCCATCGCGGCCGCAAGCTCGGGCGACGGCGGCTTTCCGGCTTCGTAGTCGGCGTCATTGGCGACCTTGATCAACATCAAAAACTGCATCGGGTGTCCTTTTTTCCGGGGGTTCGTGGACGCGACGAACGAGCACGGCGCGGATCGACACCGCACGAGATCTTTTTTCGGTCCTCAACTTTTTCTACGACCGACCCCACCCCCGGTCGATGGGTTTGGGGGGAACCCTCGGGAGCGCCGAGCGATGCTGGCTCTGCTACCAGGTCTCTTTGAACGGTCGCGCTTCGACTTCGAACGACCAGGCTGACGACGGCTGCGTGGTGAGACGAAAGGCGGTCTCGGCCAAGTCGGCGGGAGCGACGAAAAAATCGTCGGGCTTGTCTTTCATCATTTGACGGGTGCGCGGCAAATCCACGACGCCGTCGATGATGACCAAGGCAACGTGAATGTTCTTGGGCCAGAGGTGACGCGCCATGGATTCCGTCAAGCTTTTTTGCGCGGCCTTGGCGGGGGCAAATGCGGCGGTGCGAGCGACGCCCCGGCGCGACGAGGTAGCGCCGATCACCACGATGTTGCCGCCGCCTTGCGCCAGCATGCGTGGAATGGCTTGCTTGGCCGCGAGTAGCAGCCCTAGCGCGTTGACGCGATAAGCCTGCTCGAACGCCGCCACCTCGATGTCTTCGATCGTACCCCACACCCCTGAGCCAGCGTTGTACACGAGGGTGTCGACGGGCCCCAGCTCACGTTCGATGGTGGCGAAGGTGCTGGCCACCGCCGCTTCGTCGGTTACATCGCAGGCGTAGGCACGAGCGCCGGCCAGGCTCTCCGCCAGCGGCCCGCTCGTTTCCATGGTGCGGGCCAGAAGCGCGACCGCGTAGCCTTCTTGCGCAAAGCGTCGAGAAAGCGCGGCGCCGTTGCCAGGACCGACGCCCACGACGACACAAACCTTTTTGGGAGTCATCGTGGGCGCAGCCTAGCATCGAACGCGCGCTCGGCGCGTCCGTCAGCCGTCGCGCGTCACCGTGGCGCGGCGGCGCCTGACGCTACGCGGCCTCGCTCGTCCACTCGCGCATGGCTTGTTGGCCAGGCCGATCGATGTGGACCGCGCCGTCCACGTTCGTCACCCAGGAAAGGGGGATGTAGTGGTGTTTGCCCGAGGCGTCCTTGGCCAGCTTGATGGTGCGGTTGTCGCTCGCCACGTGGTCGACAACGGCAAACTGACCGCCTTCGGAGCAGACGACGGGCATGTGGGGCTTGATTGAGGTGATGTTGACCATGCTCCGGCTTCAGCATGAAGCGTGCCTGGCGATGTGACGTAGGCCGCGGGGAACGGAGCGCCTTCCGTACGCGCCAACCGAGAAGGCGCAGATTCACGAACGGTTTCGGGGCGCCTCTTCGAGGCTGGTTTGGCCCCAACGTGGCAATAGGCGCTGTGCGAGCCAGGCGCGCCGAGCGGTGCCTGACACCCTGGCGGGTTTGCTGGTCGACCCAGGAATGGGCAGAGATTTTGCTTGGTTGTTGGCGGGAGCAATCGTGTCTAAACAGCTGTCGATGCAAGCGCAAGTCGGACAGGCGGTACACCGCGCCGCGATCGAGCTACCGCGCGACGTCGAGGTTGGCGATGCGTTTCGCCTCATTGCGTTGTCTTGTTTGCGCCACCTGACGTTGAACGAGGCCGCGCTCGCCGCGGGCGACACGGAAGGCGTGCACCAAATGCGCGTCGCAACGCGGCGCTTACGCGCGGCCATTTCGCTCTTTCGCAGGCTTTTTGCCGAGCAGGAGAGTGAGCCGGTCAAGGCTGGCTTGCGCTGGCTGACGGAACAACTGGGACCGGTGCGCGAGTACGACGTATTGATCGGAGAAAGCCTGCAGTCGAGCGCGGTGTCCGCCTCGAACGAGGCGGCGTTCGCGAAACTGACGGGAGCGCTGCGAAAGCGAAGATCGCAGAAGCTCGCGCATGCGCAGAGCGCGATTGCCAGCGAACGCTATCGGGAGCTGGTGTCGGACACGACGCGCTGGGTCTTGGGTGGGCCATGGACGACGAATCCTGATCGCCGCCTGCGACGGCGCCGGCGCCAACGCCTGCTACCACGGGCGAAAAAGGAGCTTCGGCGCCGCACCAACCGGGCGCAGAAACGGCTCCGCACTTTGGCGGAGCTGCGGCCCGAGCAACGCCACGAGCTTCGCATCGAGATCAAGAAGCTGCACTACGGGGTGCAGTTCTTTGCCGGCTTGTTCCCCGCCCACGAGCGCCGTCGCCAAAAATTCCTGCGGCGTTTGCAGCGACTGCAAGATCGGCTTGGTGAGCTGAACGACGCGCGCGTTCACCAAGCTTTGGCGCAAGAGCTCGTGGACGCCCCGGCCGCGAATGACGAAGGGCTGGACGGCGAAGAGGCGTTCGCGCTCGGCCTGTTGCAGAGCCACGAAAGCGCGCAAATTGGCCGCTTGGTGCTGGGCGCCAAGCGCGACGGGCGAAAGCTTGCTCACCTGCCCGCCTTTTGGCAGTAGCGCTCGCGATTGAAGCGCACGCGGCTACCCTAGGTGAGCGCGATCTCGACCACACCGCCGCCAGCCCGAAAATCACTGTAGCGGGCCCAGGTCAAACGCACGCGCACGTAGGTGATGCCGGGCCATTGCTCGCGCTCGGGTCCGTCCGGAAATGCGTCGAAGTAAGCCCGCTTGACGCGCGCGAGGTCCGCCCCCGTAGGCTCGTCGGCGACGCCCTCGAGCTGCACCGTTTGCTCTTCGTCCCAGCCCACGACCAATGCGATGCGCGGATTCCGTCGTAGGTTTTGCGCCTTTCGGGTCGTGCCCAGGGTGTCGAACACCAGCTCGAGCTCGTCCGTCACAGCAATGCCCACCACCGCGGCCTGGGGTGCTCCATCGCCGGCCGTGCTCGCTTGCACGGCGTAGCGGTGACGTCGAATGAACGAGAGCAGCTCGGCGCGCGTCATGGCACTTTGATACCTCGGCCGAGCCCCGCTCGAAAGCATGCAGCGACGGAGCCTTGCCCAGTAGCGGCAAGCGCGCAGATCTCCTAGCATCCGCGGTCCATGCGGTTCTTGCCTTCGCCGTCGCTCTGGCTCTCGTCCCTCGTCGTTGCATTTTGGCTCGGCGCTTGCGGGAGCGAGTTTTCCTCCGGCGACGCCGAGGGCGGAGCCGCCGATACCGTCGATACCGCCGGACAGTCCGGCCAAGCCTCGGGCGGCAGCGAGACCAACGGCGGCAGCGACCCAGTGGGCGGAAATGGTGAAGGCGGGAACCCGGAAGGGGGCCACGCGGGCGACAGCAACCCCACTACCAGCGCGGGCGGCGAGGCCGGTGGCGCGGGGCCGACGGCGGTTTCTTACCGCGAAGTCGTGTTGGACGATCAGCCGCTCGTGTATTGGCGCATGGGCGTCGCCAAGAACCGCGTCGTGACCGACGAGACCGGCGGCGGCAACGACTTGGTCCTGCAAGGCACCGGGCAAACGCTCGGCGTCGAAGGCGCGATCGAGGGCGACGCCGACGGCGCGGTGCGCTTCGACGGAGCGGCCAGCTTTGCCATCGCCACCGACGCCCGCGCGCTCGACTTTGCGGGCGAGGCCAAGTTCACGCTGGAATGCTGGGCACGCCGAGAAGCGGGCGGGGCCGCCTACTTTCAACATCTCTTCTCCAACGTCGAAGGTGTCGCCGGCAATCGCGACGGTTTCGCGCTTTATCTCTTGCCGGAGCCGGCGACGGCGGAGAGCGCACGCAGCGTGTTCGAATACGATCGCCCCGCGGCCGATCTGGGCACTTGGGGGCCGGTGGTGGCCGAAAACGTCTGGGGCCACTACGTGAGCGTCTTCGACGGCAAGCAGGCGGCGCTCTACGTCAACGGCACGCTGGCCAGCACCGAGCAAACCGCCGGCAGCATCGCGGCTCGCACCGTGCCGTTCACGGTCGGGCGCGCCGCGGGCGTCGACGGCTCCTACTTCAAGGGCGCGCTGGACGAGCTTGCCATTTACGCGCGAGCGCTCAACGCCGTAGAAATCGCCGAGCACTACGGCTTCGCTTCCACCCACTGAGGCCTGGAGCGTGCGCCAACGCCCCTCTTCGGTGTAGGCTGCGGCGCGAGGCATGACGGGCGCGAAAGTAGCGTTGATCGGCGACCTACATTCATCGTGGGATGCCGCCGACGCCAAGTATTTCAACGGCTCCGACTACGAGCTTTTGTTGTTCACTGGAGACTTGGGCAGCGGGCAGCGGCGGAACGGCGTCGAGCTGGCGCGCTCGCTGTCGCGGCTGAATCGACCGACGCTGGTCATGCTCGGCAACAACGACGCGACCGAGCACGCCCGCATTTCGGCCGAGCTGAGCTATCAACAAGGCCGCGCCAGCTTGCTGCAAGGAACGCCTTCGTGGCGCCCCGGTTTGGTGAACGTGCGGCCGTGCGGGTTCGACGCGCATCGCTTCACGCTCGGCGGTCTGGATTTGACGGTGGTGTGCGGGCGGCCCTTCGCGATGGGCAATGGCGAGCTGTCGTATCCGGAAGCGTTGCGCGCCTCATACGGTGTCGGCTCCGCTGCCGAGTCGAGCGCGCGCTTGAAGGCGCTGGTGGACGCCGCCGAGACCGAGCGGCTGATTTTTCTCGCCCACAACGGACCTCGCGGTCTCGGCGCTGGCGCGGACGCGCCTTGGGGTCGTGACTTCCACCCTGAGGCCGGGGACTGGGGTGATGCCGATTTGGCCGACGCCGTCGAGCACGCGCGCGCCACCGGTCGGCGTGTGCTGGCGGTGGTGGCGGGCCACATGCACTGGACGCTGCGCTCGGGAGGCGCACGGCGGTGGCAGCTGGAGCGCGACGGGACCCTTTACGTCAACGCCGCACGCGTGCCGCGAATCTTGGAGCCGGCTGGAATCAAAACGCACCACCACGTCGAGCTCTTGCTGACCAAGGCGGGCGCGCGGGCGCGCGAAGTGGCGTTGGAGCGCCGTCGGGACGGTTAGCCCGGATCGTCGCTCAAAAATGCCTTGAGGCGCAATTCGGAGAAGCCCAGCCGCTGCGCTAGGCCCTCGATGGTGCGCTCTTCGGTCGGCCCCGACTCACCACCCGCGGCCGCGACCGCCGCCGCCAGCGACAGCGCCAGCTCGCGATCCTCGGGCTCGGCGTAAACCCGCGACGCCACGTCGTCGAGCCTGACCTCGAGGCCATCGCGCTCGAGCTCATTTTGGAAGCGCTCGATCATGTGATCGGCGGCCTGCGCGCCCAGCTCACCTTCGGTCAGGTAGCGAATGGCACCCAGCAGCGCGTCGCGCTCTTCTACGGTATGCACGCCGTCGGCCGCTATCACCAGGTAGATGGCCTCCGCGTACGGCAAAATCCGCTCGTACGCCGCCTGTGCGCTCGGCGGCGCCAGGCTCAACGACCACGACGTGGGAATGGTCGGCCGCTCACCGCGGCGTAACAAACGATCGCGTAGCAGCTCGATGCGCCTACTTCGAAACATCACGAGCGTGGGCCCTCGGGGCGAGACCGTAGCGCACTTTACCGAGCTTGCCCCAGCAATACGCCACTTTGACGAAACAGCCGCAGCGGCGGTCCCCACGATACGCCACATGGACGAAACAGGCCCGACCCCTAGCTCCCATCGGCCATCATTTCGCGCAAGCGGCGCACGCCGTCGACGGTGCCGAGAACGACGATGTAGGAGCCGGAGCGGATGGGCTGCTCTGCCGGCGGGTTGTAGACGAATTGGCCGTCGGCGCCGCGAATGGCCACCACCAGCACGTTGGCTTTGTCGCGGATGGCGGCCTCGCGCAGGGTCTGCCCCTCGTAGGCGTTGCCGCGGCGCACTTCCACGTCGTCGAAGCGCAGCTGGCCCTCCCCGGTGCCGCGCATCATTTGGTCCAAAAATTCCGCGGTGTGCGGGCGCAACAGCTCCGTGACCAGGCGCAGCCCGCCGATGCGGTGGGGGCTCACGGTGGCGTTGGCCCCGGCGCGCGCCAGCTTGGCCTCGGCGCCGAAAGCCACCACCTTCGACACGATGCGAATCGACGGATTCAGCGAGCGCGTGGAGATGGTGACGAACACGTTGTCCGGATCGTCGGTGAGCGCGGTCACGAGCCCGCTCGCCCGCTCGACACCAGCCGCCTTCAGGCATTGATCCTCGGTCGCGTCACCCACCAGGTACGCGACCCGCCCGCCCTGCTCGTCGTTCAGCTGGCTCAACAGCTTTTCGTTCTTGTCGATGACCACGAACGGGCTGCCGCTGCTGACGAGCTCTTCGATCACGAAGCGGCCGGTTCGGCCGCAGCCGGCGACGATGGTGTGGCCGCTCAGAGCCGCAATTTTTCGATCCATGACTCTCCTTCGCCAAGCTCGGCCAATCACGCCCTCGACCATCACCGCCGTGAGCGACGACTGAAAAAATGCGACCGTCGCCACGCCCACGACGATCATGAACATCACGAGCACGCGCGCCATGGGCATCAGCTCCATGCGCGGCAGCTCGCTGTAGCCGACGGTCGAGATGGTGATCAGCGCGAAATAGATCGAGTCGAACAGCGAATATTCGGTGCCCTCGAGCGACCAGAACATCACCCCGCTGCCGACGACGACGGTGGTGAGCAGCGCCGCCGAGAGCAGGAATCGCGATCGGGTCCCGGAGTCCGCAGCCAAGCCGGCTCACATTCTCACGGATACGCTCGGCGGCCCACTCTTAACATCTGCCGCAAGCCGCGTTCCTCGGCTATGCAAGCAGGCATGACCGAGCGCACGCTGTTCTTGGAAGGGCTGGGCGCCGAGCTGTCGTTCGAGCCGCAGGCCGACGGCGGCTTCGTGCACGCGCGCCTGAGCGAGCCTCGGTCGCGCGCACGGATTGCGCTGGGCAAGGTGCCCGAGCTGCGCCGGTTCGCCGCCTGTTTTCGGCCCGAGCCGTTCTGGATGCAGCCATGCGTCGGCTCTCGGACGTCCGAGGTGCCGGGGGACACGCAGTTCCTGCTGCTCGAGCTCGGTGTCGGACGGTTCGCGGTCGTGGCGCCCTTGGTCGACGCTCCGTTCAAGGCCACGCTGGTGGGCGCCGAAGACATGCTCTGGCTGGTGCTGGATTCGGGCGAACCCGCCGCGGTGGAGCAGCAGATGCTCGGCGCCTACCTGGGCGTCGGTGACGACCCGTACGCGCTGTGTCGACGCGGAGCGCGAGCGGTGGCCGAACGCCTGGGCTACGGCAAGCTGCGCCGCGAAAAACCGCTGCCGCAGCTGGTCGACTATTTTGGTTGGTGCACTTGGGACGCCTTCTACCAAGACGTGTCGCACCCCAAAGTCGAACAGGGGTTGGCATCGTTTCGCGAAGGTGGTGTCAGTCCGCGCTGGTTGATCCTCGACGACGGCTGGCAAACGGTGCGCCCGCGCGAGGGTGCCGCCGCACGCCTGACCGGCTTTGCCGCCAACGACAAGTTCCCGGGCGGCCTTGCGGACACCATCGCCATGGCCAGGCGCTACGGCGTCGAGCAGTTTTGGGTGTGGCACGCGCTCCACGGCTACTGGGGCGGCGTCGACGCGGATGCCCTGCCTGACTACGGCGTCGACGAAGTCACCCGGAGCTACGCGCCCGAGGTGCTGGCGCATCGCCCCGAAGCCAATCACGAGTATTGGGGCAGCAGCGTCGGCCGCCCCAGGTTGGCCGAGCTGCCACGCTTTTACGATGACTACCACCGCTACTTGGCCGAGCAGGGCGTCAGCGGGGTGAAGGTGGACAACCAGGCTTCGGTCGAGGCGTTGAGCGCAGGCCAAGGGGGCCGAGTCACCGCTGCTTTCGGCACGCGCGCGGCGCTCGAGCGCAGCACCAGCAAACACTTTGGTGGCGCGCTCATCAACTGCATGGCGTGCTCGAGCGAGCTTTTGTACGCGACGCGTGACTCCACGCTCTGCCGCACCTCGACCGACTTCTGGCCAAACCGACCGGAAACTCATGGCGTGCACGTGCACACCAACGCGCTCGTCGGTATGTGGTTCGGCGAGCTGGTTCACCCCGACTGGGACATGTTTCAATCGGGACACCCGGTGGGCGCCTTTCATGCCGCCGCGCGTGCCGTGAGCGGCGGCCCCGTCTACGTCTCGGACAAGCCCGACGCGCACGACTTCGGCTTGTTGCGCGAGCTCGTGTGCTCCGACGGCCGCGTGCTGCGCGCGGAAGGTGTTGCGGTGCCGGCGCTCGATTCGCTGTTCACGGACCCCATCCGCGAGCCGCGCTTGTTCAAGGTCGTGAACCGCAACCGGCACGGCTGGGTGATTGGCTTGTTCAACGCGCAGTCGCCCGGGGCGGCGGCGGTGAGCGGCAGCGTTTCAGCCGTCGACGTACCCGGGCTGCCGGAGGGCGAATTTGCCTTGTATTTGAAGCGCAAGGACGCGCTACGGCGCGTCACCCGGAACGAGTCGGTGGCGGTCGAGCTTTCACCCCTCAGCGCCGAGATCGTCACGATTGCGCCGATGGACCGAGGCGTGGCCGTACTGGGCCTCGCCGACAAGCTCAACGGCGGCGCCGCGGTGCAGAGCGCGGCGTGGACTGGAGACGACTACGTGATCGACATTTGCGACGGGGGTCGTCTGCTCTGCTTCAGCGAACGCCGTCCGACCACCATCTCGGACGAAAACGGTGCGTTGACTTTCGTCTGGCAACACGGCCGTCTCGACATAGCCGTTACGGCCGATGGGCCAAGGCGAATCCGACTCGGCTTCGGCTCTCCTGCCTGATGGCCCAACGCGCTCAACCAGGCCGCTCGACGCGGTACGAGGCGAGCGTCGGCGGGCCCGCAAAGAACGCGCGCACCTTGCCCACCATGGCTTGAGCGGCGCCGCTGGCGTCGTAGGCAGCCGCCGCCGCTTCGCTTTCCCAAATCGTGCAAACGACGCAGCGCTCGGCGTCGTCGACGCTCTCCATCAAGTAGCAATCCACGTTGCCGGCGGCGGCGCGCACCACGGGGACGCACTCGCGGTTGTAGGTGGCGCGCAGCTCCCCCACCTTGCCGGGAGCGACCGCGAACGAACCGAGACGAATCCACATGATTTGGCGCAGTCTAGCCCGCCGGCGGCATTTTTTTGAGCCGAATCTAGCGGCGCCGGCCGGGGGCGCGGCGCGGGCTCAAGATCGCCGCGGCGCGGCCGTTTGCGGGGGGGATGGCCTGCGAAATCGTCTCGACCCGCGGCGCCCTGTTCGCGCTGTGGGGTAAACCGACGCCGGACGACATGAATCGCGTGCGAGCTGCATTGCAGGTCGCGGCTGACGAGTGCGGGCACCCCGTCGTGTACGTCACGCGGGTGCCAGTGAAGGCGCCCCCCCCCGACGCGGCCGCGCGCGCGCGGCTCGACGAGCTCATGCCGGGCATCCTCTCCGTCTGTTCCAGCTACCACGTCGTGCTGGAAGGCGACGGTTTCGGAGCGGCCATGAAGCGCGGCATCTTGACCGGGATGTTCCAGCTCAGCTGGCGGCGCGGAACCTTCTTCGTTCACGCCAACGTGAACGAGGTGGCGCGCAACGTCGGTCCCGCCGAGCAGCGCGCCGTGTCGTCACTTCTCGAGCTTGCCGCACGTCGCGGCCTGCTCTCTGGCCCGCCGCCTGACTCGTCGTCCCCGCCCGAGCGCGATTCGCAGTCCGCGCGATAGCGACGCGACTCAGTTACACTGGCTGGAAATCGTCCACTTGTTTTGGTCGGTGCCGGTGCCGGGAGTGGTGGCCGCGCAATCGGCCACGCAATTGAAGAGCATCTCTTTGTTGGCGATGCACCCGCCAGTGTTGACGGTGCACTTGGCGAGCACTTTGTCGTTCACCTGGTAGGCAAAGCCCGGGCAATAGTCGTTGGCGGTATTGCAAGTCGTGCCGGTGGGCCCAGAGCAGCCTCCCGCCGAGCCGCCACTGCCAGCCGAGCCAGCACTCCCACCCGAACCAGCGCTGCCGCCGGAGCCCGCCGCGCCACCTGCGCCCGCCGCGCCGCCGGAGCCGCCACTGCCGGCAGCACCAGCCACGCCAACGCTGCCGGCCGTGCCCGCCGCGCCTGCGCTTCCAGCGCTGCCGGCCGAGCCGCCGCTGCCCGACATGCCGCCGTTGCCCGCCGCCGCGCCCGCGCTGCCCGACATGCCGCCGTTGCCCGCCGCCGCACCGCCACTGCCAGCGGTCGCGCCACCGCTGCCCGACATACCGCCGCTGCCCGCCGCTGCGCCACCGCTACCCGCGGCCGCACCACCGCTGCCCGCGGCCGCACCACCGCTGCCCGCGGCCGCGCCACCGCTGCCCGACATGCCGCCGTTGCCAGCGGCCGCGCCACCACTACCGGCCATGCCTGCCGCGTTCATGCCGGCCATACCCGCCGCGTTCATGCCCGCCGCGTTCATACCGGCCATACTCGCGCTACCGCCGAACGCACTCCCCGTGCCGCCACTGCTGCTGCCGGCGCTAGGGTGGCCACCGGTACTGGTTCCGGCTAGTGGTGCGCTGCCAGCGGACGCGTTCATGCCGGCCGCGCCCGTGTCGTCGCCGCCGTCGTCGCTGGCGCAAGCGCTCACTGCCACGCCGACCCAAAGCCAAGCCCAATGCATCGAAGAAAGCCGCATGATGGATCGGTAAGCTAGCACGCCGTGTGGAACCGGTCCCAGTCTCGATTTTCCGGGAATTTACGGCGGTTCGGACGGCGGCCTTCCGAACCCGAAAAAGGTCCGGATCTCGCGCAGCTGAGTGAGCGCGGGGCACGGCGCCTCACGCCCATGCTTACAGCGTCACGGTGATGCGGGTAGCTTCATGCGTTGCAGAATGCGCTCTTCGAGCGCCGTGGCTTCGATGCCCAACGCCGCTGCCGCCGCCAAGAGCAAGGCGTGCTCGAGCGGATGAATGTCGCGATCGGCGACGGCGGCGTCGACCAAGAGCGCCAGCACGCGCGCCTGCGCGCTCGGCTCGAGCTCGCGCAGCACCTGCGTGGCCGTGCCCAGGTTGCGCAAGCTGAGCGGTGCATCCGGCTCGGGCAGGTTCCATCGCGCCGCGGCTCGTCGCACGAACTCGCGCTCCTCGGGACGGATGACTCCGTCGGCGGCCACCACCGCTTCGAGCAGCGCGGAGACCTTGGCCCGCATCTCGTCGTTCATCTGGCCGAGGATAGATCAGGTCGCGGCGCGCGTGGCCGGCTCATGCCCGGACGGCCGCGACGCCCTTCCAGCGTCAGGCCTTGCGCCCGCGCTCCACGCAGTCGAGGGCTAGGCTTTCGGCGCCACGGCGCCGCTCCAGCGCCCATTCGAGCGCGAAAACCAGCTCGTCGACATGCGCGGGCTTGCGCACGAAGCCGTGCGCCAGCTGCCGAGCGTGGGCGTCCATGGTCCCGACGTGGCTGGAGTGGACCAAACGCCAGGCCATGGGGTGCGCGGAGGCCAAGTGGCCGAGCAGCCACGCGCCGTCGCGGCCCGGCATCTGAAGATCCGTGACTACGACATCGTAGCTCTCTTCCTGCATCAGACGCATGGCCGCCTCGCTGCTTTCGACCATATCGAACGTCCAATCACTGCGCACCTCGCTCAGCAAGCGCCCCAAGGCGCGCAGCACCACCGGGTCGTCGTCGACCAGCAGCACGCGCGGCGGGCGCTCGCGTTCGCCCGAAGCGGGAGGTGTAGTGAATCCGGCGACAGGCGTCTTTTTCACGGAGGTCAGCCGTGAAAATAGGTGGGCGACGGGTAACCGATTTTCTGAAAAGGTCGTGGCCAGCTCGTATTCAGCGCAACGAACCGGCTCTCGAGCACACCCTTGGGGGTTGTAGCCCCTGTCCCGGTTCGGTGGAGAGCGCGGCGGCGGACACCCGCGCACGCTGGGCACTATTGGATCTCGAGCTGGATTCGGTACGTCTTGGTTTGGTTCAAGAGGCCAAGGACGGTCCACACCACGACGCTGTAGTCACCTGCGGCAACGGTTTGTTTTTGCGCGGTGGTGAGCAGGATTTTGTGGGCCGTGCTGAGGTTGGCCATGGCGGCCGCGGGGATGGTCGCGGTACCGGGAGCCGACGGGAACGTGCATTGCAAAAACGAGTGAGTCGTAGGATCTCTCGACATCGACTGGACGTACAAATCCAAACCGGGCATGCCGCGGTCGAACGTGAGCACCAGGTCTTGAGTCTTGGCCGACACCAAGTGACCCGTGGCATCGGCCGCGGGCGACGCCAACAACAGCGACAGCGGCACCGCCACGGTGGTGCTGAACGCCGGCACGTCACCCCCGCTGCCCGAAACGGTGAGCGATTCACCACCGCTGAAGCCGAGGGTGTTGCTGGCGAAGGGAGCGTACCGGCCGAGAGCGTCGGGCGAAAGCTCGCCCATGAACGTCTTGCCGTCGCTCCAAGCAATCTTTCCTGCGCTGGGGCTGGCCACTGCCGAATTGTCGGGAGCCACGTAATCTGTCGGACAGGTCGACACGGTGCAGGCGCCAAAGGTGCTCACGTCGCAAGGCGACGCGGCTTGCATTTGTGGGTGCTCGGGATCGCCGAAGCGCGCGTTGATTTGCGTGGTGGAGCCGGCACCCGAGCCAAGCAGACCGATCATCTGCACCGCGCCCCAACGCGCAGGCTCGGTGGTGGCGGAACCGGCCGTGCCGGCGCTACCGTTCGACGAGCCGGCGCCACCGCTCGCGCCGTTGCCGGCCTGCGCGCTGCCAGAAGTGCCACCGCTGCCGCTGGCCATGCCACCCGAGGCGCCGGCCACGCTCGAGCTGCCGGCCTCACCCGCGCTGGCCATCGCGCCGCCGCTGCCGCCGGACCCCGGGCTATCGGTCGACCCCGAACAGCCGACCGCGTTCACCGCCAGCAAGACTCCAATCATCCCAAAAGTTATGCGCAAGAGAACCCTCCGAGCGTGGCGCTCAACCGGTAGCCTACCATCCTAGCCCGCAAGATCTTCCCGCCGTCGGCCGGAGCCGCGAAAACGCGCTGGGCGAGCGCGCGCGGCCGCGACGAGCCTCGAATCCATGCAGTCGGAACGAAAGCTGGTAGCGTCCGACCATGAGTGATGAGCCGAAGAGCGCGGATGAGTGGGACTTCTATCCATGCCGCGTGGAAGACGAGCCGGCCTCGATCCTCATCAACCTGCGCTTCGTGTACGAAGATCCGCGGGACGAGAACGACCATGTGCATCACGCGCTGTTCGTGATGAAAGAAGCGGGGCCGCAGGGCATCGGCACGCAGGCCGAGATGGAGCGCCTATCCCCCATCGAAGACGCGGTGTTCGACCGCGCCGAGCAGGCGGGAGCCGAGCCCGTAGGACGACTGCGCAGCAAGGGGGTTTGGCGGCTCTCGGTTTATGGCCCGCGCGAATTGCCGTGGGCCAGCTGGCTCCGCGAGCTAGCGGGACCGGACGTCGAGGTGCAAACCGAGCCCGATCCGGACTTCAACTACGTGAACGACTTCTTGCTGCCCGACGCCGAGCGGCATCAGTGGATCATGAACCGCCGCATCTGCGATCAGTTGCTGAAGCACGGCGACGAGCCCAGCTTGGTGCGACCCGTCAACCACTTCATCGACTACGAAGACGAAGCTCCCGCCGCATTGGTCGAGGCGCTGAAGGGCCTGGGCTTCGAGGTCAACGACCTCGGTACCAGCCTGGAGTGCACGAAGCTGCACGACACGCGGCTGGATTCCGTCCACGATCTGGTCATGACGCTCGTCGACCTGGCCGACGAGCACGATGCCGCTTACGACGGCTGGGGCGCCCCCGCTCTCAAAGCTTCAGACGCCGCCAACTGAAACGCCGCTTGGGCAAAAGCTGCCACTGCCGCCCACCGGGCTGTCTCATTTTGGCGCCGATCCACTAACTTGACGCCGTGGGGGCTGCCGCTTCGCAGCTCCCGAAGCTGGAGGCCGCCATCGGGAGCGCGAACGCCGCCCTGGCATCCCATCAACTTGGCAAGGCCCGGCGAGCGCTTGATGGGCTTTCGGGTACGTTCGCACCCCTCGATCCCGCGCATCTCGTCCCTGGCGACAAAGCCGACGCGACAACCCGCGACACCCTCAGCATCGCCGGCCGACTCTTGTCGCGGTATGACGAGCTACGGAGGGCCGTTGAAGCCAACGAAATGGCTTGTTTCGAAGCCGCATTCAACGTCCTGTGGGACCCGAAAAACGCCCAAAAGGACGAGGACCAACTCTACGCCGGAGTGGGCAAGCGCTTCGGTCTTACTGGCCCCGAGGTCCAGGCGATTTATCGCCGCAACGAAGCCGAAGCCGATCGCCGTTTGAAAGCGCGCAGTGAAGCGGAATCCCGCGCGTTGAATCCGAAGCGTCGGTAGCCCCAACATGGCCGAAATGGGCAGCCTTTGGGGACCTTCGCGGCCAGGCCGCCTCCCCTGCGTCTGGTGCCGAAGCCAGCGCCCGCGGCTCGACTGTCATAGTACTTTTTGCGACGCACGTCGCCGCGATCAGCGCACTCTCAGATTGCGCTTGCGCCTGCGCCGCGCGTCGTCCGTATTTGGGTGCAGTGGCCCCGCTACCTACCGACCCACACGAAATGAGAAGAGTGCTTGGCCTCATGGGCGAGGCGCACGCGTTTTGTGTCGCACTCGCCGACGGGATTCCCTCGATGCTCCATCGCGTTCCATCCCGTGAAGGACTGAGTGAAGCTCAAAAGACAGTACATCTGCTGTGTGAACGTGCAGCCGTGTGGATGCGATCGCTAACGAGCCTCACGCGTTACACCGACTATCAAGCCCATTCGGCTGCGTGCAGAGCACTGTTTGAACTGGCCGTTGATGTCACGCTAATAGTCAGCGAACCAGCCCTGGTCGATCGCATGTGGGCCTGGGAAGAGTCGGCGAAATTGAAGTCCTGCAATCGCTACATTGCTTACGTGCGGAGGGCCAACCTCGCCAATCCAAACTCGACCAAAATGGGCTTCCCTCAAAGAAACGAAGCCGCTGTGAAGGAGCTGCGACGAAAGCACTGGGGCCACGACCGACACCCGCCGACGTGGTTTGGGGTGCCGTTCGAGCAAGTGGTCGCCGAGGCGGACCGCAGAGCCCGAAGCAGCACGAGCACGAGCGAAGCTTGGTCGAGCTACGAGGAGACCTACGCAAAGAACTATGATGAGCTCTGCTGGGGCACGCACGGTTCTTCGCTCGCGATGATTCGGCAACCCGTGTCGGCCGACTACATCGCTGCAATCGCGTTGCATGCCATGGGCGAGTCGTCCCGGCTCGGTCTTGAACTCGCAGCCCGAGCCGCAGCGTTTCTGGGTCTCGACGGAACCAGCATTTTTCGCGAACTATTTGAGAGTATGCAGGCCACGCGAGAGGAGTTCTGCCGCAAGTTCTCTGAAAGCGGACCTAGCGGCTTGGAGGGCGCGGCGCCCCAAAGCGCCGGGAACCAAGATGGCTGACGACCCCATTGACGAAAAGTCCTTCGAAGATGCCGCTGGCAAGGCGCTTGAAGGAGACGTCCCCGCGGCCCTGGGTTTGCTGGCAGGGACTTTAACCACGGCCGCGACAACCCATCCATTGCTCGGAGCAGTTGCTGGGGGCGGAATGGCGCGCTTTGCCCGCGCAATCCTTGATTCGGCCACGAAGCGCCTCAAAGCAGCCGAACAAAAGTACGACAGTGATGAAGAGCGAAGGCGCGCTTTGGCGCGAGAGCTGACCAGCTGCCTGAGACCATTCCTGACAGAGCAAGCGTCGGAATTGACACATTTTGCTGGTAAGTCCGACGAGCAGTTCCTTCAGCTCGCGCGCCTAATATTACGCGCCGGAAACGACGTTAGCGAGCTAACTAGCAACGAGCACGATGAGACGCGCGACGCCTTGAGCGAATTGAAAGACGTCGTCGAAGCTCGGCTACCACGACAGGCAGCGGCGCCACCTACGACGCCGCGATTCGAGGGGCCGAAGGGGGATCCGGCAACGGCAGTTCCACATTTTTGCGGAGACCGGGAACTCGACGATTGTCAGAAGCTGCTCCAGCAACAGCAGGCCGTGCTGGTAGTTCAGGGGATGGGGGGCATCGGGAAGACCGCACTAGCCCGCGAATTCGTCGCTCGCCATGGATCCACCGATTTTCCCGACGGTTGCTACTGGCTTGACGCAAGCAGCTTGGCAACCGATCTGCCGCGCTTGGCTGCACGTCTCGGCATGAACTTGGGACGCGAGCCATTGATCGACGAGGCCCGCGATTGGGTTGTCCAGACGCTCACCGCACGACGAGCACTTCTCATTCTCGACAATGTCACGACGAACGGAACGGTGCTCTCGCAACTGCCGATCCCCGGTGGTTCCTCCAAGGTGCTGCTTACAACTCGCGATCTAACCGTGGGTCTCCAGCTGGGACAGACACACGCAAGAATGGATCTAGAAGCGTGGACAAAGGATCGTGCTCGCTCGTTCCTCAAGGCCGCCCAGTCGGGCTTCCACGGTGAGACCGACGAAGCTCTTGACGCTTTGACGGCTCTCGTCGGTGGACTCCCCCTGGCCCTTCAGCTCCTCGCTCGCTACCCGTTCCTCGATCGCGAGGCGGATGCAGCGCGCATCCTCGGCGTTGTCCAGGCTACCCCGCTAACCACCTTTGAGCGGCTCGACGGTTTGGCCGATGTGCATACTGGCGGATTGGCACAGGCCCTCCAGAGCACTTTGCTTCAGCTTGAGCTGGTCGATCGCGTGACTATCACCGTTCTCGCGAGTTGCGCGGATGGGGTTCCCAGCGAAGTCGTGGCGGCCATTGCTCAAATACCTGCCGCAGACGCCACGGCCTCGTTGAACCGCCTTGCGAATGCCTCTTTGGCAACTTACGCAACACCCCCGGCACCCTGGTCCCTGCACGACGTTGTGCGGATGCTCATCCTAGCCACTTCTGAAGGCCAGGAAGTAGCAGCTGCACACGATCGTTGGGTCTTCGCCGAGTGCACACGGCTGCAGGCTCCGGAAGCCTATCGCGAGCTGGATCTTCTTGTTCCCGACGCGACGGTAGCGATTGAACGCTTGCTGAAATTCCGATTGCTACAAGATGCGAGCACGCTTTTTGAGCGACTCTACGATCACCTAATCCGAAGGGGAGCCTACGCCCTGATACTGGAGCTCGGGGAGCAGCTCATCCAGCAGCTTCCGCCGGCTAGCGGTCATCTTGCCGCGCGGCTTGGCAACGTCGGCAACTGCTACGGCACCATCGGCGACTTCCAACAGGCTTACGAGCACCATGACCGAGCCTTGAAGGTGTTCGTTCAATTGGGCGATGTCGCAGCGCAAGCGACCCAGCTGAGTAACCTTGGGGTCTGCTTGGTGCAGATGGGCAAATTGCACGACGGCAAAGACAAATACGAGGCGGCACTTAAGCTCGCCCGTGGTGCGGGCAATGTTGAAGCCGAAGCTAACAGCCTCGGCAACCTCGGCAACTGCCTCCTCCAACTGGGAAATCCGCAGGAAGCAATCACACACCTCGAGGCCGCGTTGGCGCTCAACGTAGCGCAAGCGCGCGCCGACCTTCAGGCCAACCAACATAACAACCTCGGCAACTGCTTCGTCCACCTCGGCAATCTGGCTGACGCGAGCCGGCACTATCAGGCGGCGCTCGCATTGAACGAACAGATCGGGCATATCGCCGGGCAACTTGATTCTCGCTCGTCCCTCGCGCGTTGCTACTCGCTTTTGGGCGACCATGACCGGGCGATCAAGGAGATGGAGGCTGTGCTCTTGCTCCACGATTCAATTGATCGACCGCAAGCGCGAGCCACCGCGCTCCTAAATACCGGACATGCATACAGGGCCGCACAGCGACCCGAGGACGCGAAAAAGTACTTCAAGCTTGCCTACGAAGCCTTCGACAATCTGGACGATCTCGCCAACGCCCTGAATTCGCTTGGCACGACAGAGATGCGCTTAGGCAATCTTGACAAAGCGATCTCCCTGCACGAGGAAGCCGCCGCCATAGCCCACGAAATCGGGAACCGGGCCGACGAGGCGATCTGTCTTGAGCACCTGGGTCGCTGCCATCTCTTCGGCGGACGCCTTGCGCGCGCGATTGAACTCCTCGAACAAGCTTGCATGCTCAGCTCGACGCACGGTTCGGCAGAAGCCGTTATGAAGCAGAATACGACCCTCGCCAGCATGTACATTCTGGCGGGCCGCAAGGAAGAGGCAGCGGAGCTCCTGGCAGGCATGCTGAAGAAGAACCAGCAGGAAGGCTTCGAAATGCCCGAAGTCACAGCGACTATCCTGATGCTTCTCAGCATTTGCGACAACATGGACCGAAGCGCTGAGGGCGGCGCGCCTCGCGATGCAGAAGCGGACGAAAGCAGCAATGGTTCGGCCGATGACTGAGGTACGACAATGAACGACGGCGCGAGTGCTGCTCCAGGCCCGACTTGGCCCCCCGATGTCGGTCATCTATTGACGCGCGACGCCGGCGTGCCGCGTGGTGTGGCGTCGTCACAGAGAAGCGGGGCTAAAGCTCGTCGCCACCCCTGGCCACCTCAACACCAAAGCGATGTTCGCGCTACATAACCTCGGCTGGAGCGCGTTCCAGCAGCTGTGCCTCACTATTACGCGGGAGATACTCGGCCAAACCGTCGAGTCGTTTCTAGATTCAGGCGATGGTGGTCGCGACGGAGCCTTTGCCGGGACGTGGAAGCCTCGCGGACGCGAGCGCGCCCGCGGTCAGTTTGTCATCCAATGCAAGTTTACAAGCAAGCTCAACTACAGCTTGCAGCCAGCCGATCTCGCGGATGAGGTGGCGAAGGCCAAGGTGCTCGTGGGTCGGGGCCTCTGCGACGCCTACGTCTTGATGACCAACGCCGGCGTGTCAGGTGTGGCCGACAGCAAGATCAAAGCGATTTTTAAGGCGGTCGGAGTCAAACACGTCTTCAGCTTCGGAGCGACGTGGGTGACACAACAGATCCGCGAGAGCAAGCGCTTGCGCATGCTGGTCCCGAGGGTGTACGGCCTTGGAGATCTCAGCCAGATCCTAGACGAGCGAGCGTACTTGCAGGCGCGATCAGTCCTTGAGTCGATGCGCGAGGACCTGGCGAAAGTGGTCATGACGGACGCCTACAATCGAGCGGCCGAAGCCATCGACAAACACAGCTTTGTATTCTTGATTGGCGAACCTGCTGCCGGGAAGACAACCATCGCTTCATTGTTGGCCATGGCGGCGCTGGATCAGTGGAACGCTTCCACACTGAAGCTCGATGACCCAGGAAAGGTCACCGAACACTGGAACCCAGACGAGCCTTCACAGTTTTTCTGGGTGGACGACGCCTTTGGCGTCACTCAATACGAAGATTTCTTGGTTCGCCGGTGGAATCACGTCCTGCCTACCGTCCCGGCAATGATTCGCAAGGGTGCCAAGTTCGTCATGACCTCGCGAGACTACATCTACAACCGCGCAAGGAAGGACTTGAAGGTCGGTGCCTTCCCGCTTCTCAGCGAAAGCCAGGTAGTGATCGATGTGCGTGACCTGAGCGCGAATGAGAAACGTCAAATCCTGTACAACCACCTCAAGCTCGGACGACAGTCGCGCACCTTTATCAGCAAACTCAAACCATTTCTGTCCGATGCGGCTGATCACCCACGATTCATTCCTGAAACGGCGCGGCGTCTAGGAGACCCGCTCTTCACCAAGTCACTGCATTTGACCAGCTATCACGTCAGGGCGTTTGTTGAGCGCCGTGAGCAGCTCATGCAAGAGGTAATCGAGGGGCTCGATCCGCACTCTAAGGCAGCGCTAGCTTTGATCTATATGCGAGCTGGGCGGCTCCAGAGCCCCGTGAAGCTACAGCCGTCCGAAGGCGACGCGATCGAGCGCCTCGGCAGCACTCTCGGCGGGTGTGTCGCTGCCCTTGAATCGATGAAGGGGAGCCTTGTTTTGCTCTCACTCGCATCAGGTGATCACATCTGGGAGTTCAAGCACCCAACAATAGGCGATGCTTATGCGGCCACCCTCATCCAGAACCCCGAGCACCTGGGGATCTATCTCGAGGGCACCGCGACGGAGCGGCTATTGACCCAGGTAACCTGCGGCGATGTGGGCATCGAAAAGGCCGTCGTCTTGGCCAATTCCTTCTTTCCGAAGATTGTCGAAAAATTGCAAAGCCTATCGTCTAGCAGGGCGTACAAGGATGCCTGGCTCGCAACGTGGGGTGCACAACGGGACCTTCAGGGATTTCTGGCGCGCCGCTGTTCAAAAGACTTCCTGTCGCTCTACCTTTCGCATAATCCAGCGATCCTCGATCAAGTGGCTAGCCCCGGGTTGTTCCTCAGCGTCGTTTCCGAGGTCGGCCTCGCGAAGCGACTGCATGAGGTCGGACTGCTCCCGGAGACGCAGCGCCAAAAGTTCATCGCCACCGTCAGCAATTATGCGATCGAGGGAGAAGACGCATCCGCGCTCGATGATGAAGACATTCGCTCCATTTTCACGGACGCCGAGCACGAGGACTTGACGCAGCGAGTAAGGGCTGAGCTTCTGCCGCGTCTTGGGGACGTTCGACGTGAGGCTGAGTCCAACCATTCTTCAGGCACATCCCCTGAGGCGCATATGCGCCCGGTGTTCGACGTGTTCGACGTCCTGAAGAAACATTTTGGCGAAGAGGACGATGATGTGCTTGCGTCGATTGAGCAGGAAGAGCGTCGGGCACGTGAGTGGGTGGAGAAAATGAGCCTCCGGAATCCCACAGAGCGCCACGCGAGTTGGGCAAGGTCGACGCCCAGGTGACTCCTCAGGGAGCAAGGAGCATCTTCGATGATGTCGATGCCGGCGGCGATGATCAAAGCGATTGATCGCGCTCTCGAGGAATTTCCCGCACAATCTCATCGGCCAAGGTGGGCCATCAGCGTGCGAGGAGTTCAGCTTGTTTCGGTCAGGCAGCTCCCTGACCAACACCGTCAAACTGCGTCACAGTGCGCCACTTCGAGCCCCATCGCCGCTTCCACGCCACCCCAGAAAACTCAATGAACGATGGCTCTGGCATGATCGCCTGCGCCGTCTTCAATTCCCGGCGCCTCCACCGAAAACCTCAACGAACGTTGGGGTTTTCTTCATTGTGCAAGCGCGAGCTCGGGGAGCTCCCTGAGTTGGCCGCACTTCTTCCGGGAATCGAAGCTACCGTACCCGGGTCCTCGTGCAGCCCGGACGAAGGGCGGCGCTTACGCTAAACTGCGTGCATCTGCTCCGCCGAAGCCATCGCCGTCGAGGCTCTCGCCCTTCCTGCCGATGAGCGGCCCGCGCTCGGGCTGCGCCTCGCCGAGAGCCTCGACGAGCAGAGCGAGTGCTCACCAAAACCCGCTCCGAGCCGTCCCGACATGATGCCGAGGCTGAAGACGCTTGGGCCGCGGAGATGGCAGCTCGTATCGAACGCATTTGCTCTGGCGGTGCCGAGACGATCACGACGGCCGATGCCCTAGCTCAAGCTCGCGCTCGCTTGTCGGCCCGTCGCGGCTGAAATTCTCATCGCGGCACCGACCGAAATGGCCGAGGCAGCCGCTTGGTACGACGATCGTGAGGATGGGGCTCGGGGAGCGCTTCCTGCTCGAGGCGGAGGCAGCGTTCGCGCGAATCGATGAGAAGCCCTTGACGGGCCCGCCCTGGAAGGACCGTCGTCTTCCAGAGGGCGTGCGCCGCATGTTCATGCGCCGTTTCCGTACGCGCCCATTTACATTCTCGAGCCGCACCGATGACACCGCGGGCGACGGCGCGGCGGACAAGGAGGCGGCCTGCGTTGATATCGACGTCGGACCAGCTCAGTGCGAGTAGCTCGCCGAGCCGGAGGCCGGTGCGAACGGCAACGGTGATCATGGCCTGCCCTTCACCTTCGGCGGCGACGATAAGCCGGTCGGCTTCCTCGAAGGTGAGAAAGTCGAATTCTGGCGCGGGCGGTTTCATCCCCTTGACAGGCGGCGCGACCGTTAGGCGTTCCCAGGCGACGGCGGTGGTCAGCAGCTTGCGAAGTACCGTCAGGTGGTTGTTGAGTGTCTTCGGCGCGATTTTGGCGGTGAGCTTTTCGGCCTTGTAGGCGTCGATCTCGGCAATGCCGATTTGGTCGAGGCGCAGATGCCCAAGCGCGGGCGCCAGCTGGCACCCGCGGGCGCGAGAGTGTCTTCGACGACCTTGGAATCGGCATCGCCGTCCGCGCTAGCGCCGCAAGCCCCCTGTGTCACCGCCATCACTCCGAAGCCGAGAATCGTCTACGCATCTAGACGCAGCGAACTCATTTCAGCCTCCCGGGAGAGAACACCAGCACGCAGCTGCGCAAAGTTCGTGCGCGGCCTCACATCGGGCAGGCTTGGACATTCCGCGTCCCGCGCCGCCGCTCCTTGCCCATCGGCCGGAACCTCCGCTGGCGCCGCCTCCTCCGAAGCCCGACCCTAGGTCCCGTCTTGAGTCTTCGATCCGCGCCGCCCTGCGAAGGCGGCGAGGTGGACGGACTCTCGTTTCGTCTCGCGCTTTGCTGACGCGTACTCGGCCCAATCTATGTTCTGGAACATATCTTCGGCGGCGCTAGCCTGGCTTCGGAGGCTTTCGTATGCCGTACACGGCCGAGCACAAAGTCCGAACGCGCGCCCGTATCATCGAGTGCGCCCGTGTGATGTTCAACCGTCAGGGCTTCGAGCAGGTGTCGATCGACGACATCATGAAGCAGGCGGGCCTTACGCGCGGAGGCTTCTACAACCACTTCTCCAGTAAGCAAGACCTCTACGCCGAGGCGGTCCGTAGCTACTCGACGTGTAATCCCTTTGCCCGTGACGCGGCGAAAGTCGCCGGCCGCCCCGGACCGAAACAAGCGGCCCGCAGGCTCGTCGAGCTGTACCTGTCGGATGCGGTGCTGAACGACATCGCTCAGCACTGCCCGCTGTTTGCGTTGCCGTCCGACGTCGCCCGCGCGGGACTGGAACCGCGCGGGGCCTACACGTTCTTGGTGCGCGAGATGCTCGCGATATTTCGGGCGGCGTTCGACAATCCGACCGCAAGGCGGCCGCCAAGGCGCAGGTGATTTTAAACCTCTGCGTCGGCGGCATGGTCATCGCGCGCACGACAGACGACCCGGCCTTGCGGCGCTCGCTGCGCGCGGCCGCCCTGGATCAGGCGTTGCAATTGCTGGAAGGCCATAGGGCCAAGGAGGCGCACCCATGAACAACCACGCATCTAGAAATGGAGAGAAGCAGTGAACGAGATGATACTTCGTGTGACGTCCGCCGACGGTACGAGGATCGCCTACGACCGGAAAGGTAGTGGCCCGGCGGTGATCCTCGTCGGCGGCACCCTAGACGATGGCGCTGAGAACGCGCCGCTGGCCCGGCTCCTTGCCAACCATTTCACGGTCTACAATTACGCACGACGCGGCCGGGGCGCCAGCGGCAATACACCGCCGTACGCCGTGGCGCGGGAGGTGGAAGACCTCGACGCGCTGATTGCGACAGCCGGCGGCTCAGCTCACGTGTACGGCGCCTCATCTGGCGGCGCCCTCGCGCTGGAGGCAGCAGCGGCAGGTTCGGCGATCGACAAGATCGCGGTGTGGGATGTGCCGTACGTGATCGGGGACGACCTGTGGCCGAGGTTCAACCAGTACCTCGCGGACACCCACGAGGCATACAAAGCCGGCCGGGACGAGGAGCTCCTGGAATTGTTCATGAGGCTTACCGGCGGACCCGACGCGGACATCGCGGCTAGCAAACAGTACCCGATCTGGGCCTCGTCCGTCGCGCTCGCCCACACGCTCGTCAAGGACGCCGCGGTCCTCAATGGCTACAAGATCCCCACGGACCGACTTGCCCGCATCACTCAGTGGGTCCTGGTGACCACCGAGGGTCCGATCACCGAGCCCCAGTTGTCAGGCCTCCCGACTGACTTCTTCGACCGCGCCGCGAAAGCGATAACCGCTGCCATCCCCCAGACCAAACGACACACGCTCGACGGGCAGGGACACGTCGTCGCCCCCGAACTCATGGCCCGTGTACTGAAGACGTTCTTCAACCAGTAACACGCTGTACTGGCCGTCTCGGTCACGACGGTCAGGCAGTTCCCTGAGTTGCGGCGACCAAATGCGACGCTGAGCGACAGAACGCGCCCCCTCGTCGCGCCACGCTCACCCATAAAACTCAATGAACGATGGACTTTGGCCCCCCAACTCGGCCGTCTTCAATTCCCGGCGCCTCCACCGAAGATCCCAACGAACGTTGGGGTCTTCTTCAATTTCGTGCAAGCGCAGGTCAGGGAGGTCCCTGAGTTGAGCGCTTCTTTTGCGGGGAATTGAAGGATCCGCACCCGGGTCCCGGCTGCAGGTCTGCGGGACGACGACGCGGTTTCGGGCTACCCTATTGGCGTTATGTCGAGCGCTGCCGTCCGCCAGGTTATCGCCCTCGCCGCCGAGCTTTCCGAGGAGGAACGGCGCGTCGTCGTCGACGCCATCGCTCCGCACGAATCAGTGGCCGGGCTCGCCGCAGAGTGGGAAGCCGAGATCGCGCGGCGGGCGGAGCGGGTGCGCAGTGGACAATCTGCAGGCAAGCCCGCGGCTGAAGTGTTCGACCGACTCGAGGCTCGACTCAAAGCGCGGTAATGGCTGAGCTGATTATCGAGCCCGAGGCCGAGGCCGAGCTCGAGGAGGCCGGCGATCGATACGAGCAGAGCGTGCCGGGGCTCGGGCTCGAGTTTATGCTCGAGATGCGAGAGCGGACACTCGAGCTAGCAGGGGCTCCGCTCAGCTATCCGGTCTTCGGCGGCGTCGCTGACGTGCGGTGCGCGCATGCCGTTGGGCGATTTCCGCACCTAATCGTCTACATGACGCATGGTGACGCCGTTCATGTACTCGCGTTCATGCACCCCCGACGACGGCCGGGCTACTGGGCAAACCGAGGCCCGTTGCGGCGGTGAAAGTCGGGGCGTTGGTTGGTAAGGCAGCTCCCTGAGAGCCCCAAGCGTCTAGCAACGGGCTCGCGTCGACAATAGCGATTGGTTCGGAGGGCTGAGAGAAGGATCCGTGATGCTCCCACGACGTTGCGTGCGGTTCGCCCAATTGCTGGGTGGGATCGTCGCCGCCCCACGGCTACTTCAGCGTCGAGGGTCCCTAAAAGGAGCAGCCATCGGAGCAGATGTATCGCGGCACGGCTTCGGGAAGCATTCGATGCGAAGTCCTTTAGCGGCACGTCCGAGCAGCATCTGGCCCGCCTCAGTCAAGGCCACGTGACGCTTGCGGCGCACGAACAGCGCGGTGCTCGACTCGGCCTCGAGCCGATTTGGGGGGCGGGGCGTCGGGGAGCGAGCCACACTGAGAACGATGAAGCCCGCCGCCCAGCTAGGGTCGCAGATTTCCGTGCGCAGCTTCACCGAGGACGACGCGCCGTTCGTGGCCGAGCTTTCGGATCGATCGTTCGCCGAGTATGGCGCGCGCCCGTCGCGCTACACGTTGAGCGTGATTCAACGTCCGACCACGCGCACCTGGTTGGCCGTCGAAGGCAACCTGCCGCTCGGCATGATCGTGCTGGAGCTGGCGGGAACGAAGGCGGCGGTGCTGGCGGTCGCGGTGAGCGAGCGGCACCGCGGACGCGGCGTCGGTGGCGTGCTGATGCAAGCGGCCGAGCGCTACGCCCGCGCCCACGGGGTGCAGCAACTAACGTTGTTCACCGCCGACTCGAACTTGGCGGCGCTCGATCTGTTTTTGCGCCGTGGCTTCCACATCGTACGTCGCAAGCCCGGCTTCTATTCGCGCCGGCAAGACGCCTGCGAGCTGACCAAAGAGCTTACGGCGTCGAGCCGCTGACGGCAGAGCGCGCCGGCGTTTTGCCGATGAGCGACTCGACGGCTCGAGGGGTACCGAAGCCAGGGCCACCGAGCGAAGCTTCGAGGCCGAGGTAAGCCGGCTCTTGCCCGACCGCAGCAAACAGCGCGTGGATGGCACCGTTGCGTTGCAGGGTGACGAGCAGGCCGACGAGCGCGGCCAAGCCGATCAGCACGGGCTCTAGCCGAGCGCCGCGTACCGACGGCATGGGCTGGGCGGGAATGATGGCCGGAGCGAAGGTTGTCTGCGGCGGGATGCCGGTTGGCTCGACGATGTTCGGTCGCGGTGGCGGCGGGGGTGGAGGCGCGCTGCCGATCGGAGGCGGAGCGCTGCGCATGGGTGGAGGCGCGCTGCCGATCGGAGGCGGAGCGCTGCGCATGGGTGGAGGCGCGCTGCCAATCGGAGGCGGAGCGCTGCGCATGGGTGGAGGCGCGCTGCCGATCGGAGGCGGAGCGCTGCGCATGGGTGGTGGCGCGCTGCCGATGGGCGCGGGCCCGCTGGCCGTCGGCGCGTCGACGATATTCACCGGCGGTGGCGGGGGAGGCGGGGGCGCGCTGCCGATGGGGGCGGGTGCCTTGCGCATGGGCGGTGGCGCGCTGCCGATGGGGGCGCGCGCGCTGGCCATCGGCGCATCGACGATGTTCACGGGCGGCGGCGGGGGAGGCGGAGGCGCACTGCCGATGGGTGGGAGCGCGCTGCCGACGGGCGGAAGCGCACTGCCGATGGGCGGTGGTGCGCTGCGCACCGGAGGTGGTGCAGGAGGTGCGGACGGACCGGGGCGCGCCGCCGAAATGGGCGGCGGTGGCGTTGGTAAGGATGGCGATGCATTCCCCTCCGCCTCCTCGTCGAGCCCCGCCACTACCCGCAGCGGCAACCACTCATCGGTACCATCTTGCCGGAGGAGTGTATTTTCGTCGATCAAGTCGAGCCGGTACAGGTCGTCAACCTGTTCCAGCGTCAGAGACTTCACTTCGTCGGGGGCGATCCGAACGTGGCACAGGTCCTCTGAGGCGCTCATTGCTCCCCTTTAGCACGATCGTTCTGGAGACCGGAGCGCGCTCGCACTACTTGTCTCATAGCGATGGCGAAGAATCCGTTCGAGGACATGGACCCAGATCTGAAGGCCATGGGCGGCTCGATGCGACCGTCAGCTGGCCCCGTGCGCTGGGGTCGCATAGCGACCGGCATTTTGGTGGTGGGCTGCGCGACGTTCGCGTTTGCCTACCACCTGCCGTTGCAGCAAGCGCACGAGAAGCTGACCGGCAGCTTTGCCGCGCTTCAGGCGCAGGTCGAATCGTCCAACCGCGCCCTGAAAGACGCCCAGGCTCAGGCCAAAGAGGCGAGCGAGAGCAAGCAGGAGCTGCAAAGCAAGCTCGACGAGGTCAAGCAAGCCGACAAGGCCCACGCCGAACAGAGCCGCTCGCTCATGAGCGCGCTGGAGTCGAAGCTGTCGAAGCCGCTGGCCAAGACCCAAGCCGCGGTGGGTAGCGCGGACGGACAAGCCGTCGCCGCGCTTTCGCTGGCCTATGTGCTGAACCCGGGCAAGCTGGACGTCAGCGCGCCGGGCAAGGACGCGCTGTGCGGCGTGGCTCAAGCCTCCAACAAGAAGACGATTCGCGTGCTGGCCGTCGCCGACAAGAAGAGCATTCCCGCCGGCTTGGCCGCGAAGCTCAAGACGCCGCTCGAGTACAGCAGCGCGGTGGCGGCGGCCGTGGCCGCAACGCTGCTGGACAAGTGTAGCGTGGAGCCCGCGCGCGTGAGCGCCACCGGCTTTGCGGCGGAGCCGAGCGCGAGCGCAAAAATCGAAGGCAAAAAGCTGAGTGGTGCCCGCGTGGAGCTGTGGCTCGACACCAGCAAGTGACGGCAAAATAGCCCGGCCGCCGCAGCTGCCGCGCGCTGGCAAATCGGACATAATCGCGAAGCGATGACGACCTTCAAACGGCGCGATTTCGTGGCGCTCGGCGTACCAGCGACGCTGGGCACGGCCGGTTCGGCGTTGGCTGCGGCGCACGAGCCAGAGACGCATCTGTTGCCCGACGCGGACGGATTTCCGAATAGCCGTCTCCCGGCGCTGGTGTATCGCGCGGCGCTACCGAACAGCGGCGACCTAGCGACCAGCTTCGAGCAGCTGTTCGAAAGCAACGGCTGGACCGGCTCGTGGCGCAACGGCTTGTATCGCACGCATCACTATCACAGCACCGCGCACGAGGTGCTGGGCGTGTATCGCGGCCAGGTGAGTGTTCGGCTGGGCGGCCCCGCCGGGCCCTTGGTCGAGCTGCGCGCCGGAGACGTCGCGATCTTGCCCGCGGGGGTAGCGCACAAGAACGAGAGCCAGAGCGACGACTTTGCGGTCGTGGGCGCCTACCCGCGCGGCACGTCAGCAGACTTGCAGTACGGTAAGCCGGGCGAGCGCCCGAGCACCGACGCGAACATTGCCAAAGTGCCGCTCCCGAAGCGAGATCCGGTCGTCGGCGCCCCGGGGGCGCTGCTTCGGCTCTGGCGCTGAGGCGCGGCGCCGGCGACTGACGTGCAGCGAACACGGTCGGTATTCGACCGGTCGCGCGCGCGCGCATGAAGGAATCGAAGGCGGCGGGTGAATACGGGGCACAGCGAGCCTTCGTATGCCCATTCTTTTTCGCGCCGTGAGCGTCTCGCTCGCGGTTCTGCTCACGTGCAGCGCGCCGCTGCGCGCCCAAACGCCGCTCGAGCTCACGCCGCCCAGCGCGCTCGGCAGCACCGACGTGCCGTATCCGGACGGCGCACAGGGCGACGCGGCGGTGGTGCTGGAGCTCGTCGTCGAAAAAGACGGCTCCGTGTCGAGCGTCACCGTCGTGGAAGGTGCAGAGCCTTTCGCCGAGCAAGCTCGCGCCACGGCGCTGACTTGGCGCTTCACGCCCGCCCAGCGCGGCAACGACATCGTGGCGGCTCGCATTCGCGCGCGCGTGGCTTTTCATCGCGAGCCCGAAGCGCCGCCGCCACCGGTGGCGACAGCTCCGATCACGCCCGCCGCAGCCAGCGAAGCGGCATTGCCGCCAGCCGCGCCCCCACCCGAGCCGGCCGTCGAGGTCATGGTCGTCGGCACCCGCCGCGAGATCGGTGAAACCACGCTGTCGAAGGCGGAGGTGCGCGAGATGCCGGGCGCGTTTGGCGATGCTTTCCGAGCGATCGAAGCTCTGCCGGGGGTCACACCGTTGGCCAGCGGCCTACCGTACTTCTACGTGCGCGGCGCGCCGCCCAACAACGCGGGCTACTACGTGGATGGGATTCGGGTCCCGCTCCTCTTTCACCTGGGGCTCGGGCAAAGCGTGATTCACCCGGGGCTAATCGAGAACGTCGACTTTTATCCGAGCACCGCTCCCGCGCGCTACGGTGGCTTTACGGGCGCCGTGATTGCGGGGCAGACACGCGAGCCGGCGAGCGCGTTTCACGGCGAGGCCAACTTGCGTCTCGTCGACGCCGGCGCGCTCTTGGAAGCGCCATTTGCCGACGGTCGCGGCAGCGCATTGGTGGCGGGACGCTACGGCTATCCGGGCCCGATTTTGGCCCTGGCTACCGATGACATGAAGATTGGCTATTGGGACTACCAGGGGCGCGCCACCTGGAAGCTCGGTCAGCGCGACACCATTGGTCTGTTCGCTTTTGGCAGCCACGACTACCTGGCCACTCGCTCCCCTTCGGGCGACCCCGTAGCCAGCAAGGAAATGATCGAGCAGTTGGTGTCCGACTTCCATCGGCTGGATCTGCGCTACGACCACGCGCTCAGCGACGGCAAGGTGCGGGTCGCGCTCACCGGGGGCTACGATCGCCAAGGCGCCACGCCCACCTACCTCAAGAACTACTCGGCCGGAGCGCGCTTGGAGGTCGAGCAAAAGCTCACGACGACGCTGCGCTTTCGCGGCGGCGCGGACGCGCGGCTCGATCACTACCGCATCAACATCACCCGCCAGGGGCCGGGCGAGCCCGTGGTCCCGCAGAGCGCCAATCCTCCCCCAACCAACCTGACGGGTGGATTGAACGCGGATCTGGTTTGGCGGGCGCTGCCGCGCGTCGAGCTGGTGCCGGGCGGGCGCGTGGATTTGTACGCTTCATCGCGCCACAACGAGGCTCCGAGCACGGGTCACACCAAAACCGTGATCCCGACCGTGGATCCGCGCATTTCCGCGCGAGTCACGGTCACGCCCGGCATCGTGTGGCTGTCGAGCTTTGGGCTTGCGCACCAGTATCCGAGCCTGCGCGTGGGTGACATTCCGGCACCCATGGTGTCGATCCCGGGCTTTCCTTTCGGAACTCGCAAAGTCCAAACGGCGGCTCAAGCCAGTCAGGGTGTCGAGCTCGCCTTGCCGGCCGAGCTGAGCCTCACCGCCACGGGCTTCTATTCGCGCTTCTGGGGTCTCACGGACCTGAGTCAGAGCTGCTTCCAATACCAGCTCGGCAACGAGCCGGAGCCCATGCTGGGGGTGGTGCCGCCCTACTTTTGCCCCAACAACGAGCCCGTACGTGGCCGCGCCTACGGCGTCGAGCTGCTGCTGCGCCGGCCTTTCACCAAGCGCTTGAGCGGCCTGTTGTCGTACACGCTGTCGCGCTCGACGCGCCAGGCACATTTCCTGAAGGCCACGGGGGCCGAAGACATCGCCACCGTACCGAGCGAGTTCGACCGAACCCACGTGCTCAATGCCGTCGTGGGCTACGATCTGGGGCGTCGCTGGCGCGCGGGGGCTCGGCTGCTCTTCTACACCGGTACTCCCTACTCGAAGCTCGATGGCAGCTTGGCGGTGCCGCCGTACAACGCCTACCGCAACCCCGCCTTTTATCGGGTCGACGTGAGGTTGGAGAAGCGCTGGCGGCTCGGGCAGAGCGGCTCCATCGCGTTCGTGGTGGAGGGCCAAAACGTGACCCTGCAAAAGGAGGTCAGCGGCTTGGGGCTCGACTGCGAAGGGCGAGGGGGGCCGGAGGCCAGCACGACCACCTGCAAACAATCGACGATTGGGCCGCTCACCATCCCCAGCATCGGCGTCGAAGCCTTTTTTTGAAAATTGTGCTGACTTGACTGAAGGATTCGCGTGGCATCGAGCGAAGACGAGTGAAAGCTACGGCATGAATCCGCACCCCCGCACTAGCGCCCTTGCCCTCGGGGCATTGCTGGCCCTCGCGCGCCCGGGTGCGGCGCTGGCGGCGGAGCGCGGCTGCGTTGGCCCAACCATCGTCGCCGACCCCGGCTTCCGAGCCCGTTTCCCTGACTTGCTCGAGCGGCTCCAAGACGAGCTCGCGGCCCATACCGACCTCGATCCTTGCGCGCGAGCCGCGCTCCGCGTCGAGGGTGTCGCCGACGTCACACTGATGGTCACGCTGCCGGACGGTCGCACCGCCTCGCGCCGAGTCACTCAGGCCGACGACGTCATGCCCACGCTACAGGCGCTGCTATTGCTACCGGCCGCGCCGTCCGTAGCGGCGTTGGCGGAACCGCCCGCGGCTTCGGCGGCAGCACCGTCGGCGGGGCCGCTACCAGCTCCAACCCCGCGCCCGAGTCCGCGCCATCGCGTTCTTTTGCGCGGCGACCCCGACCGGCTCGACCGGCTCGACCGCGACGCTGCCGCACCCGTCCATGCCCCACGCTCGTTCGGAGTCGAGCTCTCCGTGTTCACCGGCGCGCGGATGGGTGACGGACAGGTCGGGCTCGGCGCCGGGGCGCTCGGCTTCCTCGAGGTCCACGGCTGGCTGCTCGGGTTCGAAAGTCGCGCCGACGTCTATCGCCCGCTGTTGAATGGAGACCCCGAAACCGCGCTCGAGCTTGCTCTTTTAGCCGGAAGACGCTTCGATTTCGGCCCGGTTGCGCTCGATCTCAGCGCGGGGCCAGCCGTGGCCATGAAGGGTCTCGCCTTTTCCCAGACCAGCTCGGTTGCGGTCATGGGCACCGGGTCGGCTCCGCCGACGACGCCCCCTCCCCCCGAAGCGGATCCGAGCACGGGTCCCGTCCCGCGCTTGCTGTTGGCAGCCCGCTTCGGCTTCAGCCCGCGCTCCGTCTTTCGCACCTTCGTCGGCATCGACGGCGCGGTCGGTCAACGGCGCGCCACCTTCACCCCCGAAAGCGCCTCCGCGCGTTTGCCGGCATTTTCACTGGGTCTGGCCCTCGGCGCCACCGTCGGTACGCCATGAGCTCACGCATCAACCGACCTGCGCCCGTGGAAGCGCTCGAGCTTTCGGACCCCGAGCTGATGCGACAGCTGGCGACTGGACAGCTCGGCGCGCTCGGCGCCCTGTACGATCGTTACCAAGCGCCGCTGCGCCGTTTCTTGGCGCGCGCCACGCAAGACGCGCACGACGTCGATGATCTCGCGCACGCCACGTTCCTTTCAGCCGCGCGGTGCGCCGCGCGCTACGACGGCCGCGCGTCGTGTCGGCCCTGGCTGATCGGCATCGCCGCGCAGCTGCTCCGTCGCAGGCGGCGCGCCAGCAGCCGCTTCGTCGCGGTGCTGGCGGCCTTCAAAGGCACTTTGCTGCTGGAAGCGGATCCGCGGCCCGCCCTGCAAGCACGCAGCGACGTCGAAAAGGCCCTCGGCGGCCTCAGCGAGCCCAAACGCATCACGTTGCTGATGGCGGAGGTCGAGGGCCTGAGCTGCGAAGAGATCTCCCAGGCGCTGGCCATTCCGATCGGCACCGTCTGGACACGCCTGCACGCCGCGCGTCGCGAGCTGCGCCAAGCCCTCGCGGCTCGGCACGCCGGAGGTGGTGAGCCATGAGCACCACGTGCCCGCGCCTCTTCGAGGTGGAAGCGCTGCGCGACGGCCGACTCACCGGCGCCGAGCGGTCGCGCTTCGAAAGTCACCTGAGCGTGTGCGGCGCCTGCGCACGCGAAGCGCAAGCTCTACGAGCGCTCGCCGACGAGCTTCGCTCGGCCGGCGACAGCGCGGACTCGGACGAGCTTCACGTGCGCCGAGAACGCACACGCCTGCTCGCGGCGTTCGACGAAGGTCTGGTGCCATCGGCGCGCGCCCCCAGGCTCCGATCCTGGCTCGGAGCGGTCGCCGCCGTGCTCGTGCTCGGAGCGCTCGTGGCCGCGTTCGTGCGCTGGCCCGTCCGATCCGCAGCCCGTGCCGCGCTTTCGCCCGCTCCGCCCGAGCCCATCACCGTGCGCGCCGACAGCAGCGCTCGCTGGTCCAGACAGAGCGAAGCCGGCCTCGAGCGAGTCGTGCTCGACAGTGGCGCTCTGTCCATCCGCGTCGACCACGCTACTTCGCAACGCCGGCTGCTGGTAGTGCTGCCCGACGGCGAGCTGGAAGACATCGGCACGACCTTCTCGGTCAGCGCCGCCGCCGGTCACACCACCCGCGTCACCGTCCAGGACGGCAGCGTGGTGCTGCGGCTCCGGGGCAGCCCGCCCATCGCGCTCGGCGCGGGGGACGCCTGGAGCCCGCCGCCCCTGCCCGCCGTAGCGCCGTCGGCGGTTGCCATGCCGTCGCCTGCCGCGTCGTCGGCTGCGCTCGTGTTGCCAGCGGCGCCGTCGGCCAAACACGCGGTCGCGGCCGTTACCGAGGGCGATCCTTCGGCAGATTTCCGGGCCGCGATGGCTTCGCTGGACAGCGGAGACAACGCCACCGCCGCCGCGCGCTTCGCCGCGTTCTTGGCCCGGCACCCTCAAAACGCTCGCGCCGAAGACGCCGCTTACCTGCGCATTCTCGCCTTCGAGCGCACGGGCAACTCGGCCGCCACTCAGCGAGCCGCGCGCGACTATCTCGCTCGCTATCCCCACGGCTTTCGCCACGCCGAAGCCGAAGCGCTCACTCGTTGAAACGGCGCCTCGACCGCTGCGAAAAGCCTGGCATACCGGTTGCAGTCTCCTGGGCATGAACGTGCTCATTCGGGGACTCTGGGGGTTGGCGGTCGCGGCCACCACGTCGCTGGCTTCCGCACAACAGGCGGACATTGCCGCGCCGGGGGCCGCGTCGGAAGCGCCCGCCGTCGTCGCAACACCCGCACCGGCAGGTTCTCGCACTGTGATTCTTGCACCACAGCAGCGTGAAAATCTGCCCGAAGCGCGTCACTGGTACGGCTGGCAATCCCTTTCGCTCGACGGCGGCGTCGCGGCGCTGGGCCTGGCGGCGCTCCTCGTCGAAACCAGCGACTCGCCTCATTCGGAGAATCTATCCACGGCTTTGCTGCTGGGAGCCGTGGTCGGCTACGGGGCTGGCGGACCCGCGATCCACCTGATCCATCATCGCCCGTGGCAAGCGCTCGGCAGCTTGGGCTTGCGCGCCGGTCTGCCGGTCGTCGGCGGTGCGCTCGGTCTGGCGTCGGCAACTTGCCCACCGCCCGGTGGCGGTGACTACGGCAATTGCGGCTTGGGTGAGCTGATCCTCGGCGCCGCCGCCGGCACCATCTTGGCCATCGCGCTCGACGACAGCGTCCTCGCTTGGGAAAAGCCTGCCGGGGACGCAGCTTCGCAGGCTCGCTTGGGCCTGACGCCGGTGGTGTCCAGCGACGGCCGTCGCGAGCTGCGGGTGTTCGGCACGTTTTGAAGCGACACGACGTCGGCGTTCGAGCCGCAAAAGGCAGGGCGGTGAATGGCGGGCGTGGCTGGTGCTACCAATGGCGAAGTGACATGACCATCTGGCGCATCGCTTTGATGAGCGCGTGTGTGACGGCGGCCGGCACCGCGGGCGCGGCCGGTTTTCGCTGGCAGGCAGAAACCGAGAAGTGGACGCCGCCGGCCGGCGCCGCTTCCGGTACCACGGTAGAATCGTTGGTGAGCGCCGACTACTACGGGCTCGAAGCGCTCAAGCTGTGGGACTTCGACGGCCGAGCTTGCGCGCTCCAGCTCGAGCAAAGCAGCTTCAACGCGCCCAGCTTGCATCCGCTGGACGTCGTGCGCGTTTGCGAGCCGAAGCAGACGCAGGGCTGGCAACGGGTGGACGTCGGCTCGGGAAACTTCGTGCGCGCCATCGCGGTGTGCACGGCCCTCAAAGGCTCTGCCGGCCAGCTGCGCGGCGTCGAGCTATGGGGCGCCGCGCCCGACGCCAACGGCAAGCTCAAGCCCGCCAAAGCGTCGGTGAAGCTCGAGCTTTCTCACTGCGAAAAGTGGTCACCCCGGCGTGAATGCCCGGAGGGCAGCATCGCCACCGGCGTGCGCGCTCTGGTGGCCGATGCGGACACCGGCACCGTCGGCCTCGCGCTGCGCTGTCACGCTCTCGCTCCCAGTCAATAGCGGCTCAGAACTGACCCGAAGCGCCCAGAACGCCGGCGTCGCGAGCGACGAGCAGCGTGGGCGTGACCGTGATGCGCGCATGCTGAGGAGCTTCGTCGCTGGGCGAGCTCGCGAACAACACGACGCCCGTCACGAGCAGCACGCCGCCCACCGCGGCCGACATGGCACCTAGTGCCATGCTTTGACTCACGATCGAGCCATGCTTGTCGGCGTCGCGGCTACCCACCACGCACAACGCACTGCCCGCCCCCAGCCCAACGACGCCGACCGCGCCCAAGATCGCGCCCGCTTTTCGCTCCTTCGACCACCAACCAGCCGGCGCCGCATCTTGCTTGCTAGCGGGCGGAGCAGCCGGGGTCGCCAAGGGTGAAGGCGCCGGCAGTGGCGCCGTGAGCGCCGGCGCTGGCACCGCCGCGACCGGAGGCGCGGGCGACGACCCGGCGACGGCTCCGACCGTGATGGGCAGGGTTTGATTGTCGCCGTCCGCAAGCTTCACCGGATACCGCGCGTCGTCGTGACCGGCCAGCTTGACGACGATCACGTGCTCACCCGGATTCATCGGCAGCGGCGCGCCCAGCGCGGCGGCATCGAGCGGCGCCTCGTCGCGCAGCACTTGGGCCCCGGCCGGAGCGTTGGGTGCCAGCTGCAGGGTGAGATGCGCGATCCGTTTTTGCACCGCGGCCAGGCGCGTCTCGGCGCGCGCCCGCGACTGCGGCTTTTCGTCGTGCTTGGCTCGGTCGCGCGCCATGGCCCACTGCGTCTCGGCGTCCACGAGATTGCCGGACTGCTCGCTGCACTCGGCAAGCTCCATCAGCGTCGGCAACTTGGAATCCAGCCGCTCGGCCTCGGCCAAGTGCTTGCACGCTTCGCCGAGCTGTCCTCGTTTCTTCGCTTCTTGAGCTTGGCTCACGTGCTTCTGCGCCGCCGCGCGGTTCTCGGGCGATGCCGCGCGGGCGGGCAATGCGCTCACGAGCGCCGCCGCCAACATGGCAACGGCCAGACCGCCTCGACCGCAAAGCTTGCCGGACATGCTTCTTACACTTTTAGAGGTTCGGGCGCTCGGAGATCAAGAAGACCCAAATTGGCAGCCATTTCAGCGGCAGCCGCTGCGTGTGGTGATGTCACCCACCTTCCGAGCGACGCCGGAATCTTCTAACCTCGGGCGTCATGCCGGGCTTCGTGACGCGAGCAGAAATGGACGGCGTCTCGCGCGAGATCTACCCACTCTTGCCGCCGCAGTTCCGAGACGGATTGGCGTCCGAAACCAAAGCGTCGCCACAGAATTCGGAAATCTTCCGCGCGACCTTCAGCTTCGATCCCAAGCTGGTCGACAACTTGTTCGAGCAGCTGAAGTACGAAGACGGCACCACCTGGCCCATGTGGAAGCTGGTGGCCGCCTTCTACATGGTCGAAAAGCGCATCGGCCCAAACACCGTGCGTAAGGCCGGGGAGCGGATCTACTCGACCATGCCCTGGCCGCCCCAGGTCCAGTCCCTGGCCGACGCGCTCCGCTTCACCGAGATTGCCTATTTCGAGTCGCATTTGCGCGCGCCCCGCGAACGAGCCGGAGGCTGGCGGGTGGAGCTGGAGCAGCCGGGCCTCACCATTCTGGTCGACGAAACCCCCTACCCCTGCAACGTCAACGAAGGCGTCGTATCGGGAATTTGCATGGCGTTCACGGCCCAGAAGCCCAGCTATCGGCTGCTCGACCCAGCAACTTCCAAGCGCGAAGGCGGCCTGGTGACGCGCTACGAAGTCCGCTTCGACCCGGCCTGACGGCCCTCGGCGTCAGCGCGCGGCGACCCCATCTCCGGCGGCGATTGCCCCGAGATCTCGCTGTGCATTGACTTGAGCGGGCCCGGCATTTTAGGAAGCGTAGTCAGGATGACCAAGAAGCCGGTTGGTTGGGTGGCGCTGTGCGTTCTGATGGCGGCGGCAATGCCCGCCCGAGCTCAAGACGCCGAAGGAAAGTTCGAGCCGTACGTGGCGGGCTATCCGCCCGAGCACAACTTGCTGGAGCTCGGAGTGTTTGGCGGCGTGTTGTTTCCCGCCAAGGACCAAAACTTGGTCGACGAACGCTTTCCCCAACGTCGCTTTCGCACCAGCCCCGAGCTCGGCGGCCGCTTGGGTTGGTATCCGCTTTCGTTCTTGGGCATCGAAGGTGAAGCCTTGGGCGCGTTGTCCAAGGTGAAGGACGAAGGCTCACGCGCGATGTTCTTCGCGGGGCGCGGTCAGTTGGTGCTGCAAGCGCCGCTGCCATACGTGGTGCCGTTCTTGACCGGCGGTGTCGGCAAGCTCGGCGTCATCAGCCGCCCCGTCGGCACCGACAGCGACGTGGCTTGGGACTTCGGTGTCGGGGCCAAGGCCGCGCTCTCTCACGCGCTTTCGCTGCGGGTCGACCTGCGAGACAACCTGACCGCCAACAGCGCGCACGACGGCCAAGCGCACAGCTTGGAGGTCATGCTCGGGCTCAGCGCCGTGATCGAGCGCAAGCGCAAGGAACCGCCGCCCCCGCCCGCCGACACCGATCACGACGGCGTGCTCGATCGCGACGACAAATGCCCGGCCGAAATGGGGGTGATGCCGGGCGGTTGCCCCGCCGACAGCGACGGAGACAGCGTGCTCGATCGCGACGACTATTGTCCGAAGGAAGCCGGGCCGGCGCCGAAAGGCTGCCCCATCGTGGATCCGGATCCGGACAAAGACGGCGTGCCCCTGCCCTGCGACGCCTGCCCCGATGAAGTGGGCGTGAAGCCCGACGGCTGCCCCATCCGCGACAAAGACGGCGACGGCATCTTCGACGACAAGGACAAGTGCATCGACAAGCCCGAGACCAAGAACGGTTTCGAGGACGAGGACGGCTGCCCCGACACCATCCCGGAGAAGGTCAAGAAGTTCACCGGCGTCGTGGAAGGCATCTACTTCGACCAGGGCAAGGCCACGATTCGCAAGCAGTCCACGCCCGTGCTCGACGGCGCCGTGAAGGTGCTCAAAGAGTTCCCCAGCATCAGCATGGAAATCTCGGGGCATACCTCGAGCGAGGGCGACAAGGCTTTCAACCAGAAGCTGTCACAAGAGCGCGCCGAAGCGGTGAAGCAGTGGCTGGTCGACAAAGGCATCCCCAGCGAGCGCATCAAGACGCGCGGCGCCGGCGCCGACGAGCCGATTGCCGACAACAAGACCGCCGCCGGCAAGGGCAAGAACCGCCGCATCGAGTTCAAGGTCGTGCAGTAGTCGCCTCGTTGAAACTGCGCAGGCCGGACCCGCTCTTGGCCGGCCTGCGTGGAGCCCATGCGCATTTTCAGCGTCTTGGGCGAGTGCCGGGCGACCGGGAAATGCTAAGCGCCCCTGATGGAGCTCGTTCAGGTGCGCTTGCTGGTCGACGATTTTCCCGTGATGTTTCGCTTCTATCGCGACGTGCTCGGCTTCAAGCCGCAAGTCGACGACGAGCGGGGACCCTACGGCAAGCTGTCGCCGCCGTCGGGCAACGCCGCCATCGCGCTGCAGTCGCGCGCCCACTTCAAGCAAATCCTGCCCGCGCTCGGCGAAAGCACGGGCGACAAGGCCCTCATCGCCCTCAAAGTCGACGACCTGGGCGCCACCGTCGCGACGCTGCAGGCGCGCGGCGCAGCACTGCTCGCCGAGCCATCGGTACAGTGGGGCCGTCTGAAGATCGCGCACTTGCGCGACCCCGAACAGAACTTGCTCGAGCTTCAGCAGTGGCTGGCCGCGCCGGCCGGCGCCTAGATTGACGACACCATGGCTCATTCTTGCAAGCAGCTGCGAGCTGCAGATCTCGCGCAGTTTCGCGAGCTGATGACGGTCTTCGCGGACGCGTTCGAAGATCCGCACTCGTATCGCGAGGCGCCACCCAGCGACGCCTACTTGCAGCGCTTGTTGGCCAAGCCGACCGTCATCGCCCTCGCGGCCGAAGTAGACGGCGCCATCGTCGGTGGCTTGGTGGCCTACGTCTTGGAAAAGTTCGAGCGCGAACGCAGCGAGATTTACATCTACGACCTCGCGGTGGCGGCGAGCCACCGCCGCCAGGGCATCGCTCGCGATCTGATCCTGCAGTTGAAACGCATCGGGGCCGACCTAGGCGCCTACGTGATCTACGTCCAGGCCGACTTGGTCGATGACCCCGCCATCCAGCTCTACACCTCCCTCGGCACGCGCGAGGACGTCCTGCACTTCGACATCGACGTAGACTGACAGTGAGCGCGCGGTTGCGCCTAGCGCGGCTGCCAAGCCCACGACGTGAGCAGGCCTTTTCCGCTGACCTTCTCCGGCGCCCCCGGCCGCTGCTGCGAGACGTCGACCAGGTACAGCGACGTCGTATTGCCGCTCACGAGTGAAAGACCAATCTTGCTGCCGTCCGAGCTGAAGGGGCGGTACGAGACCAACGATTCGTAGCCGTCGTCATTCAAGGGCACTGCTTGCCGGATGTCACCACGCATGTCCGAGTAGAAGGCTGTGCGCGGCTGGCCACTCAAGCCCCCGATGAAGAGGGCGCCGTTATTGTTGGGCGACATTCGGGCAAACGCGATCTCGAACCCCGCTTGCTCGTCATTGAGGCCGACGCAACGCTGCAAGCCGTCGTCATCGACGTTGCAGCGTTCCAGGTAGTCGCCGCCCCGCGACAGCTCGGGCACCAGCGCAAACGAGCCATCGTCCGACAATGAGATATGGCTAGTGGACCTGACCGAGATCGAGGTCTGCCGACCCGAGGCGAGTGCGCGCACGCGAATGTCCGATGTACCTTCGTCCCGCCCCTTGCTGCGATAAGTCAGCAGCTTTCCACCGGGGAGCAGGCTCGCGTCGATGTCGCGAAAGTCCATGCCCGTGGCGCTGGTATCGATTCCTGAGACGAGAGTCTCGACCGTGGGCGGCTCGGTCAACGAAGCCCGGTAGATTTCGTGCTCGCCGAGGCTGACGTTTGAAGCGACGTAGACGACCGCGTCGTTGGTGGGCCAACTCTCGGCCACCCGACCGCTGAGGGGGACTCGACCGATTTGAATGGGTCTGGGCGCAGGGTCGTTGAAACGAGAAAAATAGAGTGCCCCATTCTCATCGTCCTCGAAGATGAGCTTCGTGCCATCCGGTGTCAGGGTTCCGTAACTGATCGCGAGCCCTCCCGTAAGGATCTTCAATGTTTTGGCGTCGCGCAGCAACGCAAACACTGCCGTTTGCGCTGCGTTGCGACAGAGCAGCGTTTGGCTGTCCGCCGTCCATTCCCAACAACTCGAATCGACGGGAATAGCTCGCGCACGAACCGGCAGCGCTTCTTCGAGCTCGACCACGAAGGTTTCCACGGCGCCATCGAGCAGCAATGCTTTGCCGTCGGGTGCCCATGTGACGTAGACGTAACCACCGAGGTGTACGTCCTTGAGCGTCGCACTGACGGAGACGGGAGCGGCCGGTACGAGGCCGCGCATGTCGACCAGATAGACGTCCGACGTGTCGACTCCTTCGCTGGCGTAGGCCAGGAACGATCCGTCCGGAGACCAAGCCACGTCGCGTGAGATTTGCTCACCTTTCGCCAGGGCATGACTGATCGCCACTGCTGCGTGGGGCGGCTGGGTTCCGGCGTTGACGGCGAAGAGCTCGTTGACCGCGGGCGTGCGGTCGTCGCTCCGGTACACCAGCCAGGCATTCTTGACGACCTCGAGCTGATACTCAGCGTCTGCAGACGCGCCGTCCGCCGTGGCTTCTACGCTCAGCGTGAAAATGCCAGCTTGGCTGGGGATTCCCGACAGCACACCGGTCCGCGACAACGTCAGGCCTGCCGGTAACGAATCTCGCAGGACTGCGTACTCGATCCCGTTCTCTACGCCTTGTGCTTGGAACGTGTATTCGTAGTCGCGACCGAGCTGTGCCGTCGGCAGTCCCCCACCAACGAGCGATAGGCCGGGCGCAGGAGCGCCTGCTTCCCCCCCGTGGCCGGCGTCTCCGTCCATTCCGCCGGCTGCAGCCTCTGCGAGCTGATCTGCGGCGCCCGCCGCAGCGCTAGGAGGAGCCATGGGGCGAGGAAACGTACCGGGATCGTTGGAACAACCCGCCAAAAGGACGAGGGCCGCGACAAAAATGGACTTCATTGTGACCTCGGCAGCCCCATCGGCGCGGCGTTCACCACGGTTGCCCAAATTCCGACGGCCACCCCAAAAAAGATTCGCCCGGTGTCGATCCGCGGCCGCCTCGAGCGTCGTCTTCATGAACCCAGGAGAAAAGCCATGAAGACACTGACCATCGACCAAGCCGCGTTCGCCTCGCTGCCCGCTACCGCCGCTGCCACCACCTCCGCTGCCGGCCAATCCCGGCGGAGGGTCTGGACCGGCCGTGTGTTGGCGGGGCTGCCGCTGCTGTTCATGACGTGGGATGCGAGCGTGAAGCTGCTGGCCATTCCGCAGGTGGTCGAGGCTTCCGCCAAGCTCGGCTTCGAGCGGGCGAATTTGCTGCCCCTCGGGTTGCTGGAGCTGGGCGCGGTGCTGCTGACGCTGTTTCATCGCACCCGCATCTTCGGCGCGGTGCTGCTCACCGCGTACCTCGGCGGCGCGGTTGCTACCCACGTTCAATACTCCGACCCCTTGTTCAGCCACACGCTGTTCCCCATCTACTTTGCCAGCATGATCTGGGGCGGGCTGTCGTTGCTCGATGCTCGAATCGGCACCATCTCGCCCTTCGCGCGGCGGTAGCGGCGGCAAGCGCGCGTCCGCGCCTCAACGCGTCGGGCGCCCGATCGAGATCGGAGTTTCGAAGGCGCGCCATTGGAGGCCAACCCAGCCGTAAGCGCGCGGGGCCCCGGTGCCGGGCTCGACCACCAGCAGAATCGTACCAAAGCCGAAGCCCGAGCCGTCCCCGCGCGTGTCGTCAGCGTGCAGCAAGCTGGTCGCGTCGACGACGCGCACCAAAAAGGCGTCGTCGTAGCCGGTGACGCGCGTCGGTGGCAGCACCACGAACGCGACGTGTCCGGTGTTTTTGGAGTCGATGATCTTCGGTTTGAGCCAAGCGATGACGTCACCCGGTGCCGCGTCTTCGACCCGGGTAATGCGACGCCAGCCCCCGCGCTCGGCGCCGACACTCACGCCCGCGATGCGGCGCTGAAAATCGGCGGCGAGCGGACGCCAACCCAGCCCCCGGCTCACGGTCTTTTCGGCGACCGGCGTGGCGCGCTTCAGCACCCACTGCGCCATCGAAGAGCAATCGAAGACGTACAGCCCTTGCTGCACGCTGACGCGCTGGCTGTGGCTGTATTCGCTGTGCTTGACCGTATGCGCGATGCCGCCCAAGGTCCGCATGACCGAGTTGGCTTGCCAGTCGATGTCTTCGTCCAGGAGTTGGCGCTCGGGAGCATGCGGACCGGGCGACGCGACCGCCTCCGCCGCCACACCACC